>Ga0075023_100000077_pt1 | contig 21760 bp, 20 predicted proteins | sample Str014_FD_71388 | JGI IMG/M metagenome (GOLD analysis project Ga0075023, IMG submission 71388) | Freshwater sediment microbial communities in response to fracking from Pennsylvania, USA - Straight Creek_MetaG_SC_2014 | ecosystem: Environmental > Aquatic > Freshwater > Creek > Sediment | place... | reverse complement strand
GACCTCACTTGCGCGCATCCCCAGCGCGTCCGCGATCAGATTGAAACGCCGTCCGCCATCGCGCTGAAACGGCGTCCGCCTTCAGACTGAAACAGGCGTCCGCGATCGCTGAAATACGCAACTGGGAGCCGAGGGACCGGTGGCCCGATGATCCAGCTGGTTCGGGGCCGGTGTCCCGGTGTCTCGTCACAAGAGAAGACCCTTGAGCAGCCGCCGCCTCAGATGCGGTCGGCCCCGGCCCCTCGCCGTTACGAATGGCTCCTTGCAGGCACCGAACCTGGAAATTCGAGTGGACGAATTGCACCTGGAAAAGCCAGGAATGTCGAGAGACGGTTGACCTCGACGTGGTGGAGGTTCTGACAGGTGCCTTCCTCCTGGAGTGCCAGCAGGTGGCAGCTCTGGCGGGCTCGTCGTTAGGCCACGGTTTGTCTTAAGCCAAGACAAGCTCGGCGAGCGACTCGAAGTGGGCCAGCCATGTCGAGGCCAAGTTCGCGGAACCGGAGCGCACGTTCGGTCGGCTTACGACAAGCTCGATCTCCTACAAAACGATCCTGCGAACACTACGTTAACGCACCCGTCCGGCCCGCCACGCGCCGGTGCCAGCGCCGCGCACATGGTCCACCAGCGCCAGCGGGTCGTCAGGCAGCCGGTGACCCCGCCACGCCACATGCTGGTCCGGGCGGGACAGCACGAATGCGTGGCGGTACAGGCTGCGGCTGGCGGCGGCATCGGCATCGGCGTTGGAACAGATGGGCAACACCGCCAGCGGCATGCCGCGCGCCCGGGCCGCCTCTACCAGCGGCGCGGGGTCGGCGACCGGGTCCGACTGCAGCAGCGTGAACTCGGGCCCCAGGGCGTCGTAGAGCGAGCGCCCGTCTTTCAGCCATACGTGCGGCGTGCGGCACCCCGGCACGGTGGACGGGGTGAACGTGTCCATGGTGTACGCGGGCGGCGGCTCGTCGTCGTAGGCGATCAGCGGCGAGCGGTCGTAGAAGTAGCCGAAGTTCAGCCCACCGCAGCAGTACTGTTTGACATTCAGGTCATACAGCGCGCGGCCGGCGGCGGCGCGCGCGGCGTCGCCTTCCGGGCCGGGCTCGTCGATGCCGCGCGGTACCGCGTCGCGTTCCTTCTGCAGCGCGAGGGCGTGGTTCATCGCGAAGGTCGACACCTGCTCGGTGATCGGCAGGCGTTCGGCCTCGTACGCGGTCAGCGCTGCGGTGCCGGCCCAACCGTTCAGGCAACCGGCGAGCAGCCACGCCAGGTTCGTGGCATCGGCGATGCCGGCATTCATGCCGTAGCCGGCCATCGGTATCCACAGATGCGCGGCGTCTCCGCAGATGAATACGCGGCGGTCCCGAAAACGGTCGGCCACCAAGCGGCGGCCGACCCAGTCTTCCTTCGACAAGACCTCGTAGCGAAACGCGGGGCCCACGCCCAGGATGGTTCGGATCGCCCAGTCGCGGTCGACCGCGTCGAACTCGGTCTCGTCAGCCCGCAGGTAGTTGTGCAGCAGGAAGGTCTCGCGGCCGTCGATGGCGTACACGTTGCCGCAGCGACGCGGGTTGAGCGAAAACGTGGCCCAGGCCGGCGCGTGAGGCGCGAGCGCCAGTAGCTCGGGCGCGCGGAAATAGGTGGACTGCACGCGGCCCACCACGTCGGTGCCTGCCAGCGTCGCGCCGATGGCCTTGCGCACGCTGGAGCGGCCACCGTCGCAGCCCACCAGATAGTCGCCGTGCAACACCAGCGTCGCACCGCTGTCCAGGTCGGTCGCGGTGGCGCGCACGCCGCCCGCGTGCTGCTCGAATCCGTCGACCCGGGTGCGGTTGAGGATCCGCACGCCGGGGGCGGCGGCGGCGTGCGCGAACAGCAGCGGCTCCAGGTAGATCTGGTTGATGCGGTGCGGCGGCTCGGGCGTGGGCCACCCGGTGTCCGGGCCGCCAGCGGCGGTAAAGCGGTCACGGCGGGCCGGAATCGGGATGCGAGACAGCTCCATACCGGTGAACGTGGTGCGATAGGAGACGTCATGCGCGTGCTCGGCGGGCAGGCCGGCCTCGCGCACCGCGGGTGCCACGCCGAGGCGCCGGAAGATTTCCATCGACCGCGCCGACACATGGTTGCACTTGACGTTGGGCGGCTCGCCGGCCGCACGTGTTTCCACGACGAGCACACGGATGCCGCGACCGGCGAGGTCCATCGCGAGCGTGAGGCCGACCGGCCCGGCACCGACGATCAGGACCTGGGCTTGCAGGGGAGGTGTCATTCGGAACTCCAGCGCGTCAAAGGAGCTGCATTAGAGGCTGCTCGCCCGACTCGCGATAATGAATTGTTCATGGCGATTCATAAGGAACCTTTATCCCTGCGCGGGTTGCCCTCGGTGCGGCAGCTGCGGGCCTTCGTGGCTGTCTACCACACGGGCCAGGTGTCGGCGGCGGCTGAGCGGCTCGCGCTGACGCAACCTGCCGTCACCATGCTGCTGCGTGAACTCGAAGCCCGGCTCGGCATCCGGCTGTTCGACCGCAGCACACGCGCGCTGCGCCGCACCGACGCCGCCATCGAAGCCCTCGGCTATGCCGAACGAGCGCTGGCGGAACTCGAACGCCTGGGCGCGAGCATGGCAGCGCTGGCCGATGCGCAGCGCGGCCAGGTGCGCATCGCCACCACGTCGACGATCGCGCAGACCGTACTGCCGCGGCTGCTGCGGCGCTTCCTCGAACGCCATCCTGGCGTGCGGGTCGAGGTGCAGGACGTGGCGCCGACAAACTTCGTCGACACCGTGCTTGCGGGCTCGGTCGACTTCGGCATCGGCACACTGGAGGCAGCCGTTGTCGGCCTGCACGAACAGGTGTTTCTGCGCGACACGCTGGTGGCCGCTGCACCCGCCAGCACCGCGTTCCCGGCGCGGCCCATCAGCTGGAAGCAGCTGGCGGCGCTGCCGCTCGTCACCGTCAGGTCAGGCTACGGAATTCGGCGGCGCATCGATGCCGCTGCCGCCAGCGCCGGCGTGCACTTGCAGATCGCGCACGAGGTGTCCTTGTTGTCGACCGCGTTGGCGATGGCGGCCAGCGGACTCGGCGTGGCAGTGGTGCCGGGCTCCTTGTTGCAAGGCGGTGGCCATCCCGCGCTGATGGCGCGCCGGCTGGTGCGGCCGGTGGTGCCGCGCGACACCGCCGTCGTGCACCGCCAGACGCGCGCGCACTCGCCGGCGGCACAGGCCTTCGTCGACATGCTGCTGGAAGCCGGCTCGGAGTAGTCGGTTAGGCCTGGCCGCCCGGACTAGCCGGCGGCCCGGACGACGCGGTAGAAGCAGGCACCAGATGCGAACGTCGCAAGTCGTCGACGTGCGGACATCCCAACAGGGCCAAGCTGCCACCGACTTCCGCCTGCAGCAGGCCGATCGCCTGCGCCACACCCGCCTGCCCGCCGACCGCCACGGCGTACAGCATCGGCCGGCCGACGAAGGCGATGCGGGCACCGAGCGCCAGGGCCTTCAGCACGTCGGTGCCGCGGCGCACGCCGCCGTCGACGCACACCGGCAGCGCGCCGGCCGCCTCGAGCACCTGCGGCAGCGCATCCAGCGCCGCCACCGCCCCGTCCAGCTGGCGGCCGCCGTGGTTGGAGACGATCAGTCCGTCCACGCCGAGTTGGGCGGCCGTGCGGGCTGCCGCCGGCGAGAGCACACCCTTGACGACCAGGGCGCCCCGCCAGTGGCGGCGGATCAGCTTCACGTGCTCCCATGTGAATCGGTCGCGGCCCTGCCGCGCCACCGCGCCGGGTGCTGCCACGATCGGCCGGCCTGTGCGGTCACCGCCGAAGTTCGGCAGGGTCGGAATGCCGTCGGCCAGCAAGGTTTTCGCGAAGGTCTGCAGCAGCCAGCGCGGGTGGCGCACGCCGTCCACGGCCAGACGCAGGCTGGGCTGGAGCGGAATCGAAAAGCCCAGGCGCTGGTCGGCATCGCGCTTGGACGGCACCGGCACATCGACCGTCAGCACCAGCACGCCCACGGCGGCCGCGCGCAGACGGGCGAGCAGGCGCAGGATGGGCTCGTCGATGCCTGGCAGATAGGCCTGGTACCAGCTGCCCGGCGCCGCCTGCAGCACCTCTTCCAGCGGCACGCTCGACGCCGCGCTCAGCACGAACGGGATGCGGGCGGCCTGTGCGGCGCGTGCGAGCGCAAGGTCGGCCCGGTGTGCGAACAGGCAGCACGCGCCCATCGGGGCGATGCCGAAAGGCGCGGCGAACGTCGTGCCGAACAAGCACCGCTCCTGCACCACCGCCGACACGTCGACCAGCGGTTCGGGCACGAACGCCCAGCGGCCATACGCCGTGGCATTGGCCGCCACCGACTGCCCGCGCTCGGCGCCATGGGCGGCGAAGCCGTACAGGCACGCCGGCAGGCGCCGCCGCGCAGCGGCCTCGAAGTCGTCGAGGGTGAGGATCACCGGCCCAGGCGTCGGATGGCCGGCACGCCCGGAGGCTCAGGCGATCACCACTTCGACGAGCGTCGGCCCGCTGGCCGCCAGCGCCGCTTCGACCGCGGGCCGCAGCGCGTCCGCCGTCGTGACGCGTGAGGCGCGGCAGCCCTGCGCTTCGGCCAGCCCGACGAAATCGAGCCCCGGCAACTCGGTGCCGGGCAGAACGGCATCAGGTGCGAAACCGAGCAGTCCGCCGAACCGCTTGAGCGCGGCATAGCGTCGGTTGTTCAACACCACGAAAGTCATGTTCAGGCCCAGCTGCGCGGCGGTCCACAAGGTCTGGATCGAATACATGCTGGAGCCATCGCCGATCAGGCCGATCACCCGCTGCCCGGGCCGCGCCATCGCCACGCCGGCGGCGGCGGGCATGCCGTAGCCGAGGCCGCCGCTGGCCATGGTGAGGAAGGTGCCGGGCTGCAGGATCGGCAAACGCGCCTGCATCACGATGCGTGCCGTCGGCGCCTCTTCCACGATGATGTCGCTCGGGCGGCGCAGGTCGGCCAGGGTCTGCATCACGTAGGCCACGTCCAGCGGTTCACTTGGCAGCACGCGTGCGGGCGCCACGCGCACCGGCGGCAGGGGCCGGGGCGGCCGGGTGAGGTCGGGTGCCTGGCCCGGTACGGCCAACAAATCCTGCAGCGCGAGCCGCACGCTGGCGACCAGCGAGGTGCCGAGCGGCGCCCTGGCGGCTGCCGCGGCGTCTTCGGTCAGCTGGAACAGCGCGGCGCCGGGCGACAGGTGCGGCCCTTCGCCTTCGACGTGGTAAGTGAACACCGGCGCGCCGATCACCATCACCAGGTCGTGAGCGGCCAGCCTCGCGACGATCTGCTCACGTGCCGCCGGCAGGAAGCCCATGAACAACGGGTGGTTCTCGGGGAAGCCCGCGCGCGCGGCCATCGGCGCCGCCCACACCGCCGCATCGTGGCGCTCGGCCAACTGCACGGCCGCCTCCCAGGCGCCATCGCGGTCGACCTCGGCACCGACCACGAAAGCCGGGCGCTCGCTGCGCGCCAGGTGCGCGGCGATGTCGACCAGCAGCGCCGGGTCGGGCCGGGCGCCGCGGCTGACGATGCGGTGCGCCACCGCCTGCGCCGGGCGGTCCCAGTCGTCGGCCGGCACCGACACCAGCACCGGGCCGCAGGGCGCCTGCAGCGCGCGGTGGCAGGCGGTGGCGATGGCCTGCGGCACGTCTTCGGCCCGTGCGGGCTGCACGCTCCATTTCACGTACGGCTTCGGCAACTCGGTGGCCTCGTCGGAGGCGAGGTAGGGATCGAAGGGCAGGATCGAGCGCGACTGCTGCCCCGCGATGATCACCATCGGCGTGCGGTTCTTGAACGCGGTGTGGATGTTGCCCATCGCGTTGCCCACGCCGGCCGCGGAATGTAGGTTGACGAAGGCGACCCGGCCGTTGGCCTGCGCGTAGCCGTCGGCCATGCCGACCACCACGGATTCGTGCAGCCCCAGCACGTACTGGAAGTCGGCCGGGAAGTCGCGGAACATCGGCAGCTCGGTCGAGCCCGGATTGCCGAACAGAACCGTGGCGCCGAAATCGCGCATCACGGCGAAGGCGCTGCTGCGCACGGTGTGGGCTTGGGCGTGGGCGTGGGCGTGGGTGTCGGTGACGGTGACGGTGTTGGCTGGGTGTTGCATGTCGTTCATCTCAATCTGCCCGGATGTTTTTCTGTTTGGCGAGTGCCGACCAGCTGCGAATTTCCTGGCCGATCTGCGCGGTGAGTGCTTCCGAAGTGGTGGCCGACGGCTCGAGCCCGAGCTGGCGCATCTGCGCCACGACGTCCGGGTTGGCCACCGCCTTGGCCACCTCGTGCTCCAGCAGCTTGACGATAGGCGCCGGCGTGCCGGCCGGTGCGAACAGGCCGATCCAGAACTGGATCTGCAGATCGACGCCGAGTTCTTTCAAGGTCGGCACCTGCGGATAGGCCGGCATGCGTTGCGGCGAGGTCACGGCAAGCGGGCGCAGCAGGTTGCCCTTGATCGCGCCCGCCGCAGGGCCCGGGTCGAGCATCGAGAACGTGATGTCGCCCGACGCCACGGCGCCCATCGACTCGCCGCTGCCCTTGTACGGCACGTGCTCGGCCTGGATGCCGGTGGTTTCCTTCAACAGCTCGGTCGCCAGACGGAAGGTCGACGCGCTGGATGCGTAGTTCGACAGCCCGGGGTTCGCCTTCGTGTACTTCACCAGGTCGGCGAGCGAGGCGAGCTTCGAGTCGGCCTTCACCGAAAGAATCAGCGGGAACACGGCCACCTGCGAGATGGGAGCGAAATCGCGCTGTGGCGAATACGGCAGGTTCGCATACGTCGCGGGGTTGATGACCAACGGCCCGCTCGCGCCGATCATCAACATGTAGCCGTCCGCAGGCGCCTTGGCGGTGGCCACGGCACCGATGATGGCGCCGGTGCTGGGCCGGTTGTCGACGATCACCGGCTGGCCCAGGCTGTCTTGCAGGCGCCTGGCCACGAGGCGCGCCACGATGTCGTTCGAGCCACCGGGCGAGTAGCCCACGATCATGCGGATCGGCTTGCTGGGGTACTTCGCAGCGGCTTCCTCGGCACGAGCGGCAGGTGCGCACAGCGTGGCGGCCACGTTGCCCGCGAGGGCGAGGGCGGCCAGCATTTTTTGGCTCATGGGTTGTTTCCTTCGATCAGGAGACGAGTATTTGGCCAGCGCCATGCCTCGTAAAATGAAAAATCGGTCTGATCCATACCCGATCTGACATGCCTGGAGGGTTCACATGGACTGGACGCACCGCCTTCGGATCAGGCAGTTGGAGGTGCTGCGCAGCCTGGCGCTGACGCAGAACATCAGCCATTCGGCGGCGCAGCTCAACATGACGCAGCCGGCGCTGTCGAAGTGGCTGAAGGAACTGGAGGCCGACCTCGGCCTGGTCTTGTTCGAGCGCCACGCGCGCGGGCTGCGGCCCACCGCGCACGGCCGCACCTTGATCGCCTCGGCGCAACGCATCGTCGTCGAGCTCGACCGGGCGCGTGACGAAATGGCCGCGCTGCGCAGCGGCAGCGCCGGCCGCGCGCTGATCGGCGGCTCCGGCGCCACGATAGCGAGCGTCGTGCCGCAGGCGGTGCTCGGCGTGCTGGCGGCGATGCCGAACGCCAGCATCGAGGTGCTCGAAGGCCCGATGGACCGCCTGTTCGAACAGCTCCGGCAGCGCGAGATCGACGTCGCCGTCGGTCGCGCGTCACCGAAGTACCACGACCCGGCGATCGACTCTGAACTGCTGTATGCCGACAGGCTGCAGTTCGCGGTGCGGCCCGAACACCCGCTGGCGGCGCGGGCGGCGCTGCAGTGGGCCGAATTGGTGGCGTATCCGTGGGTGGTCTGGTCGCGTGACATTCCGGTGCGTGACCTGCTCGAGGGCGCCGTGGCGGCGGCGGGCTGGGCCTTGCCGCGCGGCAGCGTGCAGTCGAATTCGCTGCTGGCCACGCTGGCGCTGGTGACCGGCAGCGACATGGTGGCCGCAGTGTCCGAACGCGCCATCGGCCTGCCGGTGCGCAGCGGCACCTTGCTGGCGCTGCCGTTCAGCCTCGAAACGCACAGCGTGGTGACGATGTACTGGCGCCGGGACGTGGCCGGCTCGGCAGCGGTCGCCGCGTTGCTCGATGCATTGCGCAAAGTCCGACACGAGAAACCGCGGGTTTCGGCGCATTGACACGCGCGTATCCCGGTCTCTACATTGCTAATATGTTAGTGAAGTAAACCCCTATGAACGACGAAGAACGCCAGGCCCGCATCGACCTCGCTGCCTGCTACCGCCTGCACGCCCTGAACGGGTGGACCGACCTGATCTTCACGCACATCTCGGCCCGCGTGCCGGGCACGCTTGACCACTTCCTGCTCAACCCGTTCGGGCTGCTGTTCGAAGAGGTGACGGCCTCCAACCTGGTCAAGATCGACAGCGAGGGCCAGCTCGTGGACCCCAGCCCGTACGGCGTGCACCGCGCCGGGTTCGTGATCCACAGCGCCGTGCACACGGCCCGACCCGATGCGCACTGCGTGATCCATGCCCACACGCGCGCAGGCATGGCGGTGTCGGCATTGCAGTGCGGCCTGCTGCCGTTGACCCAGCACGCGATGCTCTTTCATGGCCGGGTGGCGTACCACGACAGCGAAGGCCTCGCCAACGACCCGGCCGAGCGCGAACGCCTGGCGCACGACCTCGGCGACAAGCCGGTGATGATCCTGCGCAACCACGGCACGCTGGTGGCCGGCAGCACGGTCGGGCAGACCTTCAGCATGATGTGGCACCTGGAAATGGCGATGCAGGCGCAGGTCGACGCGATGCACAGCGGCCAGACCCTCAACCTGCCGAGCGATGCCCTCGCGCAGCGCGTTGCGCGCAGCGGCTTCAACACCCCGGGCGAAGTGCGCGCCGACGGCACGGTGAGCCCGCTCGGCCATCTGGAGTGGCCGGCGCTGCTGCGCAAGCTCGACCGCATGGACCCTTCCTACCGCGACTGACCGAGGACGAAGCCATGAAGGTCATGCGCAAACGTGCGTGGCTGGCATTGCTGGCCGCCAGTGCCCTGATCGCGGGCCAGATGGCACCGGCACGGGCCCAGGACTGGCCGACCAAACCGATCCGCCTGATCATCCCGTACGCCCCAGGCAGCGGGGCCGACAGCGCGGCGCGGCTGATCGCCGCGCAGCTCGGCAAGGTGCTTGGCCAGACCGTGTTCGTCGACTCGCGCCCCGGCGGCAACACCACCATCGCCGGCGTGGCGGTGGCGCGCGCACCGGCCGACGGCTAAACGCTGTTGCTGACCGGCGGCTCCACGATGTCGGTGCTGCCGCTGATGAGCGAGAACCGGCCGTTCAATCTGCTGGTCGATCTGGTGCCGCTCGGCATGGTGTCGCGGTTTCTGTTCGTCGTGGCGGTGTCGTCCACGCTCGACGTTCCAGACGTCGTCACCGGGCGCACGCCGCTGATGATGGCCGACTGGTCGCCGATCGCGGCACAGGTGAAGTCGGGCTCGCTCAGGGCGCTGGCGGCCCCGTCGTCGAAACGCTGGGCCCTGCTGCCCGACGTGCCGACCCTCGCCGAGCAGGGCTTTCCGGCTACGACATGGAGATCTGGTTCGGCCTCTTCGCGCCGGCCAAGACCCCCGCTGCCATCGTCGCGCCCATCAACGACGAGATGCGCAAGGTGGAATCAGTCGGATCAAGCCCGTTCAGCCGCGTCGCGCGACTGATCAGCAATCCGGCGGCCGCAGCCGGGTGCGTGCCTGCGATTCGAGCCCTGCACACAGCTTGCGCAGCAGGCCCTGCAGTTGCTCGCGCTCCGCTGACCTCAGCGGTGCCATCAGCTGCTCGGTGACGTCGGCCGCCAATTCGCGCGCCCGCACCAGCATGGCGGCGCCGGAGTCGGTCAGCACGAGCTGCAGGCGCCGGCCGTCGGCCGTGGAGGGTTCGCGCGTCACGAGCCCGCGCGCTTGCAGGCCGCGCACGATGCGCAGCGTGGTAACCCGGTCGAAAGCGAGCGCGCGGGCCACGGTCGCCTGATCGCACCCGCCCGCATGGGCTACGACCGTCAACACGCCGTACTGCGGCGGCGTGAGGGCGAGTTCGCGGCAGCCCGATTCGAACAGGCCGACCGAAAGCTGGTGCGCACGCCGCAGCAGAAAGCCCGGTCGCAGGTAGAGCCGCTGCAACAGCTCGGCCCGCGGGCGAATCTGCGCGTTGATCTTCACTCCGGCTGAATACCGTTGGCCTTGGCAACCCCGAGCCACAGCGGAACCTCGTGCGCGATGACGCGGGCGAACTCCTGCGGCGTGCTGCCCTCGGGCTCGATGCCCAGCTGCGACATGCGTTCGCGCACATCGGGTAGCTTGACGATCCGCGCCACTTCGGCCTGCAACTTCTGGATGATGGCCGGCGGCGTGCGCGCCGGCGCCAGCAGGCCGCTCCACAGGGTAATCTGCAGGTCGACGCCTTGCTCGGCCATGGTCGGGATGTCGGGCAGCAGGCTCATGCGCTTTGCCGAGGTCACGGCCAGCCCGCGCAACACCCCTCCCTTGATGCCGCCGGCCGCCGGTCCGGAATCCACCAGCGTCATCAACACTTCGCCCGACAGCACGGCCTGCACCGCCGGGGCGCTGCCCTTGTAGGGAATGTGCTCGGCGCTGATGCCGGTCTTGTTCTTCAGCAGTTCGGTCGCGAGCCGGAACGACGCCGCGCTGGCGCCGTAGTTCGATTTCGACGGGTTGGCCTTGCTGTACGCCGCGAGCTCCTTCACCGTGCGGTACGGGCTGTTCGCTTGCACCACGAGGATCAGCGGGAACGAACCCACCATCGACACCGGCGCCAGGTCGCGCAGCGCGTCGTAGGGCAACTTGGCGTAGAGCGCGGGGTTGAACACGATAGGGCCGCTGGCGCCCATCGTCAGCGTGTAGCCGTCCGGCGGCGCCTTGGCGACGGCATCGGTGCCGATGATGGCGCCAGTGCTGGGCCGGTTGTCGATGACCACCGGCTGGCCGAAGGTCTCCGACATCTTCTGTCCGACCAGCCTCGCGAGGATGTCGTTGGCGCCACCGGGCGTGTAGCCGACGACGATGCGGATCGGCTTGCTCGGGTAGCCGGTCGCGGCGTTCTGCGCGAAGGCGGTGGTCGCGGTGGTGGTCACGGCGCAGGCGATCGCGGCAACGCCCAACGCCCTCAGGAAGGTGTGTCGATACATGGTTTCTCCGTCTGTGGTTTGGTAGGAACTGCAGAACGCTGGCGCGCGGCGAATTCGAGCCCTTTCGCCAGGCGAAACACCGCGCGGCAGGCCGGCACCGACACGCGGAGGCGCTCGACCTCGCGCACGATGTAGCCGGTGAGTTCCTCGATCTCGGTGTCGGCGCCGCGGGCGATGTCCAGCGCCATCGAGCCGGCATGCGCGGTGACCGGCAGCGCTCCCTGGCGAACCTGTTGCACGTATTCCATCGGGTCGAACGCAAAGCCCCCGCCCAGCGCCGCCACCACGCTGCGGCACTCTTCCGCCATGTCGTCGATCAGCGTGCGCACTTCCGGCACCTCGTAGCGCGCGGCGTTCACGCCCAGCAGCAGGGCGCCGACCGGGTTCATCACGGCGTTGAAGACGAACTTGGACCACACCGCGTCCATCGGGTCCGCGATGGCTTCGCAGGGCAGCCCGGCGGATTGCAACAGGGCGGCAAAGGGCCGCACCTCGTCGAGCGTGCCACGCACCGGCCCGAGCCAGGTGCAGCGCCCGCGCACCAGGTGCGCCGCACGGCCGGGGCCCAAGTGGCGCGCCGCGTCCATCGACACGCCACGCGCCACCGGCAGCCCTGGCACCGTGAGCAACACCTCGGCATTGCCCATGCCGTTCTGCAACGTCACCAGAAGCGGCCGGGCGCCGGGTTCGGCCAGCACCGGGGCCAGCGTGCGCAAGGCGGCCGCGGTGGCGCCCGACTTGACGAGGAACACGATGGCATCGAAGCGCGACCCGGCCAGCGCATCCACCCGGTCGGTCGCGTGCACGCGCGCCTGCAAGGTGCTGACACCCGTCACCCTCAGGCCGTCGGCCTGGATCGCCCGCACCTGCGCGGCGTCGATGTCGAATGCGCTGACTTCGGCCACGGCGGCCAGGTGCGCGGCCAGCAGGGCGCCCACGGCGCCGCAGCCGACCACCAGAACCTGCGGCCAGCTCCCCGCGACATCACCGGCAGGGTGAGCACTGCGGCCGGCGTGCGGCGTGCTGGCAAAGGCGCCGCTCGGATGCGGCGTTCCCGCAGACCGTTGAGGTCGTGGGGGGTGATGCTGGAGGCCAAGAGAGGTGTTCATGTCGGCAGGCCCAGAGGCAGGCAGGTCACGTCGTGCTCGAACAGCCAGTCGTAGCGCTGGCGCACACGGGTCGGTTCCCATTCGGTGTCGATGTAGTCGGCGGCGGTGGCCGGGTCGGCCAGCAGCGGGTTGTGGAAGCGGCCGGTGTTGTCGGCCGCGCCCCGCACGATGCGCGTCGTGCGCGGCAAGCGCAGCGCGACGAAGCGGGCGAGCGCGGCGGGCACACCGATGCGGTCGGGCAGTTCGGTCAGGCAGCGGGCGAGCAGCAGCGCATCTTCGAGCGCCATGTTTGCGCCCTGCGCGAGGAACGGCAGCGTCGGGTGCGCGGCATCGCCGATGAGCACGCTGCGGCCGTCCTGCCAGTCGGCCAGCGGGGGGCGACTGAGCAGTGCCCAGCGGTAAGGCGTGTCGATCACGTCGATGAGCACGTGCAGATCGGGATGCCAGCCGGCGAGGTCAAGGTGCATCTCTTCGTGCGTGCCGGCGTCCGACCACGACTCGCTGCGCCACTCGGGCTTCTCGACGATGGCGACGATGTTGAACAGTTCGCCGCGGCGCAACGGGTAGGTGATCACGTGGCCGCGGGGGCCGACCCAGTTGGTGCCCACGGGCGCGCAGAGCGTTGGGGCCAGCCGCCCCGTGGGCACCACGCCGCGCCACGCCATCAACCCGGTGAATGTGGCCCCGCCCTCGCCTAAGAGCGACTGGCGCTGCGCCGAATGCACGCCGTCGGCGGCTACCAGCACGTCCGCGTCGTGGACCTCCGCCACGTCGCCCCGAACCGCCGTGACCCGCATCGCATCGCCGAGCGTCTGGGCGCGCGTGACGCGCACGCCGGTGTGCAGCGCACCGGGCGCTGCCGCTGCGAACGCGGCGCGCAGGGCCCGGTGAAGGTCGCCCCGGTGCAGCATCCAGTACGGTGCGCCGAAACGCGCCCGCGCATCGGCGCCCAGATCGAACAGCGGCCAGCGGCGGCCCGTGTTCCAAAGCCGCACTTCCTTGGCCGCCGCCTCGAAGGCTACCGCCTCGAGGGCCGGTCCCAGGCCCAGCGCCTGCAGCACGCGGCTGCCGTTGGGGGCGATTTGCAGCCCGGCACCGACTTCATGCAGCTGCGCAGACTGCTCCAGCACGGTGACCTCAACACCGCGCTGTCGGAGCGCCAGCGCGGTGGCGAGGCCGGCAATGCCCGCGCCCGAAATGATGACCTTGCGTACGGATGGCATCGGAGAACGTACCGCGCGCAAGGCAGCGGCAAGACAGTGGGCAGCGCGATCGTTAGCATGCTAATTTCACGCCCATTCACGATTCGCGCAAACCGGGTTAGCCCGGACACGCGGTGGCGTGGCTCAGCGCAATGCACCGGCGCGCGACGAGATCGGCGTGGGCGTCACCTCCCACCAGCCAGCAGCACTCGCGCTCCGCCACGTCAGCTGACGCATCGATCCCGCCGGTCGTCCCATGAAACACCTCTTCGACAAGAGGTGTTGCGACGACCAGTTGATTCCACCGACCAATGAGGCAGTAGCTGGCAACGCTGGAATGGGTCGCATGGTTTAACAACCATCGCCTGCTCGAACCCATCGGCTACAGCCCTCCTCAACGCGAGCTCGCGCCATAGTTCGCACCCGGCGCGGTCTGTCCGGCCTTTCCATGGGCAGGATGTTGAGGTTGTGACGCGTCGAGCTATCGACGTCGCCAGCCGCAAACGGAGCTGTCCGTAGGCAGTCAGGGCATTTTCGCGACGCTCTATCCGTCGTGGCGCGGGCGATCAGCGCAGAGCCGGCACAATCGAGGCATGCCGAACATTGCATCCGTCCTCAAGGAAGAGATTTCACGCGTCGCCCGCAAGGAGCTTCGCGCCGAGACCCAAGGCATTAAGAAGGCGACAAGTGTGCATCGCTCGGAAATCGCCTCATTGAAGCGGCGCATCCTGTCGCTCGAGCAGACATTGAGACGATTGGGCAGGCCCGAAGCGAAGAACGCGGCACCTACACCGGCAGCTGACGACGACGCTTCACAGTCGCTTCGATTCAGCCCCAACGGCCTGGCGTCGCAGCGGAAGCGGCTGGGCTTGTCGGCGGAAGACTGCGGGTTGCTCGTCGACGTCTCAGGCAAGTCCATCTACCGCTGGGAGGCCGGCACGGCCCGGCCCCAAGCCAGGCATCTGGCCGCCGTCGCCGAACTCCGCAAGCTCGGCAAGAAGGAAGCGGCGAAGCGACTTTCCGCGCTCCAACAGACTCGCTAGCCCGCAGTTCATGCGAGGCACTCTCCTGGACGGCGTGGAACGGTACGCCTGACCACCGAAAATGGTATTCGGCAAGGGGAAGACGCGGCACAAGGCGATGACGCTGAGCCCGCAGGAGTTCATGCTTTCATGCGCCGGTTCTTGCTGCATGTCCTGCCGGGCGGCTTCCACCGGATCCGGCACTACGGGCTGCTGGCCAACGGCCACCTGCTTAACAACCTGGCGCTGGCGCGCGAGTTGTTGCACGTGACACCGCTACCACCCGACGTGTGGGCCGGACGAAGCGTTGGCCGCGCCGGCGCCGACCTTCGTGCGCGCGCACTGCGGCCACGCGATGGTGGTGCTGCAAGTCTTCTTGCGCAATTGCTCGAATAGGGCGCCGCCAGCAGCAGTGACCGAGCTCTATCACCGCCGATCAACTTGGCGCCGAACACGGCGTCCGGTGGAGGGCTGCGCGCGCCGACCAATCACCGCTCCTGGACTCCCCGCTATTGGCCGCCGCTGCATCGAAGTGTCGCGCCGCAGGCCACCCTCATTGGTCGTAGTCACACAAGCCTCAACTGAGGCCGACATCGCGATTCAAGCTAGCGTTGCAGCTTCCGGTAAGCGTTGAAGTGGCGAAGTGCGCTCTGCGAATCGCCGAGCTTCTCCTTGAGCCGAGCGATATTGAAGTGCGCGTCCGCCAGAGACGAGTCCAGCTCCAGGCTCAATTCATAGCTCGACACGGCCTCGTCGAGACGCCCGAGGTCTTCCAGTGCGACCGCACGGTTGAACCTGATCAGCGCGGAGCCGGGGCAAGCCGCGATTGCGATGTCGTAAAGTGCCAACGCCGCCTCGTTGTGTTGGGCTTCGCAGAGAATTGCGCCAAGATTCAGGTACGCGTTTTCGAAGCTCGGATCAAGCTCAATGGCCTTCCGATAGGCGGCCTCTGCTGCGTCCACGTCCTCCATTTCGAGCTTCTCTGCTTGCCTGAAGTACTCCCCCGCTTCGGGGCTCGGCACATCCGATGGGAGCAACTCAGCCCGATCCAGGAACGACACACTGGCACCGCTGCCGGCTACCTCGAAATCCAGCAGATACTGACCTGATACCGTCGACTCCAGCTTGCCTTGCGCATCGCGCACCGCCACATCGGCCCCGATGGCCGTGATGCGCAAGCCTGTCAACGGCAATTCCGTCGGCAAGCTTGCCTTCAGCTTGGCCAGCGACGCCAGGATTTTCCGAGGCGCAATGTTCGACTTTTGCAGTGCATGCGCGGTGCGCAGCAGCGCCAAGTCCTGAAAGGTGAAGCGATGTTCGTTTCGAGCACCCCGGCGCGGGGTCACGAAACCGGCGCTGATCAAGCCGGAGAGTACGGTCCGCGACAGCCCCAGCTTCTCCTGAGCGGTACGAAGCGTGAACGTGGATTGATCCGCCGCGTTCACTTCCTCGCTCGAGTCTTGACCGGAGCGGCTTCCTCTGCCGCGACCTTCGGCGCACGTTTCACACCCTTGCGCTCAGCAAGCCCGAGTGCAGGCACAGCTTCAACAGGCTTGGACTTCGCCGGCGCACCCGCCGCTGCTTTCTTGCCCAGACTCGCGCGCAGCGCTTCCATCAGGTCGATGACCTGGCCGGAGCTTGGCTGCTCGTCATGTGCCGACGCCACGACCTTGTTGCCGGCGATCTTCGCGTCTATTGCGGCCAAGACGCGCTTCTTCTCGGCGTCCTCGAATCGAGCCGGCTCGTAGGCCTCTTCCGAGATCTGATCGATCAGCTGGAGCGCCAGCTGCAGCTCGGGCTTCGTGACGTCGACCTTCTCGATGTCCAGATCCTTGAGCGAACGCACCTCGTCCGCGTAGAGCAGCTGCTGGAGGATCAGGCCATCTTCCGCCGGGCGGATCTGCACGACGTACTGTTTCGACTTCCACGCCCACTTCGCCAGCGCACAGCGCCCGGACTCGCGCATGGCGGCCGCCAGCAAAGCGTAAGGCTTGGCGCCGCGCTTGTCGGGCGCCAGCAGGTACGCCTTGTCGTAGTAGATCGGATCGACCGTCTTCTGCGGAATGAATGCCACGATCTCGATCGCGTGGTTGCTTGCGCCTTCATCCAACGCCTTGAGTTCGTCCGCCGTGAACAGCACGAACCTGTCCTTCTCGAACTCGTAGCCCTTCACCATCTCCGAGCGTGGCACGACCTTCTGATCCTTCTCGGAGACATACTGCTGCTTCAATCGGGACCCGTCGGCGGCGAGCATGCTGAACTTCACCGTGCTTGAACTCTCGGTAGCGGAATACAGCTTGACCGGGACATTCACCAACCCAAAACTCAGCGTCAGCGACGCAATCGATCGTGCGGCCATGGGATGCTCCGTTGAACGTGAAAGAGAATCGTACGTCCTGCCGTGACGGCAAGGCAAGTCAGTGAAGAAGCCGTCCGGGGGTTGGGTATGACCGGCATGCAACGTTAGAGTGGCGCCATGGAATCAGTTGCCGAGCCATTGTCGATCCGGATCAGCGACGCGCAATGTGTCAGCGGCCTGGTGCTCGCACCTGCCGAGGCTACGGCCTGCTTCGTCTTCGCACATGGTGCCGGTGCGGGAATGGCTCACGCGTTCATGACGACCTTCGCAAAAGGGCTCGCCGAGCGCGGTGTCGCGACGCTGCGCTACCAGTTCCCGTACATGGAGAGCGGATCGAAGCGCCCCGATGTCCCGAAAGTCGCTCACGGCGCCGTGCGAGCGGCCACGGCCGAAGCGCGGCGGCGGTTTCCTCGCTCGACCTTGATCGCCGGCGGCAAGTCCTTCGGCGCCCGGATGACGTCGCAAGCCCAGGCGCTACAGCCGCTTCCTGGTGTCGCAGGCCTGGCCTTCGTCGGCTTCCCGTTGCACCCGGCCGGCAAACCGGCGGTCGACCGCGCCGATCACTTGAAGCAGGTCGCGATCCCGATGCTGTTTCTCCAGGGCACGCGGGATGAGCTGGCGGACCTTCAGTTGCTGCAGCCTGTGGTGAAGGCATTGGGGTCGCACGCTACCTTGGAACTGTTCGACGATGCTGACCACGCTTTCCATGTCCGTGTGCGCAGCGGTCGGACCGATGCGCAAGTCATGACTGCGATGCTGGACACCTTCGACAAATGGGCAGAGAAGCGCAGATGACCAATCGCAATCTCAGTCGCCGGCAACTAGGCCGAGGCGGTCAAGGCGCACCTGAAACGCAAGAAGTAGCATAGGCCGTGCGGGTCGCCACCTGGAACATCAACAACGTCACCAAGCGGCTTGATCTGCTCCTGGAGTGGCTGGCCCGTGCCAAGCCCGACGTCCTCGCACTGCAAGAACTGAAGACCCCGACGGCGGACTTTCCGACCTCGGCGCTTCGCGATGCGGGCTACGCCTCTCTCGTGGTCGGTCAGCGTGCGTGGAACGGCGTGGCGCTGTTGGCGCGCGGCCACGAGCTTCTGCCGGTCGTCACGGCGCTGCCCGGCGATGCGAGCGACAAGGAAGCGCGGTACCTGGAAGCCGCCATCGACGGCGTACTGTTCGGCTGCCTGTACCTGCCGAACGGCAACCCGCAACCGGGTCCCAAATTCAATTACAAGCGCCGGTGGTTCGAGCGCATGCGCCAGCGCGCCGCAGAGTTGTCGGCGTCCGGCCAACCGGTCGTCCTGCTGGGCGACTGGAACGTGGTTCCGACCGACGCCGACATCTACAACCCCGACACGTGGCGCGACAACGCGCTGCTCCAACCCGAGTCTCGCAAGGCCTTTGCTGCCATCTTGGCGCAGGGGTGGACCGACGCGCTCAGGAGCGTCCATCCCGCCAAGGCGCCCTTCACGTTCTGGGACTACCGACGCAAGCGCTGGGAGCGGGATGCCGGACTTCGCATCGACCACATCCTGGTCAGCGCGCAGCTGGAGGTCATGGATGCCGGCGTCGACCGCGGCGAACGGGGCAGAGAGAACACCAGCGACCATGCACCTGTCTGGGCCGAATTGCGCCCTCCCGAGTCCCGCGGCGAAAGGAGACCTGCAAAGGCTCGTGTGCCGCAGCGAAACACGGGTGAACCTGCTGCGGCGTCAATTGCGACGGCCGGGCTGCTCGACGCGTACAACCTGAAGCGCGACTTTGCGAGGACCCCTGAACCACCCGGTGCCCCCGTCAAACTGCGCCGCGACGCACCGCTTCACTTCGTGGTCCAAAAGCACTGGGCATCCCGGCTTCATTACGACCTTCGCCTGGAACTCGACGGCGTGATGGTCAGCTGGGCGGTGCCGAAGGGCCCTTCGTACGACCCGGCCACGAAGCAGATCGCCATTCAGGTCGAGAACCATCCGTTGACATACAACAGCTTCGAAGGCGTCATCCCGAAGGGCGCGTATGGCGCCGGCACCGTCATCGTGTGGGACCACGGCACCTGGGAACCGGTCGGCGACGCGCGCGATGGCCTGCGCCACGGCAAGTTGTATTTCCGGTTGCACGGCCAGAAGCTCGCCGGACTCTGGGAGCTGGTGCGCATCTCCAAGCCGGCGGACAAGAAGCAAGACCAGTGGATGCTGTTCAAGAAGCGGGGGGATGCATGGGCACGGCCGATCGCGGACTACGACGTCATCAAAGCGCTGCCCGACAGCATCGTCGCGCGCCCGCTGGGCCTGATCGAAGAACGCGAACCGCGCGACAAGCCCAAGGCCGCCCCCTCCTCGCCGGTTGAGGCGGACTTGAGCAAAGCGATTGCGGCTGCCCTGCCATCCAAGCTGGCACCGCAGTTGGCTACCCTGACCATTTCACCGCCACCCGGATCGAACTGGATCGCGGAGAACAAGTTCGATGGCTACCGCCTGCTAACGCGCATCGAATCCGGCAAGGCTCGTCTGTTCACGCGCAACGGTCATGACTGGACCTCCAAGCTGAAGGATCTGGCGGTCGAGATCGAGACGATGGGCGTCGAAGCAGCCTGGCTGGATGGTGAGATCGTCGTGCTCAACGGTGCCGGCGTCCCCGACTTCAACCAACTGCAAAACGCCATTGGCGGTGCGCGCGGCATCGACATCGTCTACTTCGTTTTCGACTTGCCATTTCTCGGAGCGGCCGATCTGCGCCAAGTCCCTCTCATCAGCCGCCGGGCTGCGCTCAAGAAACTTCTCGACGAACACGGGGCCGACCGTGTGCGATTCAGCCAGGCTTTCGATGCCCCGGCAGCGCAACTGCTGGATGCAGCGCGACAACTCGGGCTCGAGGGCGTGATGCTCAAGCGCGCTGATTCGCCGTATGTTTCTTCGCGATCGGACAGCTGGCTGAAGCTGAAGTGTCAGCAACGCCAGGAGTTCGTCGTGATCGGCTTCACCGATCGTCAAGGCGCTGCAGGCGAGGTCGGGGGCCTGTTGCTTGGGTATCACGATCGGGGTGCGCTTTGCTACGCCGGCGCGGTCGGCACCGGATGGAGCCACGACATCGGCCGTGAGCTGCATGCCAAGTTGACGAAGCTGCGGGTCGATCGGCCCGCGGTGGACGCGGGTGCCGTGAAGCCGGGTCGGTGGTCGAAGCGCGCTGCCGGCAGTGAACGCTGGGTCAAACCGAAGTTGGTGGTCGAAGTGGCGTTCTCCGAGTGGACGCCCGAGGGCCACATCCGCCACGCGAGCTTTCGCGGCGTTCGATCGGACAAGGCCGGCCAGGACATCAGGCGGGAACGCGCGATGACGCTGGCGGGTACTGCGAGCCAGACACCAGTGGCACGGACGACCCTCGTCAAGGTGAGCCACCCGGACCGGGTCATCGACCCCAGCACCGGCCTGAAGAAGCTGGACCTGGTGCGTTACTACGAGACCGTCGCTGATTGGATGCTGCCCCACCTGAAGGGCCGACCGATCTCGCTGGTTCGTGCACCTACCGGTATCACCGGGGAGCTGTTTTTCCAGAAGCACCTGGAAACGAAGGTGCCCGGCATGACCGAACTCGACGCGGACCTCTGGCCAGGGCACTCGGCGTTGCTGGCGGTCGACAGCGCAGAGGCCCTCGTCGCCGCAGCCCAGATGAATGCCATTGAGTTCCACACCTGGAACTCGACGACGAAGCGCATCAATTCGCCGGACCGGATCATCTTCGATCTCGACCCGGGCGAAGGAACATCGTGGACGCACATCCAGGAGGCGGCCCTACTGACCCGCTCGATGTTGCGGGAGCTCGGCCTGGACAGCTGGTTGAAGACGTCGGGGGGCAAAGGGCTGCACGTGGTCGTGCCGCTGATGCCAAGGCGGAACTACGAGGAGGTCAAGGGATTCTCGCAGGCGGTGGTCCAGCACATGGCGCGCGTCATCCCCCAACGTTTCGTCGCCAAGAGCGGAGGGTCCAACCGGGTGGGCAAGATCTTCATCGACTACCTGCGCAACGGGCACGCGCAGACGACGGCTGCCGCGTTTTCGGCTCGCTCGCGTCCCGGGCTCGGCGTCTCCATGCCGGTCGGCTGGGATCAGCTCCCTTCTTTGAAGAGCGGGTCACAGTGGACCATCGGTACGGCACGCGAGTACCTCTCGTTCCAGAGAGACGACCCCTGGGCAAAGTATTGGACCTCGAAGCAAACATTGTCCGCCTCGATGAAGGCGCTTGGCTTTAAGCCGAAGAGCCGCTGAGCTCTGATCCTCGGAGTAGTTGCAAGTCGTGCCCCTGTCACGGTCCGGCTTGCGAGGGGTCGCCCGCGCTTTTCCGCATGGCACCGTTTCGTCGGCCGCGAAATCGCGAACGTGCAGTCGCTTCGCAGCGGTTGCGGAGAATCTCTTTTCGGGCGACGCGAATGAATTCTTCTCTGAGGAACTATTCACGAGACTCGCCCGCCGAGCGATTCTGCAAGCCAGTCCGCGATGAAGGCTCCAGCGTTGGCCATGTTGTCCAAACTCACATGGTGCACGCCGCCTTTGCGCGCTGTGAAGACCTTGAGTTCGCGCCCCGGGCTGTTGGCGAGCTGGTCGAAGGTGTGCTTCGCAAAAGCTACCGGGATCTGCCGGTCTGAACCGCACCGGGTTTCGAGGAGGCCTGTTGGCTTGAGTCAGATCATCGCGATCTGACTGTCTTGGCTATTCCTCTTTCTTCATCCAGCCCCCGCAGGGGCCGCCGGAGGCCCCCCGGTTGGGCCATGTATTCATGGTTCAACCCTCCTGCAGCGCCGCCGAGTTGGCGGGCTTGCTGATGATCGGCGCTTGGGCTTGCTCGCGCCAGTAGTTTGCCTCGGCTTCGGCCGGCGGGATGTAGCCGATGGGTTCAAG
>Ga0075023_100000070_pt1 | contig 22362 bp, 20 predicted proteins | sample Str014_FD_71388 | JGI IMG/M metagenome (GOLD analysis project Ga0075023, IMG submission 71388) | Freshwater sediment microbial communities in response to fracking from Pennsylvania, USA - Straight Creek_MetaG_SC_2014 | ecosystem: Environmental > Aquatic > Freshwater > Creek > Sediment | place... | reverse complement strand
TGAGCCGCGGTGTTCCGTGCGGATGGAATTGAAATCAATGTTCTGTTCCAGCGCCACCTTCATGGTTTGGCCGATGAAACCTTCGGTGCCAGAAAGATAAAGGCGCGTGCCCATTTTCGCGTTGGTCAGGTTGACACGCAGTCGATTGAGCAAAACCGCAATGGTGGGCGCTGACCACATGTATTCAGCTTCAACCTTCGGCAAAGGGCCAACGCAAAGAATGTCAGATGTTTTGAGAAATGCGGGGCCGACTGATTTAACCTGGGTCTGCAGCGCCTCAACCCCTTCGCATTCAAGCGCAAAAAGATGGCGACGCGCGTGTTGGTCGATGGCAAGGCCAGTGTAGACCGGCCTGCTTTTGATGCCTTGAACTAACATCACTCAACCAACCGCTGTGCGCTTCTTCTTTTCTGGATCGTCAAATGTAATCGCATGGGCAATGGCCTTGGCTTTCACAGTCTTGCCACGCACTTCCAGCTTGGTGCCTTGCACGGCGCAGGCAACATCCATACGGGCAATGGCCATGCTTTTCTGGGTGAGTTTGGAATAGCAGGGGCAGGTGATCACGCCGACTTTCTTTTCGCCCACATAAAGTTCATCGCCCAAATCAGTTGGGCCATCATGGTCGATGAGCACGCCGAAGATTTTGAAGCGCTCTTTGCCCTTCAAGCGGCGATGTTCTTCAGCGCCGCGAAAGCCGACCTTGTTGGGGCTGACTGTAAAATCCAAACCCAGCTCCCAAAGCGAGTCGCCCGGGGGCTGATCGGCAAAGGGATACATCTGTGAATTGTCGTAGGGGTAGAACAGCAAATAGCTTTCCACCCGCAGCATATCGAGAACCGAGAAGCAGACAGGGATAATGCCCATCGGCTTGCCTTCTTCGAGAATGCGGTCCCACACCATGCCAGCATCCTGGCCGCGAACGAAAAGCTCATAGCCGCGTTCACCGGTATAGCCGGTGCGCGAAATCATCACTGGTGCGCCGAAAAGCGTGGTTTGCATGTGATGGAAATACTTCAAATCCCGAATGCCGGGCACATGCTTGGCGAGATAGTCAACCGCCAACGGCCCCTGCAGCGAGAGATCATGCAAATCATCATCAAACAGGATCGCGCAATTTCGGCCGGTGGCTTGCTTGACAAGTTCTTCATGCGCCGAGCCTGAGCCATGAACCAACATCCATGAATTGGGGCCGGTGCGATAAACAATGCAGTCATCGGTGAACATGCCACGATCATTCAACATGCAGGCATAGACCGAGCGACCCGGGTAAATCTTGGTCATGTCGCGCGTGGTGCAATATTCGAGCACGTTGATCGCGTGAGGGCCAACGAGATGAACTTTTTTGAGGCCCGACACATCCATCAGCCCGGCCTTGGTGCGCACCGCGATGTGTTCTTGATAAATATCCTTGTCATAGGTCCAAGCGGTGCCCATGCCCGACCAATCTTCAAGCCTTGACCCCAAAGCACGGTGACGATCACCAAGAACGGAAAATCTCCAAGATAAAGGCATGTCTCGCTTCCCTCGATTATTTCCTCTACGGAAACATTTATTCCCCACTGTAGCGTGGTTTCTGGCGGACACAAGATGCTTATCGTCATTTTTTTTGGCGTTCAAGGCAGAGATGAGTGATGACCTGAGCTTCAGCTGCGCGCTGGCAAATCATATCCAGTTTATAATGATGATGAAAAGTTTGACTGAGGTGTCCATTGATTGGCCCCAACGCAAGCACGCTAAGAACGGGATGCTGTCACCCGTAGAGTTTGAGACACTGCAGAAACTGAACCCGCATGGGTCTAGGAAACTAGATCAACCTGAACTTTGACGGAATCGTCAAAGTTCAGATAAGTTGATCGCCAACAATAACTTAGGGCGATTTTGACTTTTCCATGAAAAGTCAAAACGCTCTAGGGGCTATTCAAACTGTCAATCTATGAGACCGCCTCGGTTTTCAACGCAAAGCTGCCCCTGACCACATCAGGCCTTGACAACGTTGTCAAAGTTGCTCTAGCCTATTTTGACAACGTTGTCATAAGAGCAACGATTTTGGGAGGTTGTTTTGGTCACCTTGCGGGAAGTGGCGGAGCGCGCTGGCGTTTCGATCAAAACCGTATCGCGCATTGTAAACGGCGAAACTGCCGTCAATGCAAAGACGAGGGATTCTGTCCAAGCCCATCTCAATTCTCTCAACTACGTGCCTAACCACGCAGCCCGCCTGATGCGTGGCGGTCAATCATCTGTGTACGGATTAATGACCGATGCCGTGGCAACCACACCCTACTCAGTGGATATCGTGCGCGGTGCACAGGCAGCCCTTAAGGAACAAAATCAAACTTTGCTCATCGCCAATAGCAATGGTGATCCTGAACAGGAATCCGAATTCTGGCGCATGTTCCAAGCGCAACGGGTGAGCGGGGTGATTTATGCCTCGGTGTACCACCGTTCGCAGGACGTCGGCCACCCAGCATTCAAAGGCTCCATTATTCTCGCAAATTGCTTCGCCAACAAAGGCGACCGCCCGTCCCTTGTGCCAGACGATGAAGGTGGCGGCTATGCCCAAGCCGAATATCTCTTAAAGCGTGGCCACCGCCGCATAGGGCTTTTGACATTAAACCCCCAAATTGAAGCTACCCGTCTTCGTGGGCTTGGTATCAGGAATGCATTTAGAGACGCAGGATTTTCCTTTGATGAAAGCCTCGACCGGCAAGGCGTGATTGGACCGTTGAACAATGAAAAGAAAGTGGCGTTTGAAGCTGCTGTAAAAATGTTACAACACAACAATCGCCCGACGGCAATTATTTGTGGAAATGACCAGGTGGCGTTGCAGGTCTATTCGGCCGCCGCTCACCTTGATCTGCATGTGCCGCAAGATCTGTCGATCATGGGCTTTGATGATCTTACGGTCATCTCAGAAAATTTACGCCCAGCGCTCACCACTGTGGCGCTGCCCTATTTTGAAATTGGCAGGCAAGCGGTGGAGTTGATGCGCGAGGCCAAAAATCAGGAAGATGGTTGGAGCCCAAAAATATTGGTGCCCTGCCCTCTGGTTGAAAGAGAATCTTGCCGCACACTGAATTGAGTGTGCGATGAGAGAATAAACTGGCGGCCAGAACCGTCAGAAATAAATGTAACTTTTTTGGGAGAATGAAATGAAGAAACTCATATTTGGCGGCATAGCGCTTGCCAGTCTTTTGGCATCAACCGCAGCCTTTGCTGCCACAGATTTAACAATGTGGTATCATGGTGCAGGTAACGATGTTGAAAAGAAAATCGTCAATACAATCATTGACGACTTCAACAAGTCGCAAGCAGATTTTGCTGTGAAGCTAGAACAATTTCCACAAGCGGCTTACAATGACTCGGTTACCGCCGCAGCCGTTGCTGGCAAATTGCCTGATATTATGGACGTCGATGGTCCTGTGATGCCAGGTTGGGCTTGGGCTGGCTATATGGCTCCATTGACAGTTGATCCCGCTGCCTATGCAAAATTCTTGCCCGGCCCAATCGGTAACTACAATGGCAAAGTCTATTCTGTTGGTCTGTGGGATGCTGCCGTTGCCATGGTTGCGCGCAAATCAGTTCTTGATGCCAATGGCATTCGCATTCCAACGGTTGACAAGCCATGGACTGGTGAAGAATTTGATGCTGCATTGGTAAAGCTGCAAGCTTCCGGCAAATTTGAATATCCATTAGATCTCGGAATGGCTTGGAAGGGCGAATGGTATCCATACGCATTCAGCCCCTTCCTGCAAAGCTTTGGCGGCGATATTGTAAATCGTGACGGCTACAAAACAGCCGATGGTTCATTGAACGGCCCTGCTGCTGTTAAGTTCGGCGCTTGGTGGCAACACCTGTTCAAGGACAAGCTGGCACCTGGTACATCGCAAAGCCCTGCTGATCGTGACAATGGTTTTGCTGCTGGCAAATATGCCATTTCATGGAACGGCAACTGGGCCGCTTTGGGCGCACTCAAAGCCCATGATGATGTTATCTTCCTGCCTGCGCCTGATTTTGGCAAAGGCCCGAAGATCGGTGCTGCATCTTGGCAGTTTGGTGTTTCGGCATCCAGCAAGCATCAAGATGGTGCGAACAAGTTCATTCAGTTCGCATTGCAAGACAAATATTTGACGGCCTTCTCTGATGGCATCGGCCTCATTCCACCAACACCGGAATCAGCTGCAGCATCAATCAACTATAAAAAAGGTGGCCCGATGGAAGCATTCTTTGCTTTGTCCAAGGTCCAAGCTTTGCTTCGCCCGGTTTATCCAGGATATTCCGTTGCAGCCAAGGTATTTGAAAAGGCTTTGTCTGATATCGCCAATGGTTCAGAAGTTCAGGCAACTCTCGATGCCTCAGCCGACGAAATCACCAAGGATATTGCCAAGAATAAGAACTACACAAAATAGTCCTCAAAACAGCCTCTCCCGCATTTGAGCGGGAGAGGATTCACCTAAACTGGCAAAAAAAATCATGCAAATTTCAGACAGTCGAAAATTCAAAAGTTCTGATAAGGCGGGCTGGCTGATGGCTTTTCCGGCAACGGCAATTATTGGCCTTTTCATTATCGTGCCATTTTTGCTGGGTTTCTATTTTGCCTTCACCAATCAACGCATGATTTCTCCTAACCCTACAGAATATGTGGGCACCACAAATTTTCATCAGCTTTTAGATCTCGGCGTAGTAACGCTTGAGCCAGAGCGCGACCCCGCCACGCATGAAGTTAAAAAGGATGTGAGCGGTGTGGCGACATATCCCACCGTCCGCAGCATAACACGCAACAACCCAGACATGCCCTATTTCGATGGTATGCGCGAATGGTTCTCATGGCATTCTGGCGATAATATCAAAGTCGTTGTGGCTCGCGATGTGGTTTTTATGAAAGCCATCGTCAATACGTTTTTGTTTGTGTTGATCGTAGCGCCGTTGCAGGGTGCAATAGCGCTGCTTCTGGCGATGATGATCAATCAAAAACTGCCCGGCATAAACATTTTCCGGACCATTTATTTTATGCCCGTCGTCGTTTCGATTGTTGTGGTATCCCTGCTGTGGCGATTTATCTATAGCGGCGACAACGGTTTGCTGAATGCCATTCTCGGATTTTTCACATTTGGCACTTTCAATCCCGTTGACTGGTTGGGCAATTCGGCCACGGCTTTGGGTTCAATCATCGCGATGTCGATATGGCAAGCCGTTGGCTTTCATATGGTCATATGGCTTTCAGGCCTGCAAACCATACCAGTGTCACTATACGAAGCATCTGATATTGAAGGTGCAACAAGTTGGCAGAAGTTTCGTTTTGTAACATGGCCGGGGTTGCGCAACACAGCAATCCTCGTTCTTGTCGTTATCACTATGCAGGCTTTCACGCTGTTTTCACAAATCGCTGTAATGACTCAAGGCGGCCCTGTTGATGCGACGCAAACGATTGTGTTCCAAGCCGTTCAACACGGTTATGCCAAACAAGACATTGCAACCGGCTCTGCCATCTCAGTGATCCTCTTCATTATTGTGATCACGATATCGCTCATCCAACGCTATCTCACACGGGAGAAACTGGCATGAACACGTCTTCCACTTCACTTAGCCCATCGCGGTGGCGCTATCTTCCTCTCGTCGTCGTGGCTCTCATTTTCATCTTTCCACTTGAATTTATGATTATGTCATCATTGAAACCAAGCCAACAGCTGCTGGCTGATTCAAACTCATTCAGAGCCTTCTTGCCTGTCGGTGATATTTCGTTGAGCAATTATTATGCCGCCTTCGAGCGCGCACCTGTGGCCTTATTCCTGTTCAACTCAGTCTTCATTACCGCAACAACGGTGGTTTTGGCGCTGTTCTTATGTTCTGTTGCCGCGTTCTCATTTGTATTTTTGCAATGGCGCGGCCGTGATACGATTTTAACAATTCTGCTAACAACGCTTGTTATCCCCATCGAAATCATCGCAGTGCCCTTGCTGCTGCTGGTCAATAAACTGCCTTGGATTGGGCTCAATGGCCTGACCATAGGCTGGCTCAATTCATATCAAGTTCAAATTATTCCTTTTAGTGCTGATGCTTTGAGCGTCTTTCTTTTCGTACAATATTTCAAAGATCTCCCTAGAGAAATGATCGAAGCAGCCCGCATCGAAGGCGCATCATGGTGGCAAGTTTACTACAAAGTGATTATGCCACTCGCTGGCCCTGTAACGGCAACAGCCGCCATTTTAAAATTCCTTGCCATGTATAATCAATTCCTTTGGCCCTTGATGGTCACGCAAGCCGAGCAATATCGGCCAGTCATGGTTGGCCTTCAATATTTCTTCCAACTCAACATCGCCTGGGGCGAGGTGATGGCTTATCTCACTTTAATTACCGTTCCAGTTTTGATTTTCTATCTTCTTCTGCAACGCGCTTTCATTGCCTCAATCGCATCAACAGGTATCAAAGGATAATATGGTTCTCTCTCTTAACGACAAATGGATTTGGGATTTTTGGTTGGCAAAAAATGCCGCCGATTGGCACATGTATTTTTTGCAAGCTGATAACACCCTCCCCGATCCAGAAATGCGTCACCGCAATGTGACGCAGGGTCATGCAGTTTCTCAAGATTTGGTGAATTGGACATTTAAGGGCACGTGTTTTGAGCCCGCCAAAGCCAAATCTTGGGACGACTGGACCACTTGGACTGGCAGCACCTTGCAAGGGCCAGATGGCACTTGGCATTTGTTCTATACGGGAACATCGCACGAAAACGAAGGACTGCATCAACGCATTGGCCACGCCACTTCACAAGATATGCATTCATGGGTACGCGTGGGCGACGGGTTATGCCTCGACCTCGTAGGGCCGAACGCTCAACGTTATGAAGAATATACACCCGGCCATTGGCACGACCGCGCGATGCGTGATCCCTGGGTGATGAAGAACCCAGATGGCGAAGGCTGGCTCATGTATTTTACAGCTCGCGTTCCCGGCCGCAGCGAAGCCAACGCCGGGGGGGCCATCGGCTTTGCCACTTCACCAGACCTTTACACTTGGACACTTCAACCACCCATCTATACGGGGGGCGATTTTGGTCAACTCGAAGTGCCGCAGGTTTTTAAATTTGGAGAGCATTGGTATTGCACTTTTTGCACTGCGGCAGGACACTGGTCTGAAGGATATAAAAAATACAACTCTGAAACGCCCGTCACGGGCTCGTCTTACCTCATGGCAAAGTCCCATCTGGGGCCGTGGACGGCCGCAAAGCCTTTTCTCGATGGCCGAAACCCATGCAATCGCTACGCGGGTAAAATCATCGAGCGTGATGGCAAACTATTTATCATGGGCTTCATTCAATTTGATGAAGCCGGAAAATTCATCGGCAAAATCAGTGACCCCGTGCCTTTGGCGACAAGCGCTGATGGCACCTTAAGTGTTATGGAGAACTAAACCATGGCCAATGTTCAACTTCAGAATATCCGCAAGGCTTTTGGCGCAACGGAGATTATCAAAGGCATTGATCTGGATATCGCCCATGGCGAATTCGTCGTCTTCGTCGGACCTTCAGGTTGCGGTAAATCCACCCTGTTGCGGATGATCGCTGGTCTTGAAGATATCACGTCTGGTGAAATCTTAATCAAAGATCGTGTGGTTAATGCGCTGCCGCCAAAGGATCGCGGCATTGCAATGGTATTCCAGTCATACGCACTGTTCCCGCACATGACTGTTCGTCAAAACGTGGGCTTTGGTCTGCGGATCAACAACACACCAGCAGCCGAACTCGAATCCCGCGTGAATGAAGCTGCACGTATTTTAAAAATGGAAAACTTGCTCGACCGCAAGCCGAGCCAGCTTTCCGGAGGCCAACGCCAACGCGTTGCCATCGGGCGCGCCATTGTGCGCAATCCGGAAGTGTTCCTGTTTGATGAGCCACTCTCAAATCTCGACGCCGCTTTGCGTGTGAACACCCGAGCTGAAATCGCTAAACTGCACAACGACCTTGGTGCCACAATGATTTACGTCACCCATGATCAGGTTGAGGCTATGACATTGGCCGATAAGATTGTGGTTCTGGATGCTGGTAAAATCCGCCAAGTGGGATCGCCGTTGGAACTTTACCATAAGCCAGATAATCAATTTGTGGCAGGATTCATCGGCTCACCGAAAATGAATTTCTTGAAAGTTGAAATCAAGGCACTGCGGCCCAATGGCATTGTGGTTGAGGGGCCTTCAGTGAAGAAGATCGAATTACCCGTTGAACCAGTCCATTGCAAAGTTGGGGATCAGGCGATTTTGGGGATCAGGCCTGAACATGTGACGCGCGGTGCGCGCGCAGGCCATGGCCTCGCAGCAAAAGTTTCTCTCGTTGAAATGCTAGGGCATCAAACCTATATTGAAAGTGAAACATCCTCGCTTGAAACCTGCGCAGCGATCTTTGATGGCATGAGCAATTTGGCTTTGGGCGAAAAGATTGACCTCAGCTTTAAAGCAGAAGATTGCCATTTGTTCTCCGCCGGCGGAGCCGCATTTCGGCGTTTGAAATCTCCATCAATTCCCAAGCGCAGAGTGAAAACTGCCACCCAAGTGGATAACACTTAACCTCCGCCTAATTGACTTGCGCCAGCTTTACTGAGGTCCAAATCAACTGACACCAATTTCCGCATCAATTGACCAACGCTTGGCTGTGTTGCGTGATGGATATTATGGCTGCTTTGTTTGTGTGGACGAAGCAGCCTGCCTTGCGGGCTTTTTCGAAAATGTCATCGTAGGTTTTTTTAAGATGATTGCTGCGCTGATAGCCCGCGCCGGCACACAACTCAGTCAGCTGCGGTCAGGTCCCTGTCCCTCATCAGCAGCAAAGACCGGCTCCAACTCTGGTGGATGCGGAGATTGAACGAGTGATGTCGGTGACCCATGCCGAAGCGGGTGCGCTACCAGATTGCGCTACACTCCGTCTGCGCGAAGTTTGGCGCGAAGTTGAAATGTGGTCAAGCCCGGCTCAATGCAAAATCTGTTCGAGGAACTTCCTGGTGCGGGGGCTTTGTGGATTGGTGAAAAACTCCTGAGGCGTATTTTCTTCCACGATCTGGCCTTCATCCATGAAGATCACGCGGTCTGCCACTTGGCGCGCAAAGGCCATTTCGTGGGTGACGCAAAGCATGGTCATGCCGCCTTCGGCCAGGTCCACCATCACCTCCAAGACTTCCTTGATCATTTCTGGATCAAGCGCTGATGTTGGTTCATCAAACAACATGATCTTGGGGTTCATGCACAAGGCCCGTGCAATGGCCACGCGTTGCTGTTGGCCGCCGGATAACTGGCCCGGATATTTATGGGCCTGCTCTGGAATTTTCACGCGGGTTAAATATTTCATCGCGGCTTCTTCAGCTTGCGCCTTAGGCGTTTTGCGCACCCAAATCGGCGCGAGGGTGAGGTTTTCCATAATGGTTAAATGCGGGAACAGGTTGAAGCTCTGAAACACCATGCCCACTTCGCGGCGCACGTCATCAATGTTTTTGAGATTGGCGGTGAGCGGTATGCCGTCCACTTCAATATCGCCTTGCTGATGTTCTTCAAGGCGGTTGATACAGCGGATTAAAGTTGATTTTCCTGAGCCTGATGGGCCGCAAATGACAATGCGTTCACCTGCGGCAACGTTTAAATTTATGTCGCGCAACACATGGAACTGGCCGTACCACTTGTTCACCTGGCGCATCATGACCGCCGGCGTTTTAGCATTTGCTTTGCTCATTTCTTGAGGCCCCGATTGGTGCGGCGTTCGATATATTGCGAATATCGTGACATTGAAAAACAGAAGATGAAATAAATGATGGCCAGCGCCAGATAGCCGGTGTTGCCGGTCTGCGGGCTTTTCCATTTGGCGTCATTGAAGCCGGCCTGCACGATGCCTAACAAATCAAACAGGCCGATGATGGTGACAAGGCTGGTATCCTGAAACAGGCTGATGAATGAATTCACGATGCCGGGGATCACAATTTTCAAGGCCTGGGGCATGACGATCAAACCCATCATTTTCCAGTATGAAAGGCCCAGTGCCTGGGCGGCCTCAATCTGGCCTTTGGGAATTGCCTGCAAGCCACCGCGCACAACTTCGGCCATATAAGCTGAGGCAAAGAGGCCGCCGCCAATGATGGCTTTGAGCAATTTATCGGGATTCACCCCTGGTGGCATGAACAGCGGGAACATCACACTGGCCATAAACAAAACGGTGATGAAAGGCACGCCGCGCACACCTTCGATGAAGACGACACATAAAATACGCACTACGGGCATTTGCGATCGGCGGCCAAGAGCCAGCAGAATTCCAAAGGGTACGGAGGCGACAATGCCCGTGACGGCAATGATCAGTGTGAGGGTGAGCCCGCCCCAATAATCAGTTTCCACCACGGGCAGGCCCAATATGCCACCATAGAACAAGAAGAAAGCAATGATGGGGAAAGCCACAAAGAAGAACAGTGCGTTCCAGCGTTTGCCGGGAACTGAAGGAACCATCAGGCCTGCCAATGAAATCACGCCCAAGACATAAACGATGTTGACGCGCCAGCGCTCTTCAAATGGATAAAGACCATATATCCATTGGTGGAATTTGGCGAAGACGAAGGGCCAGCAGGCGCCGGCGCCTTCAACAGCGCAGAGTTCACGATCAGGTGCTGACCAGACGGCGCGAAGGCCCGCCCATTGCAGCAAGTTCCAGCTGACGGCTAGAAACAACGCGGCAATGGCGACGGTGCCGAGGCCGCTCAATGGCGTGGGATAAAGCTTGTCTTTGGCCCAGGCGGCAAAACCAATTGTGCCTTTGGGGGCGGCCATTTTCGGTGCCTCTGATGCGCGCACATAAGCCATCAGCGCGTTACCAATTTCATGGCGTTGTTATACCAATTCATGAAGGCTGAGGTGCCGAGGCTGAGGGAGAGATAGACCACCATCCAAACCATCACGATTTCAATGGCCTTGCCGGATTGGTTCAAGATTGTGCCGCCGGTGGCGACGAGATCGGGATAGCCAATGGCAATGGCCAAAGTTGAATTCTTGGTGAGGTTCAAATATTGATTGGCCAGCGGCGGAATGATCACGCGCATGGCTTGTGGGATCACCACGAGGCGCAGGCCTTGTGTGTTGTTCAGCCCCAAGGATTGCGATGCTTCGGTTTGACCCTTGCTGACGGCTTGAATGCCGGAACGCACAATCTCGGTGATGAAGGTGCCTGTATAAACGCTGAGCGCTAATAACAGCGCCAGAAATTCGGGGATCAGCGTCATGCCGCCGCTGAAATTAAATCCCGTCAGTGAAGGAATGTCCCAAGTCAGGGGCCAGCCCATCACGAGCAGACCTAGGATCGGTGCCGCGATCATCAGGCCCAAAGAAATCCAACCAGCGGGAATACGCTTGCCTGTCTGCTCTTGGTTTTTGCGCGCATAATTGTGCAGGAAATAACTGGCGATGATGGCCGCGATTAAAAGCGCCAAAGCCACAATCGCGCCATCACCGAACACCGGCTTTGGCCCGATGACGCCGCGATTGCTGATGAAGAGCGCGTTGAAAAAATTGATGGCCTGGCGCGGGCCGGGCAGGGGTTTCAGAACCAGTGCATACCAGATGAAAATTTGCAGCAGCAGCGGCACCGAGCGCACGATGTCTACATATAAAGCGGCGGCCCCGGACACCACAGCATTTTTGGACAGACGCATGACACCCGCAACAAAGCCGATGGTGGTGGCCAGTGCTATCCCAAGAAGCGCAACTAAAATTGTGTTCCAAAAGCCCACGAGCAAAGCGCGGCCATAGGTTGACGATGATGAATAAGAAATCAGCGAGGTGAGAATATCAAAATTGGCCGCTTGGTTGAGAAAACTGAAACCAAAACTCTGATTTAAGTGTTTGAGATTGAGCTCTGTGTTGGTGACGATAACATAAAGCCCCCAGGCCAGCAGGGCCAGCACCAAGGCCTGGCTGACAAGCCCGCGCAGGCGAGGATTGTAGAACCATGAGGCGCTGGCGGCGGTGGGCTTGGTTGCTTCAGACATGGAAGTTTGATCTTGCTCGCATCTTTAAATTAATCACCCTTCTCCCTGCGGGAGAAGGTGGCTGATAGGCCCGATGAGGGCCTTATCGCGAGTCCCTATTTCAAGTTTGTATTGGCGGTAAGGCCCTCATCCGCTCTTTGGGCACCTTCCCCCATGGGGGAAGGGCAAGTATCAAAGTTCGCGTTCATCTCAAAAAGAGCCGCAGCTTTTCACCCGAGGCTCTCTCATTTCATTCAGCGGATGGGTGGGGCGTATTGCAGGCCGCCGTTGCTCCACAGCGCATTTTTGCCGCGGGCGATTTTCAGCTTGGTGCCTTGGCCAATGTTGCGTTCAAAGATTTCGCTATAATTGCCCACAGCTTTGATGGCGCTATAGGCCCAATCTGGGCCGAGGCCTATGCCTTTGCCAAAATCATTGTCGGCCTCTTTGCCATCAGCGCCTGTCACCTTGGCGGAGAGCAGGCGCTGAATTTCAGGATTGGCGGATTTGCGCATGTCATCGACATTGGCTGACGTCACACCCAGCTCTTCAGCCGAGACGAGAGAATAGCTCACCCATTTTATGATATTGAACCACTGGGCATCACCCTGGCGCACCACGGGCCCCAGTGGTTCTTTCGAAATGATTTCTGGCAAAACCATATGCTCATCGGCATTGGTGAAGCCCAAGCGCTCTGCATAAAGGCCAGATTGGTCGGTCGAATAAACGTCACACCGGCCTTCTTGATAGGCTTTTAAAACTTCTTCGTTCTTTTCAAAAGCTACAACCTTGTATTCCATTTTGTTGGCTTTGAAGAAGTCGGCGAGGTTCAGCTCTGTGGTGGTGCCGGATTGCACGCAGACGGTGGCCCCCTTGAGATCCATGGCGGATTTCACGCCGAGCTTTTTAGGAACCAAAAAGCCTTGGCCATCATAATAGTTCACCGTGGCAAACGAGAGGCCCAGTGACGTGTCGCGGCTCATCGTCCAGGTTGAGTTACGGGCCAGAACGTCCACCGTGCCAGATTGTAAAGCGGTGAAGCGTTCTTTGGCTGAGAGGGGAACGAATTTCACTTTTGTGGCATCACCGAATATGGCGGCAGCAAAAGCGCGGCAATAATCAACGTCAAAGCCTGTCCATTTGCCCTGGTCATCGGGCACGCCAAAGCCCAGAAGACTGGGGTTCGAGCCGCAGATCAACTGGCCGCGGGCTTTAACGTCATCTAGGGTGGTGGCTTGGGCGAGGCTTGCGCCTAAGGCCATGGCGGCGGCAGAAAGGGCCAATGCGGCTTTGAGTAGCAATTTCATGAGGTTTCTCCGTGTTTGTTTGGGTAGATTTATGACCATTTCTCAGTCATTTGGCGCTGAGAGCTTGGCCGCGACACTAGCATTCTTTGGGAACTGCGCAAGGCGATTGCTCTGGCCGTTTTATCTGGTATAGAGCGGCCCGGTTTAGCTGTTGGGGCGTCGCCAAGCGGTAAGGCACCGGATTTTGATTCCGGCATTCGGAGGTTCGATCCCTCCCGCCCCAGCCAACCGTTTATTTATATTTTCGCGCGGCTTTGCAAAATCTTTCAACTGGTCCTTGGCGCAGCTCGGCGTGTAGTCTCAATTTGCCCCGACTCAAGAGGGCTGAAGCAGGGACATGGGAACGCGCCAACCACGTTTAAATACATCGCCCAAAACATGGGATGAGGTGAAGACCACGACCTGTTACATGTGCGCGTGTCGTTGCGGCATCAAGGTTCATCTGAAAGACGGCAAGGTTGTCTATATTGATGGCAACCGCGACCACCCCGTGAACAAGGGTATAATTTGCGGCAAGGGTGCGGCGGGCATCAAGCAACATTATTCACCGGCGCGGCTTTCAAAGCCTTTGATGCGCGTTGGCGAGCGTGGCTCGGGCGAATTTCGGGAAGTGGAATGGGAAGAGGCTTTGCGCACGGCCACACTGTGGCTTTCGCAAGTGCGCAATGCGGACCCTAAGAAACTGGCGTTCTTCACCGGGCGTGATCAAAGCCAGGGCCTGACGGGCTGGTGGGCTTCGCAATTTGGCACGCCCAACTACGCAGCCCACGGCGGATTTTGTTCGGTGAACATGGCAGCGGCCGGGCTTTATACTTATGGTGGGTCGTTCTGGGAATTTGGCGAACCGGATTGGAAGCACACGAAATATTTTCTGCTGTTCGGTGTGGCGGAAGATCACGCTTCCAACCCGATCAAGGCGGGGCTTGGCAAGCTTAAAGAACGCGGGGCCAAGTTCGTTTCGATCAACCCCGTGAAGACGGGCTATTCGGCCATTGCTGATGAATGGGTGGGAATTGCTCCGGGTACGGACGGTTTATTTGTGGGGGCACTTATTCATTGTCTGCTGGCCGCGCAGAAGCTCGATGGCGAATATCTCTCGCGCTATACCAATGCGCCTTGGTTGGTGATTGAAAATGCCGGCGGTGCAGATGATGGCCTCATCCTGCGCAATGGTGCGGGCACGGCTTTGGTGTGGGATGCGAGTGCGGGCCATACGAAAGTGGCAGGCACCTTTGGCACAAACCCATCGCTGATGGGCCGCTTTGCTTTGCCCGACGGGCGCAACGTGGTGACCAGCTTTACGTTGATCGCTGAACGCTTTGCTGGAAATTATTACGCCCCCGAAACGGTGGCGGCTCAATGTGGAATCGGCTCCGAAACCATCAGGCGCATCGCGGCGGAACTGGCGCATACCGCATTTGACGAAGCCGTTGAGCTCGATATTCCATGGACCGATTATCTGGGCCGTAAACATGAGAAAACCATTGGTCGCCCGGTGGCGATGCATGCCATGCGCGGCATCTCGGCCCATTCCAATGGCTTTCACACCTGCCGCGCCATTCATGTTTTGCAAATCATGCTGGGCACAATCGATGTGCCCGGTGGCACGCGTTATAAGCCGCCTTTCCCCAAGGCCATTCCACCCAATGTCAAGCCTGCGGGCAAGCTGGGGCAGGTGAAACCGAACACGCCCTTGCCAGGGCCGCCCTTGGGTTTTGTTGCGGGGCCGGAAGATTTGCTGGTGGATGAGCAAGGCGGGCCTTTGCGGATTGATAAAGCTTTCTCGTGGGATGCGCCGCTGGCCGCGCACGGCATGATGCATATGGTGATCAACAATGCGGGCAAGGGCGATCCTTACGCCATTGATGTGCTGTTTTTATATATGGCCAATATGAGTTGGAACTCGGCGATGAATGTGTCGGATACGATTGCGTCGCTGACGGCCAAACGCCTTGACGGCGAATATGTGATTCCAAAAATCATTTACTCTGACGCTTACGCGTCCGAGATGGTGCATTACGCTGATCTCATTTTGCCGGACACGACGTATTTGGAACGTTGGGATTGTATCTCGATGTTGGATCGGCCGATCTCTGAGGCTGATGGACCGGCTGATTCCATTCGCCAGCCCGTGGTGGAGATCGATCGCGATGTGCGACCCTTCCAAACAGTGCTGCTTGATCTGGGTTATCGGCTTGGCCTGCCGGGCATGACCACTGCAGAAGGAACACCGCGTTATCCGGGTGGCTACGCTGACTATATCGTGAACCATGAACGCGCACCGGGCCTTGGGCCGCTGGCGGGTTTTCGCGGGCGCGATGGGGCAGCGGCGGGGCGCGGGCCCGTCAATCCCAACCAGCTTAAAGCCTATATTGAGAATGGCTCTCATTGGTTTCAAGAACTCGCCGACAATATGAAATATTATCGCCATGTGAATTGGGACTATTTGGATTGGGCGACGTTCTTTGGTTTCCTGCCACGGCCTGAGCCTATCATTCATCAACTTTATTCTGAGACTTTGCAGAAATTTCGTTTGGCGGCGCGGGGCCATGGCAAGGTTTTGCCGTCCGCTGAACATCGCCAGCGCATCGAAACTTATTTTGATCCTATTCCGTTTTGGTATGCGCCGTTTGAAGGTGAGATGGTGAGCAAGGATGCATTTCCGCTGCACGCCATCACACAGCGGCCCATGGCGATGTATCATTCCTGGGGCTCGCAGAACACTTGGTTGCGGCAAATCCTTGGACGCAATTGGCTCTATATGCACAAGGCCCGCGCGGCATCTTTGAACATTGCCGATGGCGATTGGGTGGATGTCCTCTCGCATCATGGCAAGATCAAAGTTCAAGTGAAACTTGTTGAAGGGCAGAATGTGGATACGGTGTGGACATGGAATGCCATTGGCAAACGGTCGGGCACATGGGGGCTTTCCAAGGATTCGCCGGAGAGTCAAAAAGGCTTTCTTTTGAATCACTTGATCAGCGATCTTCTTCCAGAACGTGAAGGTGGATATCGCTATTCCAACAGCGACCCGATCACGGGACAAGCAGCGTGGTATGATCTCAAAGTGCGGATTAAAAAAAGTTTGGATCAACGAGAGCAAAGTGCGCCGCAGTTTACGACGATGAAGAATTTGGGAAGAGTGAAATGAAGTTCAGGCCCCTCATCCGCCCTTCGGGCACCTTCCCCCCCAAGGGTGGAAGGGCATTAAGTGGTGGCACTTCGTTCACTGATGAATTTTCCCAATATTTTCGCCCTTCTCCTCTCGGGGAGAAGGTGCCCGAAGGGCGGATGAGGGGGAGCCACGCATGACATCATTGCCCCAAACAACCCAAAAACAACTCGGCCTCGTCATTGATCTCGACACGTGTGTGGGCTGTCAGGCTTGTGCCACGTCTTGCAAGGAATGGAATGCGCAGGGTGAGGGCGGGCCGCTCGCTGACACCAATCCGCAAGGCGCTGATGTCTCCGGTCCGTGGTTCAACCGCATTCATGGATATGAGGTGAAACAAGAAGGCCACGCAGATTCGCGTGTGGTGAACTTTCCGCGCTCTTGCCTGCATTGCGCTGAGCCTGCCTGTGTCACCGTCTGTCCCACCGGCGCTTCTTACAAGCGCGAAGAAGATGGTATCGTGTTGGTTAATCCTGAAACCTGCATTGGCTGCAAGCTTTGCTCCTGGGCTTGTCCTTATGGTGCGCGTGAGTATGACTACATGCAGGGTGTGATGAAGAAATGCACGCTGTGTGTGGACCGGATTTACAACACGAATCTAGAACCTGAAGATCAAGTTCCGGCGTGTGTGAAAGCCTGCCCCACGGGGGCTAGACATTTTGGTGATCTGGGCGATGAGACTTCTGCTGTTTCGCTGCTGGTGAAAGTGCGTGGTGGTTTTGATCTGCTGCCAGAGATTGGTTACAAGCCCACCAATAAATATCTGCCACCACGGGCGCGGCGTGAAAGTTATGAAGCTGGTGTTGCTCCATTGCCCAAGGGTGATGGCACAGTGATGGAAAAATTGTTCAGCTGGGCTGACAAGCTGCTGAGCGCGGGAACAGCAACGGCTGTGGCCAATCCGCAAGATGAGTCCGGGAAGTTGGAGGGATGATGAGAATTCAAGTCTTCACTCCATTGACTGTCATACCTGCAAAGCCAAGGCCTTCGCAGATTTCAGATTATTCATCCTTCTCCCGTGGGGAGAAGGGTGAAAATGATATGAGAATTTGTAAATGCAACTGCTCTGCATTCGCAGGGATGACGGAAATACTATTGTTTGTGATGGGTTCAAAATGAACCCTGCCTATTCCGTCATCTTCTTCACAGTTTCGTCGGGTGCTGGCTATGGCTTGCTGGCGCTGGCTGGAATGGTTGGAAATGCGCATGGCCGGGCTTCTTCGCCGGGCTTTGCTTTTGCGACACTAGGCCTTGCCTTGGTTTTGATCACGGCGGGGCTTCTCTCATCTACGGCGCATCTGGGGCGGCCCGAGCGCGCCTGGCGAGCGTTTTCGCAATGGCGCACATCCTGGCTTTCGCGCGAAGGCGTGGCGGCGGTGATGACCTATCCTGTGGCACTGGCTTTTGGCGCGTGCTGGTCTGGACTGATTGATGCACCGCAGTGGACGGGGCCTCTGGGAATGATGACGGCCGTGCTGAGCGCGATCACGGTGTTTTGCACAGCCATGATCTATGCCAGCCTCAAAACAATTCCGGCGTGGAACAGCGGGTTCACAGTGCCCACATATTTCGCTTTCGCGCTGGCCACGGGTTCAAGCCTGCTGTCTGGAATCAGCGTGATGTTCGGCCGTTTCCAAGCGGGAGCGGGAATGTTCCAGGCGCTGCTGACGATCATTCTCGTCTTCGTCGCGATCGTATTGAAATTTCTTTATTGGCGGATGCTTCGCCGCGCCAAAGGCCGCTATAGCATGGGGCAGGCGACGGGGCTGGGCGAAGGGGTTCGACAATGGGAAGTTCCGCACACGGCCCAAAACTTCATCATGAAAGAAATGGGCTTTCAGGTGGCGCGCAGTCATGCGCTGCGCTTGCAGCGGTTCACAATGTTGTTGCTTGATGTGGCTTTTATAGCGACGTTCTTTAGCTCGAAATTACCTTTGCTGGTTTTCATTGCCGCAGCGGCTTTGCTGCTGGCGGCGTGGGTGGAGCGCTGGCTGTTCTTTGCACAGGCAGAGCATGTTTCGGCGCTTTTCTATGGCAAAGAACGGGTTTAGAATTTACTGCGCGTGAACCCAGGCCATGCGGCTGTTGAAATCTTGATCGTTAAAAGCCAGTGAACCCATCACGATGGTTTCGGCGCCGGCTTTGCGCAAGATTGGCACGGTGTGCTCGCGGATGCCGCCGTCGGCTGCCAGCACAATGCGGTGGGCTGGTTTTGCAACAGCAATCATGGCTTTGGCTTCCTGTAAGCGGGCCGTGGCGGTTTCATCGAGGCCTTGGCCTTTGATGCCGATCCTTGTGCCAAGCAGCGTTACCATGCTGATGCTGGGGAGAAGGTTTTTAACCGCAGACACTGGCGTATGAAGCTGCAATACAACGCCCGCTTTGAGGCCGAGGCCTGCGATCATTTTCAATGCCGTGGCGCAGTTGGCGTTCTCGGCATGGACACTGATCAGATCAGCGCCGGCTTCTACAAATTGTGCGATCTGGCTTTCCAGCACAGCATCATTCACCATCAGGTGCACATGAAAGGGTTTTGCCGAAATCTTGCGGCAGCGGGCAACGAGATCAGGGAAAAACAAAAAGGCCGGAGAGAAATGACCATCGGCCACATCGACATGGAAAATATCGGTTTGTGATTCCACGCGCTGGATTTCTGTTTCCATGCGCGCCAGATCAGCAGACCACAAAGACATTTCCGCCATCAGGCGGTTTGCGGGCAGGGTTTCAATCCAATTGGCGGCGGGCTTTTTGAAAGTGTTCATAGGGCCCTTCTACAAATTCGATCACGAGAAGCAAGCGCTGGCGCAAGATTTTTACACATTTTCGTGGCTTGCACGTGTTTATCCGAGCCGCCATGATGGTGTGAAATGGAATCGTATCTATGGATCTAAATGTCTCCTGGGGGGCCGCGGCTATTGCTGGCGTGTTCTCCTTTCTCAGCCCTTGCGTGTTGCCCTTGGTGCCGCCTTATCTGGTGTTCATCAGCGGCGTGTCACTGGATGATTTAAAGAAGGGCCAAGCCAGTTCACGCCAAGTGATGCTGGCGGCACTGGCCTTCGTGCTGGGCTTTACGACGGTGTTTGTCGGGCTGGGTGCCACAGCATCCTACGTCGGGCAAATTCTGCGCGATCAACTGCCGCTGCTGGCCAAGATCGCTGGCGTGTTCATCATCATCATGGGCCTGAATTTCCTGGGCGTGTTCAAGCTGGGCTTCCTCTCACAGGAAAAACGCTATCAACAGGAGTCAAAGCCTGTCGGTCTTATTGGCGCTTACGCCATTGGCTTGGCTTTTGCGTTTGGCTGGACGCCCTGCATCGGGCCTGTGTTGGGGGCCATTCTTTCAATCGCCGCCAGCACCGAAAGCGTTGCGAAAGGGGCAGAGCTTTTGGCGGTTTACTCACTGGGGCTTGGCATTCCGTTTTTGATTGCAGCGGCCAGCATCAATGTGTTCATGCAGTTTTTCGCGCGGTTCAAATCGCGGCTCGGGCAGGTCGAAAAATCCATGGGCGCGCTTTTGGTGTTAACGGGTGTGATGTTTCTCACCGGATGGATGCAAGTCATGGCATTCTGGCTGATCGAGAAGTTCCCGATCCTCTCATCCATTGGTTGATAAGTTGGCGCTGATGCTGGCCAAGGCGTGAGCCCCGCGCTAGCTTTGCGCCATGGCGGGTGAATTGTTCAAAAAATTGGAAGGCGTTCAGGCTGTCGTGTTCGACGCTTATGGCACGCTGTTTGACGTGACCACACCTGTGTTCAAACAGGAGCAATCGCTTGACGGCAAGGCCAAGGAAGTGGCCGCGATGTGGCGCGCCAAGCAGTTGGAATATACTTGGGTGCGCAGCCTCATGGGTATGCACGCTGATTTCTGGCATGTGACGCGCGATGCGCTGGATTACACGCTCGATCATTTCGCAATTTTAGAGGCGGGCCTTGCCGATGAAATGATGACGGGATATTTGAAGCTCGATGCTTTTGCCGATGTCGCGGCGGCCCTGCCTGCGCTCAAAGCCAAGGGCAAGCGATTGGCGATCCTGTCCAATGGAAGCCCCTCAATGCTCGATGCGATCCTGCGCCATGCGGGGTTGGAGAAGGTCTTCGAGCAGGTAATTTCGGTTGAGGACGTCGGCATCTACAAACCCAGCCGTCGCGTTTACCGCCTTGCCATGCAGAAGCTGCAAATCGCCGACGCGCCATCCGTGTGTTTCATCTCCTCCAATGGCTGGGACGCGCATGGTGCCGCGCAGTTTGGATTTCAGGCCGTGCGGATCAAACGCGTGGCCGGGCCCGATGACAGGCTGCCGGGGAAGCTGGCAGGCGTGGTGGAGAGTTTGGGGCAGGTTGTGGAGTTGGTGTGACAGCCATTGTCCTTCTCCCGAGGGGAGAAGGATGATAAAAGGGCTCGGTTTTCATATGCGATGGCCATCCCCGGACGGGGGCAAGGGACAATGGTCCGATGGAACAAAGGGTATGCAGAAAATGTCATCATCATCGACTACCATCAGGAAGTCAGAATTGCTGGCCATCCCAACGGTAGGCGAAATTCTGCTGGAAGAGTTTTTGAAGCCGCTCGACCTTTCGCAGAATGCACTGGCCCGGGCCATTGCTGTTCCTCCACGCCGAATCAATGAAATCGTCTTGGGCAAGCGTGGCGTGACCGCAGACACGGACTTGCGCTTGACGCGCTATTTCCGCCTGTCAGAAGGTTTTTTCCTGCGCCTGCAAATGGAACATGACATTCGTGTGGAGCGACGCGTGTTGGGCAAGAAGCTGGATGCGATCAAGCCACGGGCAGCTTGATGCGCGGCAGTTTTTTACCTTATTTTCACGCAGCGGCGCGAAACCATTGATCCATTCCTTCGCCTCAAGTTCACGCTGTTCATCTGTAGCCTTTGTCTAACGCGCTTTGGGAAATTGCCATGCTCACCCCTCCTTCACCTTCAACCGCAACCCCTCCACGCCGGTCACTTTCACCTGCGCGCCTTTGGGCATATCTGGCCCCTGCACGTCCCAAATCCGGTCATCCACTTTGATTTTGCCGTGGCCGTCCACGATGGCTTTTTCGAGGGGGTAGGATTTGCCGACGAAGGCTTGATGGCTTTGGTTCAAATGGGGCTGATCTGACTTTGTTACCCACGATTTTGAGACAATGCGCCATGAGGCAGCCACTGAGGCGACAGCGAAGATTGCAAAGATGATGACATCCGTCGTCCACTCAAAATGGAAAATCATTTGCACAACAGCGGTCAAGGCTGCGGCCACGGCCAGCCAGATCATGAAAACGCCGGGCATGATCATTTCGGCCAACAGCAAAAGGCCAGCGACAATCCACCAGAAGTAGGGGCTGATTTCGGGGAAGAGGGTGGTCATTTCTACTCCTTAAACGTCCTCTCCCGCCTGCGGGAGAGGACAGGGGCCCACGTAATGAGTGAAGTGGGAAAGGTGAGGGAGACTGGGCTCAGTGTTCCCCTCATCTATCCCATCCGCCTTCGCCAGGGCTACGGCGGATGGGCCCCTTTCTTCTCCCGTAAACGGGAGAAGACGTTATTCTTAAGTTCGCGGCACGCTTGGCTTTTTGGCCGCGCTTACTGCCGCCTGTCCCGTCGGTCCGCTGCCAAACGCTTCCTTGGCGATTTCGGCGATGCCGCCGATCGAGCCTAGAATGGACGTGGCGTCGAGTGGCAACATCAGGATTTTCTGGTTGGGTGATTGGGCTAGGCTTTCGAGCGCCTTCACATAATTATTGGCGACGAAATAGTTGATGGCCTGCACATTGCCTTTGGAGATGGCGTCACTCACCATCTGCGTGGCCTTGGCTTCGGCTTCGGCGGAGCGTTCGCGCGCTTCGGCATCGCGGAAGGCGGCTTCCTTGCGGCCCTCGGCTTCTAGCATGATCGAT
>Ga0075023_100000066_pt1 | contig 23387 bp, 18 predicted proteins | sample Str014_FD_71388 | JGI IMG/M metagenome (GOLD analysis project Ga0075023, IMG submission 71388) | Freshwater sediment microbial communities in response to fracking from Pennsylvania, USA - Straight Creek_MetaG_SC_2014 | ecosystem: Environmental > Aquatic > Freshwater > Creek > Sediment | place... | reverse complement strand
TCGGGGCTGGTGCCGCAGATCTACAAGCTCGCCGAAGTGTGCAATGTCGCGCTGGCGGTGTCGCTGCACGCACCGGACGATGAGCTGCGCAACCAGCTGGTGCCCATCAACCGCCTGCACCCGATCGCTGAACTGCTGGAAGCCTGCTGGCATTACATCGATGAACAGAACGGTCGCAGCGTGACCTTCGAGTACGTAATGCTGGCCGGTGTCAATGATTCGCCGGCGCAGGCCCGCGCCCTGGCGCGGCTGCTGGCAGGCCGCCCAGCCAAGGTCAATATGATCCCCTTCAACCCCTTCCCAGGCACGCAGTATCGACGCTCGGATGATGAGGCGATCGGGCGCTTTCGCGATGAGCTGCTGCGCCGCAACGTCATGGCAACCGTGCGGCGCACGCGCGGCGAGGACATCGACGCGGCCTGCGGCCAGCTCGTCGGCCGAGTCGAGAATCGCACCGTGGCGCGGCTCGGTGAGCGCGCGCGCAGTGCGCTGGCGGCGCCGTGAGCGGGGCGGCCTGGCGCCTGTCGGTGCTGGCGCTGGCCAGCATGCTCGGCGGTTGCGCCAGCAATGACCCTGGTCGCGGCTCCTCGGCGGCCGACACCGCCGCGGCCGCCAATTTGCAGCTCGGATCCGCTTATCTGCAGCAGGGCAATCTGCCCGTCGCCAAGGAGAAGCTCGAGCGCGCCGTGGGTCAGAATCCGCGTGACCCGGCGATTCACGGCTTGCTGGCGCTGCTGTACCAGCGGTTGGGCGATGACAAGCGCGTCGATGTTGAATTTCGCACCGCGCTGAATCTTGCGCCGCGCGATCCGGACCTGCTGAACAACTATGCCGTGTACCTGTGCGGCAAAGGCCGCGTCGATGAGGGCGTGGCGCGGTTCCAGGAGGCAGCAGCCAATCCGCTGTATCGCACGCCCTGGGCCGCCGATACCAATGCCGGTGTGTGCCTGCGGCGCGCCGGGCGTGAAGCCGACGCGGTGACGGTGTTTCAGCGCGCGCTGCAGCGGCGCGCCGACTATGCCGAGGCGGTGACACAGCTGGCCGATCTGGAAATCACCCAGGGTCACACGGCCGAGGCCTACCAGCGCCTGAATGCATTCATGACCGCGAATCCGGCCAGCGCCGAGCTGCTGCTGCTGGCGTGGCGCGCGGCTACGGCAGTGCAGAACAAGACGGCCGCGGCGCAGATGGCCTGGCGCCTGCAGACCGAGTTTCCCGACAGCGAGCAGGCACGCAGCGTCGCGGCGACGCGCAGTGCCCAGCATTAATACATGAGTGAACCGGCCGCCAATGGAGGCGCAGCAGGGCTGAGCGCCGGCGCGCGCCTGGCCCAGGCCCGCGAGCGCCTGGGGCTGAGCCAGGAGCAGGTAGCCGACAAGCTCAAGCTGGATGCGCACACGGTCGCCGCGCTGGAAGTCGGCGACTACCGGGTGATCGGCGCGGCGGTGTTTGTGCGCGGCTTCCTGCGGCGCTACGCGCAGCTGGTGGGGGACTCGCCGGTGGAGATCGAGGCCCTCTATGCGCGCCAGCCGGAGTCCGCGCTGGCACCTGACCTGGCACGCATTGCGGTGCATGCCGAGCGCGGCCATCGCCCGCGCCAGGCCATTGGCCTGTGGCCGGCAGCGCTGGTCGTCGCGCTGTTGTGTGCGGCCGGCATTTGGTGGTGGGCCAGCCATCGCACCCCCGCGGTGCGCGGTGATTCCACGACTGAGATCGTCGAGACGCCCGCCGAAGTGGCGGCCCCGCCCGCTGCGGCGCCAGGTCCGGCCACGGCGCCGGCCAAAGTTGCGGTCAGCGCACCGGCGGCGCCCAGCGTCGAGGCCGCGGCCGCGGCGGAGGCGGCGGCGCAGGCGGCGCGCCTGGCGGCACTGCCGCGCAAGGCGCTGACGTTGCGCGTCAACGATGAGAGCTGGGTCGAGGTGTATGACGCGCGCGGCGTGCGCCTGCAGTTTGGCTTCGCTCATGCCGGCACCACCAAGGAACTGAGCGGCACACCGCCATTCCGGCTGGTGCTGGGCAATGCCGCGGCCGTGGAAGTGGCGCTTGAGGGCGTGGCGGTCAGCCTGCCCGCAGCCGCGCCCAGCGCGCGGCTGCGCGCGACGATCAGCGGCAAGGGCGTCGTCAGCCTGCGCCCCTGAGCGCAGCGCTTCACGGCAACGCCATCAACCCTACCTGGCTGGAGGACGATTGAGCAGACCGATACAGTCCGTGCGCGGCATGAACGATGTGCTGCCGGCGCAGATCGCGCCCTGGCAGTATCTCGAGCAGGTGTTGCGCGAGCTGCTGCGCGACTACGGCTACGAGGAGATTCGTGTGCCGGTGGTCGAGCACACGGAGCTGTTTCAGCGCTCGATCGGCGAGTATACGGACATCGTCGAGAAGGAGATGTACAGTTTCGCCGACTCGGGCGGCGAGCAGCTCACGTTGCGGCCCGAGGCCACGGCTGGCATTGCGCGTGCGATCATTTCCAACGGCCTGTTGCGCGGCGCGCGCCTGAAGCTGTGGACTTGCGGGCCGATGTTCCGCCACGAGCGCCCGCAGAAGGGGCGCTTTCGCCAGTTTCACCAGTTCAGCGTCGAGGCGGTGGGCTTTGCCGGCCCCGACGTCGATGCCGAGCTGATCGCGCTGAGCGCGCGCCTGTGGCAACGGCTGGGCATCACGCGGGTGCGGCTGCTGCTCAATTCCCTGGGCACCAGCGAATCGCGGCAGCGCTACAAGGCGCTGCTGCTGGCCTATTTCCGCCAGCACCAGGCGGCGCTGGACGAAGACAGCCGCCGGCGCCTGGTCGGCAATCCGCTGCGGATACTCGACAGCAAGAATCCGGCGCTGCAGGGCCTGATCGCCGGTGCACCGCTCCTGAGCGACAGCCTCGATGAGGAATCGCAGCAGCACTTTGCGCAGCTGCGTGCGGCGCTCGATGCGCTCGGCATTGCTTACGTGGTCAATCCACGGCTGGTGCGCGGCCTCGACTACTATTCGCGTACCGTCTTCGAATGGGTGACCGATGCGCTGGGTGCCCAGGATGCCATCTGCTCGGGCGGCCGTTACGATGGCCTGGTGGCGCAGCTCGCCGGCGAGGCCACGCCGGCCATCGGTTTTGCGCTCGGCGTCGAGCGGGTCGTCGAGCTGCTGAACCAGGGCGCGCCGCTCCCCTCAGGACCGGCGCCCGCGGCGTACCTGATTGCCAGCGGCGCCCGCGCTGAACTTGCGGCGCTGAGTCTCGCCGAGGCGCTACGCGCGGCCATGCCGGGTGTGGGCGTGCAGATGAACCTGGGCGCCGGCAATTTCAAGGCGCAATTCCGGCGCGCGGACCGCAGCGGGGCCTGCCTCGCATTGATCCTGGGCGACGCCGAACTCGACCGCGGGGTCGTCGCCGTGAAACCATTGCGCCGTGAGGCTGGTCAGAGCGAATGCCTGCTGGCCGAGCTGCCCGGACGCTTGCCGAAACTGCTTGAGGAGGAATCGTGGAAGAGTACATGAACGAACAGGAACAGTGGGAATGGCTGCGTTCGCGGGCCCGCGAATACGGCCCGTGGGTTGTCGCCGGCGTGGCGCTGGCGGCCACTGGCCTGTGGGGCTGGAAGTGGTGGCAGGCGCGCAAGGAAGAAGGCCTGCTGCAAGCCGCTGGCCAGTACGAGCTGGTGATCGCGGCCGCCGGCAAGAACGACCTGGCCAGCACCTCGAGCCTGGCCGACAAGCTGCAGCAGGAGCATCCCGGCACGGGTTATGCGGAGCAGGCCATGCTGGCCGCGGCCAGCCTGCAGGTGGAAAACAACCAGCTGGCCGCCGCGATCGAGCGGCTGCAGAAGGTAATGGTAGCCACGCCGGATACCGAGCTGGCGCTGACCGTGCGTCTGCGCATCGCGCGCCTGCAGCTCGAGCAGAAGCAGCCGGATGCGGCGCTGGCCACGCTGGCGGCCGCTACGCCTGGGGCTTTCGCCCCGCGCTACGCCGAAGTGCGCGGTGATGCGCTGCTGGCCAAGGGCGATCGCGAGGGCGCGCTCAAGGCCTATCACGAAGCGCAGGATGCGCTGCAGTCGGCGGGCGAGGCCAACGAACTGCTGACGCTGAAGATCAACGAGCTGACGCGCTCGTGATCGCCACAATGAAACCTTCCCGCGCCGGTGCGCTCGGCCTCGCCGCGCTGCTGGTCACGCTGGTGGCCTGCAAATCTACCAGCAAGCCTGACAAGCCGCTGGCACTGGTCGACTTTCCGGCACAATTCGCGGTCTACAAGGCCTGGAGCACGAGCGTCGGCGACGGGATGCCGAAACTCAAGCTCGGCCTGGCGCCAGTCGCCGACGCTCAGCGACTATACGTGGCCAACGGCAAGGGCACCGTGCTGGCGCTCGATGCACGGTCCGGCAAGCAGTTGTGGTCGCAGCACTTGAAGGCGCTGCTCTCGGGTGGTCCTGGCGCCGGGAGCGATCTGGTGCTGGTGGGTACGGCGAGCGGCGCGGTCATTGCCCTGGACGCCGCGCATGGCGCACAGCGCTGGCGTACCCAGCTGAATTCGGAAATCCTCTCGGCCCCGGTGGCCAGCGGCGACCTGGTGGCTGTGCGCACCGTGGACGGCAAGCTGTTTGGCCTGGCCGCCAGCGACGGCAAGCAGCGCTGGGTGGCCGACCAACAGGTGCCGCGCCTCACGCTGCGCGGCACAAGTCCGCCGATCATCAGCGGCGACTACGTGATTGCTGGCTTCGACAACGGGCGCATGATGGCAGTCACGCTGGTGGGAGGCACCACGGCCTGGGATGTCGCGGTCAGCCAGGCGCGCGGCAGCAGTGAACTGCAGCGCCTGATCGATATCGATGGCCCGCCGGTCGCGGACCTGGAGGAGCTCTATGTCGTCGGCTTCCAGGGCCACGTGGCGCGGCTCAGCCGCGATTCGGGCCGCGAAATCTGGTCGCACGAGATCTCGAGCTTTCGCGGCCTGGCGATCGATGCGGTCGGCGTGCTGGTCTCGACCGCCGAGGGCGAAGTGGTCAAGCTCGATCGCGCCGGCGGCGCCGAGCGTTGGCGCCAGAAGGGGCTGCTGCACCATACCCTGACGCGTCCGGTCGTGGTGGGCGGCAGCGTCGTGGTCGGCGATGCGCAGGGCTACCTGCACTGGCTCGGCAGCGAGAAGGGCGAGTTCCAGGCGCGCGTCAAGCTCGGTGCGCCGCTGAGCGCAGCGCCGCTGGTGGTCGGCGATCTGCTGATCGTGCAGACCGATAAGGGTGGCATCGAGGCCTGGCGCAAGAGCGCGCACTGATTCGGCGATGCTGCCCATTGTCGCCATAGTGGGCAGGCCCAATGTCGGCAAGTCCACGCTGTTTAACGTGCTTACGCGCACGCGCGCTGCGATCATTGCCGACGTCGCCGGTGTGACGCGCGATCGGCAGTATGGTTATGCGCGGCTGGGCGCAGTACCCTGCGTGCTGATCGACACCGGTGGCCTCATCGACAAGGCCACCGGCCTTGAGGCGCTGATGCGCCTGCAGACCGAAAAGGCCGTCGACGAGGCCGATCGCATCATATTCCTGGCCGACGCGCGCGCGGGATTGACCACCCAGGATCGTTATGTCGCCAGCGAGCTGCGCCGTTGCGGCAAGCCCGTGACGCTGGCGATCAACAAGGCCGAGGGACTCGACGCGGACATGGTCGCGGCCGACTTCCAGGTGCTGGGCTTTGGCGAGCCACATGCAATCGCCTCGGGCCACGGCCAGGGTTGCCATGAGTTGATCGACACGGTGCTTGAGGGGCTCACGCCTGGCTCGGGCCCCGCCGATGACACCAGCGCAATCCGGGTCGCGATCATCGGGCGCCCGAATGTTGGCAAATCGACGCTGGTCAATCGCATGCTGGGCGAGGAGCGCGTTATCGCCAGTGAAACACCCGGCACCACGCGCGATTCCATATTGGTGCCGTTCCGGCGTGATGAGCGTGACTTCCTGCTGGTCGATACCGCCGGCATCCGCCGCAAGGCGCGGGTCGAGGATGCCGTAGAGCGGGCCAGCGTGGCCAAGACGCTGCAGGCGATCGCCGAGGCGCACGCCGTAGTGATGGTGCTCGATGCCCACGACTCGATCGGCGAGCAGGATGCCAGCGTACTGGGGCAGGCACTCGAGCGCGGCCGAGTGCTGTTGATCGCCATCAACAAGTGGGATGGCATAGCTGCCGAGCAGCGCGAGGACATACGCCGGCAGCTGTCATTGAAGCTCGACTTCGTGCCCTTCGCGCCGCTGCATTTCATCTCGGCGCGCCACGGCACCGGCGTCGGTGAGCTGGCGCGCGATCTGGTGCGTGGCTACGACGCGGCGATGCGCGCCATGCCAACGCCGGCGCTAACCAAGGTGCTGGAAAAGGCGCTCGAGGCGCACCAGCCGCCGCTGGTGCGGGGCCGCCGCATCAAATTGCGTTACGCGCACCAGGGTGGTCGTAATCCGCCCCGCATCATCATCCATGGCAGCCAGACCGAGTCGATCCCCGATGCCTATCGCCGCTACCTGGCCAACGTCTATCGTGAGGCCTTCGATCTGTACGCCACGCCGGTAGCCGTGGAGTTTCGCAGCGAGAAGAATCCATATGACCGGCTGCGCGCCGGCAAGCGCAAGCCTAGGGTCGCAGGAACAATGCCGGGTCGACGAAAGCGCGGTTGAGTGCCACGCCGAAGTGCAGGTGCGGTCCGGTCACGCGACCGGTGGCGCCGACGGTGCCCAGCACCGCGCCGCTGGCGATCTGCTCGCCGGCCTGCACACCGATGCTGGAGAGGTGGCAGTACATCGTGATCAGCCCGGAGCCGTGATCGAGCAATACGGTGTTGCCATTGAAGAAGTATTCGCCGGTGTCCAGCACCGTGCCGGCGGCCGCGGCGTGCACGGCGGTGCCGGCCGCGGCGGCGATATCCATGCCCGAATGCGGATCGCGCGACTCACCGTTGAAATAACGCCGCAGTCCAAATGAACTCGAGCGCGCACCGCGCAGTGGCGGGCGCAGCCGCAGGCTGGCCGGCAGTGTGCCCGAGTACGTGGCCAGCGCCGCACGGATACGCGCCTGCTCGCGCGCTACGCGCTGCAGATCCGCAGGCGCAAGGTCCACCTGCGCCGGCGCCACCTGCAGGCGCTGCACCCGATAGCGCCAGGCGTGGATCGCGAAGCTCACCGCCTGTTCCGGCTGCGCAGCTGGCGTCGCAGGTCCGACCAGGATCTGCGCAGGGCCGGGGGCTTGCGCCAGCGCGATGCCTACCACCGCGGACCAGGTACCTCGGTTAGGTACCACGAGTAGCGGCGCCTCGCCCTGGCGGGCGTGCGGGGTTTCCGTGTAGTTGCCGGGCAGCGGCACCAGCGCCACGCCGCCGGGCACGGCGCGCAGGTGGGGCAGGGCAAAATCGCCGGCCGCAGCGGGCGCCGCAGCCGCGAGGCAGATCGCGGCAATGCGGCACCCGGCGGCCGCCAGTCGCCGGAGCCTAGTCATGCCCGCCCGTGACGCGCGCCGTGATCGTGCCCAGCGTCAGGCGCGCCTCGATGGCGTCGCCGGCCTGTAGATCGTGACGGCTGCGCACCAGCGCGTGGTCGGCTGATCGCGTCACGATCGCAAAGCCGCGCTCCAGCGTCGCCAATGGACTGATGGCGTGCAGCGAGCGCATGGCCAGATTCAGCCGATTGCCGGCGCTCTGCAGCTGCGCGCGCAGCGCGCTGTACAGACGCGTGTAGCCGGCAGTGGTGCGCAGCTGCAGTTCGCGCAGCCGCGCCTCGGGCGCGCGCGCCTGCAGACGTGCCGCCAGCGTCGCCAGGCGCACCGCTGCGTGGCGCCGCACGGCCGCTAGTGCCCGCAGCAGGCGGGCGTCCAGTTCATCGAGCCGCTGCGCGTGCTGGTTCAGCCGTGCCCCCGGATGCGAGCGCTGCAGGCGCGCGTCCAGGGCCTTGAGCCGCGCCGCATCGTCCAGCAGCGCGCGGCGCATCGCCGCCCGGCAGCGCGTGGCCAGCTGCGCGAAGCGTTGCAGCCACACGCGCCGGTCGGGCACCGCCATCTGCGCCGCGGCGGTGGGCGTGGGTGCGCGCACATCGGCCACGAAATCGGCAATCGTGACATCGGTCTCGTGGCCGATGCCGGCGATCACCGGTAGCGCGCAACGCGCTATTGCGCGCGCCACGCGTTCATCGTTGAACGCCCATAGATCCTCCAGCGAGCCGCCGCCGCGTGCCAGAATCAGCACCGCGCACTCCGCGCGGCTGCTGGCCAGGTCCAGTGCCGCCGCGATCGCCGGTGCGGCCGCCGCGCCCTGCACCGGAACCGGGTAGATCAGTACCGCAGCAGCCGGAAAGCGCGCTGCCAGCACATGGAGGATGTCGCGGATCGCGGCCCCGGTGGGCGAGGTAATCACGCCGATGCGTGCCGGCGCCGCCGGCAGCGCACGCTTGCGCTCGATCGCAAACAGTCCCTCCGCCGCCAGCCTGGCGCGCAGCTCCTCGTAGGCGCGCTGCAGTGCGCCCTGGCCTGCGTCCTCGAGATGTTCGATCAGCAACTGATAATCGCCGCGCGGCTCGTAGAGGCTGACACGCCCGCGGGCCAGCACCTGCTGTCCCTCGGCAGGCGTGAAGCGCGCCAGCAGGTTCCGTTGGCGGAACATGGCGCAGCGCAGCTGCGCGTCGCGGTCCTTCAGTGAGAAATACCAGTGGCCCGAGGCGGGCCGCGAGAAATTGGAGATTTCGCCCTGCACCCACACACTGCCCAGCGCGGCCTCCAGCAGCGTGCGCGCCTCGCGATTCAGGCGCGAGACGCTGTAGATGTCGGGCCCGGTAGGCGGCGGCGCGGAACTCATGGCGGCAGTTTACCCCGCCGGCGGTGAATTCGGTTTACGCGCCGCAACCCAGTGCGTACAATGGCGCGCTTCTTTTTGGGATGCCTTCCCTATGCGAATTCTCGAAGAAGCACTCACTTTCGACGACGTCCTGCTGGTGCCGGCGCGCTCCGATGTGCTGCCGCGCGAGGTCGATCTTTCCACCCAGTTGACCCGCCATATCCGCATCGGCCTGCCGGTGCTGTCGGCGGCCATGGATACCGTGACCGAGGCGCGCTTGGCCATCACCATGGCTCAGGAAGGCGGCATGGGCATCATCCACAAGAACATGCCCATTGAATCGCAGGCACGCGAAGTCTTGCGCGTCAAGAAATTCGAGAGCGGCGTGATCGCCGATCCCATCACCATTTCACCCGATGCCACGATACGCCAGGTCATCGAACTGACACGCGCGCGCGGCATCTCCGGGGTGCCGGTGGTCAGCGGCGCCAAGGTGGTCGGCATCGTCACCCATCGTGACCTGCGCTTTGAGCGCCAGCTGGACGCGCCGGTATCCACGGTGATGACGCCCAAGGCGCGCCTGGTCACCGTGCGCGAGGGCGCGCCCAAGGAGGAGGTGCAGCGCCTGCTGCACAAGCATCGCATCGAGAAGGTGCTGGTGGTCGGCGATGACGATGAATTGCGCGGCATGATCACCGTGAAGGATTTCCAGAAGGCCACGGAGTTTCCGCGCGCCAGCAAGGACCCGACCGGGCGGCTGCGGGTCGGTGCGGCAGTTGGCACCTCGCCCGATACCACGGATCGCGTGGCGGCGCTGCGCGAAGCCGGCGTCGATGTGATCGTGGTCGATACCTCGCACGGCCACTCACGCGGCGTGCTGGAGATGGTGGCAAAGCTCAAGGGCAGATGGCATGACCTGGAGATCATCGCTGGCAATATCGTGACCGCCGAGGGCGCGCTCGATCTGGTCAGCGCCGGGGCCGATGCAGTCAAGGTCGGCATCGGCCCAGGCTCCATTTGCACCACGCGCGTGGTCGCGGGCGTCGGTGTGCCACAGATTTCTGCGGTGGCGAACGTTGCCGCGGCACTCGCTGCCCAGGGTGTGCCACTGATTGCTGACGGTGGCATCCGCTATTCGGGTGATCTGGCCAAGGCCATTGCCGCCGGCGCCCATGCGGTCATGATCGGCGGCATGTTTGCCGGCACCGAGGAATCACCGGGCGAAGTGGAGCTGTACCAGGGCGCGTCGTACAAATCCTACCGCGGCATGGGCTCGCTGGGCGCCATGAGCGACAAGCACGGGTCGGCGGACCGCTACTTCCAGGACACCAGCAGCGAGCTCGAGAAACTGGTGCCCGAGGGCATCGAGGGTCGCGTACCCTACAAGGGGAGCCTGGTGTCCATTCTGTATCAGCTGGCCGGCGGTCTGCGTGCCGCCATGGGATACACCGGCAGCGGCAGCATTGAGCAGATGCGTACCCGCCCGGTATTCGTGCGCATCACCAGTGCCGGCGTGCGCGAGAGCCACGTCCACGATGTGACGATCACCAAGGAGGCACCCAATTACCGCGGCTCCTGAACGCGCGACGGACATCCACGCCGATCGCATCCTGATACTTGATTTCGGTTCGCAATACACGCAACTGATCGCGCGCCGGGTGCGCGAGCTCGGCGTCTACTGCGAGATCCATCCCTGGGACATGAGCGATGCGGCGCTGCGTGCCTTCAGTGCCCGCGGCGTGATTCTTTCCGGTGGTCCCGCCTCGGTGCTCGAACCGGACGCGCCGGCCGCCCCGCGCGCGGTGTTCGCGCTGGGTGTGCCGGTGCTCGGTATCTGCTACGGCATGCAGACCATGGCCGCGCAGCTGGGCGGCCGGGTCGAGCTGGGCAGCGTGCACGAATTTGGCTACGCCGAGATCCGCGCGCGCGGCCATTCGAAGCTGTTGCGCGACATCGAGGATCGCGTCAGTGTCGAAGGCCATGGCCTGCTCGATGTGTGGATGAGCCACGGCGATCGGGTAACAGGGCTGCCACCGGGCTTCAAGCTCATTGCCTCGACGCGCGATGTGCCCATGGCCGGCATGGCCGATGAGGCGCGCCGCTGGTATGCGCTGCAATTCCACCCCGAAGTGACCCATACCACGCAGGGTGCCCGGATCTATGGACGCTTCCTGCATGAGATCTGCGGTTGCGCCAACGCCTGGACGGCCGAGCGCATCGCGGACGATGCGATCGCCCGGGTGCGTGCCCAGGTGGGCGCGGGCCGCGTGCTGCTGGGTCTCTCGGGCGGTGTCGATTCCTCGGTGGTGGCGGCGCTGCTGCATAAAGCCATCGGCACGCAGCTCAGCTGCGTGTTCGTGGATCACGGCCTGCTGCGCCTGGGCGAGGGCGATGCGGTGATGCAGATATTCGCGAAGAATCTGGGCGTGCGCGTAATTCGCGTCAACGCGGCGGAGCGCTTCCTGGGTGCCTTGCGCGGGATCACCGACCCGGAGACCAAGCGCAAGATCATCGGCCGGCTGTTCATCGAGGTGTTTGATGAGGAAGCGGCGAAGATCACCGACGTGCGATTCCTGGCGCAGGGCACGATCTATCCGGACGTGATCGAATCCGCTGGCGCCAGCACCGGCAAGGCGCATGTCATCAAGAGCCATCACAATGTGGGCGGTTTGCCGGAGCGCATGAATCTGCAGCTTGTAGAGCCCTTACGCGAACTGTTCAAGGACGAGGTGCGCCGCATTGGCCTGGAACTCGGGTTGCCGGCTGAAATGGTGCAGCGTCACCCGTTCCCTGGCCCGGGCCTGGGCGTGCGCATACTCGGTGAAGTCACGCAGGCAGCGGCCGATACCCTGCGCCTCGCCGATCACATCTTCATCGAGGAACTGCGGCGCGCCGGCTGGTACGAGCGCACCAGCCAGGCCTTTGCGGTCTTCCTGCCGGTAAAAAGCGTCGGTGTGACCGGCGACGGCCGCCGCCACGCGCCGGTGATCGCGCTGCGCGCAGTGGAAACCATCGACTTCATGACCGCGCGCTGGGCGCAGCTGCCCTACGAACTGCTGGATGTCTGCGCGCGGCGCATCGTCAATGAAGTCGAAGGTATCTCGCGCGTGGTGTATGACATATCAGGTAAGCCGCCGGCAACGATTGAGTGGGAGTGACCAACCTCTCGCTATCTATCGCTATCGATCGCCAACTGTTGCCTGCAACCGGAAAATGTTGATCGCCATCGTTCGGCATCAATCAAAAAGACCTCGCCCTCTCTCCTAAAGACCTTTCACGATCTATCGCCGTCGATCGAGAGCTTGCCGGCTCCATGTTTAATGTCCGTCACGATGCCACCTGAGGCAATCGTGCTTTTGTCATAGCTGCACTTCGAGTCCGTTTGACGTACGTGACGCTGAATTCCCGAGTGCGCCGGCGGCAGACGCCGGCGAAACCAAACTGCTTGTGCGACGCGGTTGTATCGAGGTCAAGGTCTAAGTCAACTTCGTGATGCGAGGCACTTTGCATCTGGTGCGTCGCGCCTCGCTCACGTCTGCCGCCCGTAACACGCTAGTGGCGGACTTAGATATCCCGGTGGTCTCGCCGGAAGACATGTACGGCGGCAAGCTGGTGGCAGCGCTCGATCGCCAGCACCCGCGCGACTCTCGCTTGGCATTTATCCGGAGGTGCCGGTCGACCGTGTGCGCTCACGACATCGTGAAACTCGACAACGGCTCGCTGCGGGCATAGATCCGTCGCTAAAGCGAGAAGAGTTACGGGGTACCTTTCGACTGAGGCGGGGATGACTCAATCTCGATAATCCATCGGAGGGGCCTTCCCCGAACCGGACATGTTACCCGGCAAGGTGGCGCTCCCATGGGATTCCAAAACATTCCCATAAATAATCGTAATAGGGAAAATTCAAGAGTTTCTCGATTCGTCTGGGTTTGACTCGTTGACGTTCGCGACCGTCAGCCTACTGGAAAACAAATTTGCCAGAGCCCGTCGGCATCGACTAGGAGAATCTCTCCCACGCTGCCTGGCGCGACATTCCCAAAACATCTCCAATAGCGTTCCAACTGATACCGCGTTGCCGCAATGTATCGACTTGCGTCTGTAGCACGCTCCTGGTGGCTTCAACGGTGGCCACGGCAGGGGCAAGAGATCTCAATAACTGGTCGTCGGTCATCGCATCCCAGCCCGCGAAAGTCGATGGCGTGGCATCCAGGATTCTGTTGCAGACCCAGACGCAGGCATCGCATATGTGAACCTTTGGCCCACCGAGCATTTTGGATACCTCGGAGGCCTTCTTTCCACAAAACGAGCAATTCAACTGGCGAAGCGTCAACTTGAGTGCCATGGCCATACCTATTGATGTCAAGTAGTTCTTGACACGCTAGGCGTCACTCCTGCTGTTGTCAAGCCTGTCCTGACGCCACGCTGGCCGCCCATGCCCGGGCTTCTCCGCGAAGCCCGCCGACCAGTGGATGGGAGCGATCGTGACCCCCCTTGCTCTCGCCCGCCAATGATTGCGCCCCAGTCGATCTGGCGGCCTGGCGCTTCGGCGATATCCAACGCTTCCGGACCTCGACCCAATGCTTGCTGGAGGGTTTGCAAGCGCGCTCTTGATAGCGGCCGCGACTGACACTGAACCAATCTGACTTTTTGTGTTTTGGGTTCACGACAATCTGCAGCACGTTGTGCAGGTTTTGCAGCGTCATCGCCGCCGGCACTCGCACCCTCCGCCAGACCGAGGGCTCAACGCCGAGCCGTTCGATGCACAGAGGTCCTGCGGAACCGATCCTCTTGTTACCCCACCTTTCAGTGGGTTGCTCTTCTTGAAGTGCTTGGGTGAGCAAGCTTGCAGCTTGCTCGGTGGTAGTTCCCGTTTTGCAGCGGGGGTGGCGCCCGAGTCGACACAGGTATTGCGCGATCGGTGAACTGCTCCCAGATAACTCGTGCCCAAGAAATCGTCTGGCGCAAGAGCCGGGAAGCCCAAGACTCCAAATTTGAATGTCGGGACAGTCCGGTCGGCTCACCAGTACCGGAATGAGAGGCACTGATGTGGATAAATGGAATTTAGATCTCGAGCGGGTGCCCGTAGCTGCTCTAGAACCCAGAACACGACTCAAGTCGGGGCTCCCAATGCCGATGTTTGGCTAGGAGAATGGGTTGACGCCTGTCGGCCGAGCGCTGCTCCGCGGAAAAGCGGCACAGCTGCGCTCGCTCAATCGGGATGGACGGAGCAGTGAAATGGTACCTGCGTCACAAAGTGACTGGTCATGCTTTGCCGATGGGCGCTCGGGTCCTCCGACACAGCACGATCGAGCCATGGGATCGGTGCGATCGCAAGGATGGGTCGGACGGCGGGCCCGGGACGTGGCCACTTTCGGCTTAGGCGTTCTGGGCTGCGTGTTCTACACCACCGCATCGTTCGCCGAAGACTTTCACATCAGCGGCTTCGGGACGGTGGGCCTGGCGAAAGTCGACGCGCCCGTTGGCTGGGGATATCGGCGCGATATCTCTCAGCAGATTGACCACAATACGTTTCGCGCCGACCTGGACTCGCGCCTTGGCGTGCAGGTCAACTACGCGCCCAGCAGCCAATTCGAACTGGTCGTGCAAGCCATCGTTAGCCCGCGCACCGAGGCCTCGGAGACCAGCGACAGCATTGAATGGGCCTTCGCCGCTTATCGACCGAATCCAAACTGGACGCTGCGGGTTGGCCGGGTGAATCTGGACGCCTTCCTGCTGTCCGATCACCTCAACGTCGGCTTCTCCTACGATCTGGCCAGACCTCCAGTCGAGTTCTACGCTCAGCTCCCGAGTACCCTGGACGGTGCGGACCTGGCGCGCGTGTGGAATCACGGTGGCACACTGTGGCGCGTCAAGGCCTTCGCGGGACGTACGACCTCGATCTCCGATACCGATCGCATTGAAGTTCGGCCGGTAGTCGGGTTGATGGCCTCGCGCGAGGCGGGAGGGCTGCTGCTGAGAGCAAGTGTGATTCGCGCGAAACTTGCGAATATCCCTCCGGAATTGCAACCGCTCCTTGAAGCCCTGGATCAGTTCAGCCTCCTGCCGGTCCCCGACGTTGCCGCACAGGCAAGTGTCTTTCGATCGCAACTTGACCTGGCAGGCACGCCCAGCACCTATTGGGCGCTCGGAGTCCAATACGAACAGGCCGCCTGGTTGTGGAGCGGGGAATTCACCCATGTGTCGGGGATTTCGGTTTTTTCCGCTGGGTACGCCACTGTCGGCAGGCGCTTCGGCCCGGTAACTGTATTTGGCCTGGCCAGCGGCGTCGTCACATCCCAGTCCACCGTCGCGACGCCTGACTGGCAGAGCGAGCTCACGCCGCTGCTGGGACCTGATTTGGCGCAGCAGGCACAACAGGCGGCCACGTTTGCCGCGCTGGCCCTGAACAGCAACTCCACCAAGCAACGCGCGCTGGCTGTGGGTGCGCGCTGGGATCTGACGGGTCGGCTCGCGCTCAAAGCGCAGTGGGACCACATTCGAACCGAGGCCAATGGCACGGCACTCTGGGGAGGTTCTTCGCTGGACGCCGCGCACGCCAACGTGGCGAGTGTCGCTCTGGACTTCATCTTCTGAGCCCTGCCGTGCGTACGCTCCTACTGACCTTGCTGATGGTGCTCGCGGTGACGACTGCGCCGTGCGCGCGGGCGGACTTCTACATCGTCGTGCAAGCGGGCAACCCACAGCGCTCGCTGACGCAAAAAGAGGTCCTGGACCTGTTCATGGGCCGGAGCCGTGCCTTCAGCAACGGCGACTTTGCACTGATCTTCGATCTGCCGCGTGACAGCCGGAAGCGCGCCGCGTTCTACCATGCCTTGACCGGCATGACTCTGGCGCAGGTGAACAGCTACTGGTCGCGCCTCATGTTCTCCGGCCAGAGCATGCCGCCGCAGTCGTTGCCGGACGAGGCGACCATCATCGGCATCGTCAAGCGCAACCCCAACGCGATCGGTTGGCTGAGCAGTGAGCCGAACGACAAGCAGCTGCGCACGCTGCTTGTCATCAAGGAATAGCCGTGAGCAGGCCCGCAGGGCGGCTGGGGAGCCTGCAGCTTCGCTTCATGTTGACGGTGGTGGTCGGTGCCGCGCTGTTTGCGACTGCTGCTGGCGCCCTGGCGTACCGCCTCGGCCATGAGCGGGCGATGCTCAACAGCCACCGGGTGCTTGAAGGGCTGGCCCATGTCGTCGAAAAGACGGTCGCGGTGGGCGCCTATGCCAAGGATCCGATACTCCTCAACGAGATCGTTGCCGGTCTGGCACACAACCCGTCGGTGGCCGCCGCCGAGGTCCGCTCGCCCAATGGCGAGTCACTGGCGCACAGCGGTGATGCCAGCGCGGCGATGAGCGGCGAACATGCCGCCATCGTCTTGCCGCTCACCTCCCCTTTTGACAGCAAGGAACAGGTCGGTGTCTTGCGTGTGTGGGAGGATGAAACGCGCACCAGCGCTAGCGCCTCTGCGGAATCGCTGACGCTCGCTGGCTTGATGATTGGTCAGGTGCTGCTGGTGGCACTGTTGCTGTATGTCGTCGGGGCGCGATTGGTGTCGCAACCCATCGTCAAGCTCGCTCATCAGTTGAGTCACCTGCCCCCAGGAACGGCCGAACGTCTGGCCATACCAGATCGGCACCGGCACGATGAAATAGGCACGCTGATTGCGGGTCTGAACACGCTGCTTGAGGCCACCACGACCGCCCTGGAGCGCGAACGCGCGATGCGCGCCGAGATTGAAGTCATTGTAGAAAGCCGCACCGCCGAACTGCGGACGGCCAAGGAGCTGGCCGAAGCGGCTTCCAAAGCCAAGAGTGAGTTCCTGGCCACCATGAGCCATGAAATCCGCACCCCGCTGAATGGCGTGCTGGGCATGAACGAGCTGCTGCTGACCAGCGATCTGCAACCGCGCCAGCGGGAGTGGGCAGCGGCCGCACAGACATCCGGGCAGCACCTGCTCACAGTCATCAACGATATCCTGGATTTTTCCAAGATCGAGGCTGGGCACCTGGCATTGGAATCGGTGGACTTCAATATCGTCGAACTCGTCGAGGACAGTCTGGCGATGTTTGCACAGGCGGCGGAACGCAAGGGGCTGGAACTCGTCAGTCAGTTCACGCCGCACGATCTGACCCATGCGCAGTTGCGTGGCGACCCCTTCCGGCTGCGCCAGGTGCTGAACAATCTGATCGCCAATGCCGTCAAGTTCACCTCCAAAGGTGAGGTCATTGTGCGCGTCATGCTCGAGCCGGACATCGATACCGAAACCGCCGTCACGATTTGCGTCGCCGACACGGGCATTGGCATAGCACCTGCGGCGCTCAGCCGGATCTTTGAGTCTTTCTCCCAGGCCGATGGTTCCACGACCCGTCGCTACGGCGGCACCGGCCTGGGGTTGACCATCTGCCGCCAGCTGCTCGGGTTGATGGGCGGGCATATCCGCGTGGAAAGCGCGCCGGACCGCGGCTCACAGTTCTTTGTCACTCTACGCTTGCCCAGGTCGCAAGCGCCCGTGCAAGGAAATATGGACACGCAAGCGCTCACTGACGCACGGGTGCTCGTCGTGGATGACAACCACACCAACCGGGAGATTCTGCGCCAACACCTGGAAGGCTGGCGTATGCGCGTCGCCTGCGCCCAAAGTGGCCCGGAGGCACTGAGACTGCTGGGCAGCTCCGACGCGATGGTCGCCCCGTTTGCCCTCATGATTCTTGATATGCACATGCCCGAGATGGATGGATTGCAGCTGGCCAATGCGATTCGCGAACTACCGGAACACGCCCACACACCGTTGCTGGTGCTGACCTCAACCGTCACCACCCTGAGCCAAGCCGATGCCGTGGCGACTGGAATCCGGCGCTGTCTCAACAAGCCCATTCGGCGTGCCGACCTGCTGCGAGTAGTCTGCAGCCTGCTGCACCAGAACACCGGGCAGATGCGCCCTGATGAAGCAGAGGCGGCCGATTTGGGCCCGCAGGCGCTGCAGGGCCGAATACTTCTCGTCGAAGACAACGGGATCAATCAGGACATGGCCGCCGCCATGCTTGCCAGTCTCGGGCTGCGCGTTACGCTGGCCGATGATGGGCAGGCAGCGGTCGATCTCGTGCGCGAGCAGGACTTCGATCTGGTGCTGATGGACTGCCAGATGCCAAGGTTGGACGGCTATGATGCGACCAGATTGATCCGAGCTCTTCCCCAAGACCGTGACCAAAACCTCCCGATCGTCGCGCTCACCGCCAATGCAATGCCGGGCGATGAACAGAAGTGCCTGGCGGCCGGCATGAACGCATTTCTGGCCAAGCCATTTTCGCTGGCGCAATTGCGGGCAGTGCTCACGCAATGGCTGCCTGAGGCGATCCGCATGCCAACGAACGCGGCGACGCCTCGATTAGACAAGTGCTCGCAGCAGGCGCCATCGCCGGCTTCCGAACCCATCAATCCGCGTACGCTCGCGGCATTGCGAGAGCTTGGCGCAAGCGTCGGTCAGGATCTGGTGCCGGGACTCTTGCGGCGGTTTATCGAGGCCGCGGATGAGCGCATGAGTCAGATCGAGGACGCCATTCTGGCGCGGGATGGTCAACAGCTCACACGGATTGCTCATGCGTTGAAGTCAAGCACGGCAAACATTGGGGCGGAGCCACTCGCCGCGCGCTACCGGCAACTTGAGAGTCTTGGGCGCGAAGACCGGATCGACGAAGCCCAAGCGCTACTCGCACTCCTCAAGAGCGAGCACGAACGTGCGCTTGCACGGGTGCACGAAATCCTGCGGGAGGCCGCGTGACGGGCATCACGAGCAGGATTCTGGTCGCGGACGACGATCCGGATGCGCTCGCCATCATGAGCGCGACCCTGAAAGGGGCAGGCTTCCAGGTCAGCACAGCCATCAATGGCGCCGATGTGCTGACTCAATTCCGCGCGAACGGTTGCGATCTGGTCATGCTCGATGTGGACATGCCGGGCCTGAGTGGCCATGAGGTCTGCGAAGCGCTGCGCCGCGAGGCCGGTGACTTGCTGCCGATCGTCATGGTGACGGGAATGGATGATATGCACTCAATCGACACCGCGTACCGCGCCGGTGCCACGGACTTCATCGCCAAGCCCATCGGGTGGGCACTCATCGCGCATCGCGTTCGCTATCTGCTGCGTGGCGCCCAGCTTGCCCTAAGCCTCAAGGCGGCGGAGGAGCGGATCCGGCGGCTCGCCCATTTCGATGCGCTGACAGGACTGCCCAATCGCTGGCATTTTCATCATCGTCTTGATCGCTCTCTCGGCGCCTCCGAGCGAGAGGGGCATCAGCTTGCCCTGCTGTGCATCGATCTGGATAACTTCAAGCGCATCAATGACACACTCGGTCACAGCGCCGGAGACGAGTTGCTGCGTCTCGTGGCCGCCCGCCTGCGCGAAGTGCTGCGTGCGAGCGACTCGGTTGGGCGAGCTCCCAGTGCCAACGTGGGCGAGGGGGATCTCTCCAGGCTTGGCGGGGACGAGTTCACGGTACTGTTGCCTGACATCGCCGGGTCGGAGCAAGCCGCGCTCGTGGCCGAGCGCATCGTCTGCACGATCACCCAGCCCATGCGCCTGGGGGAGCATGAGGTATTGGTGACGCCCAGTATTGGCATCGCCGTCTACCCCACCGACGGCCTCGATCACGAGACGCTACTCAAGAGCGCCGACCTGGCCATGTACTTCGCCAAGCGGCAAGGCCCGGGAACCTTCGCCTTCTTCGATTCACACATGAACTCGGGCGCATTGAAGCGCCTTACGCTGGAAGGAAAGTTGCGCGGCGCCATCGCCAACAATGAACTGTCACTGCACTTCCAACCCCAGTTTGATATCAGCTCCGGCCTGGTGTGCGGCATGGAGGCGCTGGTCAGGTGGAACAACGCGGAGCTGGGCGCCGTGCCCCCCTCGGAGTTCATTCAGCTTGCCGAGGAGACCGGCCTGATCCTGCCCATCGGCGAATGGGTACTGCGCGGTGCGTGCTCTCAGGTCAGGGCGTGGCGCGATGAGAGCCTGCCGGTGGCGCGCGTATCGGTCAACGTGTCGGGGCTCCAGTTATCCCAGCGGGGCTTTCCCGAGTTGGTGCGAACAGTGCTGTCGGAAACGGGTTTGAAACCCGACCTCCTGGAACTCGAGATCACCGAGAGCGTGGTCATGCAAAACGAGGTTTGGACAGAACAGGTGCTCAGGGATCTCAAAGCGATCGGCGTCGCCATTGCCATCGATGACTTTGGCACCGGCTATTCCAGCTTCGCCCGCTTGAGGGAATTTCCAATCGATCGCCTGAAGATAGACCGAACCTTCGTGCAGCGTATCCACAGTGACGGCGACGATCATGCCATTGCCTCAGCGATCATTGCGATGGCCAAGACGCTGAAGCTGGAGGTGGTCGCGGAGGGTGTCGAGGATATCGCCCAGCTGATGGTTCTGCAGGAGCAGCGCTGCGCGTTGGCGCAGGGATTCCTGCTCAGCCGCCCGCTTCCTGCCGCGGAAGCCCGGCAGCTGCTGCGCCGGCTCGCCGACAGTGCCGACGCGACGCGCTCGCAACGTTTCAAGCGCCTGATCGGATGATCCTGGGCATGCACGAACGACTCGACTCGTGGCGTCGATATGCCCAGCGCCCATGGGTAGCTGCGCTGTTACAGACCGCTATCGTCGGCGGTACCGCGACGGTCGGCATCGCACTCTTGAGCCTCTCCGCACAGCGGGTGCTGCTCGCGGACTTGCGCCGATCACTGGGTCAGATTGCGGTAACCGCGGCCGCGCTCATGGATGGGGACGCCCATCGGCGCTTTCTGGCCAATGGCTCCGTGACCCAGGCGGAATACGCTGCGGCGGTAAAGCCATTGCAACTGATGCTGCGTTCAAATCCAGACCTGCGCTTTGCCTACAGCGCGATCCTGCGCGGCAACAGAATGTATTACGTATTTGATGCCGACCCCGTGAATGGTAGTGCGTTTCTGGATGTTGATCCCGAAGCCCCCCTCGCCAGCGAGCGAGCCGTATGGACCTCGCAACGACTCACGGTCGAGGAGACACCTACCCCCACCTCCTGGGGCGTGGGGCTCCGTGCCTACGCGCCTATCCGCGACAGCGACAACCAGATGGTCGCCTATGTCGGCTTGACGATGCGGGTCGAACGCTATGCCGCCGAAATTGGCAAAATACGCTCGGCAACAGGTTTGGGCACCGCGGTCGCGATGCTACTGGCCCTGGTAAGTGGCATATGGATGTGGCGAGCCCAGCGCAGCCGAAATCAGGCGCTGCAGGCTGCCATGGCAGCCTCCAAGGCAAAAAGCGAATTTCTGGCCACCATGAGTCATGAGATCCGCACGCCCTTGAATGGTGTGCTTGGCATGAACGAATTGCTCCTCAGAAGTAACTTGCCGCCCCAGCAGCGCCGGTGGGCGGAGTCGGTCGCCAAGGCCGGCCGCCACCTGCTGGCTATCATCAATGATGTCCTGGATTTCTCCAAGATCGAGGCCGGCCAGCTGGTACTCGAAGCGGTAGACTTTGACTTGGTCGAATTGGTCGAAGGCACGCTAGGCTTGTTCGCCGAATTCGCGCAAGCCAAGGCGCTGGAGCTGCAGACCGAATTTTCGCCGCCTCGCGATGAGCCGCTACTGGTCCGGGGCGATCCGCTGCGTGTGCGACAAATTCTCGCCAACCTGCTCGCTAACGCGATCAAGTTCACCGAACGTGGCCGGGTTGTGGTTCGTGTTGCGATTGAAGAGCGCACCGCCGGCGGAGTGGGCATTCACCTCAGCGTGATTGATACCGGAATTGGCATCGCGCAGGCAGCGCAGGCGACCATTTTCGAGCAGTTTGCCCAGGCCGATGGCGGCACGACACGGCGATTCGGCGGCACTGGATTGGGACTTGCAATCTGCCGACGCCTCAGCGATCACATGGGCGGCACGATGAGCGTCCGAAGTACCCTCGGGCACGGCTCCGAGTTTGCCCTTGTCCTTCAACTACCGCATGCGGCGAATTCGGTCACTGAGTCCCTGCCGAGTGCAAGTGCGCCAGACGTGCTGCTGAGGGGTTCCGTATTGTTGGTCGAGGACACACTCATCAACCAGGAAATCACGCTCGCCATGTTGACGGCCCTCGGCGTTAACGCCCGGCTCGCCAGTAACGGCCAGGAAGCGCTTGATCAGCTGCGTGTGCACGAGTTCGATCTGGTGTTGATGGACTGCCAGATGCCCGTCATGGACGGGTACGAGGCCACGGCAGCGATTCGCGCTCTACCCAACGGGCAGGGAAAGGGCCTGCCCATCATCGCGGTCACCGCCAACGCCATGCCGGGCGCTGCGCAGAAGTGTCTCGATGCGGGGATGAATGCCTACTTGGCTAAGCCGTTCACCATGGAAGAATTGCGCCGGATTCTAAGCCCGTGGCTGATTCCTCCTGAAGAGGTTGCTCCTCGTGGCATGCAACTTAGGGGGCGCATAACTCGTTGAGAGCTGAGCACATCGCTGACGGTCCAGCATTCGGCATCTATTGGAAACTATCGCCAGCAAGCGGAGAATTGTGGCGTACCGGCTGACGGACACCGGCGCACTAGCGTTGCGGTAGTACTTTCTGCGTCAAAGAGTTACCAGGCCAGGAGATTATTGAGTGGGAGTGACTAGGGCAACACATCAGTATGGCACGGTTGGCGGCGGCAGTGAACCCCGAGTTCATGGGCAAAACTGGCAGTAATTCTGCTCAAGCATCATGGCAGGGCAATGCGCCTGTGAACCAGCCGGTCGAAGTCCAGACTGCGCGGCCGCAGTTCGCCCCGGTGCTCGTACTGACCGACCAGCTCTCCGATCTGGTCAGCTCGGATTGCTAGTGCCCCCATTGTCTCGACTGCAGTTGGAAACGCCCGCTACGACCGAGACAGTGTTGAACTGAGCGATTGATCACGAGGACTGCGTCTGTCCCAGTCTCGCACAGCTACTGCTTGTCGCTGAAGTTGATCGCTGCGTGGGTTCCATCACAGAAAGGCTTGTTCTGCGACGCGCCGCAGCGGCACAGGGTTACGCGGTTTCGCACTTCATACTTGAAACCATCCGATCCGATGACTTGAACTCCGCCCCTTAACCAGACGGGCCCCGAACACCCTTTGGCGGGGTCTTCGATCAGCCCAATCGAGGGCGCATACTTCGGTTCGATCGCCTGGCCCGACACGCTATCCCACGCCACCAGTCGTCCCGACGGGCAGTCACCGGCTTCTCTCACAAAATGTTTGCTCGCCGCTGGGTTGTCGGTCTGGTTGACAAGATTCCACACCTGCCCGTGCGGATCGCAGAAGCGCGCGAACGCGCACAAGCTCTCCGCATCGGTCAGGGACATCGTGGGCCCCCTCATCACCTTAGCCTGGTCCTGATAGGGCTCGCGGCGGGCCGTCTCGGTGCCGTCAAAGCCGGCTTTTGTATGCGAGCCGTCGCAGAACGGCTTACTTGCGCTCTGTCCGCAGCGACACAGGGCGTACGGCTCTGGTGTTGGGATCGCCGGGCCTGCTACCCACTTGACCGACTCGCCGGCGGCATTGGTGCCGATGGTTTGGCTAGTCATCGGCAAGTTACCGGAAACCTTGTAAGGACCATTTTTT
>Ga0075023_100000061_pt1 | contig 24275 bp, 21 predicted proteins | sample Str014_FD_71388 | JGI IMG/M metagenome (GOLD analysis project Ga0075023, IMG submission 71388) | Freshwater sediment microbial communities in response to fracking from Pennsylvania, USA - Straight Creek_MetaG_SC_2014 | ecosystem: Environmental > Aquatic > Freshwater > Creek > Sediment | place... | reverse complement strand
GAAGATTGAGCCGATGCCACACCAGCGAAAGCGCCCAGAACTGCGAGAGCGAGCAGAGATTTTTTCATTGCAACTATCTCCTAGGTTGAACAAGAGGTCCCGATCAAGAATCACCCTCGTTGGGCAGATCAGGCACAACCCCCTCAGCGGAAGTTGTGTGTATTGCACCAGAGGGGCCGGGTGCTGGAAAGCCTTGGTGGGCAAAAAAGGCCTTTATGTTGTCGCCACACAACGAGCCGCAACGGTCGACGAAATGCCCGAAATCACGACCTTTGCAGCTCGCGTGAGCGAACGCAGGCCTGCCCTGTCCCGCCTCAGCACGGCCTTGCGCTATCCTTTGTGCGAAGCGCGCTTTGTGTTTGCCTCCTGAACCCAACTTGACTTCGATCGACACCCTGCTGACCGCGGCCGACAGTGCGCTTCGCACCTTGTCCGGTGCGAGCCATGCAGCGCGCCCGTACCCGGCGCCGACAATCCCTGACGAACCTCTGGCCGACGCGCAACGTCGGCTCTCGGGTGCGCTGATGCGCGTCAACCACGTCGGCGAGGTGTGCGCGCAGGCGCTGTACACGGCGCAAGCCCTCGGCACGCGTGACGTGGCATTGCGGGCCCAACTCGAGCAGGCGGCGCGCGAGGAAACAGACCATCTCGCCTGGACCCAGCAACGCTTGCGGGAACTCAACAGCCACACGAGTTTCCTGAACCCGGTCTGGTATGCCGGCTCGTTTGCGATCGGCCTCTTGGCCGGGCGGGCAGGCGATGCTGTCAGCCTGGGCTTCGTGGTCGAGACCGAGCGGCAGGTCGAGCAGCACCTCGAATCGCACCTGCAACGCCTGCCCAGCGCCGACGGTGCCTCTCAGGCCATCGTGCAGCAGATGAAGCAGGATGAGGCGCGCCATGGCGCGGCCGCACAGGCCGCCGGCGCGGCGACCTTGCCTGCGCCGGTACGTTGGGCGATGCGACTGGCCGGCCGCGTCATGACGACGATGGCGCATCGCATTTGAGCCGCACCAAGCTCAGGAAGGCGTGATCTCGAAGCTGGTCGTGATCGCCGCGGTCTTGGCCAGCATGATGGTCGCCGAGCAATACTTGTCGTGCGACATCTGTACCGCCCGCTCCACCACGGCATCGGTCAGCGCCGGCCCGGTCACGACGAAATGAAGATGGATCTTCGTGAACACCTTCGGGTCGGTCGGTGCACGTTCCGAGGTCACGACGACACGACAGCCGCGCACGTCGTGCCTGCCGCGCTGCAGGATCAGGACCACGTCGTACGCCGTGCACCCACCAGTGCCCGCGAGCACAGTCTCCATCGGCCGGGGAGCCAGGTTGCGGCCACCGCCGTCGGGAGCGCCGTCCATCATGAGCAGGTGGCCACTGCCCGTTTCCGCAGAAAAGGCCATGCCGTTGGCGGGCATCCAGTTGATCGTGCATTCCATCGTCGTGTCCTCGATTCGCCGCACCGGTTGCGGGCGGTTTCGGCGAATTGTGCACAGCATCGGCGCGGCCCGGAGACGACCCCTCAACTGCACGCCAGCAACTTATTGCAGCGCAGCAAAAAAGGCCCTACACTCGTTCGCAAGCGGTGACCGAGCGTGCCCCTCGAAACGCAGTTTCAAGGTCGATTCGTCTCTCACCCGAACGTTTGTCTCCTCCACCTCCTCCATTGGTGGATTCAGCCCAAGGCAGCAATGCCTTGGGCTCTTTTCTTTCCGGCAGCCGGGCACCAGGCCGCGGCTATGATGCGGCGCCGCAAATCAGATGGCGTTGGAGACAGACGAATGGCCGCCCCGAAGAAGAAGCCCACCGCGCGATCGACCGGGCTCACGCTCGCTGACTACCTGCAGAAGATTCTCACAGCGCGCGTGTACGACGTGGCCATCGAAACCGCACTCGAACCGGCCGCGAACCTGTCGAAACGTCTGAACAACCAGGTGCTGCTGAAGCGCGAGGACACGCAACCGGTGTTCAGCTTCAAGCTGCGCGGGGCATACAACAAGATGGTGCGATTGACACCGACTCAGTTGACGGACGGCGTGATCTGCGCCTCGGCGGGCAACCACGCACAAGGCGTCGCCCTCGCGGCGAAGCGGCTTGGCTGCAGGGCGATGATCGTGATGCCGGTGACCACGCCGCAAGTGAAGGTCGACGCGGTGCGCGCGCTCGGCGGCGAGGTGGTGCTGGCCGGCGAGGGCTACTCCGACGCCTACCTTCACGCGCTCGAACTCGAGAAGCAGCACGGCCTCACGTTCGTCCACCCCTTCGACGACCCGGATGTGATCGCCGGCCAGGGCACGATCGCGATGGAGATCCTGCGCCAGCATCAGGCGCCGATCGACGCGATCTTCGTCGCGATCGGCGGTGGCGGGCTGATCTCGGGCGTGGCGGCGTACATCAAGTCGGTGCGGCCGGAGATCAAGGTCATCGGCGTGCAGACGAACGACTCGGATGCGATGCTGCGCTCGGTCAAGGCCGGCAAGCGCGTGCAGCTCCACGACGTGGGCCTGTTCGCAGACGGCACGGCGGTGAAGCTGGTCGGCGTCGAGACCTTTCGCTTGGCGCGCGAGTGGGTCGACGAGTACGTCGTCGTCGACACAGACGCCGCCTGCGCCGCGATCAAGGATGTGTTCCAGGACACGCGCAGCGTGCTCGAACCCTCGGGCGCGCTCGGCGTCGCGGCCATCAAGCAGTACGTCGCGACGAACAAGTGCAAGGGCAAGACCTTCGTCGCGATCACCTGCGGCGCGAACATGAACTTCGACCGCCTGCGTTTCGTCGCCGAGCGCGCCGAGGTCGGCGAGCAGCGCGAGGCGCTGTTCGCCGTCACGATCCCGGAGGAACGCGGCAGTTTCAAGCGCTTCTGCGAGTTGATCGGGCCGCGCGCGGTCACCGAGTTCAACTACCGCATCTCCGATGCGAAGGCCGCACACGTCTTCGTCGGCCTGACGACCGAGAACCGCGCTGAATCGACCCAGTTGAGCAAACACTTCAAGCGCCACGGCTTCGACACGCTCGATCTCACCGACGACGATCTCGCCAAGGAACACGTGCGCCACATGGTGGGCGGCCGCAGCGCGCTGGCGAAAGACGAGCGCCTGTATCGTTTCGTGTTCCCGGAACGCCCCGGTGCGCTGATGCGCTTCCTGTCGAGCATGCACCCGGGCTGGAACATCAGCTTGTTCCACTACCGCAACCAGGGTGCCGACCACGGGCGCATCCTCGTCGGCGTCCAGGTGCCACGCGCCGACAAGCAGGCTTTCAAGGCCTTCATCGAGAGCCTGAACTACCCCTGTGCGGACGAAACCGACAACCCGGTGTACCGCCTCTTTTTGCGATGATGGTGCGCAGATTGCATGGGAGTGGGCTCGGGGCCCACAATTCGCCTGCCTCGAGCCCGGTCTGACTTTTCTCGAACTCACGGACGCCCATGTCGGTCAATCGCTCGCTCATCTCCGCCACTTCGAACCCGCTGCTCGAAACGGCGCTGCGCCAGAAGCTCACGCGCCGCGCCGAGACGACCGGCGGCCTGGGCGAGCTCGAAGCGCTGGCGGTGCGGCTGGGTTTGATCCAGAACACGCTGAAACCGCGCTTTCGCACGCCGCAGATCGCGATCTTCGCAGCCGACCATGGCCTGGCCGTCGAGGGCTTGACTGTCGCCGGCAACCAGTCGACCGCGTTGCTCGCGCACCAGTTGCTGACCTCGCAACTGCCGCTCGCGGTTTTCGCGCGCATCCAGGGGCTGGAGCTCTCGGTAGTCGATTGCGGCATCTCCGACTCGGTCGCCCCGCACGCCCGCCTGCTCGCCCGCAAGATCGCACACGGCACGCGCAACGCGCGCGTCACATCGGCGATGTCGCTCGACCAGGCGCACGCGGCGATCCGCGCGGGCATGGAGATCGCCGATTCGCTGATCGGCAACGTGGTGGTCTGCGCCGGCATCGGCGTGGGCTCGCACGAGAGCGCGGCGCTGGTGCTGGCGCGGCTCTCGGGCGCGAATCTCTCCGACCTGCTGATCGCCGGGCCGGACATGGAAGAGGCCAACCTCGCGCACCTGCTCGCCGTTTTGCAGAACGCGCAGGCGCGTCACAAGGACGTGATCGACCCGGTCGAGGTGCTCGCCGCGTTCGGCGGTTTCGAGATGGCGATGATGGTCGGCGTGATGCTGGTGGCCGGCAGCAAGCGCCACCTGATCGTCGTCGACGGCATGCCCGCCTGCGCGGCGCTGATGGTGGCCGCGCGCATCGCACCGGCGGTGACCGACTATTGCGTGTATTGCCGCAGCCACAGCCACCAGGGGCTGGACCAGGCGCTCGCGCTGTTCCACGCCTCGGCACTGCTCGAACTCGGCATGGAGAGCACCGACGGCACAGGCGCCACGCTGGCCTGGCCGCTCGTGCGCAGTGCCGCGGCACTGTTGACCGAAGTGGCCGAAGGTGAAGAGCCGGGGCCGACGCACCCGGGCGCGATGAACAGCAGCACCGAGCCCGCCACGCCACTGTGAAACGGCGCGAAGCCGCGACCCCTCACTGGTTGGAATTGGGGCCCGACGGCTCAGGCCGCTGTACCAACGGCTGAACGGGCTGCATCGGTTGCTGCACGAACTGCGGAACCGGGGCCGGTGGCGTGATGACCCCCCCGGGCATGCCGCCCGTGGCGCTCGACGGCAGCGTGCCGGTAGCGGCCGGTGCGGCGCGAGGCAGTTCCAGCGTGATCGGTGGCGTGCCCTGCCCGGAGGCGATCGAAGCCGTGCGCAGGCTGACCGACTGCAGCACGAGATCGCCATCGAGCCGCGAACCGACCGCAAAGGCCTTGGGCATCTTGCCGTCGACGGCGATCAGCGCCACGCCGTTCGAAGCCCCGACGCCATTGGCCCCGGCGTTCTTCGGCGCGACGATGCCGAGCAGGCGAAAGCGCGAACTGGCCTCGGGCGCGGCCGCAGCGGCGACCAAGGCGACCGGCGCGGTGCCGAGCAGGCGGGCGAGGTCGCCGCGCATGGCCCCGGCATCGCCGACCGCGACCGCGTAAGCGGGTGCTGACGGTGACCGCACGAACAGGCGCAAACCCCAGAAGACCGCAGTGGCGGCCACCAGGGCCCAGATGATGAATGCGCTGAGTCGTGCGAGCATGCACGATTATGATTCAAGCGACCTCAAACCCAGGCCCGCGAGCCGACAGGAACACACTCATGACGTTGGTTCAGAACATCGGCGCACCCGGCGCCGCCTGCCGCGGCGCAGCCTCGCGCACGCGCGGCTTCACGCTGATCGAGTTGATGGTGGTGCTGGTGATCATCGGCGTGCTGGCCGCGCTGATCGTGCCGAACGTGCTCGGCCGCCTCGATCAGGCCCGAGTGACCGCGGCGCGCAGCGACATCAACACGCTGATGGGCGCGCTCAATACCTACAAGCTCGACAACCAGCGTTACCCCAGCGCCGAGCAAGGCCTTGGCGCGCTGCTGACCAAGCCCACGGTCGGCGCGATTCCGCCGAACTGGCGCGGCCCTTACATCCCGAAACTGCCGAACGACCCTTGGGATCGACCGTATCTTTACGCGAACCCCGGGCTGAAAGGTGAGATCGACGTCTACAGTTTCGGGGCCGACGGCGTGACCGGCGGCGAGGGCAACAATGCCGATATCGGGTCCTGGCAATAACGCAATGGAAGGCGCACCGTGACTTCACGTGCGGAAGGCTTCACGCTGATCGAACTGATGGTCGTGATCGCGCTGATCGCGATCGCCAGCGCGATGGCGAGCCTGGCGATGCGCGATCCGGCTGCCACACGCCTCGAACATGAGGGCGCGCGGCTCGTGGCGTTGCTGGAGGCGGCGCGCAACGAGGCCCGCGCCGCCGGCCTCGTGGCGAGTTGGGAGCCACGCGCCGAACGCGAGGGCGCGGAAGGCTTTCGTTTCATCGGCATGCCTGCCTCATCGCAATTGCCCGGCGCCTGGCTCGCCGAGGGCGTCTCGGCCGAGGTGGTCGGCGCCCGTTCGGTGACGCTCGGGCCCGAGCCGCTGATCGGTGCGCAGCGCATCGTTCTGCACCTCGACACGCAGAGCCTGGTGCTCGCGACCGACGGGCTCGGCCCGTTCGTTGTTGTCGACCCCGAAGCGGCCGCCGGGGCTCGCTCGTGAACGAGCGCCGTTCGAGCGGCTTCACGCTGATCGAAGTGATGGTCGCGCTGACGATCGTCGCGATCACGTTGGGTGCCGGCATCAAGGCGGCCGGCGCGCTCACCAACAACACGCAGCGCCTCGGAGAGGTCAGCGCGGCGCAATGGTGTGCCGAGAACCAGCTCACCGCGCTGCGGCTCACCAAGCTGACGCCGCCGATCGGCAGCTCGGATTTCAATTGCACCGAGCTCGACCAGAACTACCACGGCAAACTCGTCGTGAAGCTGCCGCCGAACCCGAATTTCCGCGTCGTCGAAGCGCAGATCTCGAACGACGCCGGCGAGCCGATCCTGAAGCTCACCACGTTCATGGCCCGATGAGGCGGACCACGGTTTCTCGCCTCGCCGCGCCGCGCGGCTTCACGCTGGTCGAAGTGCTGGTCGCGATGACGGTGATGGCGATCATGGCGGTGATGGCCTGGCAGGGCGTCGACGGCATCGTGCGCAGCCGCAACGCCAGCCAGGCCCGGCTGGAGCAGACCCTGCGCCTGAACACCGTGGTTGCGCAATGGGAACAGGATTTGGCATCGATCCAGGACAGCAACGTCATACAGCCGGCCCTCTCCTGCGACGGCGCGAACGTGCGGCTGGTGCGGCGTGCGCCGGACGGGCTGCAAATGGTCGCGTGGTCGTTCCGGCCCGACGACAGCGGCGGTGCCTGGGTGCGATGGGCGGGCCCCGTGGTGACGACCACCAGCGCGTTGCAGGACAGTTGGCTGCGCAGCCAGCAACTGCAGGGCGGCGAAAACGGCTCGCTGAAAACGCTGGGCGGCGTGCAGGGTTGGCAGGTGTATTTCTACCGACCGGCCGACAATCAATGGTCAAACTGCCAGTCGACCGGCAACGGCAAAGACTTGCCCGCAGGTGTGCGCATCGTGCTGAGCTTCGTTCCCGGCGGCGGCCTGAGCGGCGACCTCACCCGCGACACGCTGCTCGGCCCATGAACCCGATGCGCCGCGCCGGTTGCACACGTCAGCGCGGCGCCGCGCTGCTGACCGCGATGATCATCGTCGCGCTCGTCGCGACGCTGGCCGCCGCGATGGTCTGGCAGCAATGGCGCGCCGTGCAGGTCGAGGGGGCCGAGCGGGCGCGGGCGCAATCGACCTGGATCCTGACCGGCGCGCGCGATTTCGCCGGCCTGATCCTGCGCGAGGACTTCAAGGGCGGCGGCAGCAAGACCACCACGCTGAACGCCCCGTGGGCCACGCCGCTGAAAGAAGGGCGCTTGTCGACGTTTCTGGCACTCGACAAGTCGGATTCCGACGACAACCCGGATGCGTTTCTGTCGGGCTATCTGAACGACGCGCAAGCCCGGTTCAACCTTTTGAATCTGGTCGGCTTATCGAAGGACGACAACAAGACGGCCCTCGCCGCATTTCAGCTGCTTTGCGAGAACCTCGGACTGGATGGCAGCGTCGCAGCTCGCATCGCCTCGGGGTTGAGCGCCTCGCGCGGCGACAACGGCACCGGTGGCAGCCCCGATTCGTTTCTCGAGCCGAAGACCGTCGAGCAGCTCGTCTGGCTGGGCATCGACCGCGATTCCGTCAAGAGACTTCAGCCGTTCGTGGTGCTGCTCGACAAGGCGACGGCGGTCAACGTCAACACCGCCCCGAAGGAAGTGCTGGCAGCCGTTGCCCACATCGACCAGGCGACCGCGCAGCGGCTGGTGCAATTCCGCCAGCGCACGCCCTTCCAGAGCGTCGAGAACTTTTGCATTCAGGCAGGAACGCCGACCTCGTGTCCCCCGGCGAACATCCTCACGGTGCGTTCCGACTACTTCGAGGTCAGCGGCAGCCTGCGTCTGGGCGACCACGTTCTGACCGAGCGCTCGCTGGTCTATCGCCAGTCGAATGGCCAGTTGAAACCGCTGCAACGCGAGCGCATCGCCAGCCTCGAACAGGCAGGCGGCTGAATGCGATCCTCGGGGGGCTGCCAGGCCGCTACAACAACGCCCGGTAAGTCCTTGATTTCGCTCCTTCTTGTCAACGTCGCTTGCCTACAATGCGCGCGTAGCCCCTGAAAACCCTTCCCCATGTCGACCCTCGTTGTCCAGATTCCGCCCCGCTCGCGCTTGCACGGCAGTGCCAGCGGCGCCGAGCCCGAGGCGAGCGGGCTCTCGACCGAATACGTCTATGTCAGCAGCCCCGATGGCCTCGCTCTCGAGGCCCAGGGGCATTGCGCCGCGGCGCTGTTCCCGAAGGCGACAACGGTGATCGCCGTGTTGGCCGATGCCGATGTCAGCTGGCACCGCATCACGCTGCCGAAGGCACCCGGCCCGCGGCTGCGGGCGGCACTCGGCGGGGTGCTCGAAGACGCCTTGCTAGAGGATGCCGACGATGTGCACCTCGCGCTCGCGCCCGCCGCAGTTGCCGGACAGCAGACCTGGGTGGCGGCGGTATCGCGGCGCTGGCTGCGCGCCGAACTCGCGGCGCTCGAGAAGGCGGAGGTCTTCGTCGACCGCGTCGTGCCGATGACCTGGCCCGACGACCCGCCGATCGGCCACTTCGCCGAAACCGCGGTCGACCCCGGCAGCACCGCGCACGGCATCGCGCTGCATTGGGCGCATGCCGATGGCGTGGCGAGCGTGCGCCTGCAAGGCACGCTGGCGCGCGCGCTCGTGCCCTCGCCGGCACCGGCCGAGACGCGCTGGAGCGCGACGCCCGGCGCCGTGGCCGCCGCCGAGCAATGGCTCGGCGGTCCGGTGCGTGTGATGCCACCCGGCCAGCGGCTGCTGCAGGCGGCGCGCAGCCTCTGGAACCTGCGCCAGTTCGATCTGGCGCGCCGCAACCGCGGCACCCGCGCGTTGCGCGATTCGGCGCGCAAATTCTTCAGCACCGAGTGGCGGCCGGTGCGCTTCGGGCTCGCGGCGCTGCTCGTCGCGCAGATCGTCGGCCTGAACCTGTGGGCCTGGCATCAGCGCAGCGCGATCGAATCGCGCCAGCTCGCGATGCAGAACCTGGTGAAAGCCACCTATCCGAACGTCAGCCCGACCGACGTCCAGCGCGACGCCGACGCCGTGATGCAGCGCGAAACCCAAGCGCTGCGCACGCTCGCCGGCAAACCCGGCGACACCGACCTCGAGCCGATGCTGCAAGCCGCCGCCTCGGCCTGGCCGGCCGACCGGCCGCCGGTCGAAACGCTGCGTTTCGAGCCGGGCCGCCTGACGCTCTCGGCGCCGGGCTGGAGCGCCGAGCAGGTCGCGCAATTCCGCGGGCTGCTGCGCACCAGCGGCTGGGCCGTCGAATCGAACGAAGGCCGGCTCGTGCTCAGCCGTGCCCGACCGGGAGCAAATTCGTGAACCAACACCTTCAAACCGCGAGCCCGAGCGCCTGGCCGCCCGAAGCCGGGCGGCCCCACCTCGGGGGGTCGGTTGCCGTATCGGGCGATCGGGGGGCACGATGAACGCCGGCAGCATGACCAGTTCGCCGGCGATGGCGAGCCTGCGACAGCAGGCAGGCACATGGTGGCAGGCGCGCACGCCGCGCGAGCGGCAGGCGATTGTCGTTGTCGCGGTCGTGCTCGGGGTGTTCATCGTCTGGAGCCTGTTCGTGCAGTCAGCGCTGACGACCGTCAACAAGGCCCCGACGCAACTCGACCAGCTCGACGCGCAATACCAGCAGATGCAGCGCATCGCGAACGAGAGCACGGCGCTGCGCGCCGCGCCGCGGGTCGGCCCGGCACAGGCTGCGCAGGCGCTGAAGGCGGCGACCGATCGCCTCGGTGACCGCGCCAAGCTCACGATCCTGGGCGACCGCGCGACCTTGACCCTGAACGTCGGCGTGAATCCCGAGGCGCTGCGCGCGTGGCTCAACGAGGCCCGCAGCGGCGCGCGTGCGCGCCCGGTCGAGGCGCAGTTGCAACGCGGCCCGCTGGGCTACACCGGCACGATCGGCGTCTCCCTTGGAGGCGGCTCGTGATGCGCCTGCGCCGCAAGCGCACGCGCGGCCTGTTCGCACCGACCGTCGCCGCCACCGGCTGGGGCGAGTCGACCCTGGCCGAACTGTCCTGGGACAAATCGCGCGGTGCAGCATTTCGTTGGGCCGTCGTGGGGGTCGTGGTCGGCGTGCTCGCGGCGCTCGTGCTGTTCGCGCCCGCCGCATGGCTGGCGGGCTCGGTGGCTTCGGCGACAGGGCAAAGACTGCTTTTGGCGGATGCGCGAGGAACGGTCTGGAACGGCAGTGCGGTCGCCGTGCTGACCGGCGGCGAAGGCAGCCGCGACGCGAGCTCTCTGCCCGGCCGGCTCGCCTGGTCGCTGCGCCCGAAAGGCCTCGGCCTGCAGTTGCAGTTGCAGCACGCGTGTTGCCTGAACGGCACGGTCGCGCTGAACGTCAAGCCGGGCTTCGGCCGCACCGAGTACACGCTGCTGCCACCGGCCGGCTGGGTCGGCCAATGGCCGGCCGCGTTGCTCGGCGGCCTGGGCACGCCGTGGAACACGATGCAACTCGGCGGCTCGGTGCGGTTCGAGTCGCCGGGGCTGCGGATCGAGCAGGTGCAGGGCCGCTGGGTCGTCGATGGTCGCGCCGATTTCAACGTGCTCGAAGCCTCGTCGCGCCTGAGCACGCTCGAATCGCTGGGCAGCTACCGCATGAGCATTTCGGGCGACGCCGGCAACCCCGGTCTTTCGCTGCTCTCGCTGAGCACCGGCAACGGCCCGCTGCAACTCAGCGGCAACGGCACATGGGGCCCGGCGGGCGTGCGCTTTCGGGGCGAGGCACGTGCCGCCGCCATCGAGGAGGCGACGCTGTCGAACCTGCTGAACATCATCGGGCGACGCGACGGCGCCCGCTCTGTCATTTCGATCGGATGAGCATGAAGCCAAGCGCTACCCCCCCACTCCGCACGTCGGCACGCGGCCGCGTGCCGAACGGTGCAGCCCGCGGCCGCGTGCTGCCCGGCGCCGTGGCGACAGCCGTGCTGCTGGCCTCGCTGCTGCCGGCGCCGCTCGTCTTCGCGCAAACGGCCAAAAGCAGCAAGGCGCGCTCGGCGCGCAGCAGCGAAGCCGTGACCCTGAACTTCGTCAATGCCGACATCGATGGCGTGGCACGCGCGATGTCGGCGATCCTGAAGCAGCAGTTCGTGGTCGACCCGCGCGTCAAGGGAACGATGACGCTCTACAGCGAAACCCCGCTCTCGCCGAGCGACGCCTACAAGAACTTCCTCGCCGGGCTGCGCGGGCTGGGCTTCACGGTGGTCGAGGTCGGCGGCCTGTACAAGATCGTGCCCGAGGCCGATGCCAAGCTGCAGACCGGCACCGTCACGATCGGCGAGCGCACCTTGCGCGGCGGCGACCAGGTGCTGACGCAGGTGTTCCGCCTGACGCACGAGAACGCGAACAACCTGGTCGGCGTGCTGCGCCCGCTGATCAGCCCGAACAACACGATCAATGCGAACCCCGGCAACAACACGCTGGTGATCACCGACTACGCCGACAACCTGCAGCGCATCGGCAAGATCATCGCGGCGATGGACACGCCGGCCTCCGGCGATGTCGAGGTCATCGCGCTGCAGTACGCGGTCGCGGCCGACATCGCGCCGCTGGTGCAGCGCATGACCGACAGCGGTGGCGCGACCACCGCCGGCGTAGCGGCACCCGGGGTGGTCGCCGGTGGCACCACCACCTCGTCCGTGCAGATCGACTCGCGCAGCAATTCGCTGCTGGTGCGCGCGCCGAACCCGGCGCGCATGGCCTCGATCCGCGCCTTGATCGACAAGCTCGACAAGCCGGTGCAGTCGGCCGGCGCGGCCGGCAACGTGTGGGTCGTCTACCTGAAGAACGCCGACGCGGTGAAGCTCGCGACGGTGCTGCGCGCAGCCTACGGCGGCGGATCGGCCGGAAGCGGCGGCAGCAGCAGCGGCTCGTCGGGGTCGCCTTCTTCGAGCAGCAACACCAGCCTCAACACCAACGCCGGCGGCACGAGCGGCGGCGCCTCGACGCAGACGACCTCGCCGCTCGCGACTTCTGGCGGCCCGTCGACCGGCGGTTTCGTGCAGGCTGACCCGGGCAGCAACGCGCTGATCATCACGGCGCCGGAACCGTTCTACAAGCAGCTGCGCGCCGTCATCGACCAGCTCGATTCGCGCCGTGCGCAGGTCTACATCGAGTCGCTGATCGTCGAGGTCGACCCGAGCCAGACGGTCAACCTGGGTGTTCAGCTGCAGATTCTCGGCAACGTGAACAACACGAACATCCCGGGCGCAGGCACCAATTTCTCGACCTACGGCACGCCGATCAACACGATCACCGGCACCACTGCCCTCGGCGCACTGGCCAGCTTGAGCGCCGGCGGCAATATCGGCCTGATCAAGAACTTCGGCGGTGCGTTCGGCCTGTCGGCGATCGCCAACGCGCTGAACTCGACCGCAGGCACGAACATCCTCTCGACCCCGAATCTCGTCACGCTCGACAACGAAGAGGCGCGCATCGTCGTCGGCCAGAACGTGCCCTTCGTGACCGGCCAGTACACCAACACCGGCACCGGCACCAGCAGCCCGTTCCAGACGATCGAACGAAAAGACGTGGGCACGACGCTCAAGATCAGGCCGCAGATCGGCGAGAACGGCACCGTGCGCATGACGATCTACCAGGAGTCTTCGTCGGTCGCCACCACCACGGCGGTCGGCACCGCCAACGCCGGGCCGACAACGAACAAGCGTTCGATCGAATCCACCGTGGTCGTCGACGACGGCCAGATCATCGTGCTGGGCGGCCTCATCGAAGACACCTACAACATCCAGCGCGACAAGGTGCCGCTGCTCGGCGACATCCCGTTCCTGGGCGGCCTGTTCCGCAACGAGACCCGCACCCGCAAGCGCTCGAACCTGATGGTGTTCCTGCGGCCGGTCGTGATGCGCGATCAGGCGGCGAGCAGCAGGGTCTCGCTCGACCGCTACGACTTCATCCGCAGCCAGCAATTGCTCGAGCAGCCCCCACAAAGCACGATCATGGAGATCAACCAGTCGCCGGTCTTGCCGCAGGTGCGCCCCGACAACACCGGGCCGACCGGCGTGCCGCGGCCGCTGAGCGACACGGTGCAGCCGCCTGTAGCGCCGTCGATCCCGGCGTCCGGGCCGACGCTCGAACCGAAGTCGAACTGAGCCACCGAGTTCAAGGAGCCACGACCATGGGCGCCCGCCACCCCCTGCCCTACGCCTACGCGAAGGCGCACACGCTGCTGCTCGAAGACGACGGTGCCCGGCTCGTGCTGTGGGCGCCCGAATCGGTCGGCCTGCCGGCGCTGAGCGAAGTGCTGCGGCTCTACGACGTCGATTCGCTCGAACGCGAAGGTGCTTCGACGCTCGCGAACCGCATCGCGGTCGCGTACGCGGGCAGCGAGTCGAGCGCCGCGACCGTGATCGGCGAGGTCGAGAGCGCGGTCGATCTCTCGCGGATGATGCAGGAGCTGCCCGCGATCGAAGACCTGCTCGAAGCCTCGAACGACGCGCCGATCATCCGCATGCTGAACGCCCTGCTGACGCAGGCCGCGAAGGACGGCGCCTCGGACATCCACATCGAGCCCTACGAGCGCAGCAGTTCTGTGCGCTTTCGCGTCGACGGCACGCTGCGCGAAGTGGTGCAGCCGAACAAGGCGCTGCACGCGGCGCTGATCTCGCGCCTGAAGATCATGGCCGAGCTCGACATCGCGGAACGCCGCCTGCCGCAGGACGGCCGCATCTCGCTGCGCATCGGCGGCCGCGCGGTCGACGTGCGCGTTTCGACCTTGCCATCGGCGCACGGCGAACGCGCGGTGCTGCGGCTGCTGGACAAGGGCGAATCGAAGTTCACGCTCGAAGGCCTGGGCATGAGCGGCGAAGTGTTGAAGTCGTTCGACAAGCTCGTGCAGCAGCCCCACGGCATCGTGCTCGTCACCGGCCCGACCGGCTCGGGCAAGACGACCACGCTGTACGCTTCGCTCGGCCGCGTCGACACCGCCGGCACCAATGTGCTGACCGTCGAAGACCCGGTCGAATACGAGCTGCCCGGGATCGGCCAGACACAGGTGAACCCGAAGATCGACCTGACCTTCGCGAAGGCACTGCGCGCGATCCTGCGGCAAGACCCGGACGTGATCATGATCGGCGAGATCCGCGACTACGAGACCGCGCAGATCGCGATCCAGGCCTCGCTCACCGGCCACCTCGTGCTCGCGACGGTCCACACCAACGACGCGCCCAGCACGGTGACGCGAATGATCGACATGGGCGTCGAGCCCTTCCTGCTCAGCTCCAGCCTGATCGGCGTGCTCGCGCAGCGGCTGGTGCGCAAGCTCTGCCCCGTCTGCAAGAAGGTCGACGCGCGCGGCCGCTATCACCCGGTTGGCTGCACCGAATGCGGCAGCACCGGCTACAAGGGCCGCACCGGCGTGTACGAGTTGATGGCGGTCGACGACCAGGTGCGTTCGCTGATCCACAGCCGCGCCGCCGAATCGCAGATCTTCGTCGCGGCCGAGGCCGCAGGCTTGCGCTCGATGCGCGAAGACGGCGAGCGGCTGGTCGCCGAAGGCATCACTTCGCCCGAAGAAGTGATGCGTGTCACGCGCGAATAGACCTGCACATGCCTGCCTTCAAGTTCGAAGCGCTAGACGCCGCCGGCAAAGCCACCACCGGCCTGCTCGACGCCGAGAACGCCAAGGCGGCGCGCGGCCAGTTGCGCGCGCAGTTGCTGGTGCCGCTGGCGGTGACACCGGTCGCATCGGCGGGCACGAAGGCCGAAGGGCTGCGCTTCACACGGGGCGTCTTCAACAACGCCGGCCTGACCGTCTGGACGCGTCAGCTCGCCGGTCTGGTCGGCGCCGGCCTGCCGCTCGAGCGCGCGCTGACAGCCCTCAGCGAAGAGGCCGAAGACCCGCGCCAGCGCGAGCTCATCGCCCACCTGCGCAGCGAGGTCAACAGCGGCTCGCCGTTCGCGCGCGCGCTTGCGAGCGCGCCGCGCGAGTTCGACGAGGTGTACCGTGGCGTGGTTGCCGCCGGCGAGCAGAGCGGCGCGCTCGGCCGTGTGCTGGAGCGCCTGGCCGACGATCTCGAAGGCCGCCAGGAGCTCAAATCGAAGCTCATCGGCGCGACGCTGTACCCCGCGATCGTCTCGCTGATCTCGATCGTGATCGTGATCTTTCTCGTCACCTACGTGGTGCCGCAGGTCGCGTCGGTCTTCACGAGCTCCAAACGCGCGCTGCCGTTCCTGACGATCGCGATGCTCGAGCTCAGCAGCTTCCTGCGCAACTGGGGATGGGCGCTGCTGATCGTGATCGCGGCGGGCGTCGGCCTGCTGATGCTGATGCTGCGCAACGAGGCCTTCCGCCAGAGTTTCGATGCCGGCTGGCTCGAACTGCCGCTGGTGGGCAAACTCGCGCGCGGCTACAACGCGGCCCGCTTCGCCGGCACGCTGGCGATGCTCGCGGGGGCCGGCGTGCCGATCCTGAAGGCGCTGCAGGCCGCCGCCGAAACACTCTCGAACCGCGCGATGCGCGCCGATGCGATGGATGCGCTGGTGCAGGTGCGCGAAGGCGCGCCGCTCGCGTCGGCGCTGGCCGGCAAGAAGCGCTTTCCGGGGCTGCTCGGCATGTTCTCGCGCCTCGGCGAGCAGACCGGCCAGTTGCCGCTGATGCTCGACCGCGCCGCGCGCCAGCTCGGCACCGAGGTGCAGCGCCGCGCACTGCAGATGGCGACGATCCTCGAGCCGCTGCTGATCGTCGCGATGGGTGGCGTCGTGATGCTGATCGTGCTGGCGGTCCTGCTGCCCATCATCCAGCTGAACACCTGGGTGAAGTGAGCCCCTCGGCCGACGCGTACGTCGGTCGATCCCCCAAGGGGATGCGGGCCCGGCCCGGCCCGGCGCTCGGCCCGCGACGTCGACGACGTGGCTTGGCACGCGAACTGCAACAACAGCCCGAGGTTTGCCACTCAGTTCGTCGGTGCGGGTTTCGACGGACTGTGCTTGAATGATCTCAGCGCCAGTTGCAGGAGGAATCGCTCGATGCCCGCTTCCAACGATCTCGTGACGGTCGCATCGCGACACGGCAGCATGCCCATCGCGCGCATGCGCCACCTCTACCGCGTCGACGAAGTCGGCGCCAGGCTCGACAAGCTGCCGCACAAGGAACACGAGAGCCTGCGCTCCACCTACGAACGCATGCTCGAGAAGGGCCCGGAGCGCTTCCAGGTCAAGCCCTCCGGCCTGCCGGTGATGGACCATCTCTACGACGAGCTGCCCAACTTCACCGAAGTGCTCGACGACATCCGCCGCCAGCTCGCGCTGTGCGAAGACTCGCGCGATGCGCTCGAGATCACGCCGTTGCTGCTGCTCGGCCCGCCCGGCGTCGGCAAGACGCATTTCGCGCGCGAACTCTCGGTGCTGCTCGGCACCGGCATGGGCTTTCTTTCGATGAGCTCGATGACGGCAGGTTGGGTTCTGAGCGGCGCGTCGAGCCAGTGGAAGGGCGCGCGCCCCGGCAAGGTTTTCGAGACCCTGGTCGACGGCCAGTACGCGAACCCGGTGATGGTCGTCGACGAGATCGACAAGGCCGGCGGCGAGCACGCCTACGACCCGCTCGGCGCGCTCTACGGCCTGCTCGAGCATGACACTGCCGGCAGCTTCACCGACGAGTTCGCGGAGGTGCCTATCGACGCGAGCCAGGTGATCTGGGTCGCGACCGCGAACGACGGCCGCGCGATCCCCGACCCGATCCTCAATCGCATGAACGTCTACGAAGTGCAGGCACCCGACCGAGACGCTGCCCGTCACATCGCCGCGAAGCTGTACCGCAGCATCCGCGCCGACCATGCCTGGGGCGAACGCTTCGACACCGAGCCGCCGGCCGACGTGCTCGACGCGATGAGCGAGATGGCGCCGCGCGAGATGCGCCGCGCCTGGATGACGGCCTTCGGCAACGCCAAGCTGGACCGCCGGGAGCGCATCGCAACGCGTGATCTGCCGGGCGCGCGAGCCAAGCGCGGCGCGATCGGCTTTTCGCAATAGCGTCGGGCCCACCTCCGCGAGCGGTTTCGCCACCTCTGCGCAGACCGCGACGCGCCAGACCTGTTCTCGTGTTCATAGATCGCCGGGCCGGCGAGCGAGGTAAACATCGACTGCGCATGCCCGGTCGTTTGCGGCGCCAAGGTCAACCGCGCGGTGTACAGAGTGTTCATGCGGCAGGCCGACGCAAGGCGCTCGTATCATGGCTCGCATGCCCACTTCACTCGACGGTCAACTCGTCGTCGCGATCTCGTCGCGTGCGCTCTTCGACTTCGAGGAGGAGAACCAGCACTTCGAGGCCAACGACGACCGCGCCTACATGCGGCTGCAACTCGACCGCCTCGACCGCGCGGCCAAGCCCGGCGTCGCTTTCTCGCTGGTCAACAAGTTGCTGGCGTTCAACGACGCGGCGAACGCCAACGCCCAGCCGCAACAGCGTGTCGAGGTCGTGATCCTGTCGCGCAACGACCCGGTGTCGGGCATGCGCGTGTTTCGATCGGCGCAACACTACGGGCTGCCGATCCAGCGCGGCGTGTTCACCCGCGGGCAATCGCCGTGGCGCTACCTGCGCCCTTTGAACGCGCACCTGTTCCTGTCGACCAACGAGGCCGACGTGCGCTCGGCGCTCGGAGCCGGCGTGCCGGCGGCGCGCGTCTACCCTCACTCCGCGCGCGCTTCCAGCGAACACCCGAACGAGGTGCGCATCGCGTTCGACGGCGACGCGGTGCTGTTCTCCGACGAAGCCGAGCGTGTGTTCCAGGCCAGCGGCCTGCTCGCGTTCCAGACGCACGAGCGCGACCACTCGGCCACGCCGCTGGCGGCCGGCCCCTTCAAGCCGCTTCTGCTGGCGTTGCAGCGGCTGCAGCACCGACCGGCGCAAGCCATGCGCATCCGCACCGCACTGGTGACGGCGCGCAGCGCACCAGCGCACGAGCGAGCGATACGGACCCTGATGGACTGGAACATCGAGGTCGACGAAGCGATGTTTCTCGGCGGCCTGCCGAAAGGCGAGTTCCTGCGCGAGTTCGAGCCCGACTTTTTCTTCGACGACCAGACCGGTCATGTCGACTCGGCCGCCGCGCACGTGCCGGCGGGGCATGTGGCATCGGGCGTCAGCAACAGGTGAAGCGGAGCCTCGACCCCCGCGTTTCGGGGGGTCGGCCATGGTTGTCATGCACGCTTCATGCTTCGTGCTTACGGTCGCCATTTTTGGGAAAGCCGACAACAGCAAACGTTTGCTTTCATTCAATGCGTGCAAATGAACCCTTGGAGTCATCAATGACGGATCGCAATTCCCGGCCAGCGGCGCTGCCGACCCTGCGTGTCACGCGCGCGCTGGCTTTGCTGCTGGCGCTACCTGTTGCCCTCGCCACGCAAAGCCAGGCCGCCGTCGTCATCAGCCAGGTCTACGGCGGCGGTGGCAACAGTGGCGCCACGCTGAAAAACGACTTCATCGAGTTGTTCAACAACGGCACCGCCGCCGTCCCGGTGGGCGGGTGGTCGGTTCAGTACAACTCGGCCGCCGGCACGGGCAACTGGCAAGTCACCCCGCTCCCGGCCAACACGACGATTCAGCCTGGCCAGTACCTGCTGATCTACGAAGCGCCGGGAACCGCCGGCGCGAGCCCGCTGACCCCCGACGTCACCGGCACGATAGCGATGGCCGCGGCGGCCGGTCGCGTGGCGCTGGTCAACAATGGGGCGGCACTGCCGGGCGGAACGAACAGCGGCGGCGCGATCGTCGACGCGGTCAGCTATGGCCCAAGCACGGTGCAGACCGAAGGCACGCCGACGGCGCAGCTCTCGAACACCACCGCCGCGCTGCGCAACAGCGGCGGATGCATCGACACCAACAACAACAGCGCCGACTTCTCCATCGGCACGCCCATGCCTCGCAGCAGCGCAGCCACCCTCGCGCCCTGTGACGGTTCCGTGGGCGGAGGCGGGAGCGGCAGCCCGCCGAAGTCGGCTGCGATCTTCACGATCCAGGGCAGCGGCGCGAGCAGCCCGCTGCTCGGCCAGACCGTGCTCACGAGCGGCGTGGTCACCAAGGTCGTGAACAACGGCTTCTTCATTCAAGACCCGGTCGGCGACGGCAAGCCCGAAACCTCCGACGGCATCTTCGTGTTCACCTCGACAGCGCCGCCGGCAGCTGCCGCGGTGGGCAACCTGGTTCAGGTCACCGGCTCGGTGGTCGAATTCAGTTCGGGTGCCGGCACCGCCGCCACCCCGCTGACCGAGATCAACAACGTGACGGCGGTCAGCGTGCTGAACAGCGGTCTCACGATCACGCCGACCGTGGTGACGCTGCCCCTCGCCGAGGGCGACACGCTCGAGCGCTACGAAGGCATGCTGGTGCGTTTCACCGGCACGTTGACGGTGCAGCAGAACTACTTCCAGGCACGCTTCGGCCAACTGACGATCGGCGCCGGCGGCCGCCACGAGACGCCGACCAACCGCTATCGCCCGGGCACCGCCCAGGCCGTCGCGCTGGCCGACCTCGAAGCCCGCAGCCGCCTGCTGCTCGACGACGGCAGCTCGCTGCAGAACGCCAACCCCACGGCCTACGCGCTGCCGGGCGGCGTGCCGCGCGCCGGTGACCAGGTCTCGAACCTGGTCGGCGTGCTCGACTACGGCCTGGCCACCGCGACCGCCTCGGGCGCCGGTCTCTATCGCCTGCAGCCGACCGAAGCGCCGGTCTTCGCGGTGGCCAACGCCCGCACGACCACGCCGCCGACGGTCGTCGGCAACATCAAGCTCGCCTCGATGAACGTGCTGAACTTCTTCACCACCTTCACCGACGGCACCACCGCCACGGGCCAGACCGCCCAGGGATGCACGCTCGGCAGCGCCACTTCGGCGAGCAACTGCCGTGGTGCCGACAGCCTGATCGAGTTCCAGCGCCAACGCGCGAAGATCGTCGTCGCGCTCGCCGGCATGAACGCCGACGCGGTCGGTCTGATGGAGATGCAGAACAACGGCAACGTCGCCGTGCAGAACCTGGTCGATGCGCTGAACGCCCAGGTCGGCGCGGGCACGTATGCGGTGGTTCCGGCGCCGTCGCAAGGCACGGGCACCGACGCCATCCGCGTTGCGATGATCTACAAGCCGGCCAAGCTGAACCTGATCGGCGCGTCGAACAGCGATGCGGACGCGATCAACAACCGACCGCCGCTGGCGCAGACCTTTGCCGCCGCGAACGGCGAGAAGTTCACGTTGATAGTGAACCACCTGAAGTCGAAGAGCAGTTGCCCCGCCGTGGGCGACGCCAACTACGCCGGCAACAATGACATCGGTGACGGTCAAGGCTGCTGGAACGCACAACGCGTGGCACAAGCCCGGCGCCTGCGCACGTTCGTAGCGCAAGTGCAGTCCACCAGCGGCAGCAACGACGTGCTGCTCGTCGGTGACTTCAACGCCTACGCGCAGGAAGACCCGGTCTACGACCTGACCAGTTCTGGCTACATCGACCAGTCGGGCCGCTTCGAACAACTCGGCTACTCGTATGTGTTCGACGGCACCGCCGGCCGCCTCGACCACGCGATCACCACCGCCTCGCTCTCGTCCAAGGTGATGGGCGCGGTGCACTGGCACATCGACGCCGACGAAGGCCTCGCGCAGGATTACAACCTCGAGTTCAAGCAGCCCGCCTGCGCGACCTGCGCACCCGACCCGTACGACGGCACGCTGCCGTTCCGTGCTTCCGACCACGACCCGGTGCTGGTCGGCCTGGGTCTGTTCAAGACCTTCGTCGGCACCTCGGGCCGTGACGCGATCGTGGGCAGCAATGGTGACGACATCATCATCGGCGGCGCCGGTGCCGACACGCTCACCGGCGGTGGAGGCGTCAACGTGTTCGTCTACACGTCACCACTGGATGCAGGTGACACGATCACCGACTTCGTGCCGGGCAAGGATTTCCTCGACCTGCGCACGATCCTGCAAGGCTACGGCTACACCGGCAGCGACCCGGTCGCCGACGGCTACGTGCGTTTCAGCCCGGTGGCCGCTGGCACCGGCGTGCAGATCGGCCCGAACGCGTCGAACTACCGCATCTTCCTGACGCTCAAGGGCATCGGCCCGGGCAGCATCGATCCGAAGCGCGACCTGATCGTGCAGTGAGGCTGAGGGCGGCGTCACCGCCCTCAGCCGGTGCGCCGCAAGCGCTCCAGGTCGAGCACGCGAACTCCGCCGTACTCGATCCGTATCAGGCCCTTCTGCTGGAGCGAGTTCAGCGCCTCGTTGACGCGCTGGCGTGACAGCCCGATCAGGTAGCCGAGCTCCTGCTGCGTGATCCGCAGCAGGCCGCCGACGCCGGGGTACAGCACCGGGTGGAACATCGCCGCGAGGCTGCGCGCGACGCGGGCGTCGACGTTGATCATCCGGTCGGTCTCGCGTGCACCGATGAACTGCCCCAGGCGCTCGTTGAGCTGCTGGATGATGAAGCGGTTGAACGGCAGGCTGCGCGCCAGCAGCCAGTGGAAAGTGGCCACGCTCAAGCCCGCCGCAACGCTCTTGCGCACGGCCTGGATGTTGTAGCGGTAGGTCTCGCGCTTGATCGCCGTGCCCTCGCCGAACCAACCGCCCGGCGGCACGCCGATGAAGGTGATCGGCAGGCCGAGTTCGCTGTCGTTGCTGATCCTCAAGAAGCCCTCGATCACCCCGAACCAGTAGGTGACAGGGTGACCGACACGGCACAGCAACTCGCCGGCGGCCACCTGCACGACCTTCAGATCGGCGACCGCCACGGCTCGCTCTTCGGGATCGAGTGCAGCGAGCCACGGGATGTCGGCGAGTTCGCTTGCGGTGGGTGTGCGAGCGCGCTGGTAGACCGGCGCACGGGCCAAAGCAGGGACGGCAACTGGCTCGATCATCGAGGGAAACACCGGAGGGGAGTGTCCCTAGGATTGTCGTCAGAACGACAACCCGGCGTCAAACTTGTTTCTACATTCGCACTCCTACACGCCTCCCTTCGCCTGTCCAGAGACACTCCCGGTGCAGACCACCTTCACCCGCCTGATGCTTGCCCACGCGGCGCAGCGCCCGCACGCCGCGGCATTGCGCGAGAAGGAGTTCGGCATCTGGCAGACGTTGAGCTGGAGCGGCCTCGCCACCCTCGTTCGAGAGCTCGCCTGCGGCTTGCACGAGGCCGGCCTGAAGCGCGGCGAGCACCTGGTCGTGATCGGCGAGAACCGGCCGCGGCTCTACGCCTGCATGCTCGCGGCGCAGTCGCTCGGCGCGGTGCCGGTGCCGCTCTATCAAGACGCGGCGGCGCCCGAATTCGTGTTCCCGATCACCAACGCCGAGGTCGCGTTCGCGATCGTCGAGGATCAGGAGCAGGTCGACAAGATGCTCGAGTTGCGCTCGCTCCTGCCACCCCAGTGCCCGCAGTTGAAGAACATCTGGTTCGACGACCCGCGCGGGCTGCGCAACTACAGCGAGCCGGGCCTCGCACCGCTCGATGCGCTGATCGCCGCCGGCCGCGCGTTCGATGCCGCGAACCCGCAAGTGTTCGACGCGGAGGTACAGCAGACGCAACCCGACGACGTCGCCGCGATGTTCTTCACCTCGGGCACCACAGGCAACGCCAAGGGCGTGGTGCACACCCACCGGACGCTGCTCGATCGCGCGCAGGCCGGCGCCAGGTTCGACAAGCTCACGCACGACGAAGAAGTGCTCGCCTACCTGCCGCCCGCCTGGGTCGGCCAGAACATCTTCTCGTACGCACAGTGGCTGGTGTGCGGCTACGTCGTCAACTGCCCGGAATCGGCGAGCACCGTCGGCATCGACCTGAACGACATCGGCCCGACCTACTACTTCGCACCACCGCGCATCTTCGAGGGTCTGCTGACGACGGTGATGATCCGCATGGAAGACGCCGGTGCGATCAAGAAGTGGCTGTTTCATCACTTCATGGCGGTGGCGAAACGCGTGGGCCCGAGGTTGATGGACGGCAAGACCGTCGGCGCGCTCGACCGGCTCAACTACGCAATCGGCAAGCTCGCCATATACGGCCCGCTGCGCAACACGCTCGGGCTTTCGCGCGTGCGCGTGGCCTACACCGCGGGCGAGGCGATCGGCCCGGACCTGTTCACGTTCTACCGCTCGATCGGCATCAACCTGAAGCAGCTCTACGGCTCGACCGAAACCGCGGTGTTCGTCTGCCTGCAGCCCGATCACCAAGCCAGGGCCGACACGGTGGGCGTGCCGATCGAGGGGGTCGAGATCAAGTTGACCGAAGGCGGCGAAATCCTCGTCAAGTCACCGGGCCTGCTGAAGGAGTACTACCGCAATCCTGCCGCTACGGCCGAGGTGCTGACCGCGGAGGGTTGGTACCACACCGGCGATGCCGGCTTTCTCGATGCCGACGGCCATCTCAAGATCATCGATCGCGCGAAAGACGTCGGCCGCCTGCAGGGCGGTGCGTTCGATGCCGCGATGTTCGCGCCGAAGTACATCGAGAACAAGCTGAAGTTCTTCCCGTACATCAAGGAGGCAGTGGCGATCGGCGACCGGCGGGCGACCGTCTGCGCCTTCATCAACATCGACTTCGAGGCCGCGGGCAACTGGGCCGAGCGACGCAACCTGCCGTATGCCGGCTATGCCGAGCTGGCGCAGAAACCCGAGGTCTACGAGCTGATCCGCGAGTGCGTGCAGCAGGTCAACGCCGATCTGGCGCACGACGAGAAGCTCGCCGGCTCGCAGATCAGCCGCTTCCTGATCCTGCACAAGGAACTCGACGCCGACGACGGCGAACTCACCCGCACGCGCAAGGTGCGGCGAGGCTTCATCGCCGAGCGCTACCAGGTGCTGGTGGATGCGTTGTACGAAGGCAAGACGCATCAGTACATCGAGACGCAGGTGAAGTTCGAGGACGGCCGCACGGGCATGGTCGCGGCCGACCTGAAGATCGTCGACGCGCAGATCTTCCCGGCCGTGAAGCGAGCCGCGTGATGGCCACTCGCAAGGTCGGCGAGGTCATCCTCGAAGTGAAGAACATCAGCCTCGCGTTCGGCGGCGTGAAGGCGCTGACCGACATCAGCTTCGACGTGAAGGAACACGAGATCCGCGCGATCATCGGCCCGAACGGTGCGGGCAAGAGTTCGATGCTGAACTGCATCAACGGCGTGTACCA
>Ga0075023_100000056_pt1 | contig 25252 bp, 36 predicted proteins | sample Str014_FD_71388 | JGI IMG/M metagenome (GOLD analysis project Ga0075023, IMG submission 71388) | Freshwater sediment microbial communities in response to fracking from Pennsylvania, USA - Straight Creek_MetaG_SC_2014 | ecosystem: Environmental > Aquatic > Freshwater > Creek > Sediment | place... | reverse complement strand
CATGGTTGTGCTCCTGTCGAAGAACGAGGCGGATTGCCTCGCTCGTCAACAGTGGCACGACCACCCTTCAAACACTCGACTACACAACGACGAAGCGTTGCCGCGCGAGCGGCTTAGTCCATTGATCCGAAAGGCGCCGCTAAATCTGGCGCGGCCTCCTCCGGACGCCGTCATGGTCGGACCGACGCCGAGGGCTGGGTCGTAAATTCGGTAGCCCTGGCTGTTGCGGCCGCCCACGATGCCCACTTGCGGAAGGTCCGATGCCCGCCGACGCGGCGCATCGATTCGAAACTCGATCTCCGAATCCAGGATGGTGGTGGGGACGCCCGCGTCCATGATGTCGGCGACCTTGGCGGTCGCTGGGCGCTCTTCGGGAAACAGCACGCCGACCAAGCCGTCGAGGTCCATGCCGACGCGGGTGGCCACGATGACCGAGCGCTTGCGGCGCTGGGGAACGCCGAAGCCGGCCGCGTCGAGAACGCGGTGCTGCGCGCGGTAGCCGGCCGCCATGAGGGTCGCGATCAGCTCGTCGCCGTCCTTGCCGCCGCCCTGAGTCAGCAGTTGCTGGGCGCATTCGATGACGACGACCTTGGCCTCGGCCTCGCGCAGCAGCCGCATGGCCGCTTGGTAGGGGGCGGCGCGCCTTGGATCGGCGAAGCCAAGGCCGTCGCCGGCCGGCGAGAAGGACTGGCACAGCAGGCCCATGGTCAGGATGTCGACCCTCACCGACTTCGGGTCCAACTCGCAAACGTCGCCATGCATGCGCTTGGGCCGCACGTTGCGCTGGTAGACCGAGCGCGCCTCCGGGTCGATCTCGCACGCGAGATCGATGGACGCCCCAAGGCTGGCGAGCGCGATGCCAAAGCCGCCCGACCCGCCGGAGAAGATGTCCGCGACGGTGACGCCTCGGAGGGGCAAGGTCTCGTCGTCCTCGCGGACCTTGACCATGGCCTCGGAGATCCAGTCGCGGAGGCTGGCGACGCGCTCGGACCACGCCTCGGAACCCAGGGCTCGCTGCGCTTGGCTGGACGCTTGCCGCAGGCCGCGGCAAAGCGCGTCGTCGATCGCCTCGCTGCGCGTCTCGAACGGCGCCGAGCCGCGGTGGGGAAGCAGGCCATCCAATGGGACGACGCCGTCGCGCGAGAGCCAGAGAGGCTCGGCAATCCAGCCTCCATTCACAGGATGGGCGTGGACGGTGATTTCGATGTCGCCTGGGTTGGCGATGGGGCGGGTCAGCTTGAAGAGGGGCTTGGCGACGACGCCGCGGGCGTTGAACGCGGACTCGGGCGGGAGCGGGGCAGGGGCGGAAGAAGGGGATGTGGAACGCTTGGCAGGCTTGGCCGAGGGGACGTGGGCGATTTTCAACACGATGCTCCGAACGGAAGCCATGGCGCCGCCATGGCTCGTTCGGACGCCGGTTTCGCGGGAATCCGCTAGCGGCTCCACTTGGCGGCAGCCAAGCGTTCATATTCGACAGCCCGTCCCAGGATGAGTCCCGCCGATCGCTCGGTGCGCTGTATCGATTGCGGCGTTTAGTTCCGCGAGTGCGTTTGGCCGGCCCTGGCCTCTGCGTCTTCTGCCTTGCGTAGGGGCGGCGTCCGCCAACGTGATCGTTGGCTCGGGGCCGGCGCTGAAATTCTAGAGCGGCTTCAAACACCAAAACCGCCATTGAATCGAAGGTAGCCTTATGTATTTTTACCACTAAGCCTTCCTGCGCGTGGACTCTCAGCGCGCAGACGCCGAATCCAAAGAAGACCCTCCTTGCGCGCTGCGCTCCCGATGGCCAGGTCCGTCAGGCCGAGCGCAAGACGGTGAGGAAATCCTGCTTGATGTCGCCGTCCAAGAACTCCTGCATGGTCGGCGCGAGGGCTTTCATGGTGGGCGACTCCATGTGGGCGGCCAGCGCCTTCTCGTCGACCCACGTTTCATACGTGAGAAATCTGCCGGCGCGCTTGCGGTCTTCAAGAAGGATGTAGCCCTCGCATCCCGGCTCCTTGCGGAAGGCGTCGACCGCGGGGATCAGCGCGTCGCGCAAGGCTTCCGATTTTCCGGACTTTGCCAGCAGAGTGGCGACGATTTGCAGTTTGCAGCCCATGGGTTTCCTTTCAGACGGCACCGCATCATGCCTCGGCGCGCGACTCGTAGGCGCCGCAGCCAACTTTGCGCGGGACGCGCCGACGACACAAAGGCGATCGTCGGCGATGGCGGCCCGGCGCGGGCTCGAACGAGAAGCCAGTCGCAACCCGATGGCCATCTTCACCCGCGCCAAATCAGCCGCAGCGACTTGCGTCCATTTGCTTGTGTTCACATCCAGCCTCCCGATCATTGGCGGCTGCGGACGCAGTTCGTCTGCGAATAGCTGAACTCCCTAGCGACGCAACCGCAAAGACTTGACGAGTGGGACGAACGGGAAGTGTTGATGAAGATTGCCCATATGAGGCTCTGTTCGAGAAGCAAATTGACAATCGAGACTGTCCAGAGTTTTCGAACCCATCGTTAATACGTGTCGAGAACACAGCCTCATATGAGCAGTAACGCACGCTATCTTCCGACTGCTCGAGCTTCGGTTGATCGGCCGAAAGCGCGATGCAGGCTCACGCGCTGAGCTACCTGCTGCTTATGATGAGCAGCTTGTTTCGCCGTATCGGGCGAATCACGAAGATTTCAACTTCAAAGAGGTGGTCAGCATGGGAAACAACAACTCTCCTCTCGAAAGCTTGGCCGCTTTCGCGATCGTTTTTGTCGCGGGCGCGGCGTCCGCCGTCGGACTGTCCGTTTATTCCCGATGGCTTCGCAGTCGGGCGATGAAGGACGCGGCGCTTTAAGTTTCGCGGATCGAGGCCGAAGAGCCTGTTTCATATCCGAAATGGGAGTGCCGAAGCATGGAATGGAAGCTGACCGAAGAGACCGTGATGGGGGCTCTGGACTGGGCTTACGACAGGGCGATGAATGGCATCGACGTCAAAGGCGTCGTAGGTATGGACTCGGCCCAGAAGCTGGCCGCCGACTATCTTGACCACGATGGGCCTCTGGTCGATCAAGTCAACTCACTGATCCGGTGGCAGAACACCAAAGCCGGCACGTCTGGCTTTCTTGCCGGGCTTGGCGGCGTCATCACGATGCCCCTGACCATCCCGGCGAACATGGCGAGCGTGATGTTGGTCCAAGTTCGCATGATCGCGGCGATCGCGCACATGGGCGGCTACGACCTCAAAGACGATCGCGTCCGGACCATGGTCTACACCTGCATGGCGGGGAGCGGCGCCGCCGACATCCTCAAGGACGTAGGGGTCGTCATCGGCAAGAAGCTCGCGATGGCGGCGATCAAGAGCATTTCGCGAGAGACGATTGTGGCCATTAACCGCGCCGTCGGCTTCCGCTTGCTCACCAAGTTTGGGACGACCGGGGTTGTGAATCTTGGCAGAGGGGTGCCTCTCTTTGGTGGGGTATTGGGCGCCGCGTTCGATTCGACGACAACCAATCTGATTGGCAACGCTGCGCGATCCGTGTTTATCGAGAACAAGCAAGCTAGACGCGTCAAGGACGTTGTCGAAGCGTGATCTCTGGGTCGCGGTCGGGCCGATGCAATCGTCGCCGCCGAAGCGCTGGCCGTAGAACACCCAGTCCTGGTCCCAGTCGAAGTTGTTGACGGGGTGCTGCCAGATGTCGCCGGCCGCGTCTTTGAAGCGCCCATCTTTGGAGGACTTGCTCTGCAAGTCAAACAGGCGCGACAGAAACTCTGACTCCTCGATCCGGCCGCTCCAATCGACCTTCTCGACCGACATCGCGTCCACGATGTTTCGACGGGCGAGGGGGAGTAATCCTGATGCCTCATTCTTTCTTGCCCTCCCGTGTCCACACCGCGCCAGAACGAGTCTTCCGCGCGTGCCCTCGGGACTAGACGATCCTTTTTACCAAGAAATGGTATGCGGCGACGATGTCCGCATCGAGCTCGCGCTCCATTCCCTTGATCGAAAAGTCTTTGACCTTTCCGATCGGGTTGCCAGAACCGAGCGACGATCCGTTTCGCACGGTGTCGCCCTTGACGTTTATGATCGCGCGACCACTGCCCTTGGACGAGCCGTCCCGGATGACTCCGTTCTTGACGTTTCCAAGCGCGCTGCCAGACCCAACGCTCGAGCCGTTCCGTATCACGCCATCTTTGATATTGCCCAGCGCGTTCCCGCTCCCTACGCTCATGCCGTCGCGGACCACGCCTTCTCTGAAATTCGCGCTCATTTGATTGATTTCGAAGTTGTGTTTGAAGTCTATCGCGACCCCCTTGCCGCAGCTCTGTTCGGCACATTTGCTCGGGACGGCGTCACTGTGGAGTGAATACACTTGGGGCTTCTTCGCGTGGCAGTATGGAAGGGCTAGGGATATGAAAAGCCGCAATGCATCCGAAGCTAGATCTGTTCCGAATCGCGATTCGGCCGACGCGACCTTTGCGCTGTGGGCCGCGATCCTCGATGGAGACGATAAAGCCGCGGACGAGTTGCTGCCAAGCGCGGATGTCCGAGCTGTCAAGTCCGACGGGCGCGACGCCTTGATGTGGGCTGCCTACTTGGGTCGGCCGCTCGTAGTCGAAATGCTTCTTCCGCTGTCTGATCTGTCTGCGATCGATGCCTCGGGCCGCGACGCGGCCATGTGGGCGGCGGCTGGCGGGTCTGGGCGAGCCGTGGCGCTGATCGCCGACAAGATGCCGCAGGCGGAGTTTGAGCGCGTCGATGTGGCTGGCGAGACTGCGATGGTGATCGCCGCGAAGGCAGGACATGGCGACGTGCTTCGAGAATTCACCGAGCGTCATTGGCGCAGCCAGAGCGCCTTGGTCGAGCAGGCGCTTGCGCATGCCGTTGACGCTTGCCCGGACGCGGCGTTTTGGATTGCGGCGGAGCACTCTCACCCCGGCGCCGCCGGCAAACTGATCGAGAAGATTTCCCCGACCGCGAAAGACGAGCAAGGTCGGACCGCTTTGCATGTGGCCGCCAAGTTCGGGCTCGTCGACCAAACGCGGAGGTTGTTGGCCCATGGCGCCGACGCGCGCGCCCGAGCGGCCCGCAACGTGACGCCGTTGATGTCGGCCGCGGCTGCGCTTTCCGCGGTGCCGGAGGCCGATGTCGTCGCGATCGTGGACGCTTTGATTCCCGTATCGGATGCCCTGTGGGAGGACGACGATGGGTTCACCGCTTTGTCGTTGGCCGCGCAGAGCGGGCGTCCCGGGGTGGTCGAGGCGCTGCTGCCGCATGGAGACGGGGACTCGACAAGCCATGCATACAGGGCGGCGGTCAGGGAGAGGAAAGCCGATTGCGTTGCCGTTCTTGCGCCGCACGTCGCGCGCAGTGGTCGGGTGGACCCCCTCCGCGACATTCAAGGCAAGACCCTGCGCAAGGCGTCGGACCTGGGCGATGCTGGCACGGTCGAAAGAATGCTTAAGGGTCAACCGACCTTCGCGCAACGAAAGTCAGGGGTGTTGGATGCCCCACCCATCGCTGAGAGGCCGGATGCTGGTGGGCGCGACGCCTTGATGCTTGCGGCCCAGCGAGGATCCGCGGAGTGCATTGCGTCATTGTTGCCGTTTGCAAATCCCAGAAGGCGAGATCGGCTCGGCAAGACCGCATTGATGCACGCGGCCGAGTCGAGCAGCGCCGACAGCGTGCGCCTCCTGCTGCCAGTGAGCAATTTGAGCGCTCGAGATCAGCTCGGACTGACCGCGTTGATGTGGGCCGCGAAATCCAGGTTTGAGGGTTGCGAAATCCTGGATCTGCTGCTTTCCGGCTCTGTCGCCGGGGCGGTCGATCACATGGGCCGCAACGCGTCGTTTTATGCGCTGGAGTCCGCGAGCGCATACAAGGCCGAAAAATTGGCCAAATGCGTCCCGCCGGCGGGCGTCCAAAAGGGCCGGCGGGAATAGAACCAGTATCTGGGCATCAGACGCCGCATCGCGGAACACGCGGTTCATTCCAGGCTGGTTCTAGTCTCAGCTTGTTTCGGGCAGATGGTGCTTCCAGCGTTGGGCGGTAGTGCTTGCTGGCTAAAATGGCGCCGCGTCAGTCCGTGGCGCTGAACTCGCCCCAGATGGCTCGGTTGCGCTCACGAACGCGATCCTCCAGAGTCAGACGCTCCGATTCCAGCAAGCCAAGTTGGTCTTGTTCCATGTAGGTCCAATCGAGATCGAGCGCCCACTCTGACGCGGACATCGCCCGAGCATTCGCTTCGGCGTCTTTGTTTCCCTTGCCAAGCGCTACGGCAAGCGAGCGAACATCGGCCAGCGTCGGATGGCTGCGGCGCGGCAGTTGGATCTGGCAAGCTGGCGTGGTCTTAGAGTTGGACATTCGACGCGGATTCCGTTTGAATGAAAGTCTCAAACCAGTCGGTCGCTGTCAAGCCGCTCCATGAAATTCGAACGCACGCTCGAAGCCTATTTCGCCAGCACAGACCTCAAGCCGCTCGGCGACTGTTGCTGGGATTCGGTGTCCGCGGACCCAACATCCGACCAGTCCCGGGCCATCCGGTTGGTGGCGGATCGCCGTGCCGACGGCAGCTCGGCCTTCTTTTTGATCTATGGGGATCTCAACAGCGCATCTGAGCCAGAACGCCTCAGCAATGACATATTGGTGAAGGCGATCAGATCAGGCGCGCCGCTGTTGGCGAGTGTCTTGGCGCAGCTGGGTCGGAATGCGGAATCTGCCGCCGCGGTGCGGAGCGGCAACGATGATCGATTCGTGCTGGAGGCGTGTTCGCTGGGGGCCGTTACCGCCCAAGTCTTGCGAGAGAAGACCGGTGGCGCTCAGACCTATTGGTTGCATTTGAAGGCTGGCCGTCGACGCCTCGAACCCGTGTCAATCAACGCGGGCTTCATTGCCGACGCTGTCGATGCGGGATCGTCGGTGCTGCGAGCGGCTTTGCTGGCCAACGAGCCGATGGCTGAAATTATTGGCGCCGAGAGTCCGGCCCTGAAAGCCGCCTACGAAGCTGACATCCTAGCTGCCTCTACGGCGGCGAGGGCCGACTTGAAATCTGGCGGTTCTTCTAGGCTATGAATCGCGCAGCGCCGCTAAGGCGTCGTGCGCGCTTCGCACGGCTTTGGAGCGGTGCTGTTCCAACACATCGCAGTATCCGCGGTCGATCATGAAGGTCGGGCAATCGGCTTGGCCGCAGCCGCAAGGCCTGATCCGCTTGTTCTTCAACCCTTTATCGAAAGCCCTCCGGAGCAGGTTGAGCTCATTTGCGCACGCCCGCAGTCCATCGACGACTGACGAATCGGAGAACGCAGCGATCGAGGGGACGCGCGCGATCACCGCTCCCTCTCGGTCGCGCCAGATGCCTGTGTTGATGGCTCTGATGGTGTCGCCGATGGCTTGGCTGAATGCGGGCAGACTGCTCTCTTCGCCGATCGGCGTTTCGAACGCAGGGCGGCGGAAGATATTTGCCCACATCTCCGCAGCCTCCCCAGCCGTCACCGGATCGAGCTTTTGCATGAAGTCGCGCAGCGACGCCTCGTCATCCGGCAAATCGACGCCATGGAAGAAGCGATCGAGGACCGATGGCGCATGAAAGCGAAGGTGTTCTTCGAATTCGGCGCCCGACCACGTCTGTGATTGATGGATCTTCTTCGCGCGGGCGTGCTCGTCGACCTTGTCCTTCGTGTCTGAGCTCACCGAGCTTCCCGCCACGATGATGATTTCGTCCGGCGGCGCGCCGAGCGTATTGACGAAGCTGTCGATGTCGCCAGTGGCCTTTGCCAGCGTAAAAGTCTTCCAGTTCGCGCAGGCCACCACGACTTTCTTCTTGTTCCCGTATGAGTCCTCGCATACGCCGATGATGTCCCGGCCCCCATCGCTGCCGCTTTGCCCATGCCAATTGAGCGAATGCCAAGCTCGCATTCGCAACAGCACGGCAAAGACCAAGCGCTCGAAAGCGTGGCCATCAAGGTTCGAGAAGCTGATGGGATGAACGGTTTTCGTGAACACAATGGGCATGCTGCGAAACTCCTTTGGCACGGCATTGTGAGCGCGACGCACTCCCCGTCCACCTCCCTCAACCTCCGTCGTTTGCCAGCATGACCACTGGGGATCATCAGCGGGGGACTGCCAGATGACGTTTCGGCAATTCTCTAGAGTTTATGCGCCTTGGAAAGTCGTGCGTGGGTAGTGCTGCATCATTCACGTGCGCCGAAACAAGGCGAAGGGCGCTTAACCCGGAGCGCCAACCAGTTCTCAAGGTTTGAGGCCTGCAATGTCGATGGGCCATTTGAGGCGATTGACGACCTCCGCGAGCTTCGGCAGCTCCCGCACGTAGCCGAGGTGAACGTCGTCGGACCCCGCCGACTTGTGGCCGACGATCTTCATGATTTGGGCCGTGTTCGCGCCCTCGTCGGTCAGCATCGTGATCACGTTGACCCGGAAGCTGTGGAAGCTCTTGTGGTCGTCCGCGCGCTTGACGCCGCGGACCACCAGCCAGTGCTTCATCTGCTCGGAGAGCCTCTTCGAATAGGAGTCGTTGATAAGCAGGCGGGCCGGGAAGATGCGGTCGTGCCCCGTGGCGGCCTGCGCGGCGACGAAGTCGAGAAAGCCCAGCTCGATCAGGGCGTCGTGGATCGGGACGTTGCGCACGCCCGCCGTGGTCTTGGACTTTGGCACGAAGATGTGTGGCACGCCGCCCGCGGCGGTCTTCACGTCCTTGCAGCGGATGGCAGTCGCCTCGCTGATGCGCATGCCGGTGAACAGGCCCAGGAGCGGTCCCCAATAAAAGTCCGGCTCCGACATGCCGGCCTTGTAGGCCTCGGGCTCGAAGAGCTTGGCGATGTCTTCCTCGGTGAACGGCTGGTAGGGGTCTGTCTTCGCCTTCCTTTGCGCCTTGTCGAGGATGAACACGCCTTTGACCGGGTTGAGCGGGGAGGCGGAGTAGAGGCCATTGGCGATGGCGTATTCGAACATGTCGTGGATCGACATGAGCTTGTTGTCGGCGGTCTTGGCGACCTGCCCTCCCGCGAGCAACGCGTTCTTCCAATTGACGATCGTCCGCTTGTCGACCAGGTCGATGTCCATCCACCGATCGACGTGCTTTGCGCAGTCCTCGAAGTGCCGGCTCTTGGCGTAGACGGTGCGCACGGCGTTCTTCCGCGCCCGCTCGGCGAGCCACAGCTTGGCGACGGCGTCGAGCGTGTGGGTGGAGGCCTTGGGGCGGGCCGGCTCGGGGGCGTGGGGCGGCGTGGGCTGCGACACCGCGGAAGCGGCTTGCTCGGCCTTCGCTTTTGAAGTCAGCGGCCAGGGAACGCCGTCGGGGACCATGCCGATGCGATCGACGGCGTCCATCAAGTTCTGATGGTCGGTCGTCGTCCCGTCGGTTTTGATGACGCCGTTTTTGAGGTCGATCTCGTAGCGCCGCAACGCTTTGAGGTCGATGCCGAGTTCCGAGAGGCTCGGGTTCTTGCTTGTCATGCGCTGCCCCTTCGCGGCGTCGACGGCCGTGTTGAGTCGCTGGACGATCATATGCGCCGTCAAGGGGCATTTCGTCCGCAAGCTGACACGGGCGTCGATGGCGCCGGAGCGCAGGCGAAAGCAGAAGACGCCGCAGCGGTTGCGGTAGAGGCGGGGGACTTCGAGGAGGGGCATGGTGGCGCACTCGGTGGCGCACCGGCCCAGAAATGACAAACCCGCCGCGAGCTATGCTGGCGGCGGGTTTGCGGTCTTTCGACTAATTTTGGTTGCGAGGGCAGGATTTGAACCTGCGACCTTTGGGTTATGAGCCCAACGAGCTACCAGACTGCTCCACCTCGCGACTGAGCCTGTGACTATAGCACAGCTTCTAGGCGCGCACGTCATTCACAGACCGGCGGTCGCCAAAGTCTGCAAGAACTGTGTGGCGTCCTGAAAGCCGGCGATTCGCGCGGCAGGCACTTCGCGGCCTTGCGGGTCGAAGAAGATCGTGCCGGGCGGTCCGAACAGGTTGAAGCGCTTCAGCAACGCGCGGTCGTCGTCGCTGTTGGCGGTCACGTCCGCCTTCAGCAGCAAAGCGCCGGCCATCTTCCTTTGCACCGCCGGGTCGACGAAGGTGAAACGTTCCATCTCTTTGCACGAGACGCACCAGTCGGCATAGAAGTCGAGCATCACCGGGCGGCCCGCGGTGCGCAAGGCGTTGTCGAGTTCGGCCGCGCTGCGCACTGCCGTGAACGCCGGGCCGTGCGCCACCCCCGTAGCGCCGCCACGCAGGTGCGCCAACGGCTGCAGCGGGTTCGATCCGCCCGAGGCAGCACCCACGAGTTGCATCAACCCGCACACGGCCAACACCGCGGCGACGACTCGACGCCAGAGGCTCTTCGTCAACCCCGCGCGATGACCCTGTTGCGAAGACGAGCCGAACATCACTGCGGCACCGATTGCCAATGCACCCCACAACGCCAGAACCAGCGAAGCAGGGAGCACGGATTGCACGGTCCACAGCGCGACGCCGAGCAGCAAAATGCCGAAGAAGCGCTTCACCTCGTCCATCCAGCCGCCCGCCCTCGGCAGCAGCGCGCCCGCCGAGGCGCCCATCAGCAGCAGCGGCACGCTCATCCCGGCGGCGAGCGCGAACAGCGCGGTGCCACCGAGCGCCACGTCACGCGTCTGGCTGATGTAGACCAGCGCGCCGGCCAGCGGCGCTGCCACGCACGGGCTGACGATCAGCGCCGAGACCCCGCCCATCGCGAAAACGCCCGCGAATCGCCCGCCCGATAGCCGCTGCGACGCACTCGACAGGCGGCTGGTGAAGACGGACGGCAACTGCAACTCGTAGACGCCGAACATCGACAGCGACAGCACCACCAGCCCGGCCGCGAACACCGCGAGCACCCAGGGCTTCTGCAGTGCGGCCGCGAGGCCCTCGCCGGCCAGCCCGGCGGCGACACCCAGCGCGGTATAGACAAGGGCCATGCCGAGCGAGTAGCTCAGCGCGAGCGTGAAGCCGCGGCCACGCGACACCGGCGCGCCCTGCCCGACGATGATCGACGACAGGATCGGCAGCATCGGCAACACGCAGGGCGTGAGCGACAGCAGCACACCGGCGACCAGAAACACGCCGACCACGGTCCAGAGCTTGCCGCTGCGCAAGGCGCCGTCGATGCCGGCGTCGTCGGCCGAATAGGTCGGCGACGCCGATGTCGCGCCTGCCGGTGGGGCGGTCGCGCCGCCGGGCGATGCCGCAGCGCTCTCGCTCCCTGCCATCACCCGCGCCGAACCGTCGCCGCCAAACGCCGCGAGCTTGATTTCGATGCCGCGCTGCTGCGGCGGATAGCAAAGGCCCTTGTCGGCGCAACCCTGGTTCGTTGCGAGCAGTTGAAACTTGCCCGGGGCCTGCGTGACGGGAATCGCGATGCGCACGACATCGCGGTAGGTCTCCACCGTCTTCTGAAAGGTCTCGTCGAACTTGGTCTTGCCGGCCGGCAAGGCGGGTTCTCCGAGCGTCGCGCCGTTGGCGGCGAACTTGAACTGCTCTCTGTACAGGTAGTAGCCAGGCGCGATGGTGTACGTTACCTCGACGGTGCGCTCGTCGACGGCGCGGGCCGTGAGCTTGAACGCCACCTCGGGGTCCAGAAAGTCCTCCTCCGCGTGGGCGAGCCGCAAGCCGGTGAGCAACAGGAGAGCCGCAAGCAACTGCAGCCAGAAGGTGAACGGGTTTCGGGTGCGCATGAGAACTCGATTCTGCGATGACTGGCCAGACCTTGGTCGATCGCCGAGGTTCATTCTGTCAATGCAAAAGGGCCAGCAGATGCTGGCCCTTCATGGGTGCGCAAGAGAATTTACTCTTCTGCCGCGCCTTCGGTCGCCGCCACTTCCGGACGGTCGACCAGTTCGACGAATGCCATCGGCGCGTTGTCGCCGACGCGGAAGCCCATTTTCAGGATGCGGGTGTAGCCGCCCGGGCGCGCCTTGTAGCGGGGGCCGAGTTCGTTGAACAGCTTGGTGACGATGTCGCGATCACGGGTGCGGTCGAATGCAAGACGGCGGTTAGCCAACGTAGCTTCTTTCGCCAAGGTGATCAGCGGCTCGACGACGCGGCGCAGTTCCTTGGCCTTCGGGACCGTGGTCTTGATCGCTTCGTGCTGCAGCAGCGAATTGCACATGTTGCGCAGCATCGCCTGGCGATGCTCGCTGGTGCGGTTGAGTTTTCGGAGTCCGTGACGGTGACGCATGGTGCTGTTTCCTTTTGGCTAACTTATTGACCCCAGCCGTATCAGGTACTGGGGTGTGCACATGACAAACGCTTATCGCTTGTCCAGGCCTTGGGGCGGCCAGTTCTCGAGGCGCGCGCCGAGCGTGAGCCCGCGCGAAGCCAGCACTTCCTTGATTTCGTTGAGCGACTTGCGACCCAGGTTCGGGGTCTTCAGCAGCTCGGTCTCGGTGCGTTGGATCAGGTCGCCGATGTAGTAGATGTTCTCGGCCTTCAGGCAGTTCGCCGAGCGCACGGTGAGCTCGAGCTCGTCGACCGGGCGCAGCAGGATCGGATCGAACTGCGTGTTGCGCGCGACCGGCGCGTCGGCGAACGAGCTGATCTCGCCTTCGAGCTGCGCGAACACCATCAGCTGCTCGACCAGGATCTTCGCCGAGTTGCGGATCGCCTCTTCGGGCGTGATCGCGCCGTTGGTGTTGATCTCCATCACCAGCTTGTCGAGGTCGGTGCGTTGCTCCACGCGGGCCGACTCGACCGTGTAGCTCACACGCGCCACCGGCGAGAACGACGCATCCAACACGATGCGGCCGATCGACTTGGTCGGCTCGTCGCCGTAGCGGCGCATCGTGCCCGGCACGTAGCCGCGGCCCTTCTCGACCTTGATCTGCATGTCGAGCTTGCCGCCGTGCGACAGGTGAGCGATGACGTGCTCGGGGTTGATGATCTCCACGTCGTGCGGGGTCTGGATGTCGCCTGCCGTGACCGGGCCTTCGCCTTCCTTGCGCAGCACCAGCGTGACTTCATCGCGGTTGTGCAGGCGGAACACGACGCCCTTCAGGTTCAACATGATGTGAACCACGTCTTCCTGGACGCCGTCGATGGCCGAGTACTCGTGCAGCACGCCGGCGATCGTCACTTCGGTGGGCGCGTAGCCGACCATCGACGACAGAAGCACGCGGCGCAGCGCGTTGCCCAGCGTGTGGCCATAGCCGCGCTCGAACGGCTCGAGCGTGACCTTGGCACGGTTGCCGCCGAGCGGCTCCACATTGATGGCTTTTGGTTTCAGCAGATTGGTTTGCATTGAAGTCCTGTTCGTCTCAATACCCTCGGCTCGTTACACCGATAAGGCTGATGGACACAGCGCCGGGCCAGAGATGTCTCGCGGTGTGCCCGGCAAAGCACGAGCGAGCAATAGCCGAGAAGAGGTGTCGGCAAACGCCGGCCCCTGTCGTACTGTTTCGCGCTATCGCGAATACAGCTCCACGATCAGCGCTTCTTTGATGTCCGACCCGAACTGGTCGCGATCCGGCGTCTTCTTGAACGTGCCTTCGAGCTTGGTCGAGTCGACCGACACCCAATCCGGCATGCCCTGGCCTTCGGCGAGCTTCAACGCGTCGATGATGCGCAGTTGCTTCTTCGACTTTTCGCGCACCGCGACGACGTCGCCGGCCTTGACCAGGTACGAAGCGATGTTCACCGAAGCGCCGTTCACGGTGATCGACTTGTGCGACACCATCTGTCGCGCTTCGGCGCGGGTCGAGCCGAAGCCCATGCGGTACACGACGTTGTCGAGACGCGATTCGAGCAGCATCAGCAGGTTCGCGCCGGTGTTGCCCTTGCGACGCTCCGCCTCGGCGAAGTAGCGGCGGAACTGCTTCTCGAGGATGCCGTACATGCGCTTGACCTTCTGCTTCTCGCGGAGCTGAAGGCCAAAGTCGGAGGTGCGGGTGCCGGAGGTGCGACCGTGCTGGCCAGGCTTGCTGTCGAACTTGACCTTGTCGCCGATCGGGCGGCGTGCGCTCTTCAGGAAAAGGTCAGTGCCTTCACGGCGGGAAAGTTTGCCCTTGGGGCCAAGAAAACGTGCCACGTTGATTTCCTTTTTTCAATCTGACGCAGGCCTTGCTCTTGGCTAAGAGAAGAGGCTTGCGCGAGTCTGGCGAGTGTTGTTGTGTGCGCTCAGACGGTGGGCTTCAACTTCTGGCCGTCCGAGACGATCAGCAGAAGCGAAAAAGTCGGCGGCGCTTTGAAGCACCGCCGACGACGAAAACGGTTCGACCTTAGATGCGACGACGCTTCTGCGGACGGCAGCCGTTGTGCGGCACTGGCGTCACGTCGGAGATCGAGTTGATGCGGATACCGAGCGAGGCCAGCGCACGCACCGAAGACTCGCGGCCGGGGCCTGGGCCCTTGATCCGCACATCGAGGTTCTTGATGCCCTGGTCTTGCGCCGCGCGGCCGGCCACTTCGGCAGCGACCTGCGCTGCGAAAGGCGTCGACTTGCGCGAACCCTTGAAACCCTGGCCACCGCTCGACGCCCATGACAGCGCGCCGCCCTGGCGATCGGTGATCGTGATGATCGTGTTGTTGAACGACGCGTGAACGTGCGCGACACCGTCCGCAACGTTCTTGCGGACCTTCTTGCGCACGCGCTGGGCGGCGGTGTTGACGGGTGACTTAGCCATGTTGACCTTTGCTTAATCTCTGTAGATGCGATGCGACGAAAGACCGTCGGATCACTTCTTCACGACGCCAGACTTGCGCGGGCCCTTGCGGGTGCGAGCGTTCGTCTTGGTGCGCTGGCCGCGAACCGGCAGGCCGCGGCGATGGCGGAAGCCACGGTAGCAACCCAGGTCCATCAGGCGCTTGATGTTGATCGACATCTCGCGACGCAGGTCGCCTTCGATCGTCAGGCGGCCAATTTCTTCCCGGATCTTCTCGAGATCCGTGTCGGTCAGGTCCTTGACCTTGCGATCGAACGGCACATTGCTGTTCGTGCAAATCTTCTGCGCCGTGGTGCGCCCGATGCCGTAGATCGAAGTCAGACCGATTTCGGTGTGCTTGTGCGGCGGAATGTTGATACCAGCAATACGTGCCATGTTCGTTCTCTCTTAACCTTGACGCTGCTTGTGACGCGGATCGGTACAGATCACGCGCACCACGCCCTTGCGGCGGATGACCTTGCAATTGCGGCACATCTTCTTGACCGACGCTGCGACTTTCATTCTCTTCTCCTAAGCTCTACTTTGCCCGGAACACGATGCGAGCACGGCTCAGATCGTAGGGCGTCAACTCGACAGTGACCTTGTCCCCCGGCAGGATGCGGATGTAGTGCATGCGCATCTTCCCGGAGATGTGGCCGAGCACGACGTGCCCGTTTTCCAGCTTCACTCGAAACGTTGCATTGGGCAGATTCTCGAGAATCTCGCCCTGCATCTGAATCACATCGTCTTTTGCCATGTAGTCCGTTCAGCTCGCTTTGAAGTTGGCCTTCTTGAGCAGAGACTCGTACTGCTGGCTCATCACATAACTCTGCACCTGGGCCCAGAAGTCCATCGTCACGACGACGATGATCAACAGCGAGGTACCTCCGAAATTGAACGGCACGTTGTACTTCAGCACCAGGAACTCGGGCAGCAAACAAACCAGCGTGATGTAGATCGCACCGGCCAGCGTCAACCGCGACAGGATGCGGTCGATGTGGCGCGCCGTCTGGTCACCCGGGCGAATGCCCGGAATGAACGCGCCGCTCTTCTTCAGGTTGTCTGCGGTTTCGCGACTGTTGAACACCAGGGCCGTGTAGAAGAAGCAGAAGAACACGATCGCGGCAGCGTACAACATCACGTAGATCGGCTGGCCCGGGCGCAGCAGATCGGCCACGTCCTTGAGCCAACGGAAGCTGTCGCCGGTCGCGAACCAGCCCACGGCAGTTGCGGGCAGCAGGATGATCGACGACGCGAAGATCGGCGGGATCACGCCCGACATGTTCAGCTTCAGCGGCAGGTGCGACGACTGACCGCCGTAAACCTTGTTGCCGACCTGGCGCTTCGCATAGTTCACCAGAATCTTGCGTTGGCCACGTTCGACGAACACGACCGCGAAGGTCACGCCGAACACGAGCAGCGTGATGAAGAGCGCCGCGACGATGCTCATCGAACCCTGGCTGACCAGCGTGCCAAATTGGCCGAGCGCGCCAGGAAGGCCGGCCGCGATGCCGCCGAAGATCAGGATCGAGATGCCATTGCCGAGACCGCGTTCGGTGATCTGCTCGCCGAGCCACATCAGGAACATCGTGCCGGCCACAAGACTCACGACAGCGGTCATGCGGAAGCCGAAGCCCGGCGAGATCACGAGGCCAGGCGAACTCTCGAGCGCGGTCGCGATCGCGAGCGCCTGGAACAACGCGAGGCCCAACGTGCCGTAGCGCGTGTACTGCGTGATCTTGCGGCGACCCGACTCGCCTTCCTTCTTCAGCGCTTCGAGCGTCGGCACCACGTAGGTCATCAACTGCATGATGATCGACGCGGAGATGTACGGCATGATGCCCAACGCGAACACGGTGAAACGCGACAGCGCGCCACCCGAGAACATGTTGAACAGGCTCAGGATGCCGCCGGCCTGGCTGTTGAAGAGCTGGCGCAGCTGGTCCGGGTCGATGCCGGGCACAGGGATGTGCGCGCCGACGCGGTAGACCACGAGCGCGAGCAGCAGAAACGTCAAGCGGCGACGCAGGTCGCCGAACTTGCCGCTCTTCGCCAGTTGATTCGCGTTGGTTGCCACTGAGATCCCGGAATTGCTTTGGGTTGTGTAGACGGCCTTCAGGCCACCGAGCCGCCGGCCGCTTCGATCGCCGCCTTGGCGCCTGCGGTCGCGCCGACGCCCTTGAGCACCACGGCCGACGTCAGCTCACCCGACTTGATGACCTTCACGACCTTTGCAAGTTCACCGACCAGGCCGGCTTGCTTCAGGGTCAGGATGTCGACTTCGCCGACGCCCAGCTTCTGCAGGTCGGTCAGGTTGATCTCGGCGTTGAACTTCAGCAGGTGCGACTTGAAGCCGCGCTTCGGCAGGCGACGCTGCAGCGGCATCTGGCCGCCTTCGAAGCCGACCTTGTGGTAGCCGCCCGAACGCGACTTCTGGCCCTTGTGGCCGCGGCCTGCGGTCTTGCCCAGGCCGGAGCCGATGCCACGACCGACGCGACGCTTGGCGTGCTTTGAGCCAACGGCCGGCTTGATGGTGTTGAGTTCCATGTTCTTGTCCTTTGATCAGCGCTTCAGAGCACTTTGACCAGGTACGAGACCTTGTTGATCATGCCGCGCACGGCGGGCGTGTCTTCGAGCGTCGACTCACTGTTCAGCTTGCGCAGCCCCAGGCCGCGGACGGTCGCGCGGTGCGATTCGCGGGTGCCGTTGATACTGCGCACCAGCTTGATGCTGACTGTGCTCTTCGTTGTCGACGCGGTTGTCGACGCGGTTGTCGATTTAGCTTCTTGGGTCGCCATGGTGTTTCTCCGCTGCTCAGCCGAACAGCTCTTCGACCGTCAGACCGCGCTTCGCAGCGATCTCGGCCGGGGTGCTGGTGTTCTTCAGCGCGTCGAGCGTGGCGCGAACCAGGTTGTAGGGGTTTGACGAACCCAGGCTCTTGCAGACGATGTCGGTCACGCCCATCACCTCGAATACCGCGCGCATCGGGCCGCCGGCGATGATGCCGTCACCCGGCTTCGCAGGCGCCATCAGCACGCGCGATGCGCCGTGCTCACCGACGACCTTGTGCTGGATCGTGCCGTTCTTCAGTGCGACCTTGAACAGGTTGCGGCGGGCGGAATCCATGGCCTTGGTCACGGCGACGGGAACTTCCTTCGCCTTGCCCTTGCCCATGCCGATGCGGCCGTCGCCATCACCGACCACGGTGAGTGCGGCGAACGACAGCGTGCGGCCGCCCTTCACCACCTTGGTGACGCGGTTGACCGCGATCATCTTTTCCTTCAGACCGTCGTCACGACCTTCGTCTTGAACGCGGGGTTGAAACTTTGCCATCGTGATTCCTTAAGAATCTGAGTTCTTAGAATTGCAGACCGGCTTCGCGAGCCGCTTCGGCCAGCGCTTTCACGCGGCCGTGGTAAGCGAAACCGGCGCGGTCGAACGCGACCTTGTCGATGCCCGCGGCCTTCGCCTTTTCGGCGATGCGCTTGCCGATGATCGTCGCGGCGGCGACGTTGCCACCCTTGCCGGCGGCGCCGAGTTCCTTGCGGATATCGGCTTCGGCGGTCGATGCGCTGGCCAGCACCTTCGAGCCGTCGTCGGAGATGACGCTGGCGTAGATGTGCAGGTTGGTGCGATACACCGACAGGCGCGCGACGCGTTGCACGGCGATGCGTGCACGGGTCTGGCGGGAGCGACGAACGCGCTGATCTTTTTTGTTCAGTGACATGTCATGCGCCCCTTATTTCTTCTTGGTCTCTTTGATGACGACCTTTTCGCCGACATATCGAATGCCCTTGCCCTTGTAGGGCTCCGGCGGGCGGATCGCGCGGACTTCGGCAGCGATCTGGCCCACCACCTGGCGGTCGGAACCGGAGATGACGATTTCGGTTTGCGTCGGGCAAGCCACCTTCACGCCTTCCGGCATGTCCTTGGCGACCGGGTGCGAAAACCCGATCTGCAGGTTCAGCTTGCTACCGGCCGCGGCCGCGCGATAGCCGACGCCGACCAGTGAGAGCTTCTTCTCGAAGCCCTTGCTGACGCCGTTGACCATGTTCGCAACCAGCGCGCGCATCGTGCCCGACATCGCATCAGCTTCGACACTGTCGTTCGCCGGGGCGAAGTTCAGCTTGCCGTCTTCGTGCTTCACAGTGACCAGCGCATTCACCGGACGCACCAGCGTGCCGAGCGAGCCCTTGACGCTGATCTGCTCAGCGGTGACCGACACATCCACACCCTTCGGGAGCGGCAGCGGCATTTTTCCTACTCGAGACATTGCCGTTGCTCCTTAGGACACGTAGCAAAGCACTTCGCCGCCGATACCGGCTTGCCGCGCCTTGCGATCCGTCATCACACCCTTCGGCGTGGTCACGATCGCCACACCCAGACCGTTCATCACGTTCGGGATGTCGTGGCGACCCTTGTACACGCGCAGACCTGGGCGGCTGACGCGTTCGATGTGCTCGATCACCGGCTTACCGGCGTAATACTTCAGCGCAATCTCGAGTTGAGGCTTGGCCGCCTCGCCACGGATCGCGAAATTGTCGATGTAGCCCTCGGCCTTCAACACTTCGGCGATCGCGGTTTTCAGCTTCGACGCCGGCATCACCACACTGACCTTCTGAACCATCTGCGCGTTGCGGATGCGGGTCAGCATGTCGGCGATAGGATCACTCATGCTCATGGGAAATATCTCCTGATCAGGTGGGCTGGCTTACCAGCTCGCCTTGACGACGCCAGGGATGTCACCCTTGAACGCCAATTCGCGAATCTTGTTGCGGCCGAGACCGAACTTGCGGAAGGTGCCACGCGGGCGGCCGGTCAGTTCGCAACGATTGCGCTGACGGGTCGGGTAGGCGTTGCGCGGGAGCTTCTGAAGCTCGAGGCGAGCGGCGTAGCGCTCTTCGTCGGACTTCTTCGCGTCGTTGGCGGTGCCCTTGAGCTCCGCGTACTTCGCAGCAAACTTGGCGACGAGTTTGGTGCGCTTGAGTTCGCGCTGAATGAGGGAGGTTTTTGCCACGGGGCGGTCCTTCAGTTCTTGAACGGGAATTTGAACGCGGTCAGAAGCGCCTTGGCTTCCTCGTCGTTCTTCGCGCTCGTCGTGATGCTGATGTTCAGGCCACGCAGCACATCGATCTTGTCGTAGTCGACTTCAGGGAAGATGATCTGTTCCTTGACGCCGATGTTGTAGTTGCCACGGCCGTCGAACGCACGACCAGAAATACCGCGGAAGTCGCGCACACGGGGCAGCGCGATCGTGACGAAGCGGTCCAGGAACTCGTACATCTGCACGCCGCGCAAGGTGACCATGCAGCCGATGGGCACGCCATCGCGAATCTTGAAGCCGGCGATCGCCTTCTTCGACTTCGTGACGACCGGCTTCTGGCCCGCGATCTTGGTCAGGTCGCTCACCGCGTGATCCATGACCTTCTTGTCGGAGACCGCCTCGCTCACGCCCATGTTGAGCGTGATCTTGGTAATGCGCGGCACCTGCATCGGCGACTTGTAGCCGAACTTCTCGACCAGTGCCGGCGAGATCGAATCGCGGTAAATGGCCTGAAGGCGCGCGACCTTTGGGCGGGCCGAGCTGTTGCCCGTCTCGACTGCTTTTTGCTTGGTAGCCATGTGAACCCTTTAACCCTGATCAGGCCTTGATCTCGGCGCCGCTGGACTTGAAGACACGCACGCGCGTGATCTTGTTCGTCTTGGCGTCGGTGCCGAGCTTGATGCCGACACGATCGGCCTTGCCGGTCGCGGCATTGAAGATCGCGACGTTCGATTGATGGATCGACAAGGTCTTGTCGACAACGCCGCCTGTCGTACCCTTCATCGGGTTCGGCTTGACGTGCTTCTTCACCACGTTCACGCCTTCGACGACGATGCGATCCTCGTCGACGCGCTGCAACACGGCGCCGCGCTTGCCTTTGTCGCGGCCGGTCAACACGATGACCTGGTCGCCCTTGCGAATCTTGTTCATGGCCTGTCCTGTATCTCTAGTTCGCGCAGCTCAGAGCACTTCAGGTGCGAGCGACACGATCTTCATGAAACGCTCGGTGCGCAATTCGCGCGTCACCGGCCCGAAGATGCGGGTGCCGATCGGCTCGAGCTTGGCGTTCAGCAGCACGGCGGCATTGCCGTCGAACTTGACCAGCGAACCGTCCTGGCGGCGCACACCCTTGGCGGTGCGAACGACGACGGCGCTGTAGACCTCGCCCTTCTTCACCCGACCGCGCGGCGCGGCTTCCTTGATGCTGACCTTGATCACGTCGCCAATCGAGGCGTAGCGGCGCTTGGAGCCGCCCAGCACCTTGATGCACATGACGGATTTCGCGCCAGTGTTGTCCGCGACATCGAGCCGCGATTGCATTTGAATCATGTTGTCCTGTCCCCAACTTGATCGCCGCCACACGCTTTGCAGCATCTGGTTTTCGCGGTCAGTCTTGGTCCCGTTCGGGCTGAGAATCGTCAGATCCGAAACCGGCGCCAACTCGAACGAGCCAGTCAGCCGATTTCAGCGAAGTCGTAGATTATGCAGCAGTTTCGCGCGCTGCGTCAACTACCTTACGCGAGCACTTCCTTGGCCTGCTTCAGCATGGTTCCGGCGTCGCTCACTTCGAACTTGCCCGGCGCTTCGACATTGAGCGTCTTGACGACACCGTCTACCACCAGCATCGAGTATCGATTCGAGCGCAAGCCCATCCCACGGGCGGTGAGGTCGAGCGTCAAGCCGGTGGCCTTCGCGAAGTCGGCACTGCCGTCGGCCATCATGCGGACCTTGCCCGCCGTGTGCTGGTCGCGCCCCCAGGCGCCCATCACGAACGCGTCGTTCACCGAGACGCACCAGATCTCGTCGACGCCCGCCGCTTTCAATTCGGCAGCCTTCTCGACATAACCGGGCACATGCTTGGCCGAACAGGTTGGCGTGTACGCGCCGGGCAGCGCGAACACGGCAATCGTCTTGCCCGCAGTCGCCTTCTCGAGTTCAAAGTTGTTCGGCCCGAGCGAGCAGCCGTTGCCTTCGACTTCGACGAATTCCGAGAGGCTGCCGGCGGGCAGCTTGTCGCCAACTTTCAACATGTGCGTGTCTCCTGATGAGGTGGGGCCTAGAATGAAAAACGGCCGGACGCCGAGTATCGGCGTTCCGACCGTTCGATGCGATAGCGGTGGCTTAGACCACGACTGCCTTCTGAACGAGTCGGGTCACTGTCCAGGCCTTGGTCTTCGAGATCGGGCGCGTTTCTGCGATCTCGACCACGTCGCCCATCTTGTATTCGTTGTTTTCGTCGTGCGCGTGGTACTTGCTCGACTTCGCGACGATCTTGCCGTAAAGCTCGTGCTTGGTGCGGCGTTCGATCAGCACGGTGATGGTCTTCGAGCGCTTGTCGCTGACGACCTTGCCGACCAGCGTGCGCGTGTTCTTCACAGGCTTCTCCGCTGCGGCGGCGGTGTTTTGCTGCTCGCTCATTTCTTGGCTTCTTTCTTCTTCTGAGCCAGCACGGTCTTGGCGCGCGCGATGTCGCGGCGAGTGTTGCCCAGCTGGGTGTGATTGGCGAGATTTTGCGTCGCCTTTTGCATGCGCAGGCCGAAGTGGGCCTTCAGCAGGTCGCCGATCTCCTTTTGGAGACCATCGACATCCTTCGCGCGAAGTTCAGATGCTTTCATGGGTGTTCTCCTTATGCGCCGACCTGGCGCATCACGAAGGTGCACTTCAGCGGCAGCTTCGCAGCAGCCAGCGTGAACGCTTCACGGGCGAGTTCTTCGGCAACGCCGTTGATCTCGTACAAGACCTTGCCCGGCTGGATCTCGGCAACGTAGTACTCGGGGTTGCCCTTGCCGTTGCCCATGCGGACTTCAGCCGGCTTCTGCGAGATCGGCTTGTCCGGGAAGATGCGGATCCAGATGCGGCCGCCGCGCTTCACGTGACGTGAAATCGCGCGACGAGCTGCTTCGATCTGGCGCGCCGTCAGACGGCCGCGTTCCGTGGCCTTCAGGCCGAAATCACCGAACGAGACGGCTGCACCACGGGTGGCGACACCGGTGTTGCGGCCCTTCTGTTCCTTGCGGTATTTTCTGCGTGCGGGTTGCAGCATGTTTATTCTCCTTTGGCGTCGGGCGTCGCCGGTGCAGCGTCGGGCGCTGCAACCTTGCGAACACGCTTGACGGCCGGACCCTTCGGTGCGTCACCGGCTGGTGCGGCCGGAGCCACCGCCGCGCCAGCATCAGCCGGACGATCGGTACGCGAGGCGCCACGATCATAGTTGCCACCTGCGCCACCACCACCCGGACGGCCACCACGGCCACCCGGCGCACCGCCGGGACCCCGCGGCGGGCCGCGACGCGGGCCACGACGGTCGTCTTCGGCGCCCGGAGGCGTGACGATACCGGGCGAGTCGCCGTTGGCGAGGCGGTCACCGCGGTAGACCCAGCACTTCACACCGATGATGCCGTAGGTCGTCTTGGCTTCGGAGAAGCCGTAGTCGATGTCGGCCTTCAGGGTGTGAAGCGGTACGCGGCCTTCGCGGTACCACTCGCAACGTGCGATTTCGATGCCGTTCAGGCGGCCAGACGACATCAGCTTGATGCCTTGGGCGCCGAGACGCATCGCGTTCTGCATCGCGCGCTTCATCGCGCGGCGGAACATGATGCGCTTCTCGAGCTGCTGCGTGATGCTGTCGGCGATCAGCTGGGCATCGACTTCAGGCTTGCGCACTTCTTCGATGTTGACAGCGACCGGCACGCCAAGGCGACGTGTCAGTTCGGCCTTGAGGTTCTCGATGTCCTCGCCCTTCTTGCCGATCACCACGCCCGGGCGTGCCGAGTAGATGGTGATGCGTGCGTTCTTGGCGGGGCGCTCGATCAGGATGCGCGAGACGGCCGCACTTTTCAGCTTGATCTTCAGGTACTCGCGCACCTTCAGGTCTTCGGCGAGCATGGTCGCGAAGTTCTGGTTGTTCGCGTACCAACGCGACGACCAGTTGCGCGTGACCGGCAGGCGGAACCCGGTTGGGTGAATCTTTTGTCCCATGGTCTTTGCCTTTAGTTGCCGACGGTGATGTAGATGTGCGCGGTCGGCTTGCTGATGCGGTTGCCGCGGCCCTTGGCCCGTGCGGAGAAACGCTTCAGCGTGGCACCTTGCTCTACGAAGATCGTCTTGACCTTGAGTTCGTCGATGTCGGCACCGTCGTTGTGCTCGGCGTTCGCGATCGCGGACTCAAGACACTTCTTGATGATGCCGGCGGCGCGCTTTTGGGTGAAGGTCAGGATGTTGAGCGCCTGGTCCACCTTCTTGCCGCGGACCAGATCGGCCACCAGCCGACCCTTGTCGGCAGATAGGCGAACACCGCGGACGATCGATTTGGTTTCCATCGTCGTCATCCTTATTTCTTGTTGGCCTTCTTGTCGGCCGGGTGCCCCTTGAACGTGCGGGTCAACGCAAATTCACCGAGCTTGTGGCCGACCATCTGGTCGGTGATGTAGACCGGCACGTGCTGCTTGCCGTTGTGCACGGCGATCGTGATGCCGATGAAATCGGGCAGGATCGTCGAACGGCGCGACCAGGTCTTGATCGGCTTCTTGTCCTTGATGGCAACCGCCTTCTCGACCTTCGCCTGGAGGTGATGGTCGACGAACGGGCCCTTCTTGAGTGAACGTGTCATGGCTCGCTCCTCTTATTTCTTACGACGCGCGACGATCATCGTCTGCGTGCGCTTGTTGTTGCGAGTGCGGTAGCCCTTGGTCAGCGTGTTCCACGGAGACACGGGCGCCTGGCCCTCGCCGGTACGACCTTCACCACCACCGTGCGGGTGATCCACCGGGTTCATGGCGACGCCACGAACCGTCGGGCGGATGCCCTTCCAGCGGATCGCACCGGCCTTGCCGTACTGGCGCAGCTGGTGCTCTTCGTTGGAGACTTCGCCGATGGTCGCACGGCAGTCGATGTGGATCTTGCGAACCTCACCCGAGCGCAGGCGGACCTGCGCGTAGATGCCTTCGCGCGCCAGCAGCGTCGCCGAGGTGCCGGCCGAGCGCGCGATCTGCGCGCCCTTGCCGGGCAGCATCTCGATCGCGTGGATGATCGAGCCCACCGGGATGTTCTTGATCGGCAGCGTGTTGCCCGCCTTGATCGGCGCTTCGGCGCCGCTCAGAACGGTCGCACCGACTTCAAGACCGCGCGGGGCGATGATGTAACGGCGCTCGCCATCGGCGTAGCAGACCAGCGCGATGTGCGCGGTGCGGTTCGGGTCGTACTCGATGCGCTCGACCTTCGCCGGGATCGCATCCTTGTTGCGCACGAAGTCGACGACGCGATAGTGGTGCTTGTGCCCACCGCCGCGATGGCGAATCGTGATGTGACCGTTGTTGTTGCGGCCCGCGTTCTGCATTTGCGGCTCGAGCAGCGATGCTTCGGGCTTGCCTTTGTACAGATGCGGGTGCACCACCTTGACCACGCCACGGCGGCCCGGCGAAGTCGGCTTGATCTTGATGACAGGCATTACGCTGCCTCCCCGGAGAAGTTGAGCTCTTGGCCCGCCTTCAGCGACACATACGCCTTCTTGACGTGGTCGCGGCGGCCAATCGACTTGCCGAAACGCTTGACCTTGCCCTTTTGGATCACGGTCGAGACG
>Ga0075023_100000055_pt1 | contig 25331 bp, 25 predicted proteins | sample Str014_FD_71388 | JGI IMG/M metagenome (GOLD analysis project Ga0075023, IMG submission 71388) | Freshwater sediment microbial communities in response to fracking from Pennsylvania, USA - Straight Creek_MetaG_SC_2014 | ecosystem: Environmental > Aquatic > Freshwater > Creek > Sediment | place... | reverse complement strand
GTGCCACTGGGTGGGGTTGCGCATCGAAGTGCTCTTTCTATCGTTCCACCGTGCGCCGGATCAGGCCAGCGCCGGCCACCAGTTGCAACGAGCGCTGGTCGCGCAGCGCCTGCTGCAGGTTGCGCCGCGCGATGCGCGCGTGCTCGCGCATCAGCGCCTCGGCGCGCGCGCCTTCGCGCTGCACGATCGCCTCGATCACCATGCGGTGCTGGGCCTGCGCGACGACCAGCACATCGCGCGCGCCCGGCCCGATCGACTGCGCCATCACGAAGCCGTTCGGCGAGGCGAACGGCAGCGCCTTCGCGCGCTCGAGCTGGCGCGCGACGAGCGCACTGCCCGCCATCTCGGCGAGCAGCGCATGGAAGCGTGCGTTCTGCTGCACGTAGATCGAGAAAGTCTCGTCGGTGAGCGCGGGTTGCGCCAGCGCTTCGTCGATGCGGTTCAGGCATTCGCGCGCGTCGGCCACGAGCTGCGACGACGCACCGCGCTCGGCTGCGAAGCGGGCGGCCAGGCCTTCGAGCGTGCCACGCAGCTCGATCGCATCGGCGATGTCGGATTCGGAGAAATCCTTCACCGCGTAGCCGCCGTTCGGCAGCGCATCGAGCAGGCCTTCCTCCGCGAGCCGCACCAGCGCGAGCCGCACCGGCGTGCGCGAAACCCCGAGCCGCTCGACCAGCCACAGCTCGGCGATGCGCGCGCCGGGCTTCAGCTCGCCGCCGAGGATCAGCTCGCGCAGCGCGAGCTGCGCCTTGACCGTTTGCGAGGGCGCCGGCGTGTCGTCGCCCACCGCGAGCGCAGCGGTCATGCGACCGAGCGCAGCGGGATCACGCGCGCGCCGCTCGGCCCACCCGACTCCTTCGCGATCATCTTGTCGATCAGCTTGCGCATCCACATCGAGCCGGCGTCGATGTTCAGGTTGTAGAAGGTGTAGCCGGGGTGCTCGTCGATCGCCTGTTGCTGTGCTTCGAGGATCAATTCGTCTTCGCGGAAGATCGTCGCCACGCCCTCGCGCAACTCGTGCGTCAGGCGCTGGTCGTGCAGCGCGTAGTTGCGCGCGAAGGCCCAGAAGTAGAGGCAGCTCTTGTCGGTCTCGGGCGTGATCGTGTTGAGCACGTAGCCGTTGACACCGCGGCTGCGGTCGCCCGCGTTGTTCAGTGTCGGTGGCGCGCCGCTGCCGGCCTCGGCCACGCCCACATCGATGTTGATGGTTGCCGGCGCCTCGAACCTGATGATCTGCCAGCGGTCGACCGGGCCTTCGTAGCCGCGCCCGCGCTTGATCTGCTTGGCCCAGAACGGCGGCGCGTCGATGTTCTCCATCCAGCGCGTGACGGTTGCGGTGCGGTCGCCGTGGGTGGCGACGAACGGCGCCTCGGCCACGGCCGCCTGGCCGATGCTCCCGCCGTGCACGAAAGTCTCGTGGGTCAGGTCCATCAGGTTGTCGAGCACGAGGCGGTAGTCGCACTTGACGCGGATCATCTTGCCGTCGCCGGCCCATACCGGGTCGTCGTTCCAGTGCATGTCGGGCACCAGCGCCGGGTCGGCCAGCGCGGCCTCGCCGGGCCAGACCCAGACGAAGCGGTGCCTCTCGATCACCGGAAAGCTGCGCACGCAGGCCGAGGGGTTGATCGTTTCCTGCGAGGGCATGCGGGTGCAGCGGCCGTCGGCGTTGTAGACCAGGCCGTGGTAGCCGCAGGTCACTTCGTCGCCGTGCAGCTTGCCTTTCGAGAGCGGCAGCAGGCGGTGCCAGCAGGCGTCTTCCAGGATCGCGACCGAACCGTCGACCTTGCGGAACATCACGAGCTTCTGGTTGCACACGGTGCGCGCGAGCAGCTCGTGCTTGAGCTCGACGTCATACGCGCAGGCGTACCAAGCGTTCAGCGGAAAGGTGCTCATGGTTCGGCTCCAGACAGCATTCATGTATACAACGATGGAGTTTCCAGCAGTAAATTCGGCTCGAAAATCGGGTAATCCCTAGGTATCGACCAAGTTTCTGTATCCAAAAATGCCATTCCGAGCTTCTGGAGACGAACATGACCCTGCGCCAAACCGCCCCCTTCCGTGCCGACCACGTCGGCAGCTTCCTGCGGCCCAAGTTCCTGCTCGACGCACGCGAGCAGCGCGCCAAAGGCGAGATCACGGCCGAGCAGTTGCGCGCGGTCGAAGACAAGGCGATCACCGAGATCGTCAAGTTCCAGGAAGACGTGGGCCTGCAGTCGATCACCGACGGCGAGTTCCGCCGCACGTACTTCCACATCGACTTTCTCGAGCAGTTGGGCGGCGTGAAGACCGACATCCCGGTCACGATCATCAAGCCCGATGGCAGCGAAGAACTCGCGCCGCCGGTGATGCGCGTGACCGGCAAGGTCGAGCACGTGAAGGACATCCAGCGCGCCGATTTCGAGTACCTCAAGTCGCAGGTCGGCGCGGGCCGCACGCCCAAGGTCACGATCCCGTCGCCGACGATGCTGCACTTCCGCGGCGGCCGCGCCGGCATCAGCCGCGAGCACTATCCCGAACTCGACCCGGCGTTCTACGACGACGTCGCCAAGGCCTACGGCGACGAGTTGCGTTCGCTCGCCGAAGCGGGCTGCACCTACGTGCAGATGGACGACACCAACCTCGCCTACCTCTGCGACGACAAGATGCGCGAAGCCGCCCGCCAGCGCGGCGACGACCCGAACGAATTGCCGCACCGCTACGCCGGCTTCATCAACAAGGTCGTCGCGCAGAAGCCCGCCGGCATGACGCTCGCGATGCACCTGTGCCGCGGCAACTTCAAGAGCACGCACGCGGCGGCCGGCAACTACGAGCCGGTGGCCGAGGCCTTGCTCGCCGAGATGAACCTCGACGCCTACTTCATGGAGTACGACGACGCCCGCTCCGGCGACTTCCGCCCGCTGCGTTTCCTGCCGAAGAACAAGGTCGTGGTGCTGGGCCTGGTCACGACCAAGTTCGGCACGATGGAATCGAAGGACGAGCTCAAGCGCCGCATCGACGAAGCCGCGAAGTTCGCGCCGCTCGACCAGCTCTGCCTGTCACCGCAGTGCGGCTTCAGCAGCACGGTGCACGGCAACAACATCGCGGTGCAGGCGCAGCGCGACAAGCTCAGGCTGGTGGTCGAGACGGCGCAGGAGGTGTGGGGCTGACGCAGACGTCGGCGGCCTGCACGGCCGTTTCCAGCAGGTCGCAAACTTCGGCGTGGCCGAAGGCTTCGCCAGCCTCGAGCAGGCCGGCGAGTTCGCTCGGCGACAGGGCGGCTTCGATGCCGGCCCGGGCTTCGCCGTGCAGCCGCGCCAGCGCTGCCAGCCCCGACGGGATCGGGTGCGCGAGCCCCGAGCGCATGCGCGCCGTCTGGGCTCCCAGCACGCGCGCTGCGTCCTCCATGCGCCCCAGCCTCATCAGCAGGTGCGCGCAACCGATCAGCGCGAATCGGGGCATGCGGCGCATGACCGGCAACGCCCTGCGGGCCACGGCGGTGGCCGCCGCCAGATCGCCCACATCGCTGAGGATCCACAACTGCGTCTCGATGGCGTCCAGCAGTTCGTAGTCCGAGGCCGGTCGCAATTGCATGCCTTCGACCAGGGTGTTCAGCAGTTCTGCCGCTTCGGTGCGGCGGCCGGCGCGCCACAGCAGGTCGGCCACGCAGGTCTCGTCGATGACCTGCAGGCGCCAGTCGCCGAAATCATCCCGGGCCACGCGCGCAGCGTCCTGTCGCAACGCGATGGCCGCTTCGAGATCGCCCCGTCGCTCGGCCGACTGGGCACGACCGCGCAGCACGTCGATCCGGAACGCCGGACCCCAATCGGGCCGCAGCAGCGCTTCGGCTTCATCCGCGGCCAGTTCGGCAAGCGCGTCGTCCTGAAGCTGCACAGCCCAGACGGACACGCGGCGCAATGCACTGAACTGATGTTTGGGGCGGTTCAGCGCCCGGTACAGCGCGGCGGCGCGCTGCGCGGCTTCGAGCTGCTCGGTCATCGACACGTACCCGTGCATGTTGCTGGCCGCGAGGCCGCGCCAGAAGCGCGCCGCCACGGCTTCGCCCACGAACTCGACGGCGACATGCGGCCGCTGCACCAGCATCCAGTCGACGAACTCCAGGCTGTAGTCGATCAGCGGGCTCACGTGCGCAGCCAGGCCGATGGCGGTGGCGCGGTCACCTTCGGCCCCAGCCGCCCAGGCCTGGGCGGTGCGCAGGTTGTCCAGCTCCGGCAACACCCGTGCGGCGTACTCGTCGGTGCGCAGTTCGCCGTTCATGTTGGCATCGTCCACGCGGCGCAGGAAATCCAGCAGCGTCCGTGCATGACGACGCCGCACGGCTTGCGTCAGCCCCGATTCGGCCAGTTGCTCCAGCGCATAGGCGCGCGCCGATTCCAGCAGACGGTAGCGCTGCCGTGAACCGCCCACGTCGAGAACCACCAGCGATTTTTCGACCAGCGCGGCCACTTGATCCAGCACGGCCCAGTCGTCGAGCTGTGCATCGGCGCAAAGTGCCTGGGCCAGATCCATCGTGAAGCCACCGCTGAAGACACCCAGGCGCATGAAAGTCGCACGCTGTGGGTCGTCCAGCAGGCCGTGGCTCCAGGCGATGGCGGCGCGCAGGGTCTGGTGGCGGCGCAATGCCGTTCGAGAGCCCGCCGTCAGCAGCCGGAAACGCTCGTCGAGGCGATCGTGCACCGTGCGCAGGCCCAGCAACGGGACGCGGGCCGCGGCGAGCTCGATCGCCAGTGGCAGGCCGTCCAGGCGGCGACACAGATCGATCGCCAGCGGCAGGTCGTGGTCGCTCAACGCATACCCGGCCTGCGAGGCCCGCACACGATCGACCAACAGCGCCAGGGCGCCGAATTCGCGCGCGTCGGGCGTCGCGGCATCGGCAGGCACGGCCAGCGGGTTCAGCCGGTATTGCTGCTCGCCATCCAGACGCAACGGCTCCTGGCTCGTGGCCAGCACACGCAGGCCGGGCGCGCTCTTGAGCAGCCGATCGACCAGCGCAGCCACTGCGTCCAGCAAGTGCTCGCAGTTGTCGACGACCAGCAGCAGCTCGCGCTCGGCCAGCGCGGCGGCCAGGGCCGACGGGCCGGACTCGCGGTCCTGAAGGCCGATGCCCAGGGTCTGCGCCACCGAAGTGGCCAGCAACGCCGGGTCGCCCAGGCCGGCGAGTTCCAGCCACCAGATGCCGTCGCGGCAACGGCCGCCGCCGGTGCCGGCCGCGGCCAGCGCGAGGCGGCTCTTGCCGATGCCACCGGCACCGACCACGGTGACCAGGCGGTTCAGCGCCAGGCAGGAACGGACCGCTGCCAGATCGGCTTCGCGCCCGAGCAGGGGCGAGACGGCGGCCGGCAGGTTGCCGCCCGAGCGAGCGGCCGGCGCCGCGGCATCCGCACTGCGCAGCGGCAGGGCGAAGCGGTAGCCGCGGCCGGGCAGGGTGACGATGGCGTCGGCACCCAGCAGCTTGCGCAGCACGCCGATCTGCACGGCCAGGTTGTTCTCCTCGACCACCAGACCGGCCCAGACGCGCTGCATCAGCGCTTCCTTGCCGACCAGGCGCCCGGCCGCTTCGACCAGCACCAGCAGCAGCGAAAAAGCACGCGCCGTCAGCGCGACCGGGGTGTCGCCGCGCAGCAGCAATCGGTCTTGCGGCAGCAAGCGGAAGTCGCCGAAGCGGTGCTCGGTCGGCGCGACCGCGCCCGAGGTGACTTGAGGTAGGAGCCCCATGGCGCGAGTGTGCCGCAGCGACCCCCTGCGAATTCAGATCGAATTCAGAACGATTTGAGGACACCCGCCCGGCGTGCGACGACGATCGGCGCCAGGCCGGTCGGGATCGGCAGGCCATCACCCATCAGGAGAAAGTCCATGCCCAAATTCGTGATCGAGAGAAACATCCCAGGCGCCGGCAAGCTCACGTCGGCCGAACTGCAGGCGATCTCAGCCACGTCGTGCGGTGTGCTGCGCGACCTCGGGCCGAGCATCCAGTGGGTGCACAGCTACGTCACCGACGACAAGATCTATTGCGTCTACAACGCGCCCGACGAAGCCCTGGTGCGCAAGCATGCCGAGCAAGGCGGCTTCCCGGCCGATCGGGTGTCGGCCGTGCGCCGCGTGATCGACCCCGTCACGGCCGAGGCCTGAAGCGCCGCGCGGCGAAACGCGGCGAGCAGAACAAATGAAAAAGCGGCCCGGGGCTTGCGCCGCGGGCCGCCCGAAAGCGTGTGCTGCTTATGAACGGCGACGACGGGCGCACCAGCCGATGCAGCCCAGGCCGGCGAGCATCAGCGCGTAGGTGCCGGGTTCCGGCACGGCCGCGACGGCGTTGCCGCCGTACTGCGTGCCGCTGGAGGTGTACGCGAACACTTCATAGCCGCTGCCGTTGGCCCCGAACAGTTGCGAAACCGAGCTGAACTGACCGGCGCTGCCGATCGTCCAGGAAACATCGGCCACGGGTGTCCAGAAGTTGTACCAGCCCGAGCTGAAATTGCCGAAGCTGGTGCCCCAGCTGGTGTCATTCTGGTTGCCCGAAAAGTCGTGCGACGCGTAGTGCGTGCTGCCCGCCGAGTTGAACGCGAAGCCGGCCAGTGCGCCGCCCGTCGAATCGGCCGTGGCAGCGATGGTGCCGTCGGCATTCAACGTGAAGGTCGCGGTGATGTCGGAGGTCGATCCGTAGCCGACCACGTCGGTGAAGCTGGCCGACAACGAATCGGCATGGGCCAGGGAAACGAAACCGACGTTGGCCAGGGCCACCGCGATCGACAGGGTCAGGGTGCGCAATTTCATTTGGGTTGTCCGTTTGGGGTTGGTGACGGACTGGACCTTATCGATCGATCGGGGCCGACATGCCCCCCTGGACGCGGGGAGACGGGCCCCTTCCCGCATCCGATCGTGACAAGTGGCGCGATCGACGCTCGAAAAGAAATCGCTTGTGGCGGTCTAACGACGAAGCATGGCGAGGCGGCGCGCGCCCGTTCGTGACATTGCACCGAACGCCATTGCGGTGCGACGTGCTCGGGCGACGTTCGACGTGCGTTGGCGGCACTTCGACGTGCCTCCCATGCCAACCATGTGCCGAACTCAGCCGCCGCTGCGCTGCAAGGTGGCCGACAAGCGCGGCGGCGTGCGTAGGGTCTGGAAGATCACGCAGTAGCGCTCGGTCAACCTCAGCAGCGTGGCGAGTTGTTCGTCGCTGGCGTCGGAGTCGATCTCGAATCGCATCCGGATGTCGGTGATGCCCGCCGGCACGTCCTTGGCGAGCCCGAGCGTGCCGCGAAAGTCGCCCTCGCCTTCGACGAACACCTGCGCCGAACGAAAGCCGATGCCCATCGCCGTGGCGACCACGTTGAACGTGACGCCGGCGCAAGCGACAAGCGACTCCAGCAGCAGGTCGCCCGAGCAGGCTTCGGTGCCGCTGCCCCCGGCCTTCTCGTGCAGGCCGGCGTCGTAGCGCGCGAAGGCGGTTTCGACGCGGACCGAAGGGCGGTCGGGCAGCAGCGTTCCGGACGCGCGAAAGCTGTGTTTCGCGGCGTCCGGATCGTCTCGGTAGCGAGCCTTGATCGGGGCCTGAAGCTGGCGCAGTTCGTCGGGGTTCATGGCTGCATGCTAGCGCCGTCTACCCACGATGGCGAGTCGATGCCGATCCGGCGCGGCCGCTACTTCAGGCTGCCCGACAAGAACCCGCGCAGGCGCTCGCTCTTCGGCGCCGCCAGCACCTCGCGCGGCACGCCCTGCTCCTCGATCAAGCCCTTGTGCAGGAACACGAGCTGGTTCGCGACCTCGCGCGCGAAACCCATCTCGTGCGTGACGACGATCATCGTGCGGCCTTCGGCGGCGAGGTCGCGCATCACGCGCAGCACCTCGCCGACGAGCTCGGGGTCGAGTGCCGAAGTCGGCTCGTCGAACAGCATCACCTCGGGCTCCATCGCCAGCGCCCGCGCGATCGCCACGCGCTGCTGTTCGCCGCCCGACAACTGCGACGGGTAGAGGTTCTTGCGGTGCGCGACGCCCACGCGCGCGAGCAGCGCCTCGGCGCGGGCGATGGCTTCATCGCGGGGCAGCCCGAGCACACGCATCGGCGCCTCGACGATGTTCTCGATCGCCGTCATGTGCGACCACAGGTTGAAGTGCTGGAACACCATCGCCAGCCGCGAACGCAGGCGCTGAAGCTGTTTCGCATCGGCCGCGTGCAGCTCGCCGTGCCGGCCCGGCTTCAAGCGCAGCTCCTCGCCGGCGAGCACGATGCGGCCCGCGTGCGGCTGCTCGAGCAGGTTGATGCAGCGCAGCAGCGTGCTCTTGCCGGAGCCGCTGGAGCCGATCAGCGCGATCACGTCGCCGGCATGTGCGGTCAGGCTCACGCCCTTCAGCACCTCGACCTGGCCGAAGCGCTTGTGCAAATCCTCGACGCGGAGTTTTTCGGTCATCAGTCGCTCGACAGTTTGCCGCTGCGCACCGCGACCGCACCCGCCACCTTGGCGAGCGCCCGGCCCGCGCGCGCATAACGTTGCGATTCGCGAGCAAAGAACAGACCATCGGTGCGGCTCGCCACCGCGTGCACCGCACCGCTGATCGGCTCGACGACCTCGAACACGACATCGCCGGCGCGGATCGCATCACCCAACTCGCGGACATAGACGACCACGCCGCCGACCGGCGCGCGCAAAACGTCGGTCGCGTCCAGCGGGGTCGCCGGTTCGCGAAGCGGCGGCAACTCGGGCGGCGGGCCGTCGACGATGCCGCGGTGGGTGAGGAATGCGATCAGCGCGTCGGCGTCGGCTGCGGCCATCGGGTGTGCCACGTCGGCCTCGCCGCGCAGTTCGAGCGTGACGCTCAGGCAGCCCATCGGGATCGGGTGCCGACCGCGAAAGTGCGCCTCGAGCAGCCACCAGGTCTGCGAACAGGCCTCGTCGAACGGGTGATCGCCCGACTCGGCCGCGAGCAGCGATGCCCGCGATCCGGTCAGGCGCGCCAGGGGTTCGGCCTGCGGCCACAGCGCGGTGCCGGTGTACAGGTGCAGCAGCGATTCGGCATCGCAGTGCAGATCGAGCACGACCTCGGCATCGCATGCCAGGCCGAGCAGGGTCTTGCGCTGGCTCGTCAGCTCGGTGTCTTCGGGCAACGCCTGGATCAGCGAGCGCAACGCGGCGCGAACGATCTGCGCGTTCGCGCCCGCGTCGTCACCGAGCCTGCCTTCGATCAGCGGCACGACCGGGTCGAACAGCGCCGGATAGTGCCGGTTGAAGTTTTCCCCACTGCCGAGCTCGAAGCGGCCGATGTTGGCGAGCAGCAGGGTCTGGCCGATGCCGATCGGGTTCGCCACCGGCACGACGACGACCTCGCCGCGCAGCGCCCCCGCCGCTTCGAGGGCGAGCAGCCGCTGCCGCAGGTGGTGCGCGACCAGCATGCCGGGCAGCTCGTCGGCATGCAGCGAGGCCTGCACGTAGACCTTGCGCCCGGCATCCTGCGGCCCGTAGTGGAAGCTGACGATCTCGCGCCGGGTGCCCAGCGGCGAGCCGGCAAGCGCGTGGTGTTGGGTCTGCATGGGCGAACGGGGTCGATTCAGCGGCGAGGCTGCAGGTGCGCGAGCCAGCGCGCCTCGGCGCCCCGGAACGCCGCCACCAGCACGAAGGTCAGCGCCAGGTAGAACAGCGCGGCGGTGATGAAGGCCTCGAACGGCAGGTAGAAGCGCGAGTTCATCTCGCGCGCCGCGCCGGTCAGGTCGAGAAGGGTCACGACGCTCGCGATCGACGTGGCGTGCAGCATCATGATGACCTCGTTGCTGTAGGCCGGCAGGCAGCGGCGCAGCGCCGAGGGCAGCACGATTCGCCGCATCAAAGTGGCCCAGGGCATGCCGAACGCGCGTGCGGCCTCGACCTCGCCGTGCGGCGTGGCGCGGATCGCGCCGGCGAGCATCTCGGTCGTGTAGGCGCAGGTGTTGAGCGCGAATGCGAGCACCGCGCAGAACCAGGCGTTCGAGAGCCAGGGCCACAACCAGCTCGCGCGCACGGCATCGAACTGCGCCAGGCCGTAGTAGACGATGAACAGCTGCACCAGCAGCGGCGTGCCGCGGAACACCCAGGTGTAGAACCAGACCGGCGCGGACAGCCAGCGACGGCTCGACGCGCGCATCACGCCCAACGGCACGGCTGCGAGCAAGCCGAGCAGCAGCGCCATCGCGAGCAGTTCTAGCGTGGTCAGCAGGCCGTCCCAATACATCGGCAGGCTTTCGGCAATGGCGGAGAAATTCACAGCGCCGCCACCTTCGCGCCGCGCGAGACGCGCTGCTCCAGCGCACGCAGCGCGAGCACCGAGGCGGTCGTGACGGCGAGGTAGAGCGCCCCGACCGCCAGATAGAAAGTGAACGGCTGGCGCGTCGCGCCGGCGGCCTGCTGCGCCTTCTGCAGCATGTCGTTCAGGCCGATCAGCGAGACCAGCGCGGTCGACTTGACCAGCACCAGCCAGTTGTTCGTGAACGAGGGGATCGCGAAGCGCAGCATCTGCGGCGCGGTGACGCGGCGGAACACGAGCCACGGCGACATGCCGAACGCGCGCCCGGCCTCGATCTGCCCGGCCGGCACCGCGAGCATCGCGCCGCGGAAGGTCTCGGTGAAGTAGGCGCCGAAGATGAAGCCGAGCGTGGCGGTGCCGGCGGCGAACGGGTCGATGTCGATGCTGTCGCGGCCGATCGCAGCGAGCGCCGCGTTCAGCGCGATCTGCCCGCCGTAGAAGATCAGCATCATCAGCACCAGATCGGGCACACCGCGGATCACGGTGGTGTAGACGGTCGCGGCGCGGCGCCAGAAGGTGACACGCGAGAGCTTCGCGACCGCGCCCACGAGGCCGAGCACGAGCGCGAGCAACAGCGAGCCGAGCGCGACCGCGAGGGTCAGCGCCGCACCCTGCAGCAGGCTCGCGCCGTAGCCTTGCAGCATGTGAACGGGCTACTTGCCGTAGACGTCGAAGTCGAAGTACTTCGCTTGCAGCGTCTTGTAGACGCCGTTCGCGCGGATCGCCTTGATCGCCGCATTGAGCTGCTCGCGCAGCGCCGTGTCGCCCTTGCGCAGCGCCACGCCGACGCCGGTGCCGAAGTAGGCCGGGTCGTCGTAGACCGGGCCGGTGAAGGCAAAGCCCTTGCCGGCCGGCAGCTTCAGGAAGCCGACATCGCCGGCGACCGCGTCGACCAGCGTCGCGTCGATGCGGCCGGAGGCGAGGTCGAGGAAGACCTCGTCCTGCTTGGTGTAGCGCTGGATCGCAGCACCCGCGAACTTGGCGGTCGCGAAGCGGTCGTTGATCGTGCCGCGCTGCACGCCGATCTTCTTGCCCTTGAAGCTCGCGGGCGTACCGTCGATCGTGACGCCGGCCTTCGCGATCAGCCGGTTCGGGGTGTTGTAGTACTTGTCGGAGAAGTCGACGACCTTGAGCCGCTCGGGCGTGGCCGACATCGACGCGACGACCGCGTCGATCTTCTTCGCCTGCAGCGCCGGAATCATCGCGTCGAAATCCTGCTGCACCAGCGTGCACTGCGCCTTCATCTGCGCGCACAGGGCGTTGGCGATGTCGATGTCGAAGCCGACGATCTTGCCGTCGGCACCGACCGAGCTGAAGGGCGGGTAGGCGCCCTCGACGCCGACCCGGATCTTCATCGGGTCGGCCGCGTGGGCAACGAGCGGCAGCACGGCCGCGAGCGAAAGAACGAACGAGAGGACGGACAGCAGTTTTTTCATCGAAGGCGCTCCACGGGGTGACCCAGCACTGTAGCGGGCTCGCGGCCGGCTCGGCGCAGGCCGCAAAATGGCGGGCATGAACACGAGCTCCGCGGCGCTGCCGCCCATCACTGTGCCCCGCTGGACCTGGCTGCCGCCGATCGGCAGCAAACGCTACTACCTGATGCTGGGCGCGCTCGGCGCGCTGGTGCTGGGCCCGCTCGGCGGCGTGACCGCCTCGTACATGAATTTCTCGATCGGCTTCTTCGTCGGCGGGCAGGTGCTGGCGGGCATCCTCGGCTCGACCGTCACGCTCGGCTACGGCCCCGAGGGCAAGCACGGCGCGAACTACATGCAGACCGCGGCCGCCTCGGTCGCCGGCATGGCGGGCATGGGCGTGCTGATCCAGGCGATGGTCTGGATGGGCCTGCCCCAGCCGCCACTGTGGCAGCTGATGCTGTTCATGGGCTCGATCGGCATGTTCGGTGCGGGCGTGGGCATGCTGTACACGCCGATCCTGGTGGACCGGTTGCAGCTCACCTTTCCTTCGGGCCTGGCGGTCGCGAACATCCTGCGTGCGCTGACCGACCCGGTGCTGCTGCGCCAGTCGATCGCGCGGCTGGGCACGGGCATGGGGCTGGGCATCTTCGGCGGCATCGGCGCCGCCAAGCTCGGCTTCATGGGTGCGATCCAGATCTCCACCTCAACGCTGGGCGCCGGCATGCTGGTCGGTGCGCGCATCGGCATCGCCGCGCTCGTCGCCGGGTTGACCGGGCAGATGCTGATCCCGTACTTCATCTCGATCGGCTGGCTGCACGAGGGCGAGCCGTTCCGCAAGATCACCTTCCTGATCGGGCTGGGACTGATCATGGGCGCGGCGATCCTGGACATCGGGCAAATCCTGGTCGAGGCCGGCCGGCGCTGGCGCGCGCCGGCCAAGTCCGCGGCGCCGCATGCCGAAGAAGCCTGGAAGCGCACCAGCACCGGCCGCCTCGTCGCCTGGGTGCTGTTCTGGGGCGGGATGGTGGTGTGGGTCGGCTCTGGCGTGCTGCACCAGCCGGTGTTCTTCATGGCGGTCGCGATGGCGCTGGTGTTCGTGTTCGCGATGGTCAACGGCATCTCGCTCGGCATCAGCGACAGCAACCCGATCTCGTCGGCGTTTGTCACCGCGGTGGTGCTGATGGCCGGGCTCGGGCTGAAAGACCCGATCGTCGGGCTGATGGCGGGCGGCGTGCTGCTGGTGTCGTGCAGCGTCGCCGGCGACATGCAGCAAGACCGCTCGACCGGCTGGCGCCTGGGCACGCCGCGCACCATCCAGTTCCGCTTCCAGGTGATGGGGTTGTTGGTGGGCGCGATCCTGTCGGTCGGTTTTGCCAAGCTGTTCATGAGCGCCTATCCGGTGCTGGCGCTCGACCAGACCGTGTTGAAAGCGGCCGAGCAATCGCAGCAATGGCAATCGACGATGACCTACAAGTTCGTCGGCGTGCTGCGCAGCCTGACCGAAGACAAGCCCTACCAGCGCCACGCGATCTTGCTCGGCATAGCGATCGGTTTGACGGTGCAGTTCGTGCGCAAGTCGCTGTTCGCGAGTGCGCCGTACCAGCGCCTCAAGCGCAGCGGAAGGTTCGGCGGTGCGAGCGATTTCGTGATCGACGCGGTGCTGCTGCCCTCACCTTACGCCTACGCGTTCGGCACCTTCCTGAGCATCGCCACCACGAGCTGGTTCGCGATCGGCGGCGTGATCAGCAGTTTCGCCAACGGGTTCGGCGGGCGTGGTGCGAGTTCGAAGCCGGGCGACGAGGCCCCGCTCGACGACATGAGCACCACCTCGCTGATCGGCGGCGGGCTGATCGCGGGCGATGCGCTCGCGGCGCTGGGGCTGGGCGTCGCAGGCCTGCTGGCGACGGTGGCCGGCTGAACCGGCCCCGGCCGCTGCGCAGTACTCAACCGAGCGTGCCGGGGATCTCGGTCGCGGGGGCGAACCAGCGCTTGGCCACGTTGCGCATCTCGCCCGCCACGACCGAGAATCCGCGACCGATCTCACCTGCACGCGCGGCTTCGATCGCGGCATTCAGCGACAGCAGCTTGGCCTGCATCGCGCAGGTCGTTGATGGTGCCCACGACATCGCGGATCGGTGCGCTCGCCTTGCAGGTGCTTGCCCCGCTTCTTGCCGATCGCCTCCTCGGGTGGGGGTGCTGATCTCGTCACGGCGTCACGGCGTCACGGCGTCAGGCCGAACTTCGAGTCAGCGCGCGCGATGCGGCCAGCCGATGCCATGAACCGCCATGGAACGCTGATTCGTCGAGGCAGGCATCGACCAGCTTGATCACGTGATCGTCGTCGGAGGCGATCGCGCCGGCCGCGAGCGCCGAGTGCGCAAGCGGCGTGGGTGGCGCGAAGCGCTCTGACTGCACCACGTCGCTGGCGAGGAAGGCGGCCGTGAGCGCGGGCACCAGCGCGCCGCTCGCCTCGGCGGCGTCGCCCGCGAACGGCAGCATCACGCGCGCCGCGCGGCAGCCGGTGACCATGTGCAGCACGGTGAAGTTGCCGCTCTCGGCGTACAGCGCCGCCGCGAAACCTGCGAGCTTCGCGACGGTATCGCTCTCGAACCGAAGGCCGCCTGCGAGCGCGCGGTAGGCCGGCGCCTGCGTGGCTTCCTGCATGCGCTGCGAGATCAGCGTGCCCGAGTTGCGCCAACCGAGCGCTTCGTGCGCGAGGCGCGCCGACCAGTCCTCGAAGCCCCATGTTGCCGGCGCGGCGGGTGCCGGCGGCAGAACGAACCACCGCGCGGCCCAGTAGGCGAGGCCGTGTGCGAGTTCGCCGACGTGGCCGGCCTCGAAGGCGTGCGCGGTGCGCAACAGCCCATGGAACGCAGCGGCGCCGACGCCGGGCATCAGGTGCGGCACGACGCGTTGGAGAACGGTCGCCGCATCGTCGCGCTGCAAGGCGTGGGCGAAGGTCGCCCGAAGCGCCGGCAACGACGCGTACCGGCCGCGGTGCGGCAGCCAGTCGGTGAGTGCGGGCGCATCGCCGGTTGGCTTCGGCGAGGCGAAGCGCGCTGCGTACAGGTCGAAGAATCGCTGCAGGCGCGCGGCGTCGGCGCCCATCCGGGCCAGCGCGTGCAGCGCCATCGGCAGGTGGCTGGTGAGCCCGCCGCCGTACTCGGCCGGCAGCAGCAGGTTTCGGTCGAGCAGGCGGTGCAGTGCATCGTGGCGCATGGCGGTGATAGCAGAAGTTGCAATGACGCGATGCTCAGACCTCAAGTAAGCTTGAAGTCAAGCCTTCAACCAGATTTTTTCGAAAGGGACCGGCGATGAACGATGCGGTACTCACGATCGGCGACCTGTCGCGACGCGCCGGCGTGGCGGCCAGCGCGCTGCGCTTCTACGAAACCGAAGGCCTGATCTCGAGCACGCGCAATGCCGGCGGGCAGCGGCGCTTCGAGCGGGGCGTGATACGGCGCGTCGCCTTCATCGGGGCCGCCCAGGCGGTCGGCCTCGACCTGAAGCAGATCCGCGCAGCGCTGCAGACGCTGCCCGACGCGCGCACGCCCACCCGTGCCGACTGGCAGCGCCTCTCGCGCCTCTGGCGGCCGCTGCTCGATGCGCGCATCGAATCGCTGACGCGGCTGCGCGACCAGTTGAGCTCGTGCATCGGCTGCGGCTGCCTTTCGCTGAAGCGCTGCGGCCTGTACAACGCCGGCGACGCCGCCGCGCAACGTGGCCCCGGCCCGCGCTACCTGATGGGCGATCGGCCCGCGACAAACTTCACCGGCGAATGAAGAGGTAACGTCAGCCGCGCTTGGGCGCCTTGCCGGTCGCGACCTTCATCAGCAGCTCGATCAGCAGCGCGCGTTCGGCCGGCGAGAGCGCACGCAGTGCCGGCGATTCCATCGTCGCGGCGATCTTCTCGGCGCGGGCGACGAGGTCGAGGCCGTTCGGGGTGAGGTGGATGTGCATCGCGCGCCGGTCTTTCGTGCTGCGCACGCGCTCGACCCAGCCGCGCTCGACCAGCCGGTCGAGCGTGACCGCCATGTTCGGCGCCGAGATGTCGAGCGCCTCGCCAAGCTGCTTCTGGTTCACCTGCGGGTTCGCCGCGACCAGCATCAGGATGGAGAACTCGACCACCTTCAGCTCGAGCGGTTCGAAGTTCTGCGCGAACACGCGCCGCATCGTGATCGAGGCGCGCGTCGCGGCATAGCCGACGAGGTGCGTGAGGCGCGACTGGTCGAGCGTGTCGGCGCCGGCGTGGGGGTGATCGTTCGCCGAGCCGGGCATGCCTATGTGGCGCTCTTGCGCGCGGCGCCGAGGTAGGTGTCGATCACGCGCGAATCCTTCGCGAGTTCGGTGGCCGGGCCTTCGAGCGCGATCTCGCCCATCTCGAGCACGTAGCCGTGGTCGGCCACCTCCAGCGCCGCGCGCGCGTTCTGCTCGACCAGCAGGATCGTCACGCCGGTCGCGCGCAGGCCCTCGATGATGCGGAAGATCTCCTTGACCACGAGCGGCGCGAGGCCGAGGCTGGGCTCGTCGAGCATCAACAGCCGCGGCTTGCTCATCAGCGCGCGGCCGATCGCGAGCATCTGGCGCTCACCGCCCGAGAGCGTGCCGGCGAGTTGCGCGCGGCGCTCCTTCAGGCGCGGGAACAGCGTGAAGACTTCTTCGATCGCTGCGGCGCTGTCTGATCTTCCCAACCGAACCTGGCGGTAGGCGCCGAGCAGCAGGTTGTCCTCGACCGGCATCGTGCCGAACAGCGCGCGTGTTTCGGGCACCAGCGCGATGCCCTGCATCACGCGCTCTTCGAGCGTGTTGAGTACCACCGATTTGCCTTGGTAGTCGATCTTGCCGCGCGAGGGCAGCACGCCCATCAGCGCGTTCAGCAGCGTCGACTTGCCGGCGCCGTTCGGGCCGATCACGGTGACGACGCTGCCGACCTTCGCGCTCAGATTCAGCCCGTGCAGCACCTCGGCCCGGCCGTAGCCGGCGTGCAGGTCTTTGACGTCTAGGAGCTTGTCAGTGGACATGGTTGTCGGCGCGGATGGATCGGTTGTGGTGGTCGTCAGCTGCGCCATATCAATGCTCGGTACCCAGATAAGCCGCGCGCACCGCCGGGCTCGCCTGCACTTCTTCCGGCGTGCCTTCGATCAGTTTGGTGCCGAACTCCATCACGACGATGCGGTCGACCAGACCCATCACCAGGTCCATGTCGTGCTCGACCAGCAGGATCGACAGGCCCTCTCCGCGCAGCTGGCGCAGCACGTCGGCCAGGGCCTGCTTTTCTTTGAGGCGCAGGCCGGCGGCGGGTTCGTCGAGCAGCAGCAGGGTCGGGTCGGCGCACAGGGCACGCGCGATCTCCATCAGGCGCTGCGGGCCGAGCGCGAGGTTGCCGGCAAGTTCGTGCATGCGCTCGCCCATGCCGATGCGGCGCAGCTGCTTCTCGGCCTCCTTCAGCAACTGGCGCTCCTCGGCGCGATCGAACCGCAGCATCGCCGAGGCCACGCCGCGCGAGCCGCGCAGGTGCGCGCCGAGCGCGACGTTCTCGAGCACCGTCATGCCGGCGATCATCTTGACGTGCTGGAAGGTGCGCGAGACGCCGCGTTTCGCGATCTGCCGCGACGGCAGCGAATCGATGCGCTCGCCGCGCAGCGTGACGGCACCGCGAGTCACGGGCAGCACGCCGGTGACGAGGTTGAACGTGGTCGACTTGCCCGCGCCGTTCGGCCCGATCAGGCCGAGGATCTCGCCGGCGCGCACCTGGAAGCTCACGTCGTTCACCGCCACCAGCCCGCCGAACTCCTTGCGCGCCGCGTTGACGTCGAGCACGACCTCGCCGTGCGGCGGGCGCGAACGCTCGGCCAGCGCCGGCGCATCGGCCCAGTCGACCTTGCGTCGAACGCGCGGCAAGCGTGCCTCGATGAACGCCCAGATGCCGTCGCGCGCGTACTGCAGCACCAGCACCAGCAGGATGCCGAACACGATGATCTCGTAGTTGCCGCTGCCGCCGAGCAGCTTCGGCAGCCAGACCTGCAACTGGTCTTCGAGGATCTTCACGACACCCGCGCCGACCAGCGCGCCCCACACGTGGCCGACCCCGCCGATCACCGCCATGAACAGGTACTCGATGCCCATCTTCAGGCCGAACGGCGAGGGGTTCACGGTGCGCTGGAAATGCGCGAACAGCCAGCCCGAGATGCTCGCGAGCATCGCCGCGAGAACGAAGGCGGTCACCTTGGTCCGGAAGGTGTCGACGCCCATCGCCTCGGCCATCGTCGAGCCGCCCTTGACGGCGCGCAGCGCGCGGCCGGCGCGCGAATCGAGCAGGTTGATCGCGGCGAGCGCCGCGAGCACGACGATCAGCCACAGCAGATAGAAGAAGCTGCGGCCGGTGTTGAGCTCGATGCCGAAGAACTTCAGCGCCGGCACGCCGAGCAGGCCGTCGTACTTGCCGAGCGCGTCGATGTTGCCGAGCAGGTAGTACAGGCTCAGGCCCCAGGCGATCGTCGCGAGCGGCAGGTAGTGGCCCGACATGCGCAGCGTGATCCAGCCGAGGACCAATGCGGCGACCGCCGTGATGACCAGGCCGATCCAGACCGTAATCCACGGCGAGACGCCCTGCGTGAGCGTGAGGTAGGCGGCCGTGTACGCACCGAGGCCGACGAACGCCGCCTGGCCGAATGAGGTGAGCCCGGCCACGCCGGTCAGCAGCACCAGGCCGATCACGACCAGCGTGTACAGCCCGATGTAGTTGGCCTGCGTGATCCAGAACTCGGGCACGGGCAACTGCGGCAGCGCGGCCAGCAGGACGATGAAAGCGATGAGGAAGGCGCGGCGCATGGTCATCTCGTCGTCACTCTTCTTCGTCGTCGTGGCCGTGCTGGAAGGAGCGCCACAGCAGGACCGGGATGATCACCGTGAACACGATCACCTCCTTGAAGGCGCTCGCGTAGAACGAGCCGAAGCTCTCGAGCAGCCCGACGAAGAGCGCACCGACCGCAGCGGCCGGGTAGCTCGCGAGGCCGCCGAAGATCGCCGCGACGAAGCCCTTCAGGCCGATCAGGAAACCCGAGTCGTAGAAGAGCGTCGTCGTCGGCCCGATCAGCAGGCCCGAGAGCGCGCCCATGAACGCGGCCAGACCGAAGCTCAGGCGGCCGGCGCCGGTCGTCGAGATGCCCATCAGCCGTGCGCCGAGGCGGTTCACGGCCGTCGCGCGCAGCGCCTTGCCGCGCAGCGTGCGCTCGAAGAACAGGTACAGCGCGAGGATCAGCGCGATCGACACCATGAAGATGATCGCCGCCTGGCCGGAAAGCGTGAGTGCGCCGGCCGAGAAGCGCGCATCCCAGAAGCTCGGGTTGCGGAAACCCTCGGCGCCGAAGAACACGAGGCCGAGGCCGGTGAGCGCGAAGTGCGTGCCGACCGAGACGATCAGCAGCACCAGCACGGTCGCGTCGGCCAACTTCTCGTACGCGAGGCGATAGACCAGCGGGCCCAGCGGCGTGACGATCGCCAGCGTCAGCAGGCTCTGAAAGATCAGCGGCAGTTTCAGCGGCGCGGCCCACCATGCGATGGCCGCGACGATCACCGGCGCGATCAGCCAGCGTGCCGACTTCATCAGCGCGGCAACGGCCGGCACCCCGCGGCGCAGCGCGAGCGCCGTGTCGAGCACGGTCGCGATCAAAGCCATCACGACCAGCAGCCACACCGTGCCGGGCACCTTGCCCATCTGCAGCAGCGCCAGCGTCAGCGCGCCGTAGGCGACGAACTCGCCCTGCGGGATGAAGATCACGCGCGTGATCGCGAACACCAGCACCGTCGCCAGCCCGAGCAGCGCGTAGATGGCGCCGTTGGTCGCGCCGTCGAGCATCAGGATGCTGGCGATTGAGAAGTCCATGGGCGCGCGCGGGTGGAGGCGAGGAGTCGAAACTTACTCGACCGACCGGTCGGTCGATCGGGCAAGAAATGATACAAGCGGCTTGCGCGCCGCCGGTCGCGACGCGCTCCGTAGAAACCCTCGAACTACTTCGTCGGCACGAGCTTCCAGTCGCCCTTGTCGATCGTCAGCAGCACGCCGGTCTCGGGCGTGTAGCCGAAGTGGTCGGTCGCGGTGTAGTTCAGCACGCCTTGCGAGACCGGCGTGCGGCCCATCGTCTCCAGCGCCTCTTTGAGCCCGGCGCGGAATTCCTTGGTGCCGGGCTTGCCCTTCTTCAGCGCCAGCGGCACTGCCTTCTCGAGCACGATGGCCACGTCGAACGCATGCGCGCCGAACTGGTTCGCGCTGCCCTTGCCGTAGGCCTTCTCGAACTCGGTCTGGTACTTCGTCGCGAGCACCTTGCTGGCGTTGCTGTCGGGCAGCAGGTTGGCGACGACCGCCGGGCCGGACGACACGAACGAGCCTTCGACATCGGCGCCGCCGATGCGGATCAGGTCGCGGCTGGCGGCGCCGTGAGTCTGGAAGATCTTGGTCTTCGCGTAGCCGCGCTCGACCAGCCCCTTGTGCGGCATCGCCGCGCCGCTGCCCGAGGCGGCGATCAGGATCGCGTCCGGGTTGGCCGAGACCAGCTTCAGCGCCTGGCCGGTGACGCTGGTGTCCGAGCGCGCGAAGCGCTCCGTGGCCACCAGCTTGATGCCGGCCTTCTCGGCGAGCGCCGAGAGATCCTTCAGCCACGCTTCGCCGTAGGCATCGGAGTAGCCGAGAAAGCCGTAGGTCTTCACACCCGTGCGCTTCCAGTAGTCGACGACCGGGATCGCCATCACCGCGGTCGATTGCGGCAGCCGGAACGACCACGCGCCCTTGCCCTCGGGCAGGTTCACCGGCGAGAGCATCAGCTGCACCGTCTGGCCCTCGGTGGCCACATCCGACATGGCCGCGGCCACCGGTGTGGCGACCGAGCCGACGATCACGTCGACCTTGTCTTCGGTGATGAAGCGGCGCGCGTTCTTGACGGCCAGCGTCGGGTCGGTCGCGTCGTCGAGCAGGATCACGTTGAGCTTCTCGCCGGCGATCGTCTTCGGCCAGAGCTCGATGCCGTTCTTGGTCGGGATGCCGAGCGCCGAAGTCGGGCCGGTCAGCGAGATGCTGACACCGATCGTGATGTCGGCCAGTGCGTGGGCGCTGGCGAATGCGGTGGCCAAGGCGGCCAGAAGGCGAATTTTCATGCGGGTCTCCAATCGTTGTGGTCGAGCTGTCAGGAACACAGGAGGCGGATGTCTTCGGGCACCGGGATCGCGCGCAGGCGGTCGCGGTCGTGCTCATCGCGCTTGACGAAGGCGCGCACCTCGCGGCCCTCGCAGATCAGGTCTTCGCCGCCGTCGGGGCGAGCGCGCGTGATGCGGTGCATCTGCACCACGACCTTGTTGCGCCACTCTTCGACATGGGTGGTGATCGTCAGCGTCTCGCCGTAGGTCGCCGACTTGATGAACTTGGTGTTGATCTCGAGCAGCGGCGTGCCGACGATGCCGCGGGTCTTCTCGAGCTCGCGCCACGGCGGCACGCCGCACTGCATGAAGAACGACAGCGAGGCCGTGTCCATCCAGTGCGAGAAGTTCGGGAAGAACACGATGCCCGCCGGGTCGCAGTCGCCGAAGGTGACGTAGACGGTGTGGGTGGTGGTGCGGGGCATCTAGACAGATCCTCGGCCGGCGCCGGGCCGCCCCAAGGCGGCCGAGCGCCCCCTCGGGGGGCAGGAGCGAAGCGACGTGGGGGCGGTCATTTCTCTATCGGGGCGCCATGCGCAAGGCACCGTCGAGGCGGATGACCTCGCCGTTGAGCGCGAGGTTCTCGACGATCGTCGCGGCGAGCTGCGCGAACTCTTCCGGTCTGCCGAGACGTTTCGGGAACGGGATGCTCGCGGCCAGCGACTGCTGCACCGCCTCGGGCAGCTCGGCCATCAGCGGCGTGAGGAACAGGCCCGGCGCGATCGTGACCACGCGCACGCCGAACTGCGCAAGGTCGCGCGCGAGCGGCAGCGTGAGCGAGACGAGGCCGCCCTTCGACGCGGCATACGCCTCCTGCCCGACCTGCCCGTCGAACGCGGCGACCGACGCCGTGTTGACGATCACGCCGCGCTCACCGTCTGCCATCGGATCGAGCTTGACGATCTCGGCCGTGGCGAGCCGGATCACGTTGAAGGTGCCGATCAGGTTGACCTTGACGACGCGCTCGAAGTCTTCGAGCGGCATCGGCGTGCCGTCCTTGGCGATCAGGCGTTTCGCGGTGCCGATGCCGGCGATGTTCATCAGGATGCGCGTCGGGCCGTGCGCTTCGCGCGCTGCGGCGAGTGCGGCGAGCACGCTCTCGGTCGAGGTGATGTCGCACTCGATGCCCACAGCGCGATCCGCGCCGATCTCCTCGGCGAGGGCCTTCGCGCCGGCGCCGTTGCGGTCAAGCACCGCGACCTTCGCGCCGCGCTTCGCGAGCTCGCGCGCGGTCTGCGCGCCGAGGCCCGAGGCGCCGCCGGTGACGAGCGCGGCTTGTCCTTGGATGTTCATGTCGTCCCTTGTTCGAGGTTCAGCCGCGCGGCAGGATCACGCCATCGCCGTCTGCGTAGAGTTGCTCGACCAGCGCATCCCGGTGCGTCAGCACAGCGCGCTGGTTGATCGAGCCCTTGTCGGTGATCTCGCCGCGGTCGATCGACGGTGGTTCGACCAGCACCATCGCCCGCGCCACCCGCGTCGCGCTGCCGGTGCCGCTGGCATGCAGGTTGTCGACCAACTGCTGGAAGAACTCGCGGATCGGCGCCTCGGCCAGCACTTGCGCAGCCGGCGTCGAAGGCGCCACGCCAGCCAGCGCACGGCAGGCATCCAGCCGCGGAAAGATCAGCACGCCGAGCTCGTTGCGGTTGATGCCGGCGATCACGGCATCCTGCACGCACGGGTCGCCGGCCGCGATGATCTTCGCGCGCAGCGGGCCGACCGACACGAAGGTGCCGGTGGCGAGCTTGAAGTCTTCGGCGATGCGGCCGTCGAACATGAAGCCGCGCTCAGGCTGCGCGGGGTCCATCGGCTTGACCGCGTCGCCGCTGCAGTAGAAGCCTTCGTCGTCGAATGATTCGGCCGTCTGCGCGGGCGCGCGCCAGTAGCCGGGCGTGACGTTCGGGCCGCGGTAGCGCATCTCGAATTTGTCACCGCTGGGCACGACCTTGAGCTCGACGCCCGGGGCCGGCAAGCCGATGTGCGCCGACTTCACATCGTGCGCGTTCGCACACACCGCGAACGGCGCGGTTTCGGTCATGCCCAGCCCGGTGAGCATGCGCACGCGCTCGCCGGCATGGGCCTCGCCGACGCGGTCGAGCTTGTCCCAGACCGGCTGCGACAGGCCGGCGCCGGAGAAGAAGAACATCTTCACGCGGCTGAAGAAGGTCTCGCGCAGTTGCGCGTCGACCTCCAGCGCGTTGGCGATTTCCTCGAAGCCCTTGGGCACGTTGAAATACAGCGTCGGCGCGATCTCGCGCAGGTTGCGCAGCGTCTCGCCGATCAGCGCCGGCGTGGGCTTGCCTTCGTCGATGTAGAGCGTGCCGCCGTTGTAGAGCGCGATGCCGACGTTGTGGTTGCCGCCGAAGGTGTGGTTCCAGGGCAGCCAGTCGACCAGCACCGGCGGCTCGCGCTGCAGGTCGGGGAAGCACTGGCGGATCATCTGCTGGTTGCTGCAGATCATGCGCTGCGTGTTGATCACGCCCTTGGGCAGCTTGGTCGAGCCGGAGGTGAACAGGAACTTGGCGATCGTGTCGGGGCCGACCTGCGCGTGCGCCGCATCGACCTGCGCGGTCGCGCGCGTCGCGAGCAGGTCGGCGAAGGCGAGCGCCTCACGACCCTGGACGCGGCCTTGTGTCAGCACGAGCGCTGCGTCTTGCGGCACGACCGCCTGGATCGCCTTCGAGAACGCCGCGCCGTCGGCCGCGAACACCATGCCTGGCGTCAACACGCCGAGGATGTGACGCAGCTTGCCGTGGTCTTGCGAGAGCAGCGAATACGCCGCCGAGATCGGCGCGAACGGCACGCCGGCGAGCATCGCGCCGAGCCCCAGCAGCAGGTGCTCGATGTCGTTGTCGGACAGGATCGCGAGCGGCCGCTCGGCGTTCAGGCCGTGGTCGAGCAGTACCTGGGCGATCGAACGCGCGCTGCGCAGCGCCTCGGCGTAGCTGACGCGGCGCCAGTCGCCCTTGTCGACCCGTTTCGCGACCAGGGTCTGGTCTGGCGTGGCCTCGGCCCAGTGCAGCAGGCGGTCGGTGAGCCGCGCGGCATAGGGCTGCAGCGGCTCGGTCGACGTGACGATCTGGCTGCCATCGGCGCGCGTCTCGAAGTGCGCGGTGAGCGAGCCCCCCATCGGGACGTCTCGGTAGCGGGGTTGGGCTGCGCTCATGGCTGGGTGGTGGAGCGTCGACCCAATCCGAACATCGTTCATGACGACTTCCCCACCTTCCCCGCCTTGCCATCGAGAAACGCCCGCATGCGCGCCTTCGCTGCATCGTCGCCCTGCGCGATCGCGGCCATCAGCGACTCGGTGAACAGGCCGTCTTCGCGGCTCATGTCGGCGATGCGCGGCAGCGCGTGCATCACCGCGAAGTTCGAGAGCGGCGCGTTCGCGGCGACCTTCTCGGCCAGCGCGAGTGCCTTGTCGAGGCCCTGCCCGTCTTCGACGAGGTATTGCGACAGCCCGATCGCGTGGCCCTCGGCAGCGTCGTAGACGCGGCCGGTCAGCATCATGTCGGCCATGCGCGCGGCGCCGATCAGCCGCGGCACGCGCGCCGAGCCGCCACCGCCCACGAACAGGCCGCGTTGGCCTTCTGGCAGACCGTAGAACGTGCTCGCCTCGGCCACACGGATGTGCGCGGCGCTCGCCAGCTCCAACCCGCCGCCGACGACCGCGCCGTGCAGCACCGCGATCACCGGCACGCGGCCGAACTGGATCTGCTCGAACGCCGCATGCCACGAACGCGAATGCACGATGCCTTCGGCGACGCTGCGCTCGCCCAGCTCCGACAGATCGAGCCCCGCGCAGAACTGCCGGCCCTCGCCACTGAGCACGACGACACGCGCGCTCTCGGGCAGGTTGACGAAGGCGGTCTGCAGCTGCGCGACGAGCGCGTCGTTGATCGCGTTGCGCTTGGCCGGGCGGTTCAGCCGCAGGTGCACGACCGCGCCGCGTTGCGCGATCTGCAGCAGATCGAGTTGGGCAAGCAGGCCGGTCGCGGCGCTGAACGTGGCGGACATCGAAATCCTCTCAGAGTGATTAAAAGTATTAATCAGTTTGACATGCCGACCCTCGGTAGTTACCCGCAGTTTTCACACCGGTTCATCGCTTCGGGAAATCCATGACGACATGACCGACTTTAGTTATTAAATTTAAGCAGTTGCCTCGCATGCAACCGATGACAAACAACCAGGAGACTTCCGATGACTCGACGACTTCTCTCCGGCGCCGTCGGCGCAACCACCCTGCTGACCGTGCTGGCCGCCTGCGGCGGCGGCGACGATGCCGGGCTGCCACAGCTCGCCCCGGCGACCGGCACCACGCTCGCCTCGTGCACCGACCTCGCCACCAAGATCTCGTTCGCCAACACCACCATCACCGCCGCGAACGCGATCGCGGCCGGCACGCTCATGGTCGCCGGCAACCCGGTGCCGGCACATTGCCAGGTGACCGGAAAAATGTAC
>Ga0075023_100000052_pt1 | contig 25680 bp, 22 predicted proteins | sample Str014_FD_71388 | JGI IMG/M metagenome (GOLD analysis project Ga0075023, IMG submission 71388) | Freshwater sediment microbial communities in response to fracking from Pennsylvania, USA - Straight Creek_MetaG_SC_2014 | ecosystem: Environmental > Aquatic > Freshwater > Creek > Sediment | place... | reverse complement strand
GCCTACCTGCAGGACGAGTGGCAGCCGACCAAGGCGCTGACCATCAACTACGGCCTGCGCTACGACAAGGTCGACACGGTCGTCGCCGAATCGCAGTGGAGCCCGCGCGTCGGCGCCGTCTACCAGCTCGGCGCCGACACCCGCGTGCACGCCGGCTACGCGCGCTACTTCACGCCGCCGCCGACCGAGAAGATCGACACGACCTCGGTCGCGAAATTCCTCGGCACCACCAACGCGCTGCCGTCGGATGCGAACACCGCGGTGCGCTCCGAGCGATCCAACTACTTCGACCTGGGCGTGTCGCATCAGCTCACGCCGCAGATCACGCTCGGCGCCGACGCCTACTACCGCGACGTCAAGCACCTGCAGGACGAAGGCCAGTTCGGCAAAGCCCTGATCTACTCCGCCTTCAACTACGAGCAGGGCAAGATCTTCGGCCTGGAGTTTTCGGGCTCGTACAGGGACGAGCGCCTCTCGGCTTACGCGAACCTGAGCTTCGGTTCGGCCAAGGGCAAGGGCATCGAGACCGGCCAGTTCAACTTCGGCGCCGACGAGCTCGCCTACATCCAGAACCACTGGGTGCACCTCGACCACGAGCAGACGATCGCCGCCTCCGCCGGGGTCTCGTACCGCCTCGGTGACAACACCACGGTCGGCGGCGACATGCTCTACGGCAGCGGGCTGCGGCGCGGCTTCGCGAACACCGAGCACCTGCCGGGCTTCGTGCAGGTGAACGCCTCGGTGGCACGTTCGTTCAAGGTCGACGGCTTCGGCAAGTTCGACGTGCGCGTCTCGGCACTGAACCTGTTCGACCGCAGCTACGAGTTGCGCGACGGCAGCGGCATCGGTGTGGGCGCACCGCAGTACGCGCCGCGGCGCACGATCTACCTCGCGCTGAGCAAACCGTTCACGTTCTGACGAAGGCGCGGGCCCGGCTCGGCGGTGCTGATCAATCACCGCCGCCGCAGCCTCCCCCGCCATCGCCACCGCCGCCGTCCCCGCCGCCATCGCTGCTGCTCGAGCCGCCGTCGCCACCGCAGCCCGAGCCGCAACCCGAACTCAGATCGCTCGCGCAGTGCGTGCCGCCGCGATCGGCGCCGAGCAGCTTGCAATCGAGCGCATAGACGTAGCCGCCGGAGATGGCCAGCGACGCGTCGAGCGCGAACAGCAGCGGCAGGCGGCCGGGCTTGCGCGGGTCGATGCCTTCGTCGCGGCAGGCCCAGTACCAGGCGCGCCGCAGGCCGGCTTGTCGGGTCGAGCCGTGCACGGCGCGCGCGCCACTCGTCTGCGCCAGCGCTTCGGCCGGGGTGTGGTGCAGCAAGCGGCCGAAGGCCAGTCGGCAAAACGCCTCGTAGCGGCGCGTGTGCAGGATGAACTCGTGCCACAGCGTATCGACCACCTTCGACGGCATCGCGACGAAGCGCCCGTTCGCCTGCGCACTGGCGCCGAAGAACTGCCGCAAACCGCGCTCGACCCGCCGCGCCGCCGCATCGTCGAGCTGCGGGTACGCCTGCAGCAGTTTCTGCCGCAGAAACGCCGGAAACGCGTGCTCGCGAATCGCGCGCAGCGCGCTCGTCTTGCGCCAGCGCGCATGCAGCGCGACCAAGCCGATCAGCACGAGGCTGATGGCGATCGCCGGCAGCGGCGACGGCCGCGGCCGCGACGCCAGCGGCCACCAGACCGCGAATATCGCGGCCGCGGCGAGCAGGCGCAGCAAGAAGGTCGACACGGGCAGGTTCATCGCGCCCGGATTGTCGACGAGGGTCGATGCGCGGTGCCATGACAAAATTGCCGGATGACGCATTCGGCAACTTTCACTCGCAGGCTTTTCGGCATCGCCGCGGTCGGTCTGCTGGCCGGGCTCGTCGCCTTGCCGGCGCGCGCACTGGAAGCCCCTGCCGGAAAAGTCTTGCTCACCGTCAGCGGCACGCTCGCCAACAGCAACGACAACGGCGGCGCCTCGTTCGACCAAGCCCTGCTGCAGAAGCTGCCGCAACACAGCTTCTCGACCAAGACGCCCTGGTACCCGCAGCCGCGCAAGTTCAGCGGCGTGCTGGTCGCCGATTTGCTGGCCGCCGTCGGTGCGCCGCCGGGCGCCATGATCAAGGCAACGGCGCTGAACGACTACCGCGTCGAGATCCCGGCCGACGACCTGATCCGCCATGGCGCGATGCTCGCCTACCTGCTCGACGACATGCCGATGCCGGTGCGCGAGAAGGGCCCGCTGGTGATCATCTACCCGTTCGACGACAAGCCCGAGCTGCGCACCGCCGTGCACTACAGCCGCGCGATCTGGCAGTTGCGCACCCTCGAGTTGAAATGATCCCCGCCGACGAACTCCGGCCGCAACCGCCGCGCGGCTGGTTGTTCGCCGTGGCCGCGATCCTGGCGCTGGTGCTGCTGGCGATCGGTTACGTGCAGTGGCGCCAGTACAAGCTGCTCGATGCCGCATCGCACTACCAGAACGACGCGCTGGGCTGGAGCTTCTCGCAGCTCGAGACCGAGCAGCTGCGTCTGCGCAACCAGCTCGAGCTGTACCAGGACGACCCGAAACGCTTCGCCGCCGACAGCGTGCAGCTGCGCTACGACATCTTCGTCAGCCGGATCGGTCTGGTCGATCACGAGCGCGCCGCCGGCATCATGAGCGAGCAACCTGCCTATCGGCCCGCGATGTCGTTGGTGCACTCCTTCGTGAAGGCCGCCGACCGTTACCTCGGCGATCCGCCCGCACGGCCGCTCGACGGCGCCGCGACCATCGAGCTGATGGGCCTGCTCGACGGGCTCAATGCGCCGTTGCACGACCTCTCGCTCGGCGCTTCGCACCTGCTCTACCAGCGCGCCACCGAGCGCGACAGCGCGGTGCGCCAGCAGAGCATGCTGAGCATCGGGCTGACGGCATTCCAGTGCCTGCTGCTGCTCGCGCTCGGGGTGATCGTCCTGCGTCAGCTGCGCGCGCTGACCGAACGCCGGCGCAGCCTCGAAGCGCTCGCCGACAACCTCGGCGCCGCACGCCAGGGTGCCGAGGCCGCGAACCGCGCGAAGAGTGCGTTCCTCGCCAACATGAGCCACGAGATCCGCACGCCGTTCCACGGCATGCTCGGCATGATGTCGCTGCTCCAGGAAGGCGGCCTGTCGCGGCAGCAGGCGATCTACCTCGACACCGCACGCGACTCCGCGCAGCACCTGCTGACGATCCTGAACGACATCCTCGACCTGTCGCAGCTCGAGTCGGGCCGGCTGCAGGTGACGCCGCAGACGGTCGACCTGCCGCAGCTGATCGCGCAGGTCGATGCGTTGATGCGGGCGCAGGCCCACGCGAAGGGGCTGGCGCTCGTCGTCGAGGTCGCACCCGATGTGCCGCGCTGGGTGCAGGCCGACCCGACGCGCGTGAAGCAGATCCTGTTCAACCTGCTCAGCAACGCGCTGAAGTTCACGGCGGCCGGGCGGGTCGTGCTCGGCGTGACCCGCGCTGTGAACGGCAGCCTCGAGTTCCGCGTGACCGACTCCGGCATCGGCATGGACGAGGCCACGCTCGGCCGCCTGTTCCAGCGCTTCATGCAGGGCGACGAGAGCCCTTCACGACGCGCCAGCGGAACCGGCCTGGGCCTGGAAATCTCGCGCGATCTGGCGCGCCTGATGGGCGGTGACATCGCCGCGCGCAGCGAGCCCGGCACGGGCAGCACCTTCGTCGCGACACTGCCGCTGGCCGCGGCGAGTGCCCCTTCGCTGGCGGCCGATGCGTTCGAGGCGGCACCGGCCGGGGGCGCGAGGCCGTTGCGGGTGCTGGTTGCCGAAGACCACGCCGTCAACCGCGCCTACCTGGAAGCGGTGATCGAGAAGCTCGGGCACCACGCGGTCTTCGCATCGGACGGCGACGGTGCGCTGCGCGCCGTAAAGGGCCAGGCGGCCGACGCGCCTTTCGATGTCGTGCTGATGGACCTGCACATGCCCGGCATGGACGGTTTCACCGCCGCACGCGCGATCCGCGCGCTGCCGCCACCGGCAGGCCAGGTGCCGATCGTGGCACTCACCGCCGATGCGTTCCAGGCCTCGCGCCAGCTTGCGTTCGAGGCAGGCATGGACGCCTTCCTGACCAAGCCCGCGCACCTGCCGCAACTGCGTGAAGCACTGGCGCGCTACGGCAACCGCACGACGGTTACCGAGGCTGCATCCGCCGCCCCCGAACCCGACGCCGACGAGCCGCCGCCCTTGCTCCACCGCACAACCGCAGACGACATGCGCGCCGCACTCTCGCCGGGTCGCTACGAGGAGTTGCTCGGCGGTTTCCTTGCGGGGCGCGCCGGAGCGGTCTTCGAGCTGCGCGAGGCGGCCCGTGCCGGGCACGATGCCGAACTGCGCAGCCATGCCCATGCACTGAAGGGCGCGGCGCTCAGCCTGGGCCTGAGCCGCGTCGGCACGCTCGCGGCGCGCCTGCAACCCGAAGCGGCACCCGCGTCCGCCGCTGGACTCGAAGACGCGATCGACGAGCTCGAGCGCCAGTTCGATGCCAGCCTCGCGGAATGTCAGCGCCTGGGCTTGCTGCCGGCTTCGGGCGCGCCACCCGAGGGCGGTTTCACACCACCAGCGGCTCCGGCTCCAGCCTGATGCCGAAGCGGCCGTAGACGCTCTCCTGGATCGCGCCGGCCAGCAGCATCACCTCGGAGCCGATCGCGCCGCCGCGGTTCACCAGCACCAGCGCCTGCTTCTCGTACACGCCCGCCTGGCCCACGTGCTTGCCCTTCCAGCCGCAGGCGTCGATCATCCAGCCGGCTGCGAGCTTGATGCTGCCGTCGGGCAACGGGTAGTGCACGATCTCGGGGTCGCGGCCGATGATGTCGCGGCACTGTTCCGGGGTGACCACCGGGTTCTTGAAGAAGCTGCCCGCATTTCCCAGGACCGAAGGGTCGGGCAGCTTGGCACGCCGGATCGCGCAGACCCAGTCGAACACCTGCTGCGCGCTCGGCGCGTGGTTGCCGGTCTCGACCATCTTGCGTTCGAGGTCGAGGTAGCCGAGCACCGGCTGCCAAGGTTTGGGCAAGCGAAAACGCACGCGCGTGATCACGGTGCGGTTCGCGAGCGAGTGCTTGAACACGCTGTCGCGGTAGCCGAAGGCGCAGGTGTCGGCGTAGATCGTCTGCGTGCGGCCGGTGAGCAGGTCGACCGCGTCGAGCGACTCGAAGCGCTCTTTCAGCTCGACGCCGTACGCGCCGATGTTCTGCACCGGCGAGGCCCCCACCGTGCCGGGAATCAGCGCGAGGTTCTCCAGGCCCGGCCATCCGCTCGCGAGCGTCTGGGCGACGAGCGCGTGCCAGCTCTCGCCCGCACCGGCCTCGACGACCCAGGTGTCGGCGCGCTCCTCGACCAGCCTGATGCCGCGCACCTCGACCTTGAGCACCACCTGCGGCATGTCCTTGGTCAGGATGATGTTGCTGCCACCGCCGAGCACGAATTTCGGTGCCGTGCCCAACTGCGTGTGGTCGACGACGCGGCGCACATCGGCGTCGCTGGTGATGCGCACCAGCGTGTTCGCCACCGCCGGCAGGCTGAAGCTGTTGTAGGGTTTGAGGCTCACGCCCCGCTCGATTTGCATGCGAGAATTTTCGCCTATTGCCAGCCGGCCGCCGCGTCAAATCACCATGCCCTCGTTCGACACCGTCCTTGAACCCAACCTCGTCGAAGTGCGCAACGCCGTCGACCAGACCTCGAAAGAGATCGGCACGCGTTTCGACTTTAAGGGTTCGTCCGCCAAGGTCGAGTTGAAGGAGAAGGAGCTGACGATCTGGGCCGACAGCGATTTCCAGATCGGCCAGGTCATGGATGTGCTGATCGCCAAGCTGACGAAGCGCACGGTCGACATCCGCTTTCTCGACCGCACGGCCAAGATCGAAAAGATCGGCGGCGACAAGGTCAAGCAGTTGATCGTCGTCAAGAACGGCATCGATTCCGACACCGCCAAGAAGATCCAGAACTTCGTCAAGCAGAGCAAGATGAAGGTGCAGGCCGCGATCCAGGGCGACGTGGTGCGCGTGACCGGCGCCAAGCGCGACGAGCTTCAGGCCGCGATGGCGCTGATCCGCAAGGAGATCGCCGACGCGCCCTTGTCGTTCACCAATTTCCGCGACTAGGCCATGCGGCCGATCGCCGCAGCCGTGCTCCTGATCGCCGCGCCGGCGCTGGCGCTGGCCCAGACCGTCTCCATGAGCGGCAGCCTCGGCGACAAGGCACTGCTGATGATCGACGGCACGCCGCGCACGGTGGCGACCGGCGCCACGGTTCAGGGCGTGAAGCTGGTCAGCGTCAACGGCAGCGGCGCGGTGGTCGAGGTCAAGGGCCAGCGGGCGAAGTTGCCGCTCGGCGGTGCGCAGGTCAACATCGGCGGTGCGGCGAGCGGTGGGGGCGGCGCGCAGATCGTGCTCGCGGGCGACAGTGCCGGCCACTTCTTCGGCGGCGGCGCGATCAACGGCAAGGCCGTGCGCTTTCTCGTCGACACCGGCGCAACCTACATCTCGATGGGCAGCAACGAGGCCGAGCGCCTGGGGCTGGAATACCGCACCGGCCGGCCCGGCATGACGAACACCGCGAACGGGACGATGGCGGTCTACAAGGTCAGGCTCGCGTCGGTGCGCGTCGGCGACGTGATGGTCTACGACGTCGAGGCGCTGATCGGGCAGGCGCCGATGGAGGTGGTGTTGCTCGGAAACAGCTTTCTCACGCGCTTCCAGATGACGCGCGAGAACGACACGATGACCTTGGTCAAGCGGTACTGAAACCGTCCTACCGCGTGCGCGGCGCCGTGCGGAGCACCGCGACACCGGCGGCCATGCCGCGGTCCCAGGCCGCGATCATCTCGTCGAACAGGTGCCCGGTGTCGAGCGCGCGACCCGAGTTCACGGCCCGCGCCGCTTTGAGGATCAGCGTCTTGCTGTGGCGGGCGATGAGCTCGAAGTCTGCCGCAGCCGATTGCGCGCCCGGCCGAAGCCAGCGCAGGTAGAGCGATGCGAGTTCGAAAGCCGCGCCGAGTTGGCGCACGCCGGCGAACGCCCACGAGTGGTAGCCCGAGAGGCCGCGCTGCTGCAGGGCCGGCAGGTCGGCCTCGAAACGCTGCCGAAACTGCGCGATCGGATTGCTCGTGCGGCGCCACGCGAGGTGGGCGTCGAGCATCGACGCCGAGAGCGCACGCAATTCGGCATCGGGGCGGCGGCAGGCCCGGTCGATGTGGATGATCTCGGCGTACGGCGCCAGCAGCGGCGGCGGCGCGTCAAGCGCGAAGATCTGCCCGAAGTCTTCGGCGCCCAGTTCGAAATAGCCGGCGTTGTGAAAGTAGCCCAGCCGGCGCGCGTCGGGGTCGATCTCGTTCAACACGATCGTGGTCTTGGTGTGGGCCTGCCGGTAGTCGGTGCCGGCGGTGTCGGGCAGCCAGTGGGCATCGACTTCGAGGCTCAGCAGGCGGCCCGAACCCAGATGCTCCTGCGCGTGCTCGATCACCGGTCGCCAGACGGTCAGCTCCTGCACGTCGATGCCGTAAAGCGCGCGCAGGTCGCCGAGCGGCGGCTTGAAGAAGGTCCACTGGTCGCCGAGAAAATCGAGCGCGACGACGAACGCCAGGCAGGCCCGCGGCTCCATGCCCTGCGCGTGCAGCAGTTCGATCCACAGGTCGGCGTAGCAGTTCTTCTCGACCCAGATCCGCTCGGGGCTGTGCAGCGCATGGGGTCGGTGATCGGAGGCGCGCAGGCCCGGCAGGACGGCGACTCGCGTCATGGCCAGAGCAGCGCCCGAACCTCGACGGGCCATTGCGCCGGATCGAAACCGTGGGTCTTGATCAACGCCAGCGTCACGCGCTCGAGCCCGAAGCCCAGACACGCGGTGCTCGCGACCTCACCATCGCTCGAGCGGATGCCGAAGGTTGAGCTGAAGTGGTCCTGGTGCCAGTTGAAAGAGCAGATCGCGGTCGGCTTCGCTTCGGAAATCACCGGCACCAGGATCTCGAACTTCAGGCGCTGGTCGCGCTGGCTCGTTGCCATGATCCGGCCGGCACGGCCGAAGAACGGGTCGTTCGCGACATCGCTCGCGACCGGCAATTGAAGCGAGCGCAACAGCGCCATGCCGCGCTCGAGCCAGGTGTTGCGCCACTCGATCACCTCGTCGGGCGTGCCGACGCGGATGAACTCGCGCATACGAAACGACTGCAGCCGGGTCGGTTCGGCCGAGGGCTCGTGGCGATAGACCCAGTTCATCACCGTGACGAGCCGCCCGCCATCACGCAGCAGCCCCGAGAAGATCGGGTAGACCGGGTAGCAGGCCGCCGGCGTCAACATCGACTCGGTGATCGCGAGCAGGTCTTCCCAACGCTCGCCCGCATGCACACGCTCGCTCAACGCCCGCGCCTCGCGCTCGCTGCCGAAGAAGCTGCTGATCGATCCGCAAAGCTGCGGAAAGTTGTCCATGTAGCCGACCTTCTCGATCAGCGCGCGCGCGACGATCGGCGGGAAGGTCATTGTCTCGGCGTGATCGTCGGCCGCGGTGCGGGCGACGAGCGCGTCGAAGCGCGCAAGGATGTCCTCGAATACCGCGCCGCGACCGTAGCCACCCTGCACACCCGTGGGGATGATCAGGCCGTGTTCGACGAGTGCTGCGTAGAACAGCTCGGGGTCGTAGGGATCGACGCCGGTCGAATCCAAAACTGCTTCAGACATCTTTCACCACCAGCAACATCGACGCGCTCTTGGAAGCGAGCCGTTCGTTCGAGATCATCAGCGCGGCCGAGAGGCTGTCGCGGTAGTGGCGACCGACGCTGAACTTGGAGTCGTTCTTGTAACCCATCACGCCGATGATCTGAAGCGCCTGATGCACGATCCGCGGCGCGGCCTCGGAGGCCTGCATCTTCAGGTGGTTCATCTTCAGCGCCCAGCCCATCGTCATCAGCTCGTCTCGACCCGCCGGGTCATCGCCGAGCGCATCGAAGGCCGCCGCGCAACCCCACCACAGTTGCTGCAGCGTGTGCAATTCGGCCACGGCCTGCGCGAGCGCACCGGCTGCCGGCGGCATCGACCCCGGTGTCCTGCGGGCCTGCGCGCGCACGAAGGCCGCTGCACGCGCGACTGCATCGGCGGCGATGCCCCACCACAGCGCCGACCACAGGATGTGCGAGTACGGCACCATCGTCTGGGCCGACGACTCGGCGAACGCACCGGGCACGATCTGTTGCACGTCGGCCTGCGCCACCAACTCACCGCCGGGGCTGCAGGTGCCACGCATGCCGAGCGTGTCCCAGTTCGAGGTCGGCGTGAGCGTGTAGTCGCCGCGCTGCAGGTAGACCAGCACCTGATCGCCCGCCGGCGCATCGGGCGCGCGGCGCGCGGTGACGAGCAATGCATCGGCGTGCGCGCCGTACGAGACGGTGGTCGCGGCCTTGTTCAGCGTGAAGCGCGCGCCCTCGCGCTGCACGGCGCAGACGCTCGAACGCGTGTCGCCTCCGGTGCCGACCTCGGAGGTGACCGACGCGATCAAGGTCTGTTCGGCCGAGATGCTTTCGAGCGTGCGCCGAAACCAGTGCGAATCGAGCCCGTGGCGCGCGAGGCACGCGACCTCGATCAGGTGCATCGCGAGCACCATGCCGCTGGCCGAGCAGCCCTGCGCGAGCGCGCCGCACAGGCTGGCGAGCTGGCTCATGTTGCAGCCGAAACCGCCGAGAGACTCGGGCACACCTGCAGACAGCACGCGCAACTCGCGCAGCGCCGCCACGCTCTCCTGCGGGAAGCGCGCCTGCGCATCGACGTGACCGGCCTGCACCGCCGCCACGTCGGTCGCCGTCCGCTGCACCGCTCTCAGCAGCGTCTCGAAATCCTGACTTCGCATGGTCGAAATTCCTTTTCGCGAATGGGTCACACGCGCAGCGGTTTCCGCGAGCAACCAGCCCTTGCTGTGCTCGCCCCCTCGTTCGAGGGTTTCGGCGTCGAAGAAACCACGCACCTGTGATTTGCGTGTGAATCTACACTTGTTAGCAGTTGTGTTGTGACCCGGGATTGCCGAAGATGCAGTCGTTGATGAATACACACGAATTCACCGTCGAGACAGCACCACGACCGGCCGCAGCCTTGCTGCCGGGCTTGCGCGTAGGCATCGACATCACGCAGATCAGCGCGATCGCAGCGTCGCTCGAGAGCTTCGGCGAGCGCTTCATGCGGCGCCTGTTCAGTGTCGACGAAGTGGCCTATGCGACGCAGGTGCCCGCGCAAACCGCGCAGCGCCTGGCCGCACGCTTTGCCGCGAAAGAAGCCGCGATCAAGGCCTTCAATCTTTCCGAAGCCGGCGTCGGTTGGCGCGACATCGAAGTCACGCGCCATGCCGACGGCGCCTGCTCGCTCGCATTGCATCGCCGCGCGGCCACGCTGGTCGGGCAAAGCGGATGCACGCAGATCGCGGTGAGCCTGAGCCACGACGGCGACTACGCCACCGCGGTAGTCGCCGCACGCGATCCGCGCTGATTTTTTTTGACAGCACTTTGACCAGAGGACAAGGCAAGCCATGCACGCCCATCAAGAGTTCGACGCCCAGATCCGCACGATCCTGGCCCAACACGGCCGGCTCGCCGTCGACGCGAATGCACTCGACGCCGACGCCGATCTCTACCAGGCCGGCATGAGTTCGCATGCCAGCGTCAACGTGATGCTCGCGCTCGAGAGCGCGTTTGACCTCGAGTTTCCCGACGAATTGCTCAAGCGCAGCGTGTTCGGCAGCATCGCCTCGATCCGCGAGGCGGTGACCTCGATCGGTGTGGGCCAGACCTGACAGGGCGTGAGCGAATACGGCACGCCGGAGCGGACCGTGAACCAGCCATCACCGCCTGCCTGCGGCGAGCGGCGCACCGCCTTGGCGGCGCGCTGGTCGTTGCGCCACGCGCCGTCGGGCACGCTGGCCACACCGGAGTCGATGGCGACAGATTCGCCCGAAGGCTGGCTCGACATCGTCGCACCCGACACCGTGGCCTCCGCCTTGCGCGGGCGCGGGCTCTGGTCGCTCGACGCGCCGGCCCGCAACTTCGACGCTGACGACTGGTGGTTCCGCGCGCGGTTCGATGCGCCGGCGCATCCACCGGGTGCCGGTGCGCCTGATCTCGTGTTCGGCGGACTCGCGGGGCTCTGCGAGGTCTGGCTGAACGGCGCGCCGCTGCTGGCCAGCCACAACATGCATTTGTCTCACCGCTGCGCCGCACCGGCCTTGCAGGCCAGCGGCAATGAATTGCTGCTGCGCTTCGCCTCGCTGGATCAGGCGCTCGCGCAGCGCCGAGCGCGTCCGCGCTGGCGCGCACCGATGGTCGCGCACCAGCAGTTGCGCTGGCAGCGCCAGACGCTGCTCGGGCGCACACCCGGCTGGTCGCCACCGGCAGCACCGGTCGGCCCGTGGCGTGCGATCGAGTGGGCCGAAGGCACGCAGGTCGCGGCCTCGCAGCTTCGCCTGCGCAGCCGCGTCGAGGGCACGCGCGGCGTGCTCGAGTTGACGGTCGACCTGGCGCCACGCGATCGCGAAACGCGCATCTTCGGCGCCGAACTCGTGTTGGCGCGAGGCGGCCAGTGGTATCGCGCGGCGTTGATCCGCGACCCGCACAAGCTCGGCGGCTTCCATGCCACGCTTGCCGTGACCGATGCTGCACTCTGGTGGCCGCACACGCACGGCGAGCCAGCGCTGTACGACGCAACCCTGCATGTGCAATACGGCAGCGGCGGCGCCGAAACGGTCGCACTCGACCAGGGCCGCATCGGCTTTCGCACGCTCACGCTGGACACCCGGCACGGCGATTTCGCGCTGCGCGTGAACGGCGTGCCGGTGTTCTGCCGCGGCGCCTGCTGGACGCCGCTCGACGTCGTCAGCCTGAAAGCCACGCCCGAAACCACCCGCACCGCGCTTGAACAGGCACGCGACGCCGGCATGAACATGCTGCGCATCAGTGGCAGCATGGTGTACGAAGACACACCCTTCTTCGACGCCTGCGACGCGCTCGGCATGCTGGTATGGCAGGACTTCATGTTCGCGAACATGGACTACCCGAACGAGGACGCCGCTTTCGCCGACTCGGTGCGCGCAGAAGTTGTGCAGCAACTCGAACGCTGGCAGGCGCGGCCCTGCCTGGCCGTGCTGTGCGGCAACAGCGAAGCCGAGCAGCAAGCCGCGATGTGGGGCGCGCCGCGGGCGAACTGGTCGCAGCCGCTGTTCGATCGCGACGTCGCTGAACTCGCCGCCAGCTGGTGCCCCGACGTGCCGTATTGGCCATCGAGCGCGCACGGCGGCGCGTTTCCGCACCAGAACGACGTCGGCACGACCTCGTACTACGGCGTCGGTGCGTACCGCCGGCCGCTCGAAGATGCACGCCGCGCCGGCCTGCGCTTCGCGACCGAATGCCTGGCCTTCGCGAACCTGCCTTCGGCTGCGACGCTGGCGCGCCTGCCTGCCGGCAACCATGCGGAAGGATCGAACCTGCCCGCGCGCTGGAAGACCCGCACACCGCGCGACCTCGGCGCCGACTGGGATTTCGACGACGTGCGCGACCACTACCTGCAGCAGCTGTACGCCGTCGACCCGGCGCAGCTGCGTGAGGCCGATCCCGATCGCTACATGGCGCTGGGCCGCGCCGTCGGCGCCGAGGTGATGGCCGCCACTTTCGCCGAATGGCGCCGCGCCGACTCGGGCTGCCGCGGTGCGCTCGTCTGGTTCCTGCGCGACCTCTGGGCCGGCGCCGGCTGGGGTGTGCTCGACGACCAGGGCCTGCCCAAGGCCGCGTTCCACGGCCTGCGCCGCGCGCTCGCACCGGTGGCGATGTTCATCAGCGACGAAGGCACGAACGGGCTGGCCCTGCACCTCGTCAACGACCCGGGCCGTGCATTGTTCGCACACATCGAGATCGCGCTGTACCGTCACGATGGCCTGCGCATGCAGTGCGCGACGCAAACCCATGCGGTCGCCGCGCACGGTGCGCTGACCTTGCCCGTCGCGCAGTGGTTCGACGATTTCGTCGACCTCTCGCGCGCTTATCGGTTCGGCGCCAGCGAATACGCGCTGGTCGTCGCCACCTGGCGCGATGGCGATGGCGTCGCGGTGACACAGGCCTTCCACTTCTGCGACGGCCTGGCCGCCCAGCGCGCGAACGACATCGGGTTGAGCGCGCAGGCCACGCACGGCGCAGACGGCCGGATCGAGCTGCGGATCAGCACGCGAAACTTCGCGCAGTCTGTGCAGATCGATGTGCCCGGCTTCGTCGGCCCGGACGAGTTCTTCCACCTCGCGCCCAACGCCGAGCGCACGCTCGTGCTGGTGCCCACAGGTGCCCACCCGCGGCGCGGTCTGCGCGGTCGCGTCACCGCGCTCAACAGCATCGCGAGCGCGACACTGGAGTTGGCGCCGTGCTGAGCCATTGCGCCAACGTCGAAACCGGCTGGATCGCTTCGCCCGGCGGCTTCACCGGGACCTCCTGGTTCGCGCCCTCGGGTGGGCGGCACAGTACGGCGGCCGTGTTGATCGTGCCCGGCATCGCCCACGAAGAGCGCACGATGGCCGACGGCCTGAATGCGCTGGCGGAGTCGCTCGCCGTCGCCGGGCACGGCACGCTGCTGATCGATCTGCACGGCACCGCGCACAGCAGCGGCCAACTCGACACGCCGCAGATCGGCGAGCATTGGCGCGGCGATGTTCGGGCGGCGCTGCACCACCTGCGCGCGGCCGGTTTCGAGCAGGTGATCGTCGTCGGCGTCCGACTCGGCGCGCTGATCGCGCTCGACGCGTTGCGCCACGAGCGGGTCGATGGGTTCGTCGCCTGGTCGCCGGTGGCGTCGGGTCGCCGCCACGTGCGCGAACTTCGCATGCTGCAAGGCGGAGCGACCGAACCCATGGCACGCAAGGGCGCGCCGTTGTCGATCGCCGGCCACAACATCCCGGCCGCAGCACTCGCGCACCTGGCGACGCTCGACCTGCACTCACTGGCCGAGCGGGCACCGGCGCCGATGCTGTTGCTCGACCATGTCGAACGGCTCAAACCCGACTGGTGCGAAACCTTCACCGACGCAGGGCACGCGGTCGATCGTCTTGCCTCCGTCGAACTCGATCGCTGGTTGTTCAGCCCCGACCTGATGCCGGTGCTGCCGCTGGCCGACATCCGCAGCGTCACCGCGTGGTGCGAGGGCACGGTGCCGATGGCAATGCCGTCGACGCGCCGCGCGGACGCGCGCCCGAACCTGCTGCACGAGATCGTGCTGACACACGCCTGCGGCCGGCGCGTGCGTGAACGCACGGTGCGCATCGAGCCGCAAGGGCTGAGCGGCATCGTCAGCGAGCCGGCCGACGGATGCGCGCAAGGCGCGACCCGGCTGCTCGCCACCCTGGTCGGGCCGGGCCGCCTGTTTCCGGAACTCGCTCGTGCCGAGGCCGCACGCGGCAAGGCCTGTCTGCGTTTCGACTTCGCCGGCTTCTCGACCAGCCGCCGGCGTGGCGACGGCTCGGGTGGCTCGCTCTACGCGCCCGACAACCGGATCGATGTCGTCGCGGCGCGTGCCTGGCTGCGCCGCTCCGGGCACGAGAAGGTGGTGATGCTGGGGTTCTGCGCCGGGGCCTGGTCGATGATTCACGCGGGCCACGCGCCGGGTGTGGTCGGGTTCGTCGGCATCAACGTCGCCATGTACCGGCAGCCCGACTACGCCTGGCGCGATCACCTGCGCCCGACGGGCCACCCGCTCTCGAAAGTGCTTTCGCTGCTGCGTCGCATCGAGCCGCTCGCGCCCGCCGTCGATCGGATCGAACGCGGCTTGCGTCTGGCGTTGAGCCCGACACGCTGGCTGCTGCGACTGTGCGAATCGCCTGCGCGGCCGCTGCTGATCTACGGTGCATCGGACCTGGGTCTGGCGCACTTGAAGCAACAGCTCGGCCCGCGCCTCGCCGCGCTGCAACGCGACGACCGGCTGCGTCTGGAGACCTACGACGGTCTCGGCCATCTGACCGAAGGAACGGGCGCACGAGCGCAGGCCTTGGCCGACATCGCCGGCTTCCTCGACGAACTCGACGACGGCGACGAACCCGTGTCGCGCCCGGCCCTCATGCCGACGGCGCGCGGCGTCCGGCCGGGGCTGCGCCCCTTCACGGGCGAGACCGGGGCCGGCAGTCTCTCGGGCTGACGCGACCGCCGTGAAAGCGGCGCCGGGTGACCGCGCGCGAGGCACACTTGTCACGGCTGGGACAAAGCGAAAACGCACGGTCGTGCTAAAACTCGGCGGGAACTCGATACAACCGAACGCTGGAGACGCGCCATGGACCTGAATTTCACGCCCGAAGAACAAGCCTTCCGCGAGGAAATTCGCGGCTGGGTCGCCGAGAACCTGCCGAAGGAGATCAGCCACAAGGTGCACAACGCCCTGCACCTGACCAAGGAAGACATGCAGCGCTGGGCGCGCATCCTCGGCAAGAAGGGTTGGCACGGCTGGGGCTGGCCGAAGCAGTTCGGCGGGCCGGGCTGGAGCGCGATCCAGAAGCACCTGTTCGAGGAAGAGAGCGCGCTCGCCGGTGCGCCTCGCGTCGTGCCGTTCGGCCCCGTGATGGTGGCACCGGTGATCATGGCCTTCGGCACGCCCGCGCAGCAGGAGCGTTTCCTGCCCGGCATCATGAGCGGCGATGTCTGGTGGAGCCAGGGCTACAGCGAGCCGGGCTCGGGTTCCGACCTCGCCTCCGTCAAGACAAAGGCCGAACGCAAAGGCGACTACTACCTCGTCAACGGCCAGAAGACCTGGACGACGCTCGGCCAGTACGGCGACTGGATCTTCTGCCTCGTGCGCACCAGCAACGAAGGCAAGCCGCAGACCGGCATCAGCTTCCTGCTGATCGACATGAAGAGCCCCGGCGTCTCGGTGCGGCCGATCATCACGATGGACGGCGCGCACGAAGTCAACGAGGTCTGGTTCGACAACGTCGAGGTGCCGGCCGACCAACTCATCGGCGAAGAGAACAAGGGCTGGACATATGCCAAGCACCTGCTCGCGCACGAGCGCACCAACATCGCCGACGTGAACCGCGCGAAGCGTGAACTCGAGCGCTTGAAGCGCATCGCGACCGCCGAGGGTGTTTATGCCGACGCACGTTTCCGCGACGAGATCGCCAAGCTCGAGGTCGAAGTCGTCGCGCTCGAGATGATGGTGCTGCGCGTGCTCTCGGCCGAGAAGAGCGGCAAGGCCGCGCTCGACGTCGCCGGCCTGCTGAAGATCCGCGGCAGCGAGATCCAGCAGCGCTACAGCGAACTGATGATGCTGGCCGCGGGGCCGGCCTCGGTGCCCTGGATTCGCGAAGCGATGGAAGCCGGCTGGCAGGGCGACATGGCCGCCGGTGCGTTCGTCGCCCCGCTGGCGGGCACCTACTTCAACATGCGCAAGACCACGATCTACGGCGGCAGCAACGAAGTGCAACGCAACATCGTCGCGCAGACCGTGCTCGGCTGAACCAGACAGAAGGAACTGACATGGACTTCGATTTTTCGGACGACCAGGAAATGCTTCGCGACACGGTGCGCAAGTGGGTCGACAAGGCCTACACCTTCGAGCGCCGCCGCGGCATCGTCAAGGAAGGCGGCTACTCGGCTTCGGCCTGGAAAGAGCTCGCCGAGCTCGGCCTGCTCGGCCTTTATGTCTCGGAAGACAACGGCGGCATGGGCTTCGGCCCGGTCGATGCGATGGTCGTGATGGAGGAACTGGGCCGGGGCATCGTGCTGGAGCCGTTCGCGGCCGTGTCGCTGGTCGCGACCAGCCTGCTCAACGCCGGCAAGGCGCCCTCGGCCGCGCTGTGGCTGCAAGGTATCGCCGAGGGCAAGGAGCGGGTCGTGCTCGCGCACCAGGAGCGCGGCGCGCGCTACCGGTTCGCCCATGTCGAGACCACGGCGAAGAACCAGGCCGGCACATGGCAGTTGAGCGGCGCCAAGACGGTGGTGCCGGCCGGCGCGCATGCGGGTGCGTTCATCGTGCCGGCGCGCGTGAGCGGCGCGGTCGACGACGAATCGGGCATCGCCCTCTTCCTGGTCTCCAAAGGCCAGAAGGGCGTGACCGTGCGTGGCTACCCGACGCAAGACGGCGCCTGCGCCGCCGACCTCACACTGAAAGATGCGGACGCGATCGAGCTGCTGCCCGCCGGCGAGGCCTTCGCCGCGCTCGAGCATGCGATCGACATCGGCACCGCCGCGCTCTGTGCCGAAGCTGTCGGTGCGATGGACAAGCTGGTCGCGATCACGGTCGACTACATGAACACGCGCAAGCAGTTCGGTGTGACGATCAGCACCTTCCAGGCGCTGAAGCACCGCATCGCCGACGTCAAGATGCAGCTCGAACTCGGCCGCTCGATGAGCTACTTCGCGAGCCTGAAGCTGAACGAGCCGGCGCCGCAGCGCCGCCGTGCGATCGCGCAGGCGAAGTACCAGCTCGGGCAATCGATGCGCTTCGTCGGCCAGCAGTGCATCCAGCTGCACGGCGGCATCGGCGTGACCGACGAGTACACCGCCGGCCACTACTTCAAGCGCCTGACGGTGATGGAGATGACTTACGGCGACTCGATGCATCAGCTCGGCGAGGTGTCGGCGCGCATGCAGAACACAGCAGGTGTTTTTGCATGAGGCTCGCGGCCGGCGTGTTCGCCTGATGAGCGAGGCGGGTCGGCCCCGCGGGCCCGCATCGCGAACCGACAGCCTGACCGACGTGCGCGGCCTGCGCGTCGGCCACCACACCGACACGCGGCGCCCGACCGGCGTCACCGTGGTCCTCACGCCCGATGGCGCGGTTGCCGGCGTCGACGTGCGCGGCGCCGCGCCGGGCACGCGCGAGACCGAACTGCTTTCGCCGCTCAACGCGGTCGAGAGCGTCCACGCGATCATGCTCGCCGGCGGCAGCGCGTTCGGGCTCGACGCGGCCGGCGGCGTGATGCGCTGGCTCGATGAACGCGGCGCCGGCGTGCCGGTCGGCCCGGCGCGCGTGCCGATCGTGCCAGCGGCCATCCTGTTCGACCTGTGGATCGGTGACCATTCGATCCGCCCCGATGCGGCCTCGGGCTATGCGGCCTGCGAGGCCGCGAGCGACGCGCCGGTCGTGCAGGGCAACGTCGGTGCCGGCACCGGTTGCGCGGTCGGCAAATTGTTCGGCATCGGCCGCGCGATGCGCGGCGGGCTCGGCAGCGCTTCGGTGACGGTCGGCGGGATCACGGTCGGCGCGCTGGTCGCGGTCAACGCGATCGGCGACGTGGTCGATCCGTCGACCGGACGGGTCATCGCCGGCGCCCGAACAGCGGACGGGAGCGCGCTGCTGGGCACGATGCAGGCCTTGTTGCGGGGCGATGTACCTGCACCGCTGCAAGTCGGCGCGGCCACCACGCTGGGCATCGTCGCGACCGATGCGGTGCTGACCAAGGCGCAGGCCAACAAGGTGGCGCAGATGGCACACGATGGCTTCGCACGCGCGATCAACCCGGTGCACACGATGACCGATGGCGACACGATCTTCGCGCTCGCCACCGGCGCGACCCGGCGCACGGCGAACGTCACGCTGATCGGCGCGCTCGGCGCCGAAGTGATGGCGACCGCGATCGTGCGCGCGGTGCGCGAAGCAACGAGGCTCGATGACCCAGGCCTTCCCTCGTTGCCGTCTGCGAATGACCTGTGTCACACACCGTCGCCACAATCGTCCGGCCCCGAAGACCGGGAAGACCACGAGAACGAGACCCCGCCATGACCCTGAATCGCCGCCGCCTGTTGATCGCCTCGAGTGCCTCCGCGCTGCTCGCGGCCTGCGCCACCGGGAGCACCGCACCGCCGCCGCCGATCGTGTTCGTGCACGGCAACGGCGATACCGCGGCCCTGTGGATGACCACGCTCTGGCGCTTCGAATCCAACGGCTGGCCGCGCGACCGCCTGCACGCGATCGACATCCCCTACCCGCTCTCGCGCGACGACGACACCAAGCCGCAAGAGGGCCGCAGCTCGACCGCCGAGAACATGGCCTATCTCTCCGGCGAGGTCGACAAGGTCTTGATGGCGACCGGCGCGCGCCAGGTCGTGCTGATCGCGAACTCGCGCGGCGGCAACGCGGTGCGCAACTACCTCAAGAACGGCGCCGGCAAGGTCTCGCACGCGATCCTGTGCGGCACGCCGAACCACGGCGTGTACGCCGACCCCAAACGCAACCCGAACGCCGAGTTCAATGGCGCCGGTGCGTTCCTGACCCGTTTGAACACGCCTGACACGCCGAACGGCGACGAGGTCACGGAGGGCGTCAAGTGGATGACGATCCGCTCGGACAACAACGACAAGTTCGCTCAGCCTGATGGCGCATGGATCGGCGCGAAGGGCATGCCGACGAACGTCACCGCGCTCGGGCCGGAGCTGAAGGGCGCCGTCAACGTCGTCATCCCGGGCATCGACCACCGCGAAACCGCCTACAGCGCCAAGGCCTTCGAGCACATGTTCGGGTTCATCACCTCGCGGCCGCCGGTGTCGCTGATCGTCGCAACGGAGGCGAGCGTGGTCCTCGACGGCAAGGTCAGCGGCTATTTCGCCCATGGCGCGGCCGGCACCGTGCCGACCAACCTGCCGCTGGTCGGCGCGAGCGTCGAGCTCTACACGATCGACGCGCGCACCGGCGAGCGCCTGGGCGCGGCGGTGCACCGCAAGACGATCGCCGCCGATGGTGCTTGGGGCCCGTTCAACGCCGACCCGCAGGCGCGCTACGAGTTCGTGCTTGCAGCGCCCGGCTACGCGACGACCCACATCTACCGGTCGCCGTTCCCGCGCTCGTCGGGCATCGTGAACCTGCGCGTCGAGAAGCTGCTCGAGGCCGACAAGGACGCCGGCGCGATCGTCGTGATGACGCGCCCGCGCGGCTACTTCGGCCTGCCGCGCGACGCGATCACCTTCGACGGCAAGAGCCCGCCCGGCGTGCCTTCGGGCGTGGCCGGGGTTGCGTCGTCGAAGCTGAAACTCGCCGACGACACGAACCGGCCGCTGATCGCCGTGTTCAACGACGAGCGCCTCGTCGGTCGCGCCTGGCCGGTCGCGAACAACGAGATCAGCTACCTCGAACTGACGTACTGAAACGGTCACGCGAACCCGCCTGCGAGTGAAACACCGGATCGTCTTCGTCTGCACCGGCAACATCTGCCGCAGCCCGACCGCCGAGGCCGTGCTGCGCCAGCTTGTCGCTAGCCGCAGGTTCGCCGATCGCATCGAAGTGGCTTCGGCGGGGCTCGAAAGCTGGCACGTCGGCTCGCCGCCCGATGCGCGCAGCCAGGCGCACGCGCTGCGTCGCGGGTACGACCTCTCGGCCCAGCGCGCGCGGCACTTCACGCGTGACGATTTCGCGCGCTTCGATCAGGTGATCGCGATGGATGCCGGCCATCACGAACGCCTGCGTCTCATCTGCCCGTCAGGCCAGACGCACAAGCTGCGCCATGCCGCCGATTTCAGCGCGCTCGTGCCGGCGGCCGGCGTGCCCGACCCGTACTACGGCGACGCGAACGGCTTCGAGCAGGTGCTCGACATGGTCGAGTCGGTTTGCGCGGGCGTGATGGCCGAGATCTGGCTGCCCAGGGAACCGGGCTGAGCGAGCCTCTCAGGTCTGCACACCGCGAGCTCGGTGCGCTCACCAGCCTTCGCTGGCCGGCTCGCCCTTGAACGGCCCAGTCAACTCCGGCGTGATCCAGCCGCCGTAGAAGCCGCCCGGTTGCGGTGTCACGATCTCGCCGTCGACGCGGCAGTCGAGTTCATGCGGGTAGAACGCGACCCGGTTCGCGAGTGCCTCGGCACCGGCCAGCGGCTGCGCGTAACTCCAGGCCACGCGCACGAGGCGGCGTGTGCCGTCGACGAGCGTCCAGTAGCGTGCCGGCCCTTTCCATTCGCAGAACGAGGCGCCCGCCGCGGGTTGCAGGAAGTGCCGCGCGACATCGTCCCAGGGCAGGTAGAAACTCGGTGGGTGCGCGGTTTCGAGCACACGGATCGCGCGCCGCGTGCGAGCCACTTCCACGTCGCCCCAACGGATCACGACCTCGCGCGTTTCGGGCGCCAGGCAGGGCGGGCGCGGGTAGTCCCAGACCGAAAACTGGTCTGGCCCGGGCTCGGCCGCGAACGGCGGCCGAGCCTGGCCGCGCCACTGCCAGTGCTCGCGCGCAGCGCGCAGCCACGCCGGCGGATCGTCAGCGGATCGGTTCATCGCGGAACGCCAGTGTCGCGTCGTCGACGACGCGTTGCAGGGCCTGCTCGAACATCGTTCGCGCGACGCCCGCGGTGTGGCTCATTTGCCGGTGCAGCACGGCATCGGCGGGGCCGGTGGAAGAGCACTCCTGGCTGTAGCGCTCGAAGCCGGCGAGTTGCGCCACGATCTCGGTCATGTGGCGCAGGCACTCGCAGGCGACCGAAGACGGCGTCGCGGCCAAGCGCGCCAGCGCCTCGTCGCTGAAACGACGCGGTGCCGGCTGCCAGGCCGATTCGGCCGGCGCATGCGGAAGCGCCTCACGTGCGCCGCGCACCCACTGGGCCAGTTCACGATCGCTCAGCGGTTCGCGTCTCACGGTGACGCCGGCCTCGCGCAACGAAGCTGCGCTGGCTTCGGTGCCGAAAGCGTAGACGGCGAAGATCGCTCTGGCACGAAGCGAGGCGCCGAGCGCCAGCACGCGTTCGACCATGCGTGGCTGCAACGAGGCCAACCGCACCAGCAACAGGCCGACCTCGCCCTCGGGCGCGGGCGCCGACTCGGCTTGGTCGAGATCGTCGTGCACCGCGCGCAGCCGGCAGCCGGGCACCGCCTCGAGCGCATGCGCGGCGCTGCGGCCGACGACGATCGCCTCGAGCACCGCGCCGTGCGCCGGCCCCACGGGCACCGGCACGCCGTCGGCCAGGGCGCGCAGCGACTCGAGCCCGAGCGTCGCGATGGTGCCGATCGGGTGGCCGGCGTGGGTGAGCTGGCGCAGCAACCGCAGGCGCGACACGTCGTGCGGCGAATAGACGCGCTGGCCGCTCTCGGTGCGCGCCGCGGCGACGACGCCGTAGCGCCGCTCCCAGACCCGCAGCGTGGTCACCGGCAGGCCCGCCAGCCGTGCTGCGGTGCCGCTGCGAAGGCGCGGGTGGCGCATGGGCGCCAAGGCTTCGGAGAGTGCGTCGGTCATGGTGAGCGGGCTGCGTTGGTTCGGATCATGATAGCTCTATGAAACGCTTTTGACTCGCTTATATCGACTCAAAGGCATGCCATAGCTCCATATTTCTTGATTTATCGACCGATATTCGCTTTATCCTGTTCAACATGGCGTCATCTTTGATTTCCGTCCCGAAAGCCGTCGAGCCCTTGAATCCACCCCGGGTCGCCGTGATCGGCGCCGGCGTGGCGGGTGCGGCATGCGCCGCAGGGCTGCTGCGCGCCGGCTTCGATGTGACCGTGTTCGACAAATCGCGTGGCGTCGGCGGGCGCCTGGCGACTCGCCGCGCGCACTGGGTCGCTTCCGATGGCCGAGCCCGCGACGCCGAGTTCGACCACGGCTGCCCGCATTTCACGGCGAGCCGACCGCGCTTCCAGGCCGTGATCGAGCGGGCCGTGGCGCTCGGTTGCGCAGCACGCTGGCAGCAGCACGTGCACGCCACCTTCCCTGCGCCGCGGACCCGGGAGGTGATCGTGCCGGCACCGAGCATGCCCGCCTTCTGCCGGCACCTGCTGAACGGCGTGCCGCAACGCCTTGGCCACGCCGTGACCGGCTTGCAGCGCTGCAGCGAGGGCTGGCTGCTGCACCTCGCCGATGCCACCGCGGGCGACCGCACCGAAGGCGCATTTCAGCAAGTCGTGCTCGCGATCCCGGCGGCGCAGGCGGCGATGCTGCTGGGAGGCCACCAGAGCGACTGGGCCGACGCACTGGCCAGCGTGCGCATGGCACCGCGCTGGACCCTGATGGCCGTGACCGACGACGTCGACTGGCCGTGGGACGCCGCGCAGTTGGATGGCAGCGAGCTGGGTTGGGTCCTGCGCGACGATCGCGCTCCCGGCAGACGATTCGGAGCAGGCGTGGTGCCGTGGGTGGCCCACGCGACGCCGGCATGGAGCCGCGCGCACCTGGAAGACGACGCGGTGCAGGTCGCCGAGTCCCTGCGCGCCGCGCTCGGGCGCTTGCTCGGCGGCACGCGCCCGCTGCGCTGGCATCACGCCGCAGCGCATCGCTGGCGCTACGCGGAGCTCGAACGGCGCGCACCGGGTGGCCTCGACTGCTGGTGGAGCCATGGCCTCGGACTCGGCGTCTGCGGCGATGCCTTCGGCGACGGCTCGGTCGAGGCCGCCTGGCGTTCGGGCGACGAACTGGCCGACGGCATCGCCGCATCGTTCGACGCGGCGCCGGCGGCCTGTGTCGCGCCCGAGGCCGAGCTGATCGGCTCCGTGCGTTGACGGCCCTGCGCACGCTGGTTGTCGTGCTGGGCGACCAGCTCGATCGGCAGTCGTCGGCGTTCGACGGTTTCGACCCCACTTGCGACGCGGTCTGGATGGCCGAGGTAGCCGAAGAGTCGAGCCATGTCTGGTCCGCGAAACAACGCATCGCTTTGTTCCTTGCGGCGATGCGGCATTTCGCCGCGGCCTTGCGCAGCGACGGCATACCGCTGCACTACACAAGGCTCGACGGTCCGGAATCGGCGACCTCGCTGGCCGCCGAACTGCGAGCGACCATCGCTCGCCTGAACCCGCAGCGGCTGGTGATGCGCGCACCCGGCGACTGGCGCGTGTACCAGTCGATCAGGCAGGTGGCAGCCGATGCCGGCCTCACGCTCGAGGTTCGCGAGGACCGGCAGTTCTTCGGCACCGTGCGCGAGTTCGCGGCCCACGCCAAAGGCCGCAAGACACTTCGCCTCGAGTACTTCTACCGCGAGCTGCGCCAGCGCCACGATGTGCTGATGCACGAGGGCAAGCCGATCGGCGGCCAGTGGAACTTCGACGCCGAGAACCGCGCCGCCTTCGGCCCGCATGGCCCCGGCGCGTTGCCGCCGCCACCGCGCTTCGAACCCGATGCGATCACGCGCGAGGTGATCGAATTCGTGGACAAGCGCTTCGCCGATCACCCCGGCACGCTGGCGCGGTTCGCCTGGCCGGTCACGCGCGCGCAGGCGCTGGAGGCGCTCGAGCGCTTCGTCTCGCAGCGGCTGCCGCACTTCGGCCGCTACCAGGATGCGATGTGGCCCGGCGAACCCTGGCTGTACCACTCGCTGCTGTCGTCGTCGATGAACCTCGGCCTGCTCGGTGCGCAAGAGGTCGTGCGAGCCGCCGAAGCGGCCTTTCACGCCGGCCTGGCACCGCTGCAGAGCGTCGAGGGTTTCGTGCGCCAGATCCTGGGCTGGCGAGAGTACGTGCGCGGAATCTACTGGACACGAATGCCGGCCTACCTCGAGCTGAACGAACTCGATGCGCAGGAGCCCCTGCCCGACTGGTACTGGACCGGCGCCACCGACATGGCCTGCCTGCACGACGCGATCACGCAGACCCTGGCGCACGGCTACGCGCACCACATCCAACGCCTGATGGTGACCGGCCTGTACGCGCTGATGCTCGGCGTGCAGCCGAAGCAGGTGCATGCGTGGTATCTCGCCGTGTATGTCGACGCGGTCGAGTGGGTCGAGTTGCCCAACACGCTCGGCATGAGCCAGTACGCCGATGGCGGCGTGATGGGCAGCAAGCCCTACATCGCCACGGGCAAGTACATCGAGCGCATGGGCGGGCAACACTGTGCGGGCTGCCGCTACGACCCGGCCTTGCGCGAGGGCGACAGCGCCTGCCCGTTCACCACGCTCTACTGGGACTTTCTGCTCCGCCACGAAGCACGGCTCGTGAAGAACCCGCGCATGGCGCTGCAGGTGAAGAACCTCGCGCGGCTCGACGCGGCGCAAAGGCGCGCCGTGACCGAACGCGCGCAGGCGCTCCGCACCCAGCCGAATCAACCGAGGTAGCGCGCCTCCAGGTGCCGGCGGAAGTGCGCGGGGTTCAGCGGCTCGCCGGTCGCGCGCGACGTGAGCTCGGCGGTCGACCAGCGGCTGGCCTGCGACCAGACCTTGTCGCGCAGCCAGTCGAAAGCCGGCGCCAGGTCGCCGCGGGCGATGCGGGTGTCGAGGTCGGGGTGCTCGGCGCGGATCGTCGCGAACCATTGCGCGGCGTACATCGCACCCAGCGTGTAGCAGGGGAAGTAGCCGAACGAGCCGCCGCTCCAGTGAATGTCCTGCAGGCAGCCGTTGCGGTAGTTGCCACGGGTGTCGACCCCTAGCAGCGAGTGCATGCCCTCGTCCCACAACGCGGGGATGTCGTCCGCTTCGACGCTGCCCTCGATCAGGCGCTTCTCGATCCCGTAGCGCAGGATCACGTGTGCGGGGTAGGTCATCTCGTCCGCGTCGACGCGGATGAAATCGGGTCTCACACGCGTCATCAGCGCGTGCAGGTTGCCGCCCTCGAACGCCGGCTGATCGCCGAAGTGCTTGCGCAGCAGCGGCACGAGCAGGCCTGCGAAACCACGGCTGCGGCCGAGCTGCATCTCGAAGCTCAGGCTCTGGCTTTCGTGGATGCCCATCGAGCGCGCGTTCGCGACGGGCTGGCCGAGCCACTCGCGCGGCAGGTTCTGCTCGTAGCGCGCGTGACCCGTCTCGTGAACGGTGCCCATCAGCGCCTGCATCAG
>Ga0075023_100000051_pt1 | contig 25864 bp, 17 predicted proteins | sample Str014_FD_71388 | JGI IMG/M metagenome (GOLD analysis project Ga0075023, IMG submission 71388) | Freshwater sediment microbial communities in response to fracking from Pennsylvania, USA - Straight Creek_MetaG_SC_2014 | ecosystem: Environmental > Aquatic > Freshwater > Creek > Sediment | place... | reverse complement strand
TGCAGTCGCGCATCGAGGTACATCCGATCATCGCGGTGAAGGGCTCGGTGCCGAGCCGGGCCTGGCGGCAGACACCGGCCTTGTCCAACCCGAAACTGTTCGCCCGCGACCGAGGCATCTGCGCCTACTGCGGCCACCGCTTCCACTTCGAAGACCTGACCCGCGAGCACATCGTGCCGACCTCGCGCGGCGGCCTCGACACCTGGATGAACTGCATCACGGCTTGCCGGCCCTGCAACGGCCACAAGGGCAACCGGTTGCCCGAAGAACTCAGCATGTCGCTGATGTACCTGCCCTATGTGCCCAGCCTGCACGAGGACATGATCCTGCGCGGCCGCCGCATCCTGGCCGATCAGATGGAGTTCCTGCTCGCCAGTGTGCCGCGGCATAGCCGGTTGCACGCGTAGCCCGCCGGCGCTGCTGCGCCCGCGCAAGGGTCTCGCCCGAGACCATGGCAAAGTTCTCGCTTGAGAATGCAGACCCGCGCGCTTGTCGCCCCCTTTTTTCCCACGGAGGACCGTCCCATGACGACCCAAAAGCCCACCATCGTCTACACCCTGACCGACGAAGCGCCGATGCTGGCCACTTTCGCGTTCCTGCCCATCATCCGTGCCTTCACCGCGCCGGCAGGCATCGAAGTGGCCGAGAGCGACATCTCGGTCGCTGCACGCGTGCTGGGCGAGTTCCCGGAGTTCCTGACAAATGCCCAGAAACTGCCCGACAACCTCGCCGAACTCGGCCGTCTCACGCTCGAGCCCGGCGCGAACATCATCAAGCTGCCCAACATCAGTGCCTCGGTCTCGCAGTTGATGGCGTGCATCAAGGAGTTGCAAGGCAAGGGCTACGCCTTGCCCGATTTTCCCGAGAACCCGAAGACCGATGCCGAGAAGGCGATCCGCACGCGCTATGCGAAGTGCATCGGCAGCGCGGTGAATCCGGTGCTGCGCGAAGGCAACTCCGACCGCCGCGCGCCCAAGGCCGTGAAGGAATACGCCCGCAAGAACCCGCACAGCATGGCCGACTGGAGCCAGGCCTCGCGCTCGCACGTGTCGCACATGCACGAGGGCGACTTCTATCACGGCGAGAAATCGATGACGCTGGCCGAGGCGCGTGATGTCAGGATGGAGCTGGTCACCAGGAGCGGCAAGACCGTCGTGCTCAAGCCAAAGGTCGCCTTGCGCGACGGCGAGATCATCGACTCGATGTTCATGAGCAAGAAGGCGCTGCTGGCCTTCTACGAGCGCGAGATCGACGACGCCTACAAGACCGGCGTGATGTTCTCGTTGCACGTGAAGGCCACGATGATGAAGGTCTCGCACCCGATCGTCTTCGGCCACTGCGTGAAGATCTTCTACAAGAACGCGTTCGAGAAGCACCAGAAACTGTTCGACGATCTGGGCGTGAACGTCAACAACGGCATGGTCAACCTGTACGACAAGGTGAACACGCTGCCGCAGTCGCAGCGCGACGAGGTGCTGCGCGACCTGCACGCCTGCCACGAAGGCCGGCCAGAACTCGCGATGGTCGACTCGGCCAAGGGCATCACGAACTTCCATTCGCCGAACGACATCATCGTCGACGCCTCGATGCCCGCGATGATCCGCAACGGCGGAAAGATGTGGGGCGCCGACGGTCGCTTGAAAGACGTGAAAGCCGTGATGCCCGAGAGCACCTTTGCCCGCATCTACCAGGAGATGATCAACTTCTGCAAGTGGCACGGCAACTTCGACCCGAAGACCATGGGCACCGTGCCCAACGTCGGCCTGATGGCGCAGCAGGCCGAGGAATACGGCTCGCATGACAAGACCTTCGAGATCACCGAAGCCGGCTCCGCCAACATCGTCGACCTCGCGACCGGCGAGGTGCTGTTGAGCCAGGAGGTGGAGGCCGGCGACATCTGGCGCATGTGCCAGGTGAAAGATGCGCCGATCCGCGACTGGGTCAAGCTCGCCGTCACGCGCGCGCGCAATTCGGGCACGCCGGCGGTGTTCTGGCTCGACCCGTACCGCCCGCACGAGAACGAGGTCATCAAGAAGGTCAAGCTCTACCTGAAGGACTTCGATACCAGCGGGCTCGACATTCAAATCATGAGCCAGGTGCGCGCGATGCGCTTCACGCTGGAGCGCGTGGTGCGCGGGTTCGACACGATCTCGGTCACCGGCAACATCCTGCGCGACTACCTCACCGACCTGTTCCCGATCATGGAACTCGGCACCAGCGCGAAGATGCTGTCGATCGTGCCGCTGATGGCCGGCGGCGGCATGTACGAGACCGGCGCCGGTGGCTCCGCGCCGAAGCACGTGCAGCAACTGGTCGAAGAGAACCACCTGCGCTGGGATTCGCTCGGCGAGTTCCTGGCGCTTGCCGTTTCGCTCGAAGACCTCGGCCTCAAGACCGGCAACGCTCAGGCCAAGATCCTCGCGAAAACGCTCGACGCCGCGACCGGCAAGCTGCTCGACAACAACAAGAACCCGTCGCCGAAGACCGGCCAGCTCGACAACCGCGGCAGCCAGTTCTACCTCGCGATGTACTGGGCGCAGGAGCTTGCGGCGCAGACCGACGACACAAAGCTGCAGGCGCAGTTCGCGCCGCTCGAGAAGGCGCTGGCCGCGAACGAGCAGAAGATCGTCGCCGAGCTCGCCGCCGTGCAGGGCCAACCGGCCGACATCGGCGGCTACTACCTGGTCGACGCCGCCAAGTGCACTGCGGTGATGCGGCCTAGCGCGACCTTCAACGCTGCGCTGGCGTCGGCGGCCGGCTGAGTGCGTTGTCGAGAAAGTCCGCGATGACACGCGCGAGCTCCTCGCGCCTGCCCTCGAAAAAGTGCTGACCGCCGGCGATGATGACTTGGCGGGACGCCGGGTTCGAGGCGATCTGCGCCTTGCGCTCGTCTGCGCCGAAGCGGGCCACGTCCCAGTCGCGCGTGCCGAACACGTCGAGCACCGGGATCTTGATGCGGAACATGTCTTCGAGCCCGTTGATGATGCTGACGAACACCCAGGCGTCGACGGGCACACGCGGGGTGTGGGTCAAATAGTGGTTGGCCATGGTCGCCCCCAGGCTGTGCGAGACGATCGCGACCTTCGCCGCGCCGCGGCCGCGCAGCCAGCCGATCGCCAGAGCGAGACGCTCGTCGGCATCGTCGAAGGTCGGCAGGTAGTCACCGATCTTCGCGGTGCCGGGCAGCACCGGCATCTGGATCGACAGGGTTGAGTAGCCGGCGTCGGCCAGCAGCAAGCGCAACTCGCCGTACAGGTCGTAGTCGGGCGACCAGCCGCGCCCGTGGACGATCACTACCGTGCCCCGCTCGACGGCAGCCCGAACGTAGAGCGCGAGGAAGCGATGGCCATTGCGCTGTTCCAGCCGTTGCACCTCTCCGAAGACCGGCGCGGCTAGCAACTCGTCGGCAAGGTGCGCCTCACGTGCATAGTCCTGGGCGTTGGCGCACAGGGCTGCGCTCGCGATTGCGGCTGCGCAGAGGCACTTCAGGCGGGGCGTGCGGGGCACGCGCGGCTGCGCGCACCCCGCTGAGTCCGGCGGCTGCGCCCCTATGCCAGCCGCAGCGGTAGCTTGCGCAGCCGCTTGCCCGTGGCCGCGAACACCGCGTTGCCCACCGCCGGGCCGATCATCGCCGTCACCGGTTCACCGATGCCGCCCGGCTTGCCACCGCTGGGCATCAGGATGATCTCGATCGCGGGGGATTGGTCCATGCGCACGACCGGGTAGTCGTGGAAGTTGTTCTGCTCGACCACGCCGTCTTTCAGCGTGATCTCACCGAACAGCGCAGCCGACAGGCCGAAGATCACGCTGCTCTCGATCTGCTGCTCGACGATGTTGGGGTTCACCATGGAGCCGAGGTCGGCGGCCACCGTGACCTTGTGTACGCGGATTTCGCCGCCTGTGACCGAGACCTCGGACACCAGCGCCAGGTACGTGCCGTAGCCTTCCATCACCGCAACGCCGCGCGAGCGACCCGCCGCCGGTGCGGTGCCCCAGCCCGACTTCTGCGCCGCCATGTCGAGCACCTTCAGGTGGCGCGGCGCGTTGGCGAGCAGGGTGCGACGGTAGGCGAGCGGGTCCTTGCCGGCCGCGACCGCGAGTTCGTCGATGAATGATTCGTTGGCGAACGCGTTGAGCGCATGCGACACCGAGCGCCAGTAGCCCACACGCAGCCCCGTGTCATGGATCACGACGTCGGCGTACTGGTTCGGAATGGCATAGGGCACGACCGAGGCTTCGGTCATGAACGGGTCGATGCCGTCTTTCACGAACACCGAGAACAGGCGCGCAGTCACGGACGGGCTGGTCAGGTGGAATTTGATCGCCGTCGGCATGCCCTGCGCATCGAGCCCGGCCGACATGCGGTGCAACGCGATCGGACGATAGAAGTCGTGCTTCATGTCGTCTTCGCGCGACCAGAGCAGCTTCACCGGCGCGCCGACGGCCTTCGAAATCTCGACCACCTGCGCGATGAAGTCGACGTCAATGCGGCGCCCGAAGCCGCCACCGAGAAAGGTGGTGCGGATCGTCACCTGCTCGGGCTTGACGCCGGCGATCGCCGCCGCGGTGCCGACCGCGAGCTGCTGGAACTGGGTCGGGCCGTAGAGCAGTACCGAATCCTTGCGCACATCCGCGGTGAAATTCATCGGCTCCATCGGCGAGTGCGACAGGAACGGCAGCTCGTAGGTGGCGTCGATCCGGCGGGTCGCGGCCTTCATGCCGGCATCGACATCGCCGACCTTCTTGATCACCGCGCCAGGCTTGGCGGATGCAGTCTTGAGTGCAGCGCCGATGCTGGCCGAACTCAGCGCCTTGCCCGGACCCTCGTTCCACTTCACGTCGATCGTCTCGAGCGCCTTGCGCGCATGCCAGTAAGTGTCTGCCACGACCGCCACGCCATCGCTGATCTGCACGACGTTCTTGACGCCGGGCATGCCCTTGGCGCGCGAGGCATCGAAGCTGACCGGCTTGCCGCCGATGACCGGGCACTGCGCGAGCGCGGCGTAGAGCATTCCGGGCAGCTTCACATCGATGCCGAACTCGGCGCTGCCGTCGACCTTGGCTGGCGTGTCGAGCCGCTTCACCGGTTTGCCGATGATCTTGAAAGCGCTCGCCTCCTTCAGCTTCGGCGTCTTCGGCGCCTCGAGCTTCGAGGCTGCCTCGGCAAGTTCGCCGTAGGTCGCCTTCTGGCCCGCGGGCCCGATGACCATCGCGTTCTCGACGCGGCAAGCCGACGCCTCGACCTTCCATTGCTGCGCACCTGCGGCGATCAGCATCATGCGGGCCTGGGCGCCGGCGGCACGCAGCGAGTCGTAGGCCTCGGGCACCGAGGTCGACCCGCCGGTAAGCTGGCCGCCGAGCATGGTGTTGATGTAGGGCTCGCGGGCAGGCGCCATCTCCACTCGGATCGCGTCCATCGACACCTCGAGCTCTTCGGCAACGAGCATCGGCAACGAGGTGAACACGCCCTGCCCCATCTCGGACCGCGCGCAGATGATGGTGACGGTGTTGTCGGCACCGACCTTGACCCAGGCGTTGGGCATCACGCCAGGCGCGGTGGCGCTCGGCCGCAGCGCTGCAGAGGCGCTATTGCCCGGCACCATCGCGCAACCGACGATCAGGCCACTGCCCAGTACCCCGCCGGTGGCAATGACACTGGTCTTGAGGAACAGGCGACGCGAGCTGTTGGCAACAAGGGTTTGCATGATCAGGCTCCCTTCGTGCCGGCGGCGGTGTGGATCGCGGCGCGGATGCGCGGGTAGGTGCCACAGCGGCAGATGTTGCCGGACATGGCTTGGTCGATGTCGACATCGTTCGGCTTCGGCTTCTCTTTCAGCAGCGCCACCGCGCTCATGATCTGGCCTGACTGGCAGTAGCCGCACTGAGGCACATCGTGCGCCACCCAGGCCGCCTGGATCTTGCGGCCCACCTCGGTCGCCGCGACCGACTCGATCGTGGTCACCTGCTTGCCGGCCACCGCCGACAGCGGCGTCTGGCACGAACGCACGGGCACGCCATCGAGGTGCACGGTGCAGGCGCCGCACAGCGCCATGCCGCAACCGAACTTCGTGCCGGTCAGGCCGATCTCGTCGCGGATCACCCAGAGCAAGGGCGTATCGGCCTCGGCCGTCACCTCCACCGTCTTGCCATTCACGTTGATGCGAGTCGTCATCGAGATCTCCTGGTGGGGTCGTTGTTTTTGCGTCGGCGCACCGCCTGCAGCTGTCGATGCTAGCCGCGCAATTCCATTCGGGCAGAGGGGAATCCCGTTGTCACATTTCGGAGCGGAGCGGGGCTCGCGCGCAGCGCCGCAACAGGCCGGCCACCTCGGCCGGCACCCGCCCAGACTGGCGCATTCGTCATTCGAAAGGCAAGCGATGAAACCCACCCGGTACGAACGCGGCCTGAAGCAACTGAGTGCCGTCGACGGCGATGGCGGCGTGCGCGTCGTCGAGGCGCTGGCGCAGTCGTTCCCCGATTTCGCGACCTACCTGGTCGAGTACCCGTTCGGCGACATCTACAGCCGGCCCGGCCTCGGCCTGCGCGAGCGCGAGATCGCCGTGGTGGCCGCCCTGTGCGCGATGGGCAACGCGGCGCCGCAGCTCAAGTTGCATCTGCACGCCGCGCTGCACGTGGGCTGCACGCCGACCGAGATCGTCGAGGTGGTGATGCAGATGTCGGTGTGTGCCGGTTTTCCGGCAGCGCTCAACGGGCTCTCGGCGGTTCGGGAGGTGTTCGGCGAGGCGGGGATCGCGTTGCCGTTGCCGGGTTGAGCGCTTGCTGACGGAGCGCGCAGCACCACGCTCCTTCTTGATCTCGACGGCCTCTCGGCTACTCCGGAATCAAGCGCCACGCACCGTTCTGCAACTGCATCAACTCGCGTCCGCGCTTGTCGAAGCCGGAGTGGTCGGCCGCCGACATGTTGTAGACACCCTGCGTGCCGACCAGCTCCTTGGTCGCTTCGAGTGCATCGCGCAACGCGACGCGAAAGGCCTCGGTGCCGGGCTGGCCGCGCTGAAGCGCGACGGGCACGGCGCGCTGCAGCAGCAGACCGGCATCGAACACATTGGCGCCGAAGGTCGCGGGCTTCGTGCCGTAGAGCTTCTCGTAGGCGCCGATGTAGTCGAGCGCGACCTTCTTCGACGGGTTGGCATCGGGCACCTCGCCGAGCACCAGCATCAGGCTCGCGGCCATCACGGCGCCGTCGACCGCCTTGCCGCCCAGGCGCACGAAGTCGGGCGTGGCGGCGCCGTGGGTCTGGTAGATCTGGCCCTTGTAGCCGCGCTCGACCAGCGTCGTGTGCGGCAGCACGGTCGGGCCGCCGGCGGCACCGATCAGCACCGCGTCGGGGTTGGCGGCGGCGATCTTGGTGGCCTGGCCGATCACGCTCTGGTCGGTGCGCTGGAAGCGTTCGTTGGCGATCAGCTTGATGCCGGCCTTGTCGATCATCGGCACGAAGACGCGGTACCACGACTCGCCGTAGGCATCGCCGAAGCCGATGAAGCCGACGGTCTTGACGCCCTTCTTCACCATGTGGGCGACCAGCGCCTCGCAGATCAGGCTGTCGTTCTGGGTGGTCTTGAAGACCCACTTCTTCTGCTCGTCCATCGGGATCACGACGGCCGTGGTGCCGACCGGCGCGAGCATCGGCGTCTTCGCCTCGCTGATGAATTGCAGCGCCGCCATCGAGTTCGGCGAGCCCGAGGGCCCGATGATCGCGTCGACCTTCTGCTCGACCATCAGCTTCTTCAGCAGCGTCACAGTTTGCGTCGTGTCGGAGGCATCGTCGAGCACGGTGTATTCGACGTCGAGGTTGCCGATCTTCTTCGGTAGCAGCGCGGCAGTGTTCTTCTGCGGAATACCCACCGCGGCGGTCGGGCCGGTGGCCGAGGCGATCACGCCGATCTTCAACTGGGCATTGGCGGCCATCGTGGTCAACGCCGCGACAGCAAAGATCGCGAACCGGGCGGGCAGGTGCAACTTCATCGAGGGCTCTCCGTGACGTGGTTTCAAAACGCAACGGCCGGACGATAGCGGATGGCCCGCCGTCAGCGTGCGCCGAAATTCGCGTTCTCGAACAGGTCCTTGAACTCGCGCGGCTGCGAGCGCCAGTACTGCTTTGGTGCAACCACCTTCGCGCCGAGCTTCGCCGCGGCATGCCAGGGCCAGCGCGGGTCGTAGAGCATCGCGCGGGCGAGCGAGACGGCATCGGCCTCGTGGTTCGCGATGATGGCCTCGGCCTGCTCGGGCTCGGTGATCAGGCCGACCGCGATCGTCGGCAGGCCGACCTCGGCCTTGATGCGCTGCGCGTACGGCACCTGGTAGCCCGGGCCGAGCTTGATCGCCTGCTGCGGCGAGACCCCGCCGGTCGAGACATGGATCGCCGCGCAGCCGCGGGCCTTGAGCGCCAGCGAGAGCGCAACGCTGCCGTCGGCGTCCCAGCCGCCGGGCACCCAGTCGGTGGCCGAGATGCGCACCCAGACCGGCTTGTCGATCGGGAAGGCCGCACGCACCGCGTCGAACACTTCGAGCGGAAAGCGCATGCGGTTCTCGAGGCTGCCGCCGTAGGCGTCGTCGCGCTTGTTCGCGATCGGCGACAGGAACTGGTGCAGCAGGTAGCCATGCGCCATGTGGATCTCGATGCCGTCGAGCCCGAGCCGCGCGGCGCGCTGTGCGGCATCGGCGAACCCCTGGCCCACACGCGCGAGGCCTGCCGCGTCGAGTGCGATCGGCGCGTCTTCAGTCGGCGCATGCGGCACGGCCGACGGTGCGACCGCCTGCCACGCGCCCGGCTCGCCGAGCGGGATCTGCGCCCCACCCTCCCACGGCGCGCGGCTCGAGGCCTTGCGCCCGGCGTGGGCGAGCTGCATCGCCACCTTGATGGGCGAATGCGCGCGGATCGCGCCGAGCACGCGGGCGATGCCGGCTTCGTTCTCGTCCGAGTACAGGCCCAGATCGCTCGGCGTGATGCGGCCTTCGGGCAGCACCGCCGTGGCCTCGACGATCATCAGCCCGGCGCCTGAGAGCGCCAGGTGGCCGAGGTGGATCAGGTGCCATTCGGTGGGTGTGCCGTCGACGGCCGAGTACTGGCACATCGGCGCGATCACGATGCGGTTGGCGATCGGCAGCGTGCCGATCTGCAGGGGCTGGAACAGCTGGCTCATCGAGTTGACTCCGTCGTGAACATCGGCTTCGGCCTCGGGCCAGAGCGCGGGGAAGTAAAAGCGCAGCGCGTGCAGCGGGATGCCGAAGCGCAGCTTGCCCTGGGGTGTATCCGACTTCAGCAGGCCACGCTTGACGAGGGCCGTCAACGCAGTCGTCGCGGTTCGATCGCCGAGGCCCGTCATCAGCATGTGGAGAAGAGAATCGCGCATGGCAAGACTGATTGCCAAGATGCTCATTCATTTGTCTCTTTGATTCAAATGAACCTTTTGTCCAACTTGCAAACACGTTTGCCAACATGAATGCGAGCACAACCCAACTCAATAGTGAGGTGGCAACTCATCGCGCAGGTTGCGTGAAGCGCCGGGCTCGCCTTCGGGCCCCTGCCGCCGCAGCGCCGCGAGTTCGCGCATCAGCAGGTCGATCTGATCCTGCTGCCGCGCGACCAGTGCATTCAAGTGGTCGACGAGGTCTTCGGCAAAGCTCGCCTTGATCTCGAGCTGGGTCAGGCGTTCGTCGATGTCGTCTTGAGGTTCCATGACCGCATTGGACACCGGCGCCGCGGCGATAACATCGCCCATCTCAGCGTCCATCTCTCCGCCCATCTACCCGTGACACGATGAACCCGCAGCCCACTCGCATCGCGAGCGAACCCGGCGCCCATGGCGGCTGACTCGCGCGAACTCTTCCGGCACGTCAGCGCGGAGAAGTCCGCCCTCTATCGCAGCGTGATGGATTGCTTCGCGGCGGCCAAGCGCCAGTTCCGACTGCACCTGCGACCCGACGAGGTGCTGGCCGAAGGCGAGTGGCCCGACAGCCCGCCGCGCATCGAAGAGATCCAGGCCGCACTGGCCGCGCTCGCCGAGTGGGGCAACCTCGAATCCCAGCCTGACACCGCGCGCGTCGCCAGCCTCGGCGACTTCTACCGTGCGCGCTTCATCTACCGCCTCTCGCAGGGCGGCGAAGCGGTCGAAACAGCGCTGGCGGCGTTCGAGCGCGCGCTGCGCCACCGCGCCGAGTTGCAGACGGTGGCGCTCGAAGACATCGCCAGCCGCCTGCAGACCCTGCTCGCCCTGGCCGACGATGCGGTGCCCGATGCAGCCAAGCTGCACGAGACCTTGCGCGACCTGGTGCGCGTGTTCGAAAGCCTGGCCGACAACGCCCAGGCCTTCATGGCGGGCATCGGTCGCAGCATCGAGCTGCAGCAGGCCGAGGCCACTGCCGTCGTCGCCTACAAGAAGCGGCTGATCGACTACCTGGAGCGCTTCATCGGCGATCTGGTCGGGCGCTCGGCGGCGATCGCGCAGCACATCGTCGCGCTCTCGCCGCGCATCGACCCGATGCTGTGGCAAGCCGCGCAGCGCGAGGCGCGCGACGCCGCGCCCGGCGATGCCGATGTGCAGGCCGATGCCGTCACGCACGCCTGGCAGGCCTGGCGCGAGCGCTGGAAGGGCTTGCGCCGCTGGTTCGTCAACACCGGCCACGAACCGCCGCAGGCCGAGTTGCTGCGCTCGAAGGCACGCGCGGCGATCCCCCAACTGCTGGCGGCCGTCGCGACGCTGAACGAGCGGCGCAGCGGCCGCAGCGACCGCTCGGCCGACTTCCGAATGCTGGCCGGCTGGTTCGCGGCCTGTGCCGACGACGAGGAGTCGCATCGGCTCGCGCGGGCCGCGTTCGCGCTGAATCCGGCCCGGCACTTCTCCTTGCCGGGCAAGCCCGACGCGGGCTGGCACGAGCTGCCGGCGAGCACGCCGTGGGCCGAGGCGCCGCCGCTGCGCATTCACCCGCGGCTGCGCGAGTACGGCGAGGCCAGCGCGCGAGGTGCGCTGCCACGGGTGCGCGAGCGCGACGAGGAACGCGCGTCGCTCGCCGCGCTGTTCCGCGAGGAGCACGCGCAGATCGAGGCCGCGCGGGCGAAGCTCGCGACCGGTGCGGCAACGCGCTTGTCCGATCTCGGCGGGCTCGAACCGCATGCATTCCAGTTGCTGTTGAGCCTGCTCGGCGAAGCGCTCACGGCCCAGCCCACGCCCGACGAACCGGTCGAAGTTCAAAGTGGCGACGGCCTGCTGCGCATCGGCCTGAAGCCGCTCGGGGCCGAGACGCGCGCCGAAGTCACGACCACGGCGGGCGTGTTTTCGGGTCGCGACCACCTGATCACGATCACCCGCGTGGCGGACGAAGGATGAGGTCTTCGTGAGCGACAGCCGCAGCATCGGCCAGCAGCAGGCCAGCCATCGACACGAGGAACGTTGCCAGGCGTTGCGCGCGCTGTTGATGACGCCCCTGATGACCTCCCAGCATGCCGACTTCGCCGCCGTGCGCCGCCACGCCGACGATCTGCGCGCCTGGTTCGCACGCGAGACCGGCTGGGTGCTGCACATCGAGCGCGACTGCGCGCGCCTCTACAAGCGCCCGGCCGACCTGTTCGACGCGACTCGCGGGCTGCCGAACTACGACCGCCGCCGCTACGTGTTGCTGTGCCTGGCCTGCGCGGTGCTCGAACGCGCCGACCCGCAGATCACGCTGCGCGTGCTCGGCGAGCGGCTGCTGGTGCTGGCCGCAGAGCCCGCCCTGGCGTCTCGCGGCTTCGGCTTCGCGCTGCAGGCACAGCACGAGCGGCGCGAGCTGGTCGCGGTGTGCCGCAGCCTGCTCGAACTCGGTGTGCTGCAGCGCGTCGCGGGGGACGAAGAAGGCTTCGTGCGCAGCGCCGGCGAAACGGCCGATGCGCTGTACGACGTGCAGCGTCGCGTGCTGGCCGGCATGCTGGCTGCGGTACGCGGGCCTTCCACCTGGGCGGCCGAAGACGCACCGGTGGCGCTGGACGCGCGTCTCTCATCGCTCGTCACCGAGCACATCGCCGACAGCGACGAAGGCCGCCGCACGGCCTTGCGCCACCACCTCGCGCGCCGGCTGCTGGACGACCCGGTGATCTATCTCGATGGCCTGAATGCAGACGCGCGCGCCTATTTCGTCAATCAGCGCGGGCCGATGGCGGCGCGCCTGTGCGAAGCCACCGACCTGGCAGCCGAGCAGCGTGCCGAAGGCCTCGCGCTGGTCGACGAGAGCGGCGCGCTCAGCGATGTCGCGATGCCGGCCGAAGGCACCGAGGCGCATGTCACGCTGCTCGTGGCCGAACACCTGGCGAACCGCGTGGCGCCCGGCACGCACGCTGCGGTGTCGATCGACGAGCTCACGCGCTTCGTTGCCGAGGCCAGGGTGCGCTACGGCACGTACTGGCGCAAGTCCGCCAAGGAGCCGGGCGCCGAGCACGAGCTCGCGCGCACCGCGCTGGATCGATTGCGCAAGCTGCGGCTGGTCGAATGCCTGGCCGACGGCGGCATCGAGATCGTTCGACCGCTGCCCGCGCTCGCCCGCTTCGCCATCGGCGAAACCGAAATCAAGCGCCCGGCGGCCGCGCAGCAGACGACACCGCAGGCCACCCTCTTCGACGCGACATGAACGACACCGTCAAACCCGATCTGCCCGTGCCGCAGCGCAGCCGCTGGCAGCCGCTGCGCCTGGGCCTGATCGAACTCTTCCACTACGACAGCGAGGAATTCTGGTTCCGCGACGGCCACCTGGTGCTGCGCGGCAACAACGGCACCGGCAAGTCGAAGGTGCTGTCGCTGACCTTGCCGTTCTTGTTCGATGCGCAGCTCAAGTCCTCGCGCATCGAGCCGGATGGCGATGCGACCAAGAAGATGGCGTGGAACCTGCTCGTGAACCGACACGACCGGCGCATCGGCTACGCCTGGATAGAGTTCGGTCGCCTCGGTGAGAGCGGCGCGGCCGAGTACCTGACGCTCGGAGCCGGGCTCTCGGCCGCCGCCGCGAGGCCGCAGGTCGACAGCTGGTTCTTCGTGCTCGAAGGCCGGCGCGTGGGACAAGACCTGTGGCTCACCAGCCCGACCCGCGTGGTGCTGACGCGAGACCGCCTGCGCGATGCGCTGCAAGGCCACGGCCAGGTTTTCGAGACCGGCACCGCCTACCGCCGTGCCGTCGACGAGCGCCTGTTCCAGCTCGGCCCGGCGCGCTACGCGGCGTTGATGGACACGCTGATCCAACTGCGCCAGCCGCAGCTCTCGAAGAAGCCCGACGAGAGCAACCTCTCGAACGCGTTGACCGAGGCGCTGCCGCCGATGTCGCCCGACTTGCTCGGCGACGTGGCCGATGCGCTGAACCAGCTCGAGGCCTACCGGCGCGAGCTCGACGAGTACGAGAAGCTTGCCCACGCGGTCGGCCAGTTCAACACCCGTTACCGACTCTATGCAGCGACCCAGGCGCGGCGCCAGGCGCGCGGCCTGCGCAGCGCGCAGACAGGCTTCGACGCGGCGAGCCGGGTGCTCAACGAAGGGCGCGCCGCGCTGCAGTCGGCGCAGGTTGCCGAGGTTGCGGCGCGGGTCGAGCACGACCAGGCCGAAACGGGGCTCGCCGCGAGCCGCACCCGCCTCGAACAACTGCAAGCCGACCCCGCGATGCAGGACGCGAACCGGCTCGACCAGGCCGCCCGCGATGCGGTGGCACGCCGGCAGGAAGCCGAGCGCGCACTCATCGCGAAGCGCGAGACACAGGCCCGCTTCGAGCGCGAGAGCGCAGCCAGTCGCGAGCGCCAGCAGCGCGCGCTGCAGGCCGCGCAAGCCCTGGCCGAGACCCGCGCGATCGTGGCTGACGGCGCGAAGCGCTGCGGGCTCGTCGAGGCCTTCGCCGCCAATGCGCTCGCCGCAGCCGAGCCGGTCGCGTTGACGGCGCTTGTGCCGCTGGCCTTCGACACCGCGCGCCATGACCTGCGGCAGGCGCTCGCGACACGTCGCGAGCAGCTTGCGCTGGTGCTTCGGCGCTGCGATGACGCCGAGCAGGCCGAGCAGGCGCGCACACTGCGGCAGCAGGCCCGCGACGAGCGCGTCGACGAAGCCGAGGCGGCCGCGGCACGGCGCGAGACTGCCGACGCGCAGGTCGAGCAAAGTGGCCGCGCGTTGCTGGACGCCTGGCAGACGCACCTCGATGGCCTCCAGCAGCTCCGCATCGACACCGCGGCCATGCCGCTCGACGCCCTCGCCGCCTGGGTCGCCGACCTTCAGGGTGACAACCCCGCACGCCGCGAGCTACAGGCCGCGCAACAGGCCGCGAGCCAGCGCCTCGCGCAGCAACAGGCCGCACTGCAGGGCGAACGCCGCCTGCTCGACGAGGAACAAGTCGCGCTCCAGGCCGAGCGCGCACGCCTCGAACACGGCGAAGACGAGGCACCGCCCGCGCCCTTGTACCGGGCCGCCGACGCCCGCCACGAGCGCGCCGGCGCGCCGCTGTGGCAGCTCGTCGACTTCCGCGCGGCGATCACCGCCGAACAGCGCAACGGCCTCGAAGCCGCGCTGCAAGCGGCCGGTCTGCTCGATGCGTGGGTCGACCCCGAGGGCCGTGTGCATGGCGTGCTGAACGACACGCACTGGCTCGCTCGACCGCCGCAGGCGCAGTCGTTGGCCGATTGGCTGGAGCCGGGCGAGCCCGCCGAAGGCAGCGCTGCGCGCGTCGACGCCCGGATCGTGCAGCGCCTTCTGCAAGGTGTGGCTTGCAGCGCTGACGACGATGGCCGCGCCGAAGCCTGGGTCTCGCCCGAGGGCGGCTTCCGCCTCGGCGCGTTGGGCGGTCACTGGCGCAAGCCGGTCGCCACTTACATCGGCTATGCGGCACGCGCAGCGGCCCGCACGCGCCGGCTCGAACAGATCGCGCACCGCCTCGAGCAACTCGCCGCCGAATGGCAGTTGCTGCAACGCCGCTTCGACCAGCATGACCGGGATCAACATCAGGCCGCCGCCGAATGGCAAGGCGCGCCGCCCGACGATGCGTTGCGCGCCGCGCATCTCGAAGCGGCATCGCGCGCCCGCGAGTTCCAGACCGCACGCATTCGCCTCGACGAGGCCGAGCAGCAGTTGCGACTGGCGCAGCAACAAGTCCAAGCCGCCCGCGACGCCCTGGCCAACGACGCGCTCGACCTGCGCCTGCCGGCCACGCGCAGCGCGCTGCAGGAGGTCGAGCGCGCGTTGCAGCAACTGGCCGATTCGCTGCACACGCTGTTCCAGGCGGCGCGCGAGTGGCGCGATGCATCGGGCGAACTCGCGCGCCAGCAACAGCGTGAGACCGAGGCGGTCGGCGATGCCGAACAAGCAGCAGCGCAAAGCGCCGAACGCGATACGCTGGCCGAAGAGGCGCGCGTTCGCCTCGAAACGCTGCGCGAATCGGTGGGCGCGAAGGTCGACGAACTGCAACAGCGCTTGAAGGAATCGCGCGACGCCGTGACCCGCGGCGACATGCTGCTGAAAGCGCTCGGCGAAGCACTGCGTCTCTCCGGCGAGGGCCGCGCCCGCGCCGAGCAGAAGGCACTGGACGCCGAAGCCACGCTGACGGAACGCACTGCCTCGCGCCAGGACGCCGCCGATCGGCTGCAGGGCTTCGCGGCGACCGGCCTGCTGCTGTCGGCGATGCCCGAGACCGAGCTGCCTGACCCACGCACGCCCTGGACGCTCGATGCCGCGCTGACCCTCGCCCGCCGTGCCGAGCAGGCGCTGGTCGAGGTCAAGGACGACGAAGACGCCTGGACGCGGGTGCAAAGCCAGATCTCGCACGACTTCACCGAACTCGGTCGGGCGCTCACTGCGCTGGGCCAACAAGTGCAGGCCGAGACGAACAACTACGGCCTGGTCGTCACGATCGTCTACCGGAACCGCCCCGAACGGCCCGCCCAGTTGAGCCGCATGCTCGAAGGCGAGATCGCGCAGCGCCGCGAGTTGCTGACCGCCGGCGAGCGCAAGGTGCTCGAGAACCACCTGCAGGCCGAGATCGCAGCCGCGGTGCAAAGGCTGCTGCAGGACGCGGAGCGACAGGTCGCTGCGATCAATGTCGAACTCGAGAAGCGCCCGACCACCACAGGTGTCAAGTTTCGCCTGCAGTGGCAGCCGCTGGCAGAAGGCGCCGAAGGTGCGCCGATCGGCCTGGAGGCGGCGCGCAGGCGCCTGCTCAACACCAGCACCGATCTGTGGTCGGCCGAAGACCGGCGCGTGGTCGGCGAGATGCTGCACCAGCGCATCGCTGCCGAGCGCAGCCGCGCCGATGCGGCCGGCGGCGGCAGCCTGCTCGATCAACTCGCCAGCGCGCTCGACTACCGCCGCTGGCACCGCTTTCGCGTGCAGCGCTGGCAAGACGGCCAGTGGCGCCCGCTCGCTGGCCCGGCCTCGAGCGGCGAGCGCGCGCTCGGGCTCACGGTGCCGCTCTTCGCCGCCGTCTCCAGCTACTACAGCCAGGGCAGCTACGCGCATGCGCCGCGGCTGGTGCTGCTCGACGAGGCCTTTGCCGGCATCGACGACGCGGCGCGTGCCCACTGCATGGGGCTGATCCACGAGTTCGATCTCGACTTCGTCATCACCAGCGAACGCGAGTGGGCTTGCTATGCGGAGCTGCCCGGTGTGGCGATCGCGCAGTTGCAGCGGCGCGAGGGCATCGACGCGGTGCATGTCTCGCGCTGGGCCTGGGACGGCCGCGCGCGGCGCCGAGAAGACGACCCGGATCGACGCTTCGCGCCGGCCGCCGTCTCGTCGCCGACCGAGCTCGAAGGCACGAGCGATGGCGGCTGACGAGCGGCTGCAGCGCCTGCTCGGTGGCGAGGCACTGGCCGCGCTGCGGCAGCGGCTGCGCCGACGCCATGAACGCACCGCACCGGGCAGCGAGCCGTCGCCGTTTCGCCTGGATCGCCTGACACCGGCCGAACACGCCGCGCTCGCTGCGCTGCAGGGCAGGCCAGCCCGCTTCGCACCATCGATGCAGGTCGATGTGGCCACGATCGACAGGCTGTTGCGCGAAGCCGGTGTGGCGGCAACGCTGCGCGCCGCGCTCGAAGCGCTCGATGGGCCGATCGTCGATCGACTCGGTGAGCGCGATGCCGTGCAGACCCGGTGGCGCGAACTCGTCCAGGCCTGCGACCATCCCGCCTTGGCGGCCTGGTTGCAGGCGCCTGCAGCCCTCGGTCTGCTCAAGCGGCTGGCGGCCAGCGAGCCCGCGCTCGCGTCACGCTCGCTGGCCCAGGCCGCCGCCGTGCTGCGCGCGTTGCCGGCCCGCGGACGCACGCGCGCCCAACTCGCCGCCGCGGTGCTCGGCGACGCACACGGGCTGGATGCCGGCCGCGCGCCGAGCACACTCGTGCTCGCGGTGTTGCGTGCCACGAGCATGCGCGCAGCCGAGGCGATCGACGCCGACGATGGTGAAGAAAGCGGCCTCAGCCAGCGCGAACTGTGGGCCAGCGTCGGCGTGCTGGTCAACGAACTCGCGCGGCCGGCGCTGGTTCTCAACCTGCCGGGAGTCGCGGCTGCGGGTGAGCCGGCCTATCTGTCGCTGCGCTGGTTGTTGCGCGCACCGCCCCAGTGGCAGCTGACGAACCCCACCGTGTTCGTCTGCGAGAACCCGAACCTGCTGGCGATCGCCGCCGATCACCTCGGCGCGAACTGCGCGCCGCTGGTCTGCACCGAGGGCATGCCGGCCGCGGCGCAACGCTGCTTGCTGACGCAACTCGGCCAAGCCGGCGCAACGCTGCGCTACCACGGTGATTTCGATTGGCCGGGGCTGCACATCGGCAACCACCTGATGCGCGAACACGGCGCGAAGCCCTGGCGCTTCGGCGCAGCAGACTACAACGCGGCACTGCAAGACGCACCTCAGGCCGGGCGAGCCCTGGGCGCGGGGACGGTCGAAGCCTCGTGGGACGCCGCGCTCGCCACCCTGATGCACGAGGCCGACCGGGCGATCGACGAAGAGATGGTGGCCGCTTCGCTGCTGGCCGATCTCGCCGCTGCGGGATGATCCGCGCAGGCGCGGCGCCGCGTCGCGGCGATGAATCCCTGGTAGGCCGTGTTGGACTTGAACCAACGACCAAAGGATTATGAGTCCTCTGCTCTAACCAACTGAGCTAACGGCCCACGCGCCGCGATTGTAGGCAGGCCGAGGGCACGCCCTACTTCGTGCTGAGCGCATTGCTGACCAGCTTCGACGTGATGTCGACGATCTGGATCATCCGGTCGTACGCCATGCGCGTGGGCCCGATCACGCCGAGCGTGCCGACGATCTGGCCGTCGACCTCGTACGGCGCCGAGACGACCGAGAGTTCCTCGAACGGTACGACCATGCTCTCGCCGCCGATGTAGATGCGCACGCCCTCGGCGCGGCTGCTGACCTCGAGCAGCCGCATCAGCTGCGTCTTCTGCTCGAACACGTCGAACAGCTTTCGCAAGGACCCCATGTCGCTCGAAAAATCCTGCACCGTCAGCAGGTTGCGCTCGCCGCTGATCACGACCTGCTCCTGGCTGTCGGCATGCGCCTCGCTGCCGGCCTGCACCGCGGCCTGCATCAACGTGGCGATCTCGCTGCGCAGCGCGTCGACTTCGGTCTTCAGGCGTTCGCGCACGTCCTCGATCGTCAGGCCGCGGTAGTTCGCGGTCAGGTAGTTGCTCGCTTCGATCAGCTGCGACTGCGTGTAGTCCTGCGCGGTGAAGATCACGCGGTTCTGCACGTCGCCGTCGGGCGCGACCAGGATCACCAGCACACGCCGCTCGCTCAGCCGCATGAACTCGATGTGGTGGAACACGCTCGCCTTGCGCGGTGCGGTGACCACGCCGACGAAGCTGGAGAGGCTCGACAACAACTGCGCAGCGTTCGCGATCACGCGCTGCGGCTGATCGGGCGGCAAATGCGGCGGATTCGCCGCTCGACTGCCGAGCGGCTGGGCGGTGAGCATCGTGTCGACGAACAGGCGGTAGCCCTTGGCGGTCGGGATGCGGCCGGCGCTGGTGTGCGGGCTCGCGATCAGGCCGAGGTCTTCGAGGTCGGCCATCACGTTGCGGATCGTCGCCGGCGAAAGCTCGAGGCCGCTGGCGCGCGAGAGCGTGCGCGAACCCACCGGTTGACCGTCGGCGATGTAGCGTTCGACCAGGGCTTTCAGCAGTGTTTTGGCGCGTTCGTCGAGCATCGCTTCATTGTAGGTTGCGGGTCGTGCGCGAGCGGCTTTCGGGCGCCTTCCGGTGAAGGTCGCTGTGGTGTAATCCCGCGCATGGCCAACCGCTTTCGTCATGCCGCGCTCGTGGGAAAGTACCAGGCCCAGGGCATCCGCGGCGAGCTGGAAGAGATCGCCCATTTCCTCGTGCGCCAGGGCCTCGAGGTCTCGCTCGAACGCGACACCGCGCTGAACACAGGCATCGACGGCTTCGACGCGCTGACGGTCGACGAGCTCGGCCGCCACTGCGACCTCGCGGTGGTCGTCGGCGGCGACGGAACGATGCTCGGCATCGCGCGCCAACTGGCCCGCTTCAACACGGCGCTGGTCGGCATCAACCAGGGGCGTCTCGGTTTCATCACCGACATCAATATCGCGCAGTACGCCGAAGCACTCGCGCCGATCATCGCCGGCAACTACATCGAAGAGCGCCGCACCATGCTCGAAGGCGACGTGTGGCGCGACGAGGTCTCGATCTTCGAAGGCTATGCGATGAACGACGTGGTCGTGAGCCGCGGCGCGGCGGCGAGCATGGTCGAGCTGAAGGTCGACATCGGCGACGAGTTCGTCGCGAACTTCCGCTCCGACGGCCTGATCATCGGCTCGCCCACCGGCTCTACCGCCTATGCGTTGTCGGCCGGCGGGCCGATCCTGCACCCGGGCATCGCGGGCTGGGTGCTGGTGCCGATCGCACCGCACGACCTGTCGAACCGGCCGATCGTGCTGCCCGATACCGGCGAGATCAGCATCGAGATCGTCGCGGCGCGCGACGCGAGCGTGAGCTTCGACATGCAGTCGCTCGCGAGCCTGCTGCACGGCGACCGGATTCGCGTGCGGCGCTCGGCGAACCAGGTGCGGTTCCTGCACCCGCAAGGCTGGAGCTACTACGCGACGCTGCGGCGCAAGCTGCACTGGAATTCGGGAGTGAACTGAAAGTGCTGCGCCGGTTGTCGTTGCGCGATTTCGTGATCGTCGCCTCGCTCGAGGTCGAACTCGACGCCGGCTTCTCGGTGCTCACCGGCGAGACCGGCGCAGGCAAATCCATCCTCGTCGATGCGCTGCAACTCGCGCTCGGCAGCCGCGGCGACGCAGGCGTGGTGCGCGAAGGCGCGGCGCGCGCCGAGATCGGCGCCGAGTTCGATGCGCCGGCGAGCCTGGCAGCGTGGCTCGACGAGGGCGGCTTCGATTCGGGCGAAACACTGCTGTTGCGCCGCACGATCGACGCGCAGGGCAAGAGCCGCGCGTGGATCAACGGCAGCGCCGCGACGATCGCACAGCTTCGCGAGGCCGCCGACCACCTCGTCGACATCCATGGCCAGCACGCGTGGCAAAGCCTGACGCGCGGGCCGTCGGTGCGGGCGCTGCTCGATGGCTTTGCCGGTGTCGATGCGGCGCCGCTCGCGGCCCTGTGGTCGCAGTGGAAACACGCGGCCGAGGTGCTCGCCGCCGCCGGCACGCAGCAGGCCGGCCTAGAGCGCGAACGCGAACGCCTCGCCTGGCAGATCGGCGAGGTCGACAAGCTCGCACCCGGCGACGACGAATGGGCCGAGCTCGAAGCCGAGCACAAGAAGCTGGCGAACGCGCAGTCGTTGATCGACGCGGCGCGCAGCGCGCTGGATGCCGTTTCCGACGCCGACGACAACGCCGAGGCGCTGACCGGCCGCGCGCTTCACGCACTCGAAGGCGTGGCCTCGTTCGATGCGCAACTGGCGTCGACGATCGAAGTGCTGCAAGGCGCGCAAGCACAGTTGCAAGACGCGGCGCACACGCTCGGCGGCTACCTGAACCATGCCGACCCGGACCCGCAGCGGCTGCAAACACTCGACGAGCGGCTCTCGGCCTGGGTGAGCCTCGCGCGCCGCTATCGCCGGCCGCCGGAAGAGCTGCCCGCGCTGCTCGCGCAGTGGAAGACCGACTTGCGCGCGCTCGACGCGGCGGCCGATCTCGAAGCCCTGCAGCGCGAACTCGTGCGCAGCCTGGCGGCCTTCGATGCCGAGGCCAAGCGTGTCTCGTCGGCACGCCGCGCGGGTGCACCGAAGCTCGCGCGCGCGGTCACGCAGGCGATGCAGCAGCTCGGCATGGCGGGCGGCCGCTTCGAGGTGGCACTGCTCGAGCAGCAGGCGCCGCAATCCTTCGGCATGGAGTCGGCCGAGTTCCTGGTCGCGGGCCATGCCGGCAGCACCCCGCGGCCGCTGGGCAAGGTGGCCTCTGGCGGCGAACTGTCGCGCATCGCGCTCGCGATCGCGGTGACGACGAGCCAGCTCAAGCGCAGCGAACGCGACTCTGCCGCTGCCACGCTGATCTTCGACGAGATCGATGCCGGTGTCGGCGGTGCGGTCGCCGAGACCGTGGGCCGCCTGATGAAGCAGCTCGGTCGCGATCGGCAGGTGATGGCCGTCACGCACCTGCCGCAGGTGGCGGCCTGCGCAGACCATCACTTCGTCGTGTCGAAGCAGCTGCGTGACGGACTCACGCTCAGCGAAGTGAATGCGGTCAATGGCGAGGTGCGCGTCGCCGAAGTCGCGCGCATGCTGGGCGGCGAGCGCCTGTCGAACACCAGCCTCGCGCACGCACAGGAGATGCTCGCGGTCGGCGCCGATGCGGCGCCGCGCGGGCGCAAGCGACCATGATCGTCGCCGACGACGCGACCGACGCCGCAACGATTCGCGAAGTCGTTCTGGTGACCGGCATCTCCGGCTCCGGCAAGTCGGTCGCGCTGCATGCGCTCGAAGACGCCGGCTTCTTCTGCGTCGACAACCTGCCGCCCGAGTTGCTGCGCGACTTCCTGCAACTCGAACACGGCCGCTTCGACCGGCGCCTGGCGATCGCGGTCGACGTGCGCAGCGCGGGTTCGCTGCCCTACCTGCTGCCATTGATCCAGCAACTGCGTGCCGAAGGGGTCGCGATCCAGGCGGTGTTCCTCGATGCCAGCACCGACGCCCTGGTGCGGCGCTTCTCCGAGACGCGCCGGCCGCATCCCCTTTCCGCCGAAGCCGCGGCAGCGCCCGGCGAAGACGCGAGCGACGAGCGCCACGCACTGGTCGAGGCGATCGAGATCGAGCGCGAGCTGCTCGCCGAGTTGCGCGAGGTCGCGACCGTGCTCGACACCAGCCAGCTGCGCACCGCCCAGCTGCGCCAATGGATGCGCGACATGGTGCGCGCCGGCAGCAACCGGCTCACGCTGGTGTTCGAAAGCTTCGCGTTCAAGCACGGCGTGCCCCTCGATGCCGACTACGTGTTCGATGTGCGCGTGCTGCCGAACCCGCACTACATCCGCGAGCTGAAAGCCCTGACCGGGCGCGACGAGCCGGTCGCCGCCTACCTGCGCGCGCAGCCCGAGGTCGGCGAGATGCTCGACCAGATCGAGGCCTTCATCGCGCGCTGGCTGCCGGCGTTCGAGAGCGACCAGCGCAGCTACCTCACGGTGGCGATCGGGTGCACCGGCGGGCAGCATCGCTCGGTGTACTTCGCCAGGGAACTGGCCGAGCGCTTTCGCAGCCGTTCGGCGACGCTCGTGCGCCACCGCGAGCTCGACGCTCGCTGATCAGCCCATCAACCGGCCGGCGTCGGGCTGGCCAGCAGCAGCTTGCGCAGCGGCGAAGGCAGCCCGGCCGCCAAGGCTTCGTCGAGGCCGAACCAGCGGCCGCTCGGCCATGCGGATTCGATGCCTTCGCGCCGCTTGGCGGCGAGCCGCTCCGGCAGGGTCCAGCGAATCGGGTGCAGCGTCCAGTCGAGGTGCGTCAATACGTGCTTGAAGCTCGGCAGCGACTCGCCCTGACCGGGCCAGTCGACGCTGGCTTGCTCGAAAGCGGCCATCGAGTCGAACTCCGGCAGGCTCCACAGGCCGGCCCAGACCCCGGTGGCTGGGCGCTGTTCGAGCCAGACCTCGTCCTTCCAGCGCAGCCACAGCCAGACATGCTCTCGTGTGCCGCGCTTGAGCTTGCGCGTCTTGACCGGGTAGCGCTCCGGCGTGCCGGCGCGCGCGGCCTCGCAATGGCCTTTCACCGGGCACAGCAAGCAGGCCGGCGCGCGGGCGCTGCACAGCGTCGCACCGAGATCCATCAGCCCTTGCGTGTAGCGCTCGATGCCGCGCTCGGGCAGCAGCGCGGTCGCTTTCGCCCAAAGCGCACGTTCATGCTTCGCTTCGGCCAGATCGCCGTCGAACGCGAGCACGCGCGTCAGCACGCGCTTGACGTTGCCGTCGAGGATCGCGACGCGCTCGCCGAAGCAGAAGGCCGCGATCGCCGCAGCGGTCGAGCGGCCGATGCCGGGCAGCGCGGTCAGCTCGGCACTGCTGCCGGGAAAGCGCCCGCCGTGCCGTGCCACCACGGCTTGCGCGCAGGCGTGCAGGTTGCGCGCACGGCTGTAGTAGCCCAGGCCGCTCCACAACGCGAACACTTCGTCGAGCGAGGCGGCCGCGAGCGCGGCCACGTCGGGAAAGCGCTGCAGGAAGCGTTCGTAATAGCCCAGCACGGTCGCGACCTGCGTCTGCTGCAGCATGATCTCGGAGAGCCAGACACGATAAGGATCGCGCGTGTTCTGCCACGGCAGGGTGTGGCGGCCGTGGTGCTGCTGCCACTCGATCAGCTGCGCCGAGAACGCAGCTGATTCGGAAACCGAAACCGAAACCGCAGCCGCAGCCGCAACCGAAGGCTCAGGCCTGGGCACGTTGGCGGGTATCTGCCGTGCTCTCGGAAACCGGCAACTCCAGAGAGATCAGGTCGGTGCCGACGATCGGGCCGGCCTGCGCCTGCTCGCGCATCGAATCGAAAAGCTGATGCACGCGCCGCAGCGAAGCCTGCAGGCGTTCGTCCTGACCTTCGAGTTCGGCGATGCGCAACTCGAGATCGCTCGCGGCCGTCTGCACACGCTCCAGCGATTCGCGCCGGCGCCTGAAGTTGCGGCGGCGCTCGCGCAACTGCGAGTCGACCTGCGAAGAGGTCGCCTTGTTCCACAGCTCGAGTTCGGCGCTGGCGTTCTCGAACACGACACGCAGCTTGGACACCAGCATGCGGCGGAACTGCTCCATGAACTTCGGCTGCGACAGGCGCAGCGCCTGCGTCAGCCCGAGGTACTGGACATAGCTGGTCTCGACCTCGCGGAGTTCGTCGACGAAACGACTGAGGTCGGGTGACTTGGTCATCGCCAGGCTGAAACCGAACTCGCCGTTGAGCTTGCCGAACGAGGCGCCGAGCATGTCGCGAATCTCGTTGCTGTGCGCCTGCGCGTCTGCGAGCAGCTTGCGCAGCCGCGCACACATCGCCACGAACGCCTTCTTTGCGCCGAGGTTCAGCAGCGATGCATTCATCTGCGTCTGCATCGCCTCGACCTCTTCGCGCAGCCGGTCGGACGAGAGGCCGACCAGCGCATCCTTCAGCATGCGGCTGTGCACCACGCGCAATGCCTGCAGGCGCACGGTGCATTGCTCGAACTCTTCGGTCTCGACGTCGATGCGCTCGATCATCAGCCGCAGCTTGCCGCCGCTCTTGCCACGCAGCCCGCGCAGCTCGAACATCTGCTCTGCGAGCTGCCGGCGCTGGTCACCCAGGCGGCGCGAAACATGGGTCTCGAGTTGCTGCGCGCCCTCGCTCACGACCTGTTCGAGCACCTGTCGGCGCTGCGGCAGCAGTTGCGAGCCGAGCGCGGCTTCCAGTGCGGGCAGGCGGCTCTCGAGCAGGCCCTTGTCGTCGCCGGTGACCCGGGCCGCCAGCGCCTGCCGCGCCGACAGCGGGAACACGCGGTCGACGCCGATGCCCAGCGTGCGCGCCGTCTCGATGCATTGCGAAGTGATCTGCGCATCGACTTGTTCGATCGTCGCGAGCGGGTCGAGCAGCGCGTCGATCTTGTTCAGCACGACGAAGCGCGAAAGCGCATGGGTGCCGAGGTGATCGCGCCAGACACCGAGGTCGGATTTGGTCACGCCGGTGTCGGCACCGAGGATGAACACGGTCGCGTGCGCGGCGGGCAGCAGGCTCAGCGTCAATTCGGGTTCGGCGCCGATCGCGTTCAGGCCCGGCGTGTCGAGCACCACCAGGCCCTGCTTCAACAGCGGGTGCGGGTAGTTGATCAGCGCATGGCGCCAGGCCGGCACCTCGACGAAGCCGCGCTCGTCGACCGGCGGGTTGTCTTCGGGCGTCTCGTCGTTCCAGAAGCCGAGTTCGCGGGCATGGTCGGGGCTGACGAACTTGGTGCGTGTCACCTCCTGAAGCGCTTCGGCCAGGCGCTCGGGGTCGCTGATCTGCAGCGGGCGGATCGTCCAGGCACGGCGTTGCGGGCGCAGTTCGGCGAGGGACAGCCCAGCGAGCCGCGTCTCGATCGGCAGCAGCATCAATGCGGCGCCCTCTTCTGCGTCCCACGCGAGCTCGACCGGGCACATGGTCGTGCGGCCAGGCGTGGCCGGCAACACGCGCCGGCCGGTGTCGGCGAAGAAGATCGCATTGATCAGTTCGGACTTGCCCCGCGAGAACTCGGCGACGAAAGCGACGACCAGTTTCTCGTTGCCAAGCCGCTGGCGCAGCGCGGCGACCTGCGCCATGGCCACGGCATCGGCCATCTCGTGATCGCCGAGGTAACGCGCGATTTCGTCCAGGCGCAGACCGAGCGTCGTTCGCCAGCCGCTCAGGGCGTCGAGGCTGATCGCGAACGATGGGGTCATGGGCGGGGAGGAGTCGGGGG
>Ga0075023_100000049_pt1 | contig 25909 bp, 25 predicted proteins | sample Str014_FD_71388 | JGI IMG/M metagenome (GOLD analysis project Ga0075023, IMG submission 71388) | Freshwater sediment microbial communities in response to fracking from Pennsylvania, USA - Straight Creek_MetaG_SC_2014 | ecosystem: Environmental > Aquatic > Freshwater > Creek > Sediment | place... | reverse complement strand
GCTTTGATGGGTGGCAACAAAGCTGCAAAGGCTCGCACTGTGGTGGATTTACCAGTGCCGCGATCCCCCATCGCGAGCAAGCCGCCAATATGCGGATCAACCGCTGTGAGGATTAAACAGGTCTTTAGTTCCTGCTGACCAGCTATTGCCGAAAATGGAAATACAGGCTTTTTGCTCAAACCCTTGGCAGGCTTTTTGTCGTTTTGCTTGGCCATTTCAAACTCATTCTCAACCCCATGACAAGCTGTCAATCTGCCACGCGCAAATCTACTGTCAATCAAAATAGACATCTTATTGCACGGTGGGATAAGAGAGGAATGGTGGGTGGTACAGGGATCGAACCTGTGACCCTTACCATGTCAAGGGGTCCGGCAATGACATGAATCAAGCAATTTCAATAGTTTACGAGGACATCCAGAAACGGAAAAGTACGAACGGAGACGGAACATTCACGTCGTTTCCGCCACAACACCGCCACAAGAAATTACCTTCTTCATGAGCGAGCCGCGTGCCACGGTTTTCTATTTTCTCGAGCTCAGCCATTTTTTACAATGCATCATCCATAGAATTACAATTCGTGATTTTATAAACGCGAAAAGAAATTAGCCAAAGTAGACAGGCACCGGAATCAAAGTATCATTTTGCCCCCACACATGGCGAATTTAAAATGAAAGGCGCACGTTTTTCCAAATAATAGCAGAAAAACTGCCCGTTCATTTAGACAAACTCGGCCAGTGCCAGGTACACCCGAAATTCCCAAGGCCGTTCAACTTACAACAGAACCAAAACGCTAGGTCAGCATCGACAAACTATGAAGATCAACTGCTACGAGTGAAAATCGGTGTATCGTGCATTCCACAATAAAGCGATCAACACATATAGGGCTGAGGCATTTTTCGAGCCTAAACCAGAACCAGTTCCTTGGTTCAATCTGCCTTTTCAGCGCCACCTTTGTCCTTTTTGAAATCAACTTGAACTGGCGCGTAACCTGCCGCAGCAATTTGCATCATAAATTCTTTGGCATTTGGAGAAGTATGATAGGCGGAATTTGGATTTTCGCGGAAATGGTTTGGCCCTGTTTGTTGGTCTAAATGCAGCGTGATGACTGCATCCTTGGGGATCGACAATCCAGCCAGTGGCTTAAAATAGCCCTCTTTCTTTTTGGTGATCACGTCAACCAATGTGTAATATAAAACGAGGTCTTTAAGCGTTTCGCCCGACGTGTTGGTAATTTCAACTTCGATGTGATCTGACGCTGAAGCCTTGGTCACAGGGTCAACATTGTCTTCAGTGATCGCCGTAAAAGTTAAGCCATTTGGTTTTCCGGTTTTTGGAATCAGGTTATCTGCAAATACCGGATTTGGATCAGTCAAGTCAGGGATGCCGTCCCCATCTGTATCCAGTGTCATGGGGTCGGTGCCGAGAACGGCTTCTGCGGCTGCGGTTGGCAAGCCTCCCGCTTTTGCTGTAAGTGGAAAGGTGTTGAGTGCAAAGAAAAAGCTCACTGCGATGAAAGTATAATTTTTAGAGTTGGACATCGTTTTACTCCTTGATGAGACGCATGGTATTCAGTGGGCGCAAAAGAAGTAGTGCAATAAGGGCAGTGAAAATGCCCAACATGGCCCACAAATTCACAAGGCGATCTTTGATGATCTCAGTGATCGGTTGGCCTGCATAAATGTCTTTGATGCCGAGAAGGGCAAAGCTGAATCGTTCAAAATGTTTAGCGGGAGAAGCCTGCTCAATGCCGTCACGGATGGTTTCATAATTTTTGAATGAGCCGAGAATTTCCTTCTCCAGCGGTTTGGCAATTTCGAGTTTACGGAAAACGCCGCCTGCCACCTGATTGTCAGGGTCCATCGTATCTCCGATTTGTGGCGCGATCAGAACCAGCACCAGCCAAATTGAAAACGCTGTAAGCAACGCCGAGAGCAAGCGGCGAAATGTGAGCGCAAGAATGAATGCGAGCACGAAGAAAGAAGTCACATAAACGTCGGCAGACACATAAACGAGTATGATGCGCAAAACATCCGCCCCGTTCAAACCAACGCCACTGATCACCGCCAATGCCAGACCACCTATGGTGAAGGTGATCGCCAATGCGATTGCGATCAGAACCATATTGCCAACTAGTTTGCCAATCAGAAAGGTTGCTTGGCTCAGCGGCCTGGTGAGGATCAAAGCTAAAGTCGCATGGCCACGTTCGATAGCGGCTGATCTGTAGCCCAGTACAATGCCTAAAACGGCACCGATAATTTCGATATGCTCAATAAACCCGCGCAGAAGTCTTAAGGGAAAAAACGCCGGTGGAACCAAGCTGTCGGCTGATCTGCCGAGTGAAATCAATAAATCCCTCGCTTCAGTATAACTCTTATATTCAGCATGTAAGGCGATAGCCGAAACGGTGAGGGAGGTCAGCGCAGCCACAACCAAAAAGGCAGTCAAAAAGGTGAGAAGATGCGCACGAACCGCGTCATGTATTTCTTTCAATGTGATTGTCTTGATTTGGAATCCAGCTTTAGTCACGATAGTCACTCCGGCTGGCTTCGATTGTGCGAAAGCTAATGACAAAGATTATGATCACAGCAAGATTGGTGAAGACAAGGCTTAGAATGGCGCCTTTGGTCGTTATCGCGTTGCCCGCACCTGACTTCACTTCAAGTATGTTGGAGGCCAGGTGTCTGAATGCCTCGACGATTGAAAACGGCCCTAAAACTTTTGAAGTAAAGTTAAAGAAACTTCCCGTCGGCGGAACCAAATTTGCACTCAACGGATTAAGCGCAGCCATTGGTCCGATGTTTGAGGTTAATTGGGGGAATATGAACGTTAGTGTCAACCAGATGGTCACTGGCAACAACAAAGCCATCGATTCAGTTTTGCAGATGGACGCAAAATAGGCTCCTAAAAATCCAAATGCAGTGAGGTAGAGACCTGAGACCAGATAGAACTTTAAAATGCCAAGCCAAATTGCATTGTTGAGAACTGTACTCGGGAGGATCAACAGTGTGATGACGCTTACCAGACCCGATACCAACAAGATTGCAATGATCGAAATCACCATCGCCATGCCCTTGCCCAGGGCAACGGCTCCCTGACTTACCGGACGACTAAAGAGCAAGGGAAGCACGCCTGCTTTGCGGTCCACCGCAACCGACTGATGCCCCAATACGATGGCCGCCAAACCACCAAGCAGTGCCACATAGGGCACCATATTGCGAAAGAGTGAAAGAACAGGTGCATCACCAACCGGATTGGCAGGAATGGGTCTGCCCAATGCCTGTAACGCCGGTACAGCCTTGGCATAGATGGAGTTGACGGTGGCCGTGGCAGACCAGCCCAGATAAGCCGAGATCAACACCATGATGAAAAACAAGCCAGCGAGCATAACAAGGGTGTTGTCGCGGGCATTATTCTTGAGCGTGTTCACGGCTGACAAACGTGCGGCCATAAAAAATGAGGGCGTATGCATGGCCTAGGCCGCCTTGGGGGCATTGAGTGAAAGATAAAGATCTTCCAGCGTTTGGTCATCCCTGAACCGTTTCAACACCGCTTCAATCGTATCGTGGTAAGCGAGGCGACCTTGGTTTAGAACGGCGATGGACGTGCAAGTTTTTGATATTTCACTAATCAAATGTGTATTCATAAAAATGGTCATGCCGTATTCACGGTTGAGCATCACAATCAAATCCCGCAAAGTCTTGATGCCAAGTGGATCAAGGCCTGACGTTGGCTCATCAAGAAACAGAACTTCCGGGCGGTGGAGGATGGCTTGCGCGAGGCCAATCCGCTGGCGTTGGCCTTTCGACATTTCGCCAACCTTTTTCAAAGCCAGTTCCGGACAATCAAGAATGGCCAGTGTTTCTTTGATCCGCTGTGCTGGCTCGTCGACACCGGAGAGCTTAGCAAAGAAGAGAAGATTTTCGGTGGCGGTCATCTTTTCATAGAGCCGAACATTTTCGGGCACATAGCCAATATGGCTGCGGGCTTCTTGGTCGTACCTTTCCACATCGCAACCGCAGACCGTGGCATAGCCCGATGTTGGCGCGAGCAACGTTGTGAGAATGCTGATTGTAGTAGTCTTGCCCGCCCCATTATGGCCGAGGAAACCAAAAATTTCGCCTTTTGGAATTGAAAGAGTCAGAGCGTCAAGCGCCGTAAAGCTTCCATATTGTTTAGTCAGGTTTGTCATCGTGATGGCGGCAGTCATTGAGGCCTCCTTCGTAGAAATAACGATAAAAAATAAGTGATGGCGCGCCGGGATGGGGGGCGGCGCGCCACCGGAACGTCACTTGGTTTTGTCGATCTGTGCCAGCAACGCCGCCAGGGCATCCGCACTGCCTTTTGCTTCAGGCTTGCCTGCCCGGAGCTGCTTCAGCGAAGCATCAATCAACTTATCAAGTTCGTCCCACGCCGCAGGATTCTTGGGCTTCATGTCAGCGCGTGACTTGTCCCAAGCCGTTTCAAGATCTTTGATGCGTGTTTTGGCCGCCGCGAGATCACCCTTAGCGACGATCTTTTGCGTGTCTTCAACAATGGCGCGCATCGGCTTTAAGTCTCCCATTGAAACGCCGGTTGCGGCGGCAGGCGCAGCAGCAGCGATTGGCGCACCCGTGGCTTTGAGCACATCCATCACAATTTTATTGCAACCCGCATCGTCGTCTTTGCGCAAGGCTTCCGAGGCTTTGACCCCGGCGTCTTTCATCATGGTCAAATGCTCAGGCGTTTGGCCAGGGGCTTTCAGCGTCGTTTCGAGCTGCAGCAAATCCGCTTCACAGTCCGCATAGGCGGTGGAGGCAACAGCGCCCATAAGACCAAGCGCTAAGATTGAAATTTTAATTGAATTGCGAAACATAACTTACTCCTTTTAAGTTTAGAAAATGACGCTTTCAGGGAAGAACGCGCGTCAGACGTTTGTAGAAACCACTTCACTGTCAGCCTTGGTGGCGGTGAGATAGACAACCAGCCCAGCGATGAGAGTGAGAAAGATGATGCTGGTGGTAACGGTGCCCAGACCCAAGCCACCTGCGATGTGCGGCTTTGCAAAAAAATCACCAATCGAAGCGCCGAAGGGCCGCGTTAAGATGTAGGCAATCCAGAAACAAACGACGGCATTTTGCTTGAAAAGCGTATAGGCCAAAGTTGTGAGGCCGATCATACCACCGAACAAAAAGGCAGCGTTGAGATAGCCAAGGTTAAAGCCCTCGGCCACCAAATCGCCAGCTGATGTGCCAAGCGCAAAGGTGAACAGAATTGTTGCCCAATAAAATAATTCACGGCGGCGTGTAACAATGCTGTGGATGGAAAGCGTTTTCTCAGAGCGATACCAAGCCGCGAACACCGCCGCCAAGATCACTGAAAAAACAACAGTCGTCGTCTTTAAGCTGATTCCGAAGCCATCAACCAGATTGTCCGAAATCAACGTGCCCACCACGCTGATCAACACAACGGTGATCCAATAAAGCGAAGGCACATAGGCTTTGGCGCGCAGTTGCAAAATCAAAAAGACAACGAAGACTGCGGTCATAATCCAAGATGTGATTGTGAGCCCAAGACCAAGCCGTGTGGCCAGCAAATCCGCTCCGGTCTCACCCACTGTGGTTGCCATGATTTTGATGAACCAAAATGCCATTGTAACAAGTGGCACTTTGCTCATCAGGCGATCTGATAAGCTTTCTTCTTTGAACACGAGGTCGGTCATGTGATTCTCCTAATGACCATCTCCATGCGCCGCCAAACTTAGGAGAGACTTAGGGCGTCGTAAGCTTGCCTGTTATTTTGGCTTCGATCCCCGCACCAGTTTCACGATTATTGAGGCTTATGTTCCAACCATGGTTGGCACAAATCGCTTTGGCGATGGAAAGGCCGAGGCCTGTGCCTTGTGACTTGTGGGGCTCTGCGCGGTAAAACCGGTCGAAAACCAAAGATAGTTTTGCAGGATCAATGCCAGCACCGCTATCCGTGATTTGCACTTCAAAAGATTGGGCATCGGATTTTGATGCTATGCCAACTATAGAATTCGCTGGTGAATAGCGAATGGCGTTATCCAATAAAATTTCACAAACTTGAATGAAATCAGCGGCTGGCAATGAGGCATCATTCTTTAATGATGCGGTCTTGTGAAGGCTAACGGAACTGGCGCGTGATTGCGGTTCCAAACTGGTCATAACACTGTTCAAAAGTTCATCCAGATTTCCCAATTTGAGGTCTGGCGCAGGAGCGTTTGAGTCATGTCTTGCCATTTGCAACAGGCGGCTAACCAGTTGATTGGCGCGCTGTGATCCGCCCTCTGCGGCGGCTAACCTTTGGTATTGTTCTTTGGTGCGCAATACAGTTTTTAGATTGCCCAGTTGGATGGTGAGTGCCGATAAAGGTGTGCGCAGTTCGTGTGCCGCATCGGCGAGAAACTGTTTTTGTTTTTCGGCTTGGGCCTGCACGCGGGCCACGTGGCCATTGATACTTTCAACAAAGGGGATAATTTCCCGTGGAACATTATCGAGTGGGAGTTGAGAGTGATCGTCAATTTTGCGGTTGCGCACTTGTGCTGATGCCTTGTCCAGATCGCCCATAATGCGATCAATCAACAAGCTCCATACTAACCACGACAAGGGAATAATGATAACAATAGGGATTGCAATTTGCAGGGCCGCCGTTGAGGCTTGTTCATTGCGCTCATCCAATGGCAGACTTACGCGGATCACTTGATCTGCGCCGACGATATTATAGCTGCGCCAATCCGATTTACCCAAATTTTGCGTCGTCAGGCCTGTGGCCAGTGGCGCTATAGCTGAAACAGTTTTATCCGAAGTGCGGATCAACTCACCTTTACTGTTCCAAATTTGAATGAGAAAGAGATTGTCAGGATCGGGTGCTCCTAGTGCTTCGCGTGAAGCCGTATTGTTCACCGTTTCATGTTGCAAGAATTGTGCAATCTGTTTGATTTCGAGGTCGAATGAAGACTGGGTTTCATCCTTCACATATTCATAAGTGACGGCAGCAGATATTGCACCGACAACGAAGAGTAACAGGGCCATCCAAAATAAAATGGTGTGGCGCAGTGATTTCATGATTAAGGTTTCTCCACTTTCCAGCCTGCCCCGCGCATGTTTTTGATGATGTCTTTGCCAAAGCGTTTGCGGACGTAATGGATCAAGACCTCGACGGCGTTACTTTCGACTTCTTGGTTCCAACCATAGATGCGCTCTTCCAATTTAGCTTTGCCCCAGATCATTCCAGGATTTTCTATAAGTGCATGCAGCAAGGCAAATTCCTTGCGCGGCAAAGTGTGGTTTTGCCCCCGGAAAGTCACGTCATGCGTGTCAAGGTTAAGTTCGATCTCACCACAGATCAACTTGGAAGACGCGTGCCCTGCCCGCCTGCGCAGCAAAGCATGTATGCGCGAAATCAGTTCGCGCGTGTCAAAAGGCTTAACCAGATAGTCGTCTGCACCCTGATCTAATCCTGCGAGACGGTCTTCAATACGATCTTTTGCCGAAATAATAATTACGGGCACCTGAACGCGACGTTGCCGCAACTTGCCCAATAATTCCATCCCAGATTGCTCAGGCAACATCAGATCAAGCAAGGCAACTGAATAGGCGTGGTGAGCCAGTGCTGCTTCCCCATCTGCACCGTTTTTCACCCAATCAAGGGTAATGCCAGCATCGCCCAGAGCTTGCACAAGCCCTTGGCCAATCATCTCATCATCTTCCACCAATAGAGCGCGCATGGGATGGAGACTTACAGGATTTCAATCTGCATTCAAACGGGTGCGTGGGGTTTGCGCTGCCTTGCGGCAGCTGCCAGCGTAATGAGGGCTGAACTGCAAGGAGCACTACGGACGTTTGACAACCTTCAAAGAAATGTGGGCGGCCAAGAATGGTCGCCCACATATTCATCTTCAATCAAACTATTTGGCAGCTGCGCCACGGCCATAAGTCAGCATCACAAATGTGCCGGGCAGAACAGTGTTGGCATAGAAGGGTGAAATAGCTGCGAGATTTTTCTTCGAGGCATCAAACACACCTTCAGCCGTCATGCTGTAAATCTTCTGGGTTTCCGTATCATAACGCATCACCCGCGCACCCACACGGGTTTGCACCGCTTCGGTGAGCGTATATTTGTCAGCGCCCTCTTGTTTGAAGACTTCCAAATTTCCTTCAATACCAGCCGCAACAAATAACTGTTTGCTGGCGGGATCGAGGATGACATCGTCTGCACCAAGGCCCGTTGGGTTGGTTGAGGTGATTTCACCCGTATCAGCATTGACCACGGCGAGAACCGCGTTGACGCGCTTGCCACGGCACACCAGCAGCAGGCGGTTGCCAGCCACATCAAACTCCGAGCCTGAAGGTTCAATGCACTTTGACGAGACATCCCATGTCGCGACGGTCTTCTTGGTCTTCAGATCAACCTTCACCACGCTGGCCTTGTCACGCAGCGGAATATAAAGATTGCTCTTTCCGTCTAGAACCGGGCGTTCCAATTGCTCGCCCTCGGTTTCAATGGTTCCCACGAGCTTCATGCTGGTGGCATCAATCAACAATTCCTTTTTGTTGTCAGCTTGCTGATAGGCTAAGATATTCGTTGCTGGGTCATAGACCACGCCGTCAAAGTTATCGCCAAAACTGATGCGATCAACAGGTGACATATCGGACAGTTTGAAGATGGAGGTAGAGCCGTCGGTGTTGGCAGTATAGCCGCGGTCAGCCTTGAGATTGAAAGCGGTGGCACCAGAACCCTTGCCATTTTCAACTTGGCCGACAACTTTGCCGGTTGTTGTATCAATGACAGTTAAACCATCAGCGCGGCGGCTGAGATAGAGGCGGTGGTGTGATTGATCATAATCAATATGGTCCCAAGATGTACCGGAGCCGCCCAGATTCATCGCTGATTGCAGTTGATAGAATTTTGGAGCATCTGCGGCAAACGCACTTGAAAGAACGCCTGCTAGCGCCAGAGCGGACACCGCACCTAATACCTTATGAACAGTTTTCATTATTTATCTCCCATGAGAGCCTGCTTTTTGCCTCCGCAGGTTTGGAGGTTGCCAACTTGGACGAGGTTTCGACCGGAGTTGGAATTTCATGGATTGAGCCCTAAGAGGCGCGGCAACCAAAGCGTTACGGTCGGCGTGTAGGTGATGAACACGAGAAAGACGAGCATGGTCACAAGCCATGGCAACACTGCCACGGTCAGTTCAGAAATACCCATCTTGGTAATGCCCGCAGTGACATAAAGATTGAGGCCCACGGGTGGATGGCACAGACCAATCTCCATGTTGACAGCCATCAGAATACCGAAGTGAACCGGGTTGATGCCAAGCGCCACGGCAACAGGAAACAGAATAGGCGCAATGATCAGCACAATGGCCGATGGGTCCATGACGTTGCCTGCGGCCAGCAACAAGAGATTGACCAATGCTAAGAACGCAAACGAACTAAGCCCTTGCGTGCTCATCCAATGAGCCATTGCCTGCGGGATCTGCTCTGACGTCATCAAGAATGAAAACAACACAGCGTTGGTAACGATATAAAGAATCATCGAACTCATCGCTGCGCTGGCCAGCAACACGCGCGGAATGTCTTTGAAGCGCAAATCTTTGTAAACAAAGACAGAGATCACGAAGGCATAAACGGCAGCGCAAGCGGCAGCTTCAGTGGGCGTAAACACACCAGAATAAATGCCGCCAATGACGATGACGACAAGAAATAGGCCCCAGAAGCAATCACGAAAAGCCTTGAAGCGCGTGGCCCAGCTTGCACGTGCCATGCGCGGATAGTTGCCGCGGTAAGCCCGGTACCAAGTTGTAAGACCTAGCAATACCGCGAGGATAATGCCGGGCACGACACCTGCCATAAACAACTGGCCGATGGAAGCTGATGTCACCAGTTTACCATCAGGCCCGGTTCCGCTCAGGCCACTTGTGGCAACAGCATAAATGACTAAGTTAATTGAAGGTGGGAACAAGATGCCAAGTGCGCCCGAAGTGGCGATGACACCCGCACCAAAGCGTTTGGGATAGCCCTGCTCTACCATGGCTGGCAGCATGATCGAGCCAATGGCAACAACCGTAGCGACAGACGAGCCGGAGATCGCTGCGAACAAAGCGCAGGCCATGACAGCCGCAAGCCCCATGCCGCCATAATGATGGCCGATCATTGAGGCAGCAAAATTAATCATCCGCTTGGCAACACCGCCGTGCGTGAGAAAGTTTCCCGCCAGAATAAAAAACGGCACAGCCATGATTTCAAAGCGTTCTATGCCCGTGAATAATTTCAGGGCTACGGCCTCGATGGGCACATGAGTCATGGTGAACAAGAAGGTCAACACAGTTAGGCCGAGCGCAATCGAGATCGGCATGCCCGTTAGAAACAATACGATCAGAATGCTGAAAATTATGAGCGCGATCATGGCGTGTGTTCCGGCAAAGTAGCGGCAGCAGGAACGCCATCAACATGTGTGTGATCACGATGCGGAATTTCACCTGTGCGGTAAAAAGTTAACGCAACTTGGAGGAAGCGAAAGCACATCAAATAAGAGCCGAGCGGAACTGCCAAATAGATAATCCACATCGGCACTTCCATATCGGCTGATAATTGCCCCGTGGAATAAATCTTGATCACGAGATTGGCCCCAAGCGTGCCGACCGCACCCGTAAAAAACGCTCCACAAAACAGCGAGAACAGCACCATCAAACGTCGATGGTCAGGGCGCAACCGGTTCACCAGCACATCAACGCCCACATGAATTCCTGTACGCACGCCGTAAGCCGCACCAAATTTGGCCATCCAAACAAACATAAAGATGCACAGCTCTTGCGCCCACGACAAATCAATGCGTTGAGCGATGGGGTATAAAAAGCTGATGCCAGTGGCATAGCGATGCACAACTGATATGAAGATGAGGACGGTTGCCATGCCGATCAGGCTGGCGATAATCCATTCTTCAAGTTGGTCAAGACGGCGCAACATAGTGCTAAACATCCAAAAATTAGTGGTGAAAGGCGCTCCCGCCAGCGCTAAATACGCATGGCGTGAGGCTGTGTTGAGGAAAAGTTACTTGGGCAGTGTGAAGCCCGTAGCTTTGCTCACGGCATCAATAGTTTCTTGACCAACGCGCGCCGCCATATCGGCATAGACAGGCGCTACAGCCTTGATCCATTGGCTTTTCTGCTCATCGGTCAATTCAATGACTGTGGTTTTGCCATTAGCCTTGATCTTGGCCATTGCATCTTCATTCTCTGACTTGGCGATTGTGTTCACATAGTCAGTCGATTCTTTCATGGCCTTTTCCAATGTGTCACGAACATCGGCTGGCAGACCATTCCAGAATTCCTTATTGACAATTACCGCGTATGAAAGATGGTTGTGGTTGGAAATTGTAACAAACTTCTGCACGTCAGCATATTTCTGCGTATAAAAATTTGATGGCGTACCTTCGGTGCCATCGACCACGCCAGACTGTAGCGCCTGATAGACTTCCGAGAAAGCCATGACCTGTGGAACAGCCCCAAGCGCACGCATCTGCGCATCAAGAACTTTTGAAGACTGGATACGCATTTTCTGGCCCTTGAAGTCTTCTGGCGTGCGCAAAGGTTTATTGGCAAACATGTCTTCAAAACCATTGTCCCAATAGGCCAAACCCTTGATGCCTTTGGTTTCCAGCTTCGTAAACAGGGCCTTGCCCACTTCACCTTGTGATACAGCCTTGAAGCCTGCATCGTCTTTCAAGATGAATGGTAAATCGAGGGCCTCAAATTCTTTGACACCCAGCGGGCCAAACTTTGACATGGATGGCGCTAACATCTGCACTGCGCCAAGTTGCAGCGCTTCAATTTCTTCTTTGTCCTTATAGAGTTGCGAATTCGGATAAACCTCAACAACGACTTTTCCTGGCAAAGCCTTTTCCGCTAACTCCTTAAACTTTACCGCACCGCGCCCCTTGGGCGTTCCATCCGCGACAACATGGCTAAACTTGATGACAATGGGCCCATCGGCCCAGCTGGCTGTCACAAACATTGAGGCAAGCGATAACGCCACTACCATCTTCAAGATATTTTTCATCATTCCCTCCGGGGATATTGTGCAGTTCAATGACTGCTTTTTTAATTGCCGTTATCTGCGCACGAAGTGTGCCGCCGCGCAATTGTGGATTCCCACATGGCCCCTGACTGGTCAGCGCTACTATATTATTGCATAAAGCCAGAATGCATTCGGATAACCGGACGAAAAAAGCTACAAGACCGCAAGATCTGACAGCGATGCAGAACGCGCATGTTAAATGGACGGGGCTAGCTGCGCTCAATGTCATGCCGATACTGGCAATTGTGCTTTTATTTTCACTCCTCAGTGCATTGCTTTGGATTTTACGGGTCAATGAACTGGAACAAGTTCGTCTTGATTTGGTCCGCGACACGTTATGGGTTGAAAGAGCATTACAATTCCAAATCGCCAACGATGATGAAACCCTCCAGCGTCTCGCTGTAGATTTTGCCGATCCGCTTTCCGACCCCACAAAATTTGCAGCTCAAAGCCGCCAGCTGCTGGCCAGCGATGGATCGATTCTGATGATTGCAAGGCTGAATTCTTATAATCAGGTGGTTTCTATTCAGACACCAAATGGTGCTTTGGCAAACAACCTCAACGTCAATGATAGTGAACTGCTGACACGAGCCGTGACTGCGGCCCGGCGCGACAGCCCGCTCATTTCTACCAGCCCGGTTCATATGGCTGAAGGCGAAGTTCTCATTCGCATGGCAAAGATTCCCGGCCCTCAAGCCCAGCCAGGAATCCTCGTCTCCGCTATTTCTTTAGAGCGGATGCTCACTCACAATATCCCGTGGTGGATTGCTGAAAAACGCGCTGTTGAAATTAAGGATCATGAAGGGCGTATTCTCGCATCGCGCAGTCAGGCAGCCGTGACCAAAGAATCGCTCAGCCATTCAATTGCATTTGGGGCAGAGCCCGCGGGGCTCTTTATTACGCTCTTTGCAGCACAAACCCCTTCAAGCCTCACGCAACAAGGCTTGGTTGGGGCAATCGTCGTCCTCGGTCTGTTAGCCGTTGGTGGATTATTGGCCCGCGAAAATCATTTGCGCAAACGGCGGTTGGCCGAGGCCGAATTGCGCCAGGAACATGCCTTCCGAAAAGCCATGGAAGACAGTTTGACAGTAGGCATGCGTGCCCGCGATCTCGAAGGCCGCGTCATCTATGTCAATCATGCGTTTTGCCAAATGTTGGGCTGGAGCCGAGAAGAGTTGGTAGGTCTTGCGCCGCCCATGCCTTATTGGTTACCTGAAGAAATGGAAGAGAAGACGACGGCTTTCCGCAACCGTGTCCTCACCGGCTCGCCTCCCACTGATGGCGTGGAATCAACTTTTCAGAAACGTGATGGGCGCCGCCTAGTTGCGCTGGTTCAGGAAGCCCCGCTCATTGGACCCGAAGGCCTCCAAACTGGCTGGATGGGATCGTTTCTTGATATCACCGAGCGCAAGGCAACTGAAGAACTCACGAGGCAGCAAGCGGATCAAATCGCGGCAACATCACGGCTAGTGTTGATCGGCGAAATGGCATCTATCTTGGCGCATGATCTCAATCAACCGCTCGCCACCATCACAAGCTATCAAGCTGGTCTGATCAATCGTCTAGGTGATGGCACAATCCAGCGTGAAGAGGTCGTTCAAACGCTTGCCAAAGTCGGAGAGGCGGCACAGCGCGCAGGCCATATTATTCACCGCGTGCGTGAGGTTGTTAATCGCAACGAACCACGTTTTGAGCCGGTTGATATCGCCACGTTGGTCAAGCGCACGGTCGCCTTGTTCCAAAACGAACCCCGTCCTTTGAAAGCGCGTATTTCTGTTTCTATCGTCGAGCCAGCGCGCGTCGAACGCTGTGACGATGTGCTTATTGAACAGGTGCTGATCAATCTTCTGCGTAATGCCGAAGAAGTGATGCATGATTTGCCAAAGCAACAACGAACTATAGATGTCAGCGTAACGACAACCAAAACATCCGTGGAAGTGCAGATCGCTGACCGCGGTCCGGGCGTACCCAAGGAAATGGTGGGCGATATTTTCCGTCCCTTTGTCACAACAAAAAAGGGTGGGATGGGTCTCGGCTTAACAATTTGCCGTTCTGTTCTGGAAGCGCATCGCAGCCGACTTACCTGCTCACCACGCAGCGGCGGCGGCAGCATTTTTAAATTTTCACTGGCTACGACTTGACCATGAGGCAACCCGCACCCGCCAACCGAAACCATGGCCCGCACGCTTTCATCGTAGATGATGATGACGCGCTGCGTGAGGCGCTAACGTTTCTTTTGCAATCGAGGGGCGTGAATGTTGCACCTTTTGCCTCTGCTGAGGCATTCCTCGCACAATTTAATCATACACAACGTGGCTGTATTCTGACCGATGTACGCATGGATGGCATGTCTGGAATTGAGATGATTGAAAAACTCATGGCCATGAAGTGCAGTTTGCCCATGCTTGTATTGACGGGGCACGGCGATGTTGCAATGGCTGTCGACGCAATTAAAAGCGGAGTTCGCGATTTCGTTGAAAAGCCGTTCAATACAAATGTGCTAGCTGACAAAATTATTGCTGCTATTGCCGATGATGCTGCCGCTGCGAAAAAGCAAAGTGAGCAAAAATTACATGAACAACAAATGGCAAAACTTTCAGAGCGTGAGCGTAAGGTCATGAACCTTATTCTTGCTGGCAAACTCAACAAGGTGATTGCCAACGAATTGAATATTTCGACACGCACTGTAGAAGTCCATCGGTCGCGAATCTTCGTCCACATGGAGGTTCACAATGTTGTCGAACTTGCAAACCTGCTCAGTCGAATGCGGAGCTAAGCCCGATATGATGATTCCAAGAGTTGCCGGCGCAACTGTTTGGCTCAGTACGTCCGCAAGTTGAAAAGCACAGGTTTCCATCGCGGGCCGATGATTTGATGTGTGCTATCTATGGTTTCGACGAAGCTGAGTAAAATTGTTTTTGTAGTTTGCTTTACGGCGATAACTGTGAGCTAAAGTCATTCTAGTGTTTGCAATTCACCAAATTGTATTTAGGCGCCATCGCATTACTACGCATTTTGCGCACGATCCCTTTTAACTCATGGATTTCGCAATACAGGAAATAGGAGGGAAGAAAGAGAAAAGCACGTTTCTAAAAATTTCCGTAAACAACTGTTTGTACGCCGTTTTCCACGTGACACACGATGTCATGTAAAAAATGGAGAACGACATGGAAGACAATCGTCAAAGCCCCTATCTCAACATAAAGGAAGCCGGAGCATTTTTACGGCTTGAGAAGCGAACACTCGACAACATGCGATGGATGGGAACCGGCCCACAGTTTCGCAAACATGGTGGCAAAATAGTTTATCACCTTGATGAATTGAAACAGTGGTCTCTTGATAGCCGCTGCAAATCAACATCGGACAACTGATTGTGACACGTGGCCGCCGCACCCCTGTTGCGGCCACGAGCATCGTCCCAAACGAATATTTTCGATATCCCGTGACTTGTTCACTCCCAACACTTTGAAGCACTTCGTATTTCCCGCGTTTCCCAATCGCAAGATTCGCCAATTCGTGCTAACTTGGGGGAGGAGCGGTGTAGCTCGTCAGGCTCATAACCTGAAGGTCGTCAGTTCAAATCTGGCTCCCGCAACCAACAAGCCCTTGAAATCGTAACCCGATTTCGAGGGCTTTCCTTTTGCTGATTCTGAAATTCACACGCTGGGGCACAGTTGGGGCACAGCAGAACAAGAATTTGCCAGCAGATTTAGGGGTATGATTTTCCTGTGGATAATTTTTTCAGCATTAACTCACTTCGTTAAATTGCACCTGAAGACATCGCAGAACCATTGATGCACCTAGTGCGTTGCATGAAATTCCATTCTAATCGGTAGGCAGAAAATAGGAAATAAGGTGAAGTTTAAAGTATCAAACCCCAATTTTTGATCGCAGATGTTTTCGAATACAGTTCTATTGCCCTATGGAAAGGCACAAGAAAATATCCACAGTTTAATTCCAAACTCAAAGTATTTGGGAGAGTGCAGGAAAGAGAAACCGCATGAGTTTTAGCAACTCATTTGAAAGGCGATAACTAGGGTCTCCAATTCGAACTGCTGCCCTATGGCTAGCGGCCTTTGAATACCATCTGCAAGCCTTGTCTTGACTTGTCAAAATTTCCCAATGACCAGACAAACGCAGAGCATGACCAAAAGGGATTAATCCCTCTGGGTAATTGTCCGCCAAGTGATGTGCGACTTGAATTAACTTTTCGAATCCATAACCAACAGGCTTGCCTGAAAAAGCACTTAAAACGCCACAAGTGATGTTGCGAAACCTCTGATCAATTTCATGTTCGCCTGGCAAAAACAAATCAAGCGAAGAAAATTTTCCCTTGAGCTCATTCCAGTCTTTTGATCGAGTGTGCCAATCGCCGACTACCTCCCTTGCTACCACAGCCGCAATTAGCAGATCACGGAGTCCCTGATCTCGCAAATCGCGCGCAACTGCGAGAGCTGTATCACGATCCCCGATAAGTCTCCGCTCCTCGCCCTCGGTATCAAACGCAAATATGCGCTGACCGATCATATCAATAGTGAAATCGTCCCACGCGACGAGTTGGGATTCCCACAAGGTGCCAATAATGCCGTCTACCATTATGGGGCGGCGAAATGCACACCTTATCATAAGGCGTCCAGCCATTTCGGAGGCCTCGGTGCTCTCCCTATCTACTACAAGAATGTTGGCGTTGTTGTTGAACAGCAGGTCATCGACCGTCAGCTGGCGGTATGCAGGATCAAAATGGGGCAAAACCCAAACCAAAAGCCCACCTTCAGATCGATAGAACATCTTGCGACCGATTACGACATCTAGAAAAGTCGTCGTCAGCTGCGCTTCAAATGCGATTCTAAGAGCGCCAAGTTTCGCTTGGATATCCGGTCTACGCAATAATGTTGGATCACGCTGGCCACGCCAAGTAGTTTCGACCTGAACGCCATCGAACCTTTGATCAGCACATAATGAGCGCTCGACTAAGCTCTTTAATCGACGATGTGCCTCACTTTCCTGGGCACCCTTATATTTCATTGCCCGCACATCATCTTCGCTCAGCCCGTCACGGGTTTGCGCCGGACAAGACCCGTCCTCAATACGATGCCGGAAAAAGAACGCCTTGTCTGGGCTTGAAACGACATAAACTGCTGTTCCGCAGATCGCACAGACTAGACGTGGGTGCCCGGAATCCATCTCCTCCTTGATCCGGCTCCGAACCTGAACGAAACGGTCGTATCGAACACTTTGGATAAATCGGCACGTGTCGAATATCTGCCCGGACTTAAGACTCCGGACCTCACCGATTTGAGGATTAGTAACGGCCGTGGCACGGGCAAGCGGGTCAATTGTTATGTTTCCGCGCATGAGCTCTCTCAGAAGTGGGGCTTATTTCACGATTATCGAATGCCAGTTCACTCGATTCAGTATTCCGTTTTTCCCTACGGTACGTCCTTATAGGTAAAGTCGCAGTTGGCCAGCACGGTCGTAATCGGGTATTCTCCATGTCCGCCTCCTCGCATTCGCCCCCGCTCAGCTAACAGATGAAGGTTTTTTCTGGCTCTTGAGCAGACGACGTAAAGAAGTTTGTTGGCACTATCTTGAGGGTTAGGGTCATTGAAATTGGGCACCATTCCCTCAAGAAGGGCGTAGGCGATAACCGCATCATACTCGGCCCCCTTCACTCCGTGAATAGTGGAGACAGTAATCCCATTCCGGCTTTCAAAAACTTTTCGGAACGCGTTAATGTCCCCAACGAACGCCGATTCCTCATTCTGAAGGCGCTGAATCCGAGCCAAGGAGCTTTCGAAGAAGGCCTCATGATGCTCCCGCAAGGTTGGCAATATTCTGAAATCGATTCCAAGCCTTAAAAAAAGTGTGTCGAAAAATTGCTCTAAATATCTGAGCCCGTCCTGCTCAGTGAGTAGGATCGAATTGCTTTCCTTCAGTAGTGATTTCCGCGTGATTTTTGAAATATCTGCACCGGCGTCGGCAAGCGCGCTGAGAACCTCCCCTGCCCACCGATGTCGTCGGACATACATGTGCGGTGATGCTTCGGTAAGAATAACCTTCGACAGCTTGTACCAAAAGTTATCAGGATCGCGGGCGAACGGCACCATTCCAGGCCCGTCGAAGCTGTACTCTGGTAGAGAAGCCACAAGCCTGCGTGTCATGCTTGCCAAATGGACCCACTGCGGAGCCAAAACACAGACCTCGTGAGGCGCGATGCCCACTGTTTCAATGTTGTAACGTATCAGTCGAATGAGTTCTGCCTCGAGATCATCCCGCTGAATCTCAGGATTGAACGAAATCAAGCTTTCGTAGTCCCTATGCTTCGCCATCGATTCAATTTTGGTCGGATAAACATTGTAATTACCAAAATATCTGACAACGCGGTTAGAACTCCGGTAGTTAATCGACAACTCCATCTCCTTGAAATCAATTCCCGCCATCACACCGAATTCGTTGGCTGTGATCGCATAACCACCAAGAGAACCATAAATGGCTTGATTGGGGTCACCTACGATGAAAGTGCGAACCTTTCCGCCAGCTGCTTTCAAGATTGAAGCCAAAACCGCATACTGTATTTCTTTAGTATCTTGGTACTCATCGACAAGGACACAGGTGAACAGAGACCCTAATAGTTTGCCGATAGAGGGTTGCTGTGAGATCAAATCTTGGGCGCACGCCAAGATCTGCTCAAAATCGATCTGTCGATTGACGAGCAAATCCGCATGATAACGATCAAGTATTTCGCGTACGCTGGCTTGTTTGTGTGGATGGCAGGTCAACTTCACTCCACCCGATGTGAAGTAATGGCCACAATCCCAAAAGGTGATGTTCGGATTTCGGTACGGAACACATAATTCGGTCAACAATCGTTCAGTGTCATGAGAATTGATTACCCGGAATCCATGCTTCAACGCCTCATGATAAATGGCGTATGGCTTGAGAATCCATTCCAAGCAAAATGAATGGATAGTACCAATCCAGAGCTTTGAAGTGTCAACTCCCAGATTTTCTACGCGTTCGTGAATTTCATCTGCAGCGCGATGGGTATAAGTGATAGCGATTACCCACAGTTTGTCCGATTGCAGTTTTGAAAGCTCGCTGGCAATTTTATAGGTGAGCGTTCTCGTTTTTCCGCTGCCTGGACAGGCCACGAGAAAAACGCTCTTTTCCTCGGTTATGGCGGCCACTTGCTCTGGATTCAGATCGTCGCAATCCCAGACAAACATGGATCAAAGCCCAGCAAAGATATTGTTGATCTCGTCGGCAGGGAATGTCTCAAGCATCTCTTGACGGATTCCTATGAAATCCAACTGCCCTTCGCGGAAAGCGTCCAGTTTTGTCTTCATTTTAGCGACTGCTACAGCGCCAGATGTTGGATCCTTGGCGAGTTCGCTGAGGCGATAGGTTAGGATATTGAAAACGACCGCAGGGCTTATAGCGCCATGGGCGAAAAAGATTGCTTTCGAGATGTACCCTGGAATGATTGTGCGGTGATCAATAGCCTTTCCCAGAAGGATCGCGAACCAACCTTTTCCAACATTATTAGCCATCGTCAACACGCGCTGGCCAAACGCAACAATGTCATGCGACTCAAGTTCGACTTTCGACGCCGCAATTATCGGAGCATCTTTGTAAATTTCATTCAAGATGGCCACCACCTTGGGAGCGTTCCCCGCCCCCACGAAGTCGACCTCAAACGTATGTGGGGCAAAAAATGTTTCGATCCACGCGTTGCCTTTTCCCAATTCCGTTAGCTTGTTTTTCCGGGTTAAGCCGATGGCCTGAGCATTTAAGACCTTTTTAGCTCTCTCTATCGCCTTGGCATCGTTCTGGTCCGGATTAGATGCGACGAGCGCAGTGTCCAGATCGGTGATGATGCTGCACCGTTTCCGAATACGTCGATCGTGAAACAACACGGCAACGTTCTCGAAACCCGTACTTCGAATATTGATCAGACTTATCCCAAGCTCGTCTAGACTGACGCCCAAGACTTTTTTCACAAGGATTGGGATCAATATCTCCTCAGCGTCACCTTCAACTAGGATAACGCTTTTGGCAAACAGGAGATTGCTACGAACGGCATCCAAGTATCGCTGGATATTGCCGATCTCTTCCGATTTGAGGCCCGTGGCTGGCTGAAAGATTTCACATCGACCTTCCACACGACCGAGAATATTCACATTCTCGACATTGCTCACTTCAGAGATATGGGTTGAGTGTGTCGAGTAAATTACCTGCGTATCAGAGTAATTTAGCTTGTCGAACAGCGTTTTCTGGATATGGGTATGAATATGAGCTTCCGGCTCCTCGATAAGCAGGAAGTTGGCAAAGGACTGTTTGACCTTCTGGTACTTAAATTCCAGTAGCTTGAGCGTTAGATAGATCAGGTTAGCTCCACCCAAACTAAGCTCATGGATGCCGCCCTCATAACCCTCGCCAGACTCGCCAACGAACAGTTTCAAAGATTGGAATAGCCTGTCAGCCTCGTCAGACAAATCCGACCGGATCGACAGGGATGATGGCGAGTATGCATCTCCAGCCGCGTCGTTGATCGTTTTACGGATATCGGTTCTGATTTCCTTGACGTCCGATAGGTTCTCAATCGCCGTATTGAGGTCCTTCACCTTTGCGGTAATCGGGCCGAATTCAGCCGGGTTGATCACACCGCTTTTGCTCTTGAGAAGGGTCAGAAGAGGATTGGTACGATTGTTCTGGAAGTCGGCAACGACATCGCGCAACGCTTGGACGAAGGTGAAGGACACCTCTTTCGTAATTGAGAATATTCCTGGAATCCGTCCGCCAAGTTCTGGCGGATCCAGTTCCTTAACAAACCGCACCTTCTCAAAATCACCAACCAAAGTGGTGTAGACATCAGGGTTTGTGAAGTCGACGCTGCTTTTGCCGGTCAGCACGCTTTCGTAATCGTCAATTGTAAGCGACTTGAGAATAACGGCTAGACCTTCTTGATCGCCTTCTTCAAGCTGAAAAAGACGGTTACGGACAACTGCCTTTGGCCGAAAAATCAAATTGTAGGTGGCTTTTCCAATGGCTCCATCATCGATATTCCCCGTTCCGTGGAGGAAAAGTGATTGGATCGCCTCATCTTGAGAAACTTCGTCAAACTCCAAGCTGATGATGATCCATTGGCCACGCCAATTGACCAGGCCCCTGTTAAAGTCTTTTTCTTCCAGCCGAAGCGCTGACCGCAACATGTTATCGTCGAGCAGCAACCTGATGGCACGAAACAGATTGGTTTTTCCCGACCCGTTCTCGCCGATGATCGTGTTAATGCCTTTGTTGAAGATGACATTCGCCTTCTCGAAATTTCGGTAGTTAACAAGTTGCAGTTTCGAGATGTGCATCAATTCACCAAATACTTGTTAGAGCTGCAATTTCTGTCTGGGCCCAATAAGCGCGATCAAGCCGACCACCAAATCGTTTTGTAAATTCGGAGAATCGACCAAGACAAATTAGTTTTTTATGCAATTGTGACCCTTTTGTTTCGAACTAGCTAGAGCGGCGAAACGTACGCAATGTCAACATGTCCTCAGGTTTGACTCCCATAGCTCCAGCTAATTTATCAACAACATCAACGGTAGGTGACTTCTCTTCTCGCTCGATCTGCCCAACATAGTTTCGGTTTATCCCCGCCTGAAACGCCAACTCCTCCTGCGAAAGCCCTTTTTGCTTCCTCAGGATACGTAAATTCCTCGCCACGATTGCCCTTAATTTCATCAAGGCAAGCGACAGCAAAACCTACTATAGTGCGACCTACTATAGTAGGTAATCTACTACATGAATGACTCAATCAAGAATCCGTCCCTAGATTTGATGCTAAAGGTACATTGGCCTGCCGAGAGGGATTTGTCGGCGGCAGGGCAGCAAGTAGTCATCGAACTTCAATTCGACAATGGTAATGCTTTGGCTTCCATGTCGGTTCCAAGTGAGCAATTGCTCCAAGCCGCTGCACAAAGGCTGACGCTGTATTCCTTGATCTCGCTGGCTGGATTTGTGTCAGTTGGTTCTGACGAACTCACGACCCCAATTTCAATCAACCATGCAATTGCCTTCGATCAACTTGTTGTAAATGCAGTTTCGGCAGACATGCTTGAAGACGAACCTGATGCCGCCGCTATGCTGGCCGAATTCCGTAACCGCCTACTCAAATCATTGGAGCACGTCGATCAAGCTATCGCGTCACTGCCCACGGTTTGAACTCAGCTCTTCCTGCGCCAGACAAAACTGAGTTGGCCATTATCCTCAAACATCGCACCGCGAATGGGTTCCGCAAAAGACGGATCGTCAATGAAGGCGCTCAAATAATCGCGCGGCTCGGCCTCGTGGGTCTTGGCATTCCAGGCTGCTCCCACTTCTTGGGATCCATACATGATCTTAAAATCCGGCCCCTCTTCCTTTGGCTTGGCGTCAACGGCAACCAACCGCAACTTGGCTTGAAACGTCAGCGTTCTGATCGACCCGATATAGCCGTCGGTATCGGATACAAAATGACCAATGACAGTCATGTACTACTCCCATCATCGCTGCCTTCAGTTCGTCGTGGCACTCGCGGTTTCTTGGCGTTTAGCGGAATGGAGATGGGCTCGACTTCCAGTTCTTTGCGGCCTTTCTTGAATCCAGCATCGGCCTTCAAGAAGCTCTCCAACATAAAGGGCACCAGTTCGGCGACGGGCTCCTGCGCGCCATAGGTGCGGGCATAGAGGGCTGCATAGTCATCAAGTGCCTTCTTCAATTCTGCATTCAGTGTAACGGTCAGCTTGACAGGAATGCGATCCGGTAATTGGGTTAACTTCAACATGGTCACTTCCTCGGAATCTGTGTGTAAGGTTCAAGAACCAAGTCCTTGTGCACAATGATGCGGACAAGCCAGCCAGGGCGGATGGTCAGGTTTGGCTGCACATCCAATTGCCGCTGCACAAATTGCTGACCGGCCTGATCGGTATTGCGGATGGCAGATTTTTGTAGCGCCGAGATCAAATCATTCTGATTGTTGCCCAGTGTCAGTTCTGAGCCAACGCCCAAGAGACTCGCCAGCGCCACGCCTTTGAGCAGACTCCAGGTGTGATAATCGACTTGATCTTCAAGCCCAGCGTAACCGCCTTCATCGGTGGCAGGGAGATTGTCGATCACCAGTGATGAGCCATCAGGCCGGATTAGCCTTTGCCAGATAACAAGGGCGCGTTTCTGGCCGAAGGCCACCACACTGTCATATTTGCCGATGATCTTGGTTCCTTGAGGAACCAGAAGATAGCGCCCGGTCACGGTATCAAAGACATTCTCGGTGACCTGCCCGATCACAAAGCCGGGTAAATCCGAATTGAGCCCTGTCACCAGACTGGCCGGAATGATTGAGCCTGCCATCAAAGTATAAGGCGACACAGGCTTCTGCAGGCTGTGTTCATTGTAAATGGAATTGTCCGGCTTGGTATTCAGGAAGGCGAGCTTTTTGTCTTGTGTGTTTTGCGGTGCCTGCTGTCCTTGCGCTTGCAATGTGTCGAGCTGGCCCAAAGCTGTGAAGGGTGAAACTGCGGCTTGAGGTGTGACAGTAGATGGCTTCTCGGCTTCACCAGTTTTGCTGGCTGTCGCAACCGTATAAAACAGCTTGGACTCACGACCCTGCTGGGCCAGCCTGACCAAGCGAATCCGGTCAGCTCTTGCGATGTCAGCTTCGGGATCGGGCTGAAAGGGTTGACCCGAGAGCGGCAGTTCTGGTGTCGCCTTGGTATCAACCTTGTGCATGGCATCACCCAAATCTCCTGGCAAAGGCGGACCCAGTTTGGGGATGGCATCATAACTGGATGGCAGGCGCCCAACTCCATCAGCCACAGGCTTGCGGTCAGTGTTGTAGAGTTCCTCGGCCAGTTGGCCTTTGCGAAAGTTTGGTGGATTGAGCGCATACCACACGGCCCCAAACAGCAGTAGCGAAAACAACGCCGTGCCGCCCATGAGGATCTTACGGTTGAAGCGGCGCACAGGCCTGGGCCGTACTCGCAGTTCAATATCTTCCGGCGGCTTTTGTGATTTTTCCACCATCACTTGTCTCCCGCACTGGAGAACAGGTAACGGCGCTTGGGCTGCACGGCATCATTGCGGGTGATCTTCACGACCGATTGCGACTTGCCGCCAAGCCGCAGTTCGGCCACCGCAAATAGACGGTCAACGATGTAGGTGTTGCCCTTGACGCGGTAATTGACCAGAGCAGGCTTGCCTTCCGAGCCTTGTACGAAGAGCGGCGGGGCTTCACCCTGCGGCAAGGACGACGGGAACTGAATATAGACTTTGGCACCATCATCAAACACGCGTGACGGTGCAAAGCTGGCCGTGCCCTCAATCCGGTAGCGGAAGTTGAGATTGTCGAATGTCTGCGCCCCATCGATCGGCACGCTATCAATGCTTGCCACACCGTCGTTCCTCTTCTTGATCGCAATCAACTCGTCTTCCGGATAGGTCCAGGACAGCGACGACATGTAAGTCGCCTCTGTCGATTCGAGTTCAAGATGATAGGTGCGCCGTTCCGAGGTGATGACCAGATTGGTTTTAAGATCAGCCGCAATGGGCTTCACCAGAATATGAACTTGGCTTGCAGTGCCTGCACCACTGGTGGTGTCACCCACAATCCAGCGCACCGTGTCGCCAGTTGAAACCGAAACCAGTTTCTCGCCTTGTTGCAGGGCGATGTCACTCACTTGATTGGTGGCCCCATAGAGGCGGTAGAGCGCGCCCTGACTGTATGGATAGACTTGGATGGCATTGACATAGCCAGCCTTGACCGGTTCCTTGGTGGCCGCAGCATTGGCTTGATCCACGCGGGCCAACGGATCATCCACCTCTTTGATCGCCTGGCCTTTCGTACCCAGCTTCTTCAACTGGCCAGGCAAAGGCAGCGGCTTCACTTTTTCGACGATCTGAACCGGAGGTGCCGGATCGGCAATGACCTTGGCTTCGATGAATGAATCTTTGCTGGGATCATCGGCAAACGTGCGGAGACTTGCTTGGTTTGCACAGGCGGACAAGGCAACAAGCGAAACGGTTACAAGAAAATACTTCATGGGCGGGCTCCTGTATTGTCATGGGGTTGGGGTGTGGAAATCGGCTCAAGCTCGCGCGACCAATTGATGGCATTGACATAGATGCCGAGCGGATTGGCCCGTAACGTTGCGGCATCGCGCGGGCTTTTGGTCACGATGGTGAGCACGCCGGTAAAACTCTGAACGCCTGCAGCAGCGCCATTCTCAAAGGCTTTCTCGCGCCACCTCACCTGAAACGATGAAGGCGAGGCCCGCACCACACTGGTGATCTCAACCGAGACTGATCTTTGCCCAATCTTGGCAAAGGGATCATTCTCGCGGGCATAGTCATTCAACGTCTGGGCCGCGCGGTCGGTGGCATAGTCATAGGCCTTGAGCCAGTTCTGCTTCACAACAACCGCGTCAGTTGAAACCTCGCGCACATGTTCGATGAAGCGGGCCAGTTCGGCCGCAATCTGGGCATCCGAGGGATCATAGCTTTCAATGGCAGGCGCCACCGCACGAATGGCACCGCCGCGTTCTACTTCCACCACATAAGGTGTGACGCGCGAGGTGGTTGAGAGGACGGCGATCTGAAGGCTCAAGCCACCCACCAATCCCAAACAGCCAAAGGCCATGAGCCGCCAGTTTCGCGCCTGGACGCGGGCCGAGCCAATGCGCTCATCCCAAACCTGCTGGGCTTTCTGATAGGGCGTGACCGGAGCTTCACTCTGGCCATAATGCAATTGGGGTCGTTTGAACTTCATCTGAAAATTCCTTGTTCACTAACTGTCAGGATTGAGG
>Ga0075023_100000048_pt1 | contig 25988 bp, 28 predicted proteins | sample Str014_FD_71388 | JGI IMG/M metagenome (GOLD analysis project Ga0075023, IMG submission 71388) | Freshwater sediment microbial communities in response to fracking from Pennsylvania, USA - Straight Creek_MetaG_SC_2014 | ecosystem: Environmental > Aquatic > Freshwater > Creek > Sediment | place... | reverse complement strand
CCACCAGGATTGCTCCCGTGCTGCCGTTCGACTTGCATGTGTAAGGCATGCCGCCAGCGTTCAATCTGAGCCAGGATCAAACTCTTCAGTTCGATCTTGATAAATTACTCAAAGAATTGATAGGAACTTTATTTGCATAAAGCTCTTACTGTCTTCTGTGAGCGTTTAAGGTCCATAAGACCTCGACTCACCAGGCTTCCCCGGTTTGTCTTGGCACTCGCCTTCAAACGCCCACACTTATCGGCTGTTAGTTTTTAAAGAACTTGCCTTCCGGCTCTACCTTTCGGTAGCTGCTGCTGCGCTTTGCAGTTATCAGCTGAGTCTGTTATTATGACTTGGTTTATATAACCTTGTCAATCACTCGACTTTATTTTTTTCGTTTCGCTGACTACGTTTGATTCGCTGCTTTCGCGTTGATTTCCGTATTCAGCCGAGACAGCGATTCTGACATGTTTTTTACGACTCTGTCAAATTTTTTGCTTTCTTCTTCTCGTTGCTGACCTTGGCTAGCGACCTGCTTTGCAGGCCGCTTTGCCTCGATCAGCGCAGCCCATGACTGTAGCACAGATTTTTCCGGCCGCAAGCGACTTTCACTCCCGTTCTCGTTCAAGGCTAGCTTCCCACGATGGGCTTGGTGCCGGGGCCAGGTGATAGCAGCCTCGCGGCATCGGCGCAAACCCGCTCTGGGTCGTCGGAAGACAGGATGCTTTCGAGTTGCGACGCCCAACGGCGTGCGTCGGTGCGCAAGACGTGTTGCTTGATCGATGCGATCTGCGAGGGGTGCATCGACAAGCTGCGCAGCCCCATTGCGAGCAGGAGCTGCGTGAAGTCCGGATCGCCGGCCATCTCACCACACACGCTGACGTGCCTGCCCGCGGTGCGAGCCTGCGCAATGACCTGCGCCAGAAGGCCTAGCACTGCGGGATGCCACGGGTCATAGAGATGGGCGACGGCCTCGTCCGCACGGTCGATGGCCAGCGTGTACTGGATCAAATCGTTCGTGCCGATCGAGACGAAATCGAAGTGCCGCAGGAACGCGGGCAGCATGAGCGCCGCCGCCGGTATCTCGATCATGGCGCCCACCTCGATTTCGGTGAACGCCTTGCCGGCCTCGCCGAGTTGCTGGCGCGCTCGGGCCAGCGCCTCAAGCGTGAGCCGGACCTCGCTTAGGTGCGCAACCATCGGAATCAGCAACCGGACCCTGCCGTAGGCACTCGCGCGCAGGATGGCGCGCAGCTGCTGGCGAAACATCGCCGGCTCGGACAAGCTCCAGCGGATCGCCCGCAAACCCAGCGCCGGATTGAGCGCGTGCTCGTGCCGCAACTCGTTCGCCGACATTCGATCGAGCGGCTTGTCGGCGCCGATGTCCACGGTGCGTATCGTCACCGGCAGCCCCTTCATCGCCTGCACGGCCGCGCGATACGCCTCGAACTGCTCGTCTTCACCGGGCAGCTCGCCCTCCCGATTCATGAACAGGAACTCGCTTCGGAACAAGCCGACGCCGACCGCGCCGGCCTCGAGCGCCGCGATGGCGTCACTCGGCATCTCGATGTTGGCCAGCAATTCGACTCGCTCACCGTCGAGCGTGACGGCCGGGGTATGACGAAGCCGCGTCAGTCGCTCTCGTCCGAGCTCGCTCTGGCGCTGCCGAAAGCGGTACTCCTCCAGCACGATCGGCGATGGGTCGACGATCACGATGCCGGCGTCGCCATCGATCACTAGCCAGTCGTCTTGCCGGATGATCCGGCTCGCTTCGCGTGCACCCACGACCGCCGGGATGTCCATGCTGCGCGCGACGATCGCTGTGTGCGAGGTTTTGCCCCCCACATCGGTGATGAACCCAGTGAAGACACTGCGCTTGAACTGCAGCATGTCGGCCGGGGCGATGTCGTTGGCCACCAACACCAACGGGTCTTCGCCGGCGAAGTCGCGCGGCCTCACCCCTGGCGCGGGTGCGAACGACGAAGCCGGGCCGCGCGCCATCGCGCGCAGCAGGCGCTCGACAACCTGCTCCAGATCGGCCTTGCGCTCACGCAGGTACTCGTCTTCCATCTCGTCGAACTGGCGCGCCAACACCTCGAGCTGGGCCGACAGTGCCCATTCGGCGTTGTAGCGGCGCTCGAGGATCCACTGCTTGGTGGCGCCGGTCAGCGTTTCGTCGTGCAGCAGCATCAGGTGAACGTCGAGCAGGGCCGAGAGTTCTGCCGGCGCCTCGGCAGGCAGGTCGCGCTGCAAAGTGGTTAGTTCGTCGGCGACGGCGTCGCGCGCGGTGCGCAGACGCATCACCTCGGACTCGACCTTGTCTTCCTCGACAAAGTAATGCGCCACATCGACCCGGCTCGACGCGACCAACACCGCGCGCCCGATCGCGACACCGCGTGACACCGGCAAGCCGAACACCTGAAAACTCATGCGTTCGATCCTAGCAGTGCACTAGCCGGCGCCACGGCAGGACTTGCCCGTGTCACCACGGCGTCACCAGCGCTTCATGGCAGCGTCACGCCGGGTGACGAGCATCGCGTTTGAACCCGACACGGAGTGCCTTCATGCGCGACCTGCCCTTGCCCACCTTCCCGCTCGCCGATCTGGCGGGCGCGGCCCGCCCGCGGAGGTCACTTCACCGACGCGAAGCCGCCACTGCTGACACGCCTCGCTTCGATGTGGTCTGGGCGCACGACGAAGACGAGGTTCGCCAGGCCCAACGCCTGAGACACCTGGTCTTTGCCGACGAGATGGGTGCGCGGCTCACCGTGCCGCATGGCTCGCCCTTCGGTCACGATATCGATCTGTTCGACCCATTCTGCGAGCACCTTCTGGTGCGGGCTGCCGGGTCCGACGGGGAACCCGGCCCGGTGATCGGCACCTACCGAGTCTTGACACCGGCGAATGCCAAGCGCGTTGGCGGCCTGTACAGCGACAACGAATTCGACCTGACCCGCCTGCGCCCGTTGCGCGGCCGCATGGTCGAGCTGGGTCGCTCGTGCGTGCACCCAGACTGGCGCACCGGTGGGGCGATCCTGGCACTGTGGGGCGCCCTGGCCGAGTTCATGCACCGCAACGACCTGGACACGATGATCGGCTGTGCCAGCGTCAGCATGCGCGACGGCGGACATTTTGCGGCGAGTCTGTGGACGCAACTGCGGCAAACGCACTTGGCGCCGATCCACTGGCAAGTGACGCCGCGCCTGGCCTTGCCGGTCGACGAGTTGCGACATGACCTGCAGGTCGAGGCGCCCGCCCTGATCAAGGGTTACCTGCGCTGCGGCGCGAAGGTGCTCGGCGCTCCCGCATGGGATCCGGACTTCAACACGGCCGATCTGCCGATGCTGCTGCGTATCGAAGACCTGCCGTCCAGATACAAGAAGCACTTTCTCGGCGCCTGACCCGCCACCGCGACTGCAAGGCGCCCTATTGCCCTTCGCCGAACTTGTCGCTGATCAGCGCGATCAGCGCATCCATTGCCGGCTGCTCGTCGACGCCACTCACTTCAAGTTCGACAAGGCTGCCGATGCCTGCAGCCAGCATCATCACGCCCATGATGCTTTTGGCGTTGACGCGCCGATCGTTGCGCGTCATGAACACCTCGCTCTGAAAACTGCCGGCCAGCTTGGTCAGCTTGGCCGAAGCGCGGGCGTGTAGGCCGAGCTTATTGCTGATGGTGATGCTTTGCTTGATCATTTCCGCCGGGCTTGAGCGTCTGGTTCTGGGGTTTGGAGATCGCGACCTGCATCACGCCCTGCATGGCGCCGGCCATCGCGCGCATCACCACCGCGTCGAGCGGCTCGCCTGCGTAGCACAGCGAGCGCCACAGCATCGGCACGTTGACGCCGGCGATCACGCGAACCTGGCCGCCGTCTGCCAGCTTCTGGGCGACGTTGCAGGGCGTCGCGCCGAACACGTCGGTGAAGATCAGCGCTTCGGGGCTGCGAACGCGCTCGAGCATGACACGGGCGCGGGCTTCGACCTCCTCGATCGACATGTCGGACGGCACATCGAGCGCCTCAAGCGTACGCGAGCAATCGGGATACGCGTGCTCGGCGACCGACTTCAGCGAAGACGCGAGCGGAGCGTGGGCAATGATCATCAGTCCGGGCATGGCGACAAATTATCGGCAGTTCAAGCCGGTTGATTGAGTTTGGGGCCGGGCGCAGACCCTGCTCGACACAAAAACCACACATAAGAGAAGGGAGCGCACACGATCCACAACGCGAAACCGTCACAGCCGGCCGACAGGGTCGCTGGAGCCGGTCACCCACTGAACTTCAAACCGCCGATGAAGGCATCGACGACCTGCAGCGCAGGCTTCGCGCCGATCGCAGTGGCCTGATACACGCGCAACCCGTGCGTGAAGAACGCAGCGTGCTCCTGCACGCTGGAGCCGTCGGGCAGGCTACCGGCAAGCGAGACGCGTGCAGTTTGATCGTTCGGTGTCATGCCCTTGATCTGCAGCGGAGCGTTTTGCGGCGAGGCCTGCAGGTTGCCAGCCGCGGTCGCGCGTAACTCAGCGAGCACGGTGCCGACGCGGGCCGGATCGGCCACATCGACGAAGGCCAGCGCGAAGGTCGTGCCGTCGGCACTGCACGCGAGCATCTCCATCTGCACCCTCATGCCGGCGACCACGACGGCGCGGGCGTGCCGATCGGGTCGGCATGGGAAGCTCACCGTGATGTCGGTTCCTTCGGGCACGAACTCACGCCAGTTCAGGGTCGGCGAACAACCCGCGCTGCAGGCGAAGGTGACCGCTGCGATGTAGGTGGCCGGACGTGTCATCCCATCATTATCCCGGCGGGTCGGAGCTTGCCGCTGCTCCACAATGATCGCCATGACGATCGCCCCCACCACCGCGCAGCCGCTCAGCGGTGTGCGCGTGCTTGACCTCTCGCGCGTGCTCGCTGGCCCTTGGTGCACGCAGACGCTGGCCGACCTCGGCGCAGACGTGATCAAGGTCGAGCGCCCCGGCAGCGGCGACGACACACGCGGCTGGGGCCCGCCCTTCCTGAAGAATGACGCGGGCGTCGACACGACCGATGCCGCGTACTATCTCGGCACCAATCGAAACAAGCGGTCGATGACCGTCGATGTCGCACGGCCCGAGGGGAAGGCGCTGATCCGCCGGATCGCATTGCAGAGCGACGTTTTCGTCGAGAACTACAAAGTCGGCGACATGGCTCGCTACGGCCTCGACTTCGCGAGCCTGAACGCGCTGAACCCCCGGCTCGTCTACTGTTCGGTGACAGGCTTCGGCCAGACCGGCCCGTACCGTGAGCGCGCCGGCTACGACTACGCGATCCAGGGCATGGGCGGCCTGATGAGCGTGACCGGTCCGTCGCGCGCCGAGATCGCCGACGATGCGAGCGGCGGTGGCCCGCAGAAGGTGGGCGTTGCGGTCGCGGACCTGTTCACCGGCATGTACGCTGCGACCGCGATCCTCGCCGCGCTGCGCCACCGCGACCTGACCGGCGAGGGCCAGGCAATCGACATGGCGCTGCTAGACACGCAAGTCGCGATGCTCGCCAACCTCGGCGCCGCGTACCTGACAACCGGCGTCGCGCCGCAACGCGTCGGCAATGCGCACCAGAACATCGTGCCGTACCAGGTGTTCGAGGTGGTCGACGGCCACATGATCGTCGCGGTCGGCAACGATGGTCAATTCGCGAAGTTCTGTGCCGTCGCGGGCCGCCCCGATCTGGCGGCGGATGCGCGTTTCACCCGCAATGCCGATCGCGTGCGCCACCGCGCCACGTTGGTGCCGTTGCTGGCAGCGCTGATGAAGACCCGCACCCGCCGCGACTGGCTCGAGTCCCTCGAAGCCGCGAAGGTGCCGTGCGGCCCGATCAACGACTTGGCCGACGTGTTCGCCGACCCGCATGTGCAGCAGCGCAGCATGACAGTGCAGATGCAGCACTCTGCGGCCGGCCACGTCAAGCTGGTCGCGAGCCCGATGAAGTTCTCGGCCACGCCGATCCAGTATCGACGACCACCGCCGCTGCTGGGGGAGCACACGGTCGAGTTGCTGCATGAATTCGGGCTCGACGAAGCCGACATCGCCGCGCTGCGAGAAGCACAGGCGATCTGAGTTCGACCCCCCGCCGATGTTTGCTTCGGCAAACGACCGTGACGAAGCGTCCTTCGCCGTGGGCCAAATCGTGAACCAGTTGGCACGAAGCGCGCGGTTCTCACCCCCCAACCCTGGGGAAACGCGCCGTTCGGCTCTGGCGCAGCGTCGACCTCCGACGCAAACTCGCCCGACGCCTGAGTGCGAGCCCGGCCGGCTCGCCCGGCGGGACGGCTACGCGGCGCTGCTCTCCGGCAGCGTTTCAAAAGCCAGCAACACAAGGAAGCGAGCGATGGACATGTCTGAAATCGGCCGCACGCCGATCGCGCAAAGCGATTCACACACCCTGCCCGACGGCGTGTCTGCAGCCGAGACCGAGCGGTGGCATGAACTGGTCGCCCAGATGGGTGCCGAGATCGCCGCGCCGTTGACAGCCGCGATGGAACGCATCAACACCCTGACCGGCACCGGCAAGATCGACCGCGCCGGACTGCGTGCGCTGCGCGACGAGGTCGAGGCGGCACGCCAGGCCGGAATGATCGGCCAGCAACTCACGCGCTTCGCTTCGGGTCGCATTCGCCAATCGCACGAACGGCTTCAGCTCGCAGACGTGCTGGGCGGCGTGATCGCCCACCGTACACGCGAAACGTCCGCACGCGGCGTGGTGCTGAAGCCGTCGCTGAAGCCAGCCGAAGTCATCGTCGATGCCTCGTTGTTGTTCAGCCTGCTGAATTCGACGGTCGACTGGGCGCTGGCCAATGCGCAATCGCAGATCGACTTCGAAATCGCCATAAAGAAGTGGCCGGTACACGCCCGCTTAACCTGCCGATTTGCGCATCGCCCGATCGACGAACTGCTGGATGGGTCGGCGGCCACCGCGCCGCGCGGGCTCGATTCGCTGACCTGGCGCCTGCTGGAGCAGACCGCTTGGACGATGGGCCTGATCGTAGAGCGCGAGGACGCCGCACCTCTGACGACCTTGACGCTCGAGTTCCCGCGTACTGCGAGCAATGAGCTCGAGGGCTTGAGCGCGCTTGAACTGAACGATGGTTTCTCACACTCGAGCAACTCGCAGCCGCTGGCCGGTAGCCACGTGCTAGTGATCGCCTCACGGCGCGAGGTGCGCGTAATGATCCGGGACGCGCTGCGCAACATGAGCCTGATCATTGACTTTGTCAACTCGGTCGACGAAGCCGCCGCATTCTGTCGCGAGGGCCTGCCGCACGCCGTGATCTTCGAGTCCATCCAATCGGGCGAACGGTTCGCGCACTTCCGCGACGAGATCCGGGGGGAGGTGCCGGACTTCGTGTTCATCGAAATCATCGAAGAGGGCACGGCCTTCGAGATGTCGGGTGTCGGCGGCTCTTCGATGGCGCGCGTGGGCCGAGAGGTGCTCGCCGGTTCGCTGCCGTCGGCGTTGATATTCGAGTTGTCGAAGAGCTTGTAGACGGGCCAAGGGCCGGGCTTCGACCGACCCGCCCTGGGCGGAGAGCTCGGCTACTTCAACGAGCCGAACACCTTTTGCAGGATCGCGCTGCCCGTGCCGACCGGATCCCGGCGGATCTTTCGTTCTTCCTCGCCGATCACGAGGTAGAGGCCATCGAGGGTCTTGGCGGTCACGTACTGCTGGACGTTCGCATCGTCCTTGTTCAGCAGGCCCAGGCCCGAAGCCTTGCCCGCCACCGCGTTGTACTTGTCGGCGAGCGAGACTTTCTCGGTGGCCTTCGTGACGATCGGCAGGAAGGTCACCGACAGCGGCGCGCGTGTCTTGCTTGCGAAGAACTCGGTCACCGAGTTGTCGCCGCCGGTCAGAATCTGCTTGCCGTCTTCGACGCTCATCGCCTTCACCGCATTGACGAGCAGGCTCTTCGCCTGCGGCACGGCGGCCTCGGCGGCCCGATTCATCGCGGTCACGAGTTCGTCGATGCGCTTTTGCTGGCCTGTGTACTTCAGCAACTTCGCGGCATCGTTCAGGAAACCCGGCAAGGGGATGCGCACCTTCGGGTTGTCGAGGAACCCGCCGCTCCTGCCGAGCAGCGCGATCGCCGACGATGCGCCACGTTCGAGTGCCGCGCGCACGCCGAGTGCCGCATCGCTCTCGGTGATGCCCGCGCCACGGGCGGCGGTGCCCTCCGAGAGAAGCCACAGCCCGCCTGCAGAAGCGAGCACTGACGTAAACTTTCGACGCTGCATGAGAGAGCTCCCGTGAAACCTGCCAAGCCTGTTGCTTCTGCCATTGTCGCCCTCGTTCTGGGCGCCGGTGCCTATCTGACCTTTCAGACCCTGAACGGCGGCGAGAGGGCGCCCAATGTCGCCTACACGTTGCTGGACGGCAGCAAGTCGACGCTCGATCAGCAACGCGGCAAGGTGATACTGGTCAACTTCTGGGCCACCGACTGCGTCACCTGCGTGAAGGAGATGCCCAACATCGTCGCCACGCACGAGAAATACAAGGCACGCGGTTTCGACACGCTCGCCGTGGCGATGAGCTACAACCCGCCGGCCTACGTGATCAATTTCGCCGAGACCCGCAAGCTGCCGTTCGGCGTGGCGATCGACAACACCGGTGCGATCGCGCAGAGCTTCGGCAAGGTTCAGCTCACGCCCACCAGCGTGCTGATCGACAAGCGCGGGCAGATCGTCAAGCGATACGTCGGCGAGCCCGACTTCGCTGCACTCCACCTGCTGGTGGAAAAGCTGCTCGCCGAGAGCTGATCCGTCAGGCCGCTGCGGCCGGCGGCAATCCGGCCGCTTCGGCCTGCTTGTCGGCGTGGTAGCTCGACCGCACCATCGCGCCGACGGCGGCGTGCGTGAAACCCATCGCCGCCGCTTCGCGCTCGAACATCTTGAAGGTGTCCGGGTGCACGTAGCGACGCACCGGCAGGTGGTGACCGCTGGGCGCGAGGTATTGGCCGATCGTCAGCATGTCGATGCCGTGCTCGCGCATGTCGCGCATCACCTGCAGGATCTCTTCGTCGGTTTCGCCCAGGCCGACCATCACACCGCTCTTGGTCGGCACGTGCGGGGCGAACTCCTTGAAGCGCTTCAGCAGGTTCAGCGAGTAGGCGTAGTCGGAGCCCGGCCGCGCTTCCTTGTAGAGCCGCGCGGTGGTCTCGAGGTTGTGGTTCATCACGTCGGGCGGTGCGGCCTTCAGGATCTCGAGCGCGCGGTCCATGCGGCCGCGGAAGTCGGGCGTGAGGATCTCGATCTGCGTCAGCGGCGACAGCGCGCGAATTTGGCGGATGCACTCGACGAAATGGCCGGCGCCGCCTTCGCGCAGGTCGTCGCGGTCGACGCTGGTGATGACGACGTACTTCAGCTTCAGTGCCGCTATCGTCTTCGCCAGGTTGAGCGGCTCGTCGGCATCGAGCGGGTCGGGCCGGCCGTGGCCGACATCGCAGAACGGGCAGCGCCGCGTGCATTTGTCGCCCATGATCATGAAGGTGGCCGTGCCCTTGCCGAAGCATTCGCCGATGTTCGGGCACGAGGCTTCCTCGCACACCGTGTGCAACTTGTGCTCGCGCAGGATGCTCTTTATCTCGTAGAAGCGGGTCGACGGCGAGCCGGCCTTTACGCGGATCCAGTCCGGCTTCTTCAGGGTCTCGGCCGGCACGATCTTGATCGGGATGCGTGCGGTCTTCGCCTGCGACTTCTGCTTGGCCGTGGCGTCGTAGCCTTCCGCCGGCGCGGCGTCGCGGGTCACGTTCGTGGTGCTCATGGGCGCTTTCGTAGGGTTCACAGCCCTCAGGGGCTCAATCGGCTCGCCAGTGAGTGGCCGAGCACGTCGGTCACCTCGTCGAGCGAGGCCTGGACCCCGATTGTAGAAAGGTCGACGGTGCGCAGCCCCTCGTAGCCGCAGGCGTTGATGCCGTCGAAGGGTCGCAGGTCCATCGTGACGTTCAATGCGACGCCGTGATACGTGCAATTTCGGCTCACCTTGATCCCGAGCGCCGCGATTTTGCCCAGGCCAGTGAACGGGTCGAGTCGCGGCCCCGTCAAGGCGGCATGACCGAACGGATCGGCGAGATTCACGTAGATGCCCGGCGCCCCCGCCACGCGGTGGCCGGTGACGCCGAAGTGCGCCAATGCACTCAGCAACGCATGCTCGAGGCGGAACACGTACTCCTTGACATAGACGTTCAGCCGCCGCAGGTCGATCAGCGGGTACGCGACGACCTGCCCCGGCCCGTGGTACGTGACTTGCCCGCCGCGATTCGACTGCACGACCGGAATGGCGCCCGGGTTCAGCAGGTGCTCTGCCTTGCCAGCCAGGCCTTGCGTGTACACCGGAAGGTGCTCGCAGAGCCAGATCTCGTCCGGCGTATCGACGGCACGCGTCTCGGTGAATGCGCGCATCGCCGCGAACGTCGGCGCGTAGTCGACGCTGCCCAGACGCCGCACCCTGGCATTCACAGAACCATCTTCACCATCGGGTGCGTGCTCAGCGTTCGATAGAGTTCGTCGAGCTGCTCGCGGCTGGTGGCAGTAACGGTCACCGTCACACCAAGGTACTTGTCGCCTTTGCTGGGTCTCAATTCGATGGTCTTCGCGTCGAAGGCCGGGTCGAACGTCTCGGCGATCGTGGTGATCGCATGGACGAAGCCGTCGACGTTGAGCCCCATCACCTTGATCGGGAACTGCGACGGGTATTCGATCAGCGACTGCTCGGGCGGAATGTCTTGCATGGCGTTGGGCGTGCTCATCGGCGGCAAATGGAGGCGCCGACCGGCGAATCAACCGATCAGATCGACTGCATGGCCTTCGCGCGCTGGTAGGCCTCGAAAAGACGGCTGTAGACCGGCCCGGGTTTGCCGCGCAGCGCGCCGTGGCCGACCGGCTGCCCGTCGAGCGAGGTCACCGGCAGGATCTCTTTCGTCGCCGAACTCAGCAGCAGCTCGTCGGCCGATAGCACATCGGCCTCGGCAAGCGGCCTCAGGTTGTAGGCGATGCCGACCTCTTCGCAGAGTTCGCGGATCAGGTCGTAGCGGATGCCCTCGAGAACGTGCTCGCTCTTGGGCGCGCCCAGAAGAGCGCCCTCGTGCACGACCCACACGTTGCTCGCCGCCGCCTCGGTGAGAAAGCCGTTGCGGAACATGATCGTCTCGAGCGCGCCCTTGTCCGCAGACATCTGCCGCGCGAGCACGTTGCCCAGCAAAGAGATGCTCTTGATATCGCCGCGCTCCCATCGAAAATCGCGCGCGGTGATGCAGGCGACGCCGGCATGGCGCTGCTCGGGCGTGGCGGGCCTCATCGCACTGCACATCATGAATACGGTGGGCGCCACATCGGCCGGCATCACGTGATCGCGCAGCGCGACGCCTCGGGTGACCTGGATGTAGAGAAGCTGATCGCCGTCGCCGCCTTTCGCCGCCAGCGCGGCGAGCAGCTTGCGGCAGCGCTCCAGCCACTCCTCGGAGGTGTGCGGGTTCGCGATGCGCAGCTTCGTGAGGCTGCGGTTAAGGCGCGCCAGATGTTCGTCGAAGCGGAACAGCTTGCCTTCGTAGGCCGGCACGACCTCGTAGATGCCGTCGCCGAAGATGAACCCGCGGTCGAGCACCGACACCTTCGCGTCGCGCAGCGGGCCGTACTCGCCGTTCAGGTAGCAAAGGGTGTCGGGAAGCGCTTGCATGGTGTCACTCCGAAATACAGAAGGGAAAAAGGGAAGAAAGGGAACAAAGGGCGAAGCCTACTACTTGATCCACAACCGCAACGCATCCCAGGCGCGGCCGAGGATGCCGGCCTGCTCGACCGGCTCCTGCACGACCAGCGGCACATCGAGCAGCGAGGCGCCCGAGGCGGTCGCGACCTTGATCGTGCCCACGCGCTGGCCTTTCGCGAGCGGCGCGACCAGCGGGTCGGTGCGTTCGATCTTGGTCTGCAGCTTGGCGCCCTCGCCCTTCGGGATCGTCACGAACAGGCCGCCCGCCGCGCCGAGCTTGGCTTCGGGCAGCTTGCCCTTCCAGACAGGCACGGTCGCGATAGCCTTGCCGTCGTCGAACAGGCGGATCGTGTCGAAGGCCGAGAAGCCCCAGTTCAACAGCTTCTGGCTCTCGCCGGCGCGGGCTTCCATCGAGGTGGTGTTCAGCACGACGGTCAGGACGCGGCGCTTGCCGGAGCCCTTGCCGTCAGCGCCGAGGTTCGGAAATTCGCGTTGCGCGGTGGCGATCAGGCAGTAGCCGGCAGCGTCGGTGTAGCCGGTCTTCAGGCCGTCGACGCTCGGGTCGCGGCGCAGCAGCAGGTTGCGGTTCGGCTGGTTGATGTTGTTGTACTTGTATTCCTTGATCGCGTAGTAGGCGAAGAACTCCGGGTAGTCGCGGATGATGTGCGTGGCAATCACCGCCAGATCGCGCGCGGTGCTGTGGTGGCCGGCTTCTGTCAGGCCGGTGACGTTCTTGAACGTCGTGTTCTTCAGGCCGAAGGCCTGCGCCTGGCGATTCATCATCGCGACGAACTGGTCGAGTGTGCCGCCGACCGCTTCGGCCAGCACCACGGCCGCGTCGTTGCCCGACTGCACGATCTCGCCCTTGAGCAGTTCCTCGACCGTCGGCGTCATCGTCGTGTCGATGAACATCAGCGAGCCACCGGCCTTGCGCTCGTCCCACGCGCGCTTGCTGACCGGCAGCTTCTGGTCGAGCGTGAGCTTCTTGTCGTGGATCGCGGTGAAGACCACGTAGAGGCTCATCAGCTTGGTCAGAGAGGCCGGGTCGGCCGAGGCATCGGCATTGCGCTCGGCGAGGGTCTGGTTGCTGGTGAGGTCGAGCACCAGAAAGCTCTTGGCCGCCACTTCGGGCGGCTGCGGGGCCTGCGCGAAAGCAGACGAGGCTGCGAACGCGAGTGAAAGGACGAGAGCAAAAAGGCGATTCATGGAGATACCAAGTGATGGGACAGGGCGCAGCTCATGGCCTGCGCGTTGTTCGGATGCGATCAGAGCGGCAGGCGCGGCTGCAGTTCCTGCACGACCGTGTTTTTGAGCAGGCCCAATTGGCCGTGGAAGAAGTGCCCGACGCCGGGGAACACGATCACCGGCAGCGATTGCGGGCGAGCCCAGTCGAAGGTGGCCGCGAGCGGAACGACATCGTCGGCCTCGCCGTGAATCACGACGCTGTCGGCCGGCACGTTCGCCATCGGCTGCTTCGCGGTCGAGGGGCCGACCAGCACCATGCGCTGCGGCTTCGCATCATCGGCCAGCCGCGCGGCGGCGTGTGACGCGACGTAAGCGCCGAACGAGAAGCCGGCCAGCATGAACGGCTCGCCGGCCGCGCGCACGGATTGGATCACCGCCAGCGCATCGTCGATCTCGCCGACGCCGTCGTTCCACGCACCGGCCGAGCCGCCGATGCCACGGAAGTTGAAGCGCACGCAGCGCCAGCCGAGTTGTACGAAGGCTCGGGCGAGCGTCTGCACGACCTTGTTCTCCATCGTGCCGCCGAACTGCGGATGCGGGTGGCAGACGACCGCGACGCCGCGCGCCTCGCCAGACGGTGCATCGACCGCACATTCGATCGCGCCCGCGGGGCCGTGGATGGTCTGGCGGGTGGTGCTCGAATTCAAAACTCAGCGGCCCACGTTCGACGGCAACAGCAGCCGCTCGACGACCTGGCCGTTCTTCAGGTGCGAGTCGACGATCTCGTCGATGTCAGTTTTGTCGACGAATGTGTACCAAACAGCCTCCGGATAGACCACCGCGACCGGGCCGCCGGCACAGCGATCGAGGCAGCCCGCCTTGTTGACGCGAACACCGCCCGGGCCGGCCATCTGCTCGCTCTTGACGCGCTTCTTGCAATGCTCGAAGCCGGACTGCGCGCCCTGGGGCATGCACGAGTCTTCGCCCTTGTCACGCTCGTTGAGGCAGAAGAAGATGTGTCGTTTGTAGTAGCTCATTGGGGCATTTTAGGAGGCACGGTCGCAGGTGCGGCCGCAGGCGTGTGCGCGACCACCTCGTCGCGCGCGCCGAGGCGCGCCAGCAGGTACAGGATCGCCGCGTACGGCCACAGCCATCCGACCCAGCGCGCGACGCCGTAGAAGCGGATGAACCGGCCCTGCTCCCAGCCGCGAAGGCTCTGTGCGAAGAACGGATCCGAAGGCGCCTGCGCCACGCCGATCACCAGCGCAGTCAACGCGACGAGGCCGAGCCCTGCTGCCGCGCGGCGCGGCAGCAGGCTCAGCAGCGCGGCCAGCAGGATGCCGGCGCCGAGCGCGGCGAGCGCCTGCGGCGTGCTCCAGGCCAGCAGGTGCTGGGGGCCGAAGTTCAGCGCCGTCGAGAGCGTGGTCGTCAGGCAGCCCAGCGCGCCGGCGCCGAGCGCCAGCACCACCCGGCGCCAGCCCGCGCGCGAGACCGAGAACGCGACCAGACACGGCGCGAGCAGCCCGAGCACGATCAGCGCAAATTCGCCACCCGGCGACAGCGCGCTGCGGTTCAACTCGACGTCTGCCCAAGACGCGAACCAGGGCGCCACCGAGGTGCCGGTGACCAGCGTGGCGATGCCCTCCTGGAGCTTTTCGAGCACCTGGCCCTGGCCGAGCGGCACCGGCAGCGGGAACAGCATGCCCACTGGCCAGAGCACCAGCAACGCCAGCCCGCCGGCGCTGCGGCCGATGAACCAGCGGTCGCGCGCCGTCTGCCAACGCTCGACGCCGCCGCGCACGTGGACCCACAAGCCGAGCGCGGCACCGATGAGCGAGCCCCCTGCGTTGAGGCCCAGATCGACATTCGACGAGACGCGCTGCGGCAGGAAGTTCTGGAGAAATTCCATCGAGAACGACAACAAGCTGCCTGTGACGAACGCGAGCACCAGCGCCGATCGGGCACGCCCGCCGCTGCGCACGATCGCGCCGAACACCAGGGCACCTAGCGGGATGTAGCCGAGCAGGTTCGAGACGAGGTCGAACCAGGTCCAGTAGCGTGGCCACGGCAGCGCCAGGAAGGCCAGCGGCGACACGCCCGGCAGCTTCCACGGAACGAACGGGTACAGGCTCGCGTAGGCGATCAGCGCGGTATACAGCCAGGCCAGCGGCGCGGCGGAGCTGCGGTGGCGAACCATCGGGTGCAGCGTCGGTTCAGAACGGTTTCACGACCACCAGGATCACGATCGCCGCGAACAACAGCACCGAGACTTCGTTGAAGAAGCGGAACCAGCGCTCGCTGCGCTGGTTCTCGAAGCGCTCGAATTTGCGCAGCAGCGAGCGGCAGGTGTGGTGGTAGCCGATCGCGAGCACCACCAGGGCCAGCTTCGCGTGCAGCCAGCCACCGTTGAAGCCGTAGCCCAGCCATAGCCACAGCCCGAAGCCGAGCGCCGGCAGCATCAGCAGGCTGGCAAAGCGGTAAAGCTTGCGCGCCATCAGCAAAAGACGCTCGCGTTCGGCGTGGCTGTCGGCCGGCACCTGGGCCAGGTTCACGAACAATCGGGGCAGGTAGAACAGACCGGCGAACCAGCTCGCGACGAAGATGATATGAAGGGCTTTGATCCAGAGCATCGCCGCATTATGGGCGGGGCGTTTTGGCCCAGCCGCCTGGGCCGAAGGCTCACCGGCGAAGAAAAACCCCGGCGCGAGGCCGGGGCTTGAAAATGCCTTCGCGCTGTCATCACGGTCGGGCACCTGCTCAGGGAGGAAAAGCAGGGAACGACGGCCTTGCGGCTATCATTCGAAACCTACTTTAGCAGAAGCCGTGCGTTTTGCTACGGCCGTGTGACAGCCGCGAAATACTTGGTTTTAACAACAAATTTTTGCAAACTGGCCAACCACGGCGCAGGCCGCGCAGCATCCTGACGGACGCGACCTATGCACTCCCCCGCCCCCTTCCCCAGCAACCGCCCACGCCGCCTGCGGCGTGACGAGTTCACCCGCAATCTGGTGCGCGAGCACCGGCTGCACGCGAACGACCTGATCCTGCCGGTCTTCGTGCTCGCCGGTCGAGGCATCACGCAAGAGATCGCCTCGATGCCCGGCGTGCCGCGGGTCACGCTCGACCGGCTGCTGCCGATCGCCGAGGAGTGCGTGGCGCTGGGCATCCCGGTGATGGCACTGTTCCCCGTGATCGAGCCGGCGTTGAAGACCGAAGACGGCCGCGAGGCGCTGAACCCCGAGGGCCTGGTGCCGACGGTCGTGCGCGAACTGAAGCAGCGCTTCCCGCAGCTCGGCGTGATGACGGACGTGGCGCTCGACCCTTTCACCTCGCACGGCCAAGACGGCCTGCTGGACGCCAGCGGCTACATCCTGAACGACGAGACCGTCGCGGTGCTGACCGATCAGGCACTGACTCAGGCGCAGGCCGGCGTCGACATCGTGGCCCCCAGCGACATGATGGACGGCAGGATCGGTGCGATCCGCGATGCGCTCGAGGCGAACGACCACATCCACACCCGAATCATGGCCTACAGTGCCAAGTACGCGAGCGCCTTCTACGGCCCGTTTCGCGATGCGGTCGGCTCGGCCGGCAACCTGGGCAAGAGCAACAAGAAGGTCTACCAGATGGACCCGGGCAACAGCGACGAGGCGCTGCGCGAGGTCGCGCTCGACCTGGCCGAAGGCGCCGACATGGTGATGGTCAAGCCCGGCATGCCCTACCTCGACATCGTGCGCCGCGTGAAGGAGGAGTTCCGGGTGCCGACCTTCGCTTATCAGGTGAGCGGTGAGTACGCGATGCTGAAGGCCGCCGCGCTGAACGGCTGGCTCGACGGCGACGCCGTGATGCTGGAAAGCCTGCTCGCGTTCAAGCGCGCCGGTGCCGATGGCGTGTTGACCTACTTCGCGCTCGAAGCCGCGCGCTGGCTCAAGAAGAACGGCTGAATTCGTGCGCGTTCGAGACAGCCGGGCCGCCGCGCCGGGCCGCCCCAGGCAAGACCCGACCCTCTTGGAGGGTCGCCCGCCGTACCCGGCGAGCGGGGTGTTGTCATGAGGATCTTCCACATCCAGGGTGACCAGTTCACCGAGCTGCAGGCGCTGCCCGGGGCCGCACCGGCGGACGGCTACCTGTGGGTCGGCGTCGGGCGCCCCGACTTCGAGCAGAACGTCGGCAGCTTGCAGGCCGCGCTGCAGCGCTGGACCGGCGGGCAGCTCGTCGACCTGCATGTGGTGGACCTGCTCAATCCACACCTGCCTTCGGCCTTCGACTACACCTCGTGGTACGACCTGCTGGTGTTCCGCCGCCTCGCCGCACTCGGCGCCGACGACGAGAAGGCCGGCGCCCCGGCCGCGCTGACCCGCATCGACACCAGCCCGGTCGGCTTCGCGGTGTTCGACCGCGTGCTGCTCACCGTACATCCGGCCGACTGCATGGTGCGCGAATATTTTGCGAACCGGCTGCAGCAACAGACACCCGGCACCGACGTGCGCGACGTTCGCAACGGCGGTGCGCGCATGCCGCCGAGCCCGGCCGACATGGCGCTGCGCATGGTCAACTTCATGGTCGACAGCTACCTCGAGCTGCGCCGCCTGCTGACCAAGCAGCTCGATCAATTGCAGCAGGAGCTGTTCGGCCCCAGCCCCGAGCCAAGCAGCTGGAAGCTGCTGCTCGATTCGCGCAACGGCTTGCACCTGCTCGAAGACACCTGCGAGGACCAGCGCGCCGCGATCACCGAATGGATCGACGCGCTCGACGAGTTGCCGCCCGACGGCGACCCGGCCGTGCTGCGCGAACGCGAGCTGCTGCGCGTTCGCTCGCGCGACGTGCAGGAGCACATCGAGCGCGTGCTCACGCACGTGCGCCGGCTCGAGTCGTCGGCAGAGAACGCGGTGCAGATGCATTTCTCGGCGCAGAGCAACCGCACCAACGAGATCATGCGCACGCTGACCGTGTTGACCGCGATCTTCCTGCCGCTGAACCTGGTGACCGGCTTTTTCGGCATGAACTTCGAAGGGCTTCCGCTGATCCACAGCGCGAAGGGCTTCTGGTGGACCTTCGGCTTCATGCTCGCGGTCGGCTGCTCGCTGAGCTGGTACTTCTGGCGCAAGCGCTACCTGAGCCGGCCGCCGCCACGCTGAGCCACCTCGACCGTGCCGGTCAGGTGCTTCGTGAAGAACGCGGCCACCGCGCGGTCGGCGGCCGGCAGCACCGATCGGTCGAACCCCGGCGGGTCGTTCAGCAGCTTGCCGGCCAGGCCGTCGAGCGGCGGCGGCGGGGGCGACAGCCAGGCGCCGTGGCCGCCGGTCGGCAGATCGACCAGACGCTCGCAGTGTGCGCACGCCGCAAGCACGCGTTCGGCGTGAAACCTCGGCACCAGCCAGGCGTCCTGCCCCGATGTGAGCAGCGCGAGCGGCACCTTGGGCGTAGCGAGCGATGCGATGTCGAAATCGGCCGCGGCCGGCACGGCGGCGACAACCGCGGCGACCCGCGCATCTCGGTGCGCCTGCGGCGTGTTGTCGTCGAATTTCCAGTCGATCACGGCCCGGGCGACGGCGATCTTGATGCCGTCGAACGCATTGCCGCGCAACTGCGTGATCAGGCCGACGCAGGTGTTGAAGTCTTCGGCGATGTGCGCGTCGCAGTGGCGCTTGAAGCCGCCGCGCGACCAGACGCCGCCCGCCATCGACAGCGCGGTGTGGCCGCCGGCCGACATGCCGTAGACCCCGACCCGGTCGAGTTCGACCAGCGGCGCGAGCCGGGCGTCGCGGCCCACCGCGTCGATCGCGCGCGACACCTCGCTGGGCCGCAGCGCCCAGCTGTCGGGGCCGGGGTGCGCATCGTCGCGCGTGTTGTCGCCGCGGTGCCAGGGCGCCGCGACGACGAAGCCGGCCTGCACAAGCGCACGGGCGATGTCCGCATGCACCCAGGGCGAGCCGCCCGAGCCGTGCGAGACGACGACGAGCCGGCGGTTGCCGGCGGCCGGCGGTGCGTCGGCCGCGAGTTGCAGCGCGAACGGGCCGCGCTGCACGGTGCGCTCGTCGGCATCGGTCGGGTAGAAGACCGTGACCGGGCCGTCGGGCGCCACCGCAGGCAGCGTGAGCATGCCGACGTGCGGGGTCGCCGCGACGGCGGACATTGCGATCGACAAGCCAGCCAGCACGGCGAGCCGGCAGGCGTGGCGAACGAGGGCGGGCAGTTTCAGGGCGATCATCTCGTGGGCTCCTTGGCGAGGGCACCATGCCCTCGCGAACTGCCACTTTCGTCGCCGGCGCGCGCGCCGTCTGGCCGAAGCCGGGCGCGCACACGAATCGGCTCGCCGATTTCAGGAATCGGCCAGCGCGCGGCGCCGGAACTCGCTCGGAGTGACGCCGCTTTCGGCCTTGAACGCGCGGTTGAACGGGCCGATCGACGCGAAGCCGGCCGCCATCGCGATCTCGAGCACGCCCTCGGACTGCCGCGCCGGGTCAGCGAGCGCCGCACGCGCCTCGGCCAGGCGCAGCCCGTTGACGTAGGCGTTGAAGTTGCGATGGCCGAGCCGCTGGTTGATGAAGCGACGCAAGCGGTACTCCGGCACCGCGAGCTTGAGCGCGAGCAGGCCGAGCGTGAGGTCGTCGATCCGGTAGGCATGCTCGCGGGTCATCGACTGGTCGAGCGCGGCGGCGATGCGCTGGTCGAGCGCGTCGGGTTCGAGCCGCTGCGCCTCGAACGCCGCCGGCACGGGCAACGCGCCACGCGACGGCTCGGCGGCGGGCACGGTCGGCGCCGCGAACAGCGCGTCGTCAGACACGCGCAGCGCGGCCACGGCGGCCACGAACGCAATCAGCAGCAGCGCGCCGACGTCGACCCGCGCCGCGTCGACCGACAGCACGCCGTTGCGCGACGCGAGCCGCATCGCGACGATCGCCAGCGCATAGACCGAACCGGCCGCGACGATGAACGCGCGCAGCCTGCGCCGGCGCTCGACCAGATCGGCGCGCCATTGCGCGGCCGCCGTGGCGATCACCAGCACCGCGAACACGGCGGGAACCCAGCGCAGCGCCAGCTTGAGCAGCACGGTGAGCGCGGCCCACGGCCCGAACGCTGCCAGCGACACGCAGAAACCCGCCCCGACGGCGACCACGGCCAGCCACAGGACGCCCGCGCGCGCATCGAGCACGAACTCGTCGTCGAACAGGCTGCGGGCGAACAACCAGAACAGCACCGAGTTGCCGATCGACAGGCCCACCAGCGGCGCCTGCCAGGCGATCGGCCAATCCTGCTCGACCTGCGGCAGCGTCGCGAAGGCCTGCAGCGCGAGCCCGGCCATCAGCGCGGCGCCGACGCGTCGCGCGGGATGGCGGCCGGCGTTGCGCGCGAGCGCCGCGCCGAGCAGCAGCACGGTTGCCGCGAGCGCGCCACGCAGCGCCGCATCGAACAGCGGCAGCGCCTCGGTCATCGCCCGGCGCGGTACGGGTCTTCGAACCCGAGCGCGCGCAGCAACGCGGTCTCGCGGGCTTCCATCGCACGCGCTTCGTCGTCGACTTCATGATCGTGGCCTTGCGCGTGCAGCGTGCCGTGCACCAGCATGTGCGCGTAGTGCGCCTGGAGCGGAATATTCAGTTCGCGCGACTCGCGCTGCAACACCGGCGCGCACAGCACGAGGTCGGCGCTGACGACGGGTTCGTGGCTGTAGTCGAAGGTCAACACGTTGGTCGCGTAGTCCTTCGCGCGGTATTCGCGGTTCAGGCGCCGCCCCTCGTCGGCACCGACGATGCGCACCGTGATCTCGCCCGGCGCTTCGAGGGCGGCGCGGATCCAGCGCTCGACCTTGTGGCGCGGCAGCAGCGCGCGGTCGGCAGGATCGGCGAACTGCAGCGACAAGGTCAGCGGCGGGCGAGGCGGCGCCATGTCATTGCTCGTCCAGCCGGGCCGCGTCGTAGGCCTCGACGATGCGCGCGACCAGCGGGTGGCGAACGACATCGCTCGAGGTGAAGCGCGTCGCGGCGATGCCGCGCACACGGCGCAGCACGCGCTCGGCATCGATCAGCCCGCTCACCGTGCCGCGCGGCAGGTCGATCTGGCTCACGTCGCCGTTGATCACGACCTTGGTGCCGAAGCCGATGCGCGTCAGGAACATCTTCATCTGCTCGCTGGTGCTGTTCTGCGCTTCGTCGAGGATCACGAACGCGTGGTTCAACGTGCGCCCGCGCATGAACGCGAGCGGCGCGATCTCGAGCGTGCCCTTCTCGAGCGCCTTCGCGACCTTGTCGGCGCCCATCAGGTCGTGGAGCGCGTCGTAGAGCGGGCGCAGGTACGGGTCGACCTTCTGCGCCAGGTCGCCGGGCAGGAAGCCGAGACGCTCGCCGGCCTCGACCGCCGGTCGCGTCAGGATGATGCGCTGCACCGCGCTGCGCTCGAGCGCATCGACCGCGCAGGCGACCGCGAGGAAGGTCTTGCCGGTGCCGGCCGGGCCGATGCCGAAGGTGATGTCGTGCGCGAGGATGTTGCGCAGGTAGGTGACCTGGTTCGGCGTGCGGCCGACGAGGTCGGCGCGGCGGGTGCGCAGCGTGAGCCCTTCGTCGCCGCTGGCATCGGCCGTGGGCGCACCGGCGCCGACCTGCACCAGCGCCAGCTGAAGCTGCTGGGTGCTGATCGGCCTTTGCGATTGCTCGTAGAGCGCGAGCAGGAGGTTCATCGCGTGCTCGGCCGCCGCCTTCGGGCCCTCGATGCGGAAGAACTCGTTGCGCCGCGAGACGCTCACGTCGAGCAGGCTCTCGATGCTTCGCAAATGCTCGTCGAGGCTGCCGCAGAGGTGAGCGAGCCGGCTGTTGTCGCGAGGTTCGAAGGAGTGGCGAAGAATCAAGGCAGGCGGGTCGTCGGTTGGGAGGGGCGATTGTCGCCTGCCCGGTGTGCCGTTGTGGGCATCGCGGGCCGTTTCGATGGATCGACGGCCCCCGCCGCGCGCGGCCCGTCCGGCACAATGCGCGGCCATGCCGCAACCCACCGAACCCCTTGTTCCGCTCTGGGCCATCGCCCGCTGGTTCGGTGTCATGTGGGTCGCGTGCCTCGTGTCGCTCATCGCGATGCGGCCGGTCTTCGCGGCCGACGAGCAGATCCACGTAATCGACAGGGCGGTGTCTGTTCAAAGCACCGGCGAGCTGGGCGCGCTGACGCAGATCACGCTGCCCGTGGCGCTGCCCGACGACTGGGCCGCAACGAGGCCGCGCTTCGAAGGCAGCGTCTGGTACCGCACCGGCTTCGACCGGCCGACGGGGGTCGACTCGCACGAGCTGATGGCGCTGTACATCGAGCGCGTGTGCAGCAACGTCGAGGTCTACCTGAACGGCCAGCGCATCTTCAGCGGCGGCCGCATGGGCGAACCTGTGACGCGCAATTGCCACTATCCGCAGTTGGTCACGCTGCCTGCTGCGCTGCTGCAGGAGCGCGGCAACACGCTCGACCTGCAGGTGCAAGGCCACGCGCTCGCGAGGGTGGCGTCGCGCCAGCGCGCCGGCGGGCTCTCGGCGATCAAGATCGGCCCGCAGAATCTGCTGACGCGCGAGTACGACGAACGCCTGTTCTGGAACGTCACTTCAGTGCAGCTCGCCAACCTGGCGCTCGGGGTGCTGGCCTGCGTGATGATCGGCCTGGGATGGATGAACCGGCGCGAGGCCTACCTCGGCTATTTCGGTTGGCTCTGCCTCGCCTGGGGCCTGCTCTCGGCGCGGGTCTGGTGGCGCAACATGCCGTGGGACACCGGCGTGATGGAGTTCCTTTTCTGCACCGGCTTCGCGCCGCTGGCCGCGCTCGGCGTGCAGTTCCTGCTCAGCTACGCCGGCCTGCGCTCGCGCTGGATCGAGAACGCGCTGGCCGCGCAGTGGGTGCTGCTGCCCGCCACGCTGTTGCTGGCCGGGCCGGGCCGGCTCTTCCTGATGGCGAACATCTGGTACGGCATGCTCGCGCTCGAAGTGGCCGCCGCGACCGGGCTGTACCTGCTGTTCACCTGGCGCGGCCGGCGCACCGATTTCTGGTCGATGGCCGCGCTGCTCGGCGGGGTGATCTCGCTGCTCGGACTCGAGTTCGCGCGCCAGTACGGCCTGCTGTCGATCCCCGGCATCCCGCTGCTGCAGTTCGCGGCGCCGCTGCTGTTCATCGGCATCGCGATGCGCCTGCTGCAGGTGTTCGCACGCGCGCTGCGCGCCGCCGAAGACGGCCGCGACAACCTCGAAGGCCGGGTCCAGGAGATCACCGCCGAGATCGAGCGCAACTTCGCGCAGCTCGCCGAGTTGCGGGTCGAGCAGGTCACAGAAAAGGAGCGCAAGCGCATCGCCGCCGACCTGCACGACGACCTGGGTGCGAAGCTGCTGACGATCGTGCACACCAGCGAGTCGGAGCGCATCTCGACCCTCGCGCGCGAGGCGCTCGAGGAGATGCGCCTGTCGGTGCGCGGCCTGACAGGCAAGCCGATGCGCCTGGCCGACGCGCTCGCCGACTGGCGTGCCGAGACCGTGCTGCGCCTGGGCCAGGCCAACATCGAAGCCGACTGGCGCGGGCCGACCGAAGAGATCGAGCAACTGCTGCCGGCGCGCGGCTTCGTGCAGACCACGCGCATCCTGCGCGAGGCGGTGAGCAACATCATCAAGCACAGCGGCGCCTCCCACTGCAAGGTGCGCTGCGCGATCACCGAGCGCCAATTCGGCCTCACTGTGCAGGACAACGGCAAGGGCATCCCGATGGAGCTCGACGGCAAGCTCGACCGCGGCCACGGCATGTCGAGCATGAAGCACCGCGCGAAGCAGATGCAGGGCCAGTGCCTGGTCGAATCAGGCCCGGGTTACGGCACTGTGATAAGGCTCACGCTGCCGCTCTGAGTGGCTGCGCAGAATGCACGGCAGCGCCTGTGCCGACGCTGCTAGGATGAGCCGAGGTGCGCGTTGCGCGCCGGACACCGAGGCGCCGCCATGACCAACATCCTCCTGCTCGAAGACCTGCCTGAGATCCGCTCGTGGCTCAAGGTGCTGGTCAAGGGTGTGTTCCCGAACTCGCAGATCCACGAAGCCGCGCGCGTGCACGACGCGCTCGAACTCGTCACTGCCGTCAAGTTCAACCTTGCGCTGTGCGATCTGGGGCTGCCCGATGGCTCGGGGGTGGACGTGGTCGCGGCGCTGCGCGAATCGCAGCCCGAGTGCCAGTCGGTCGTCGTCACGATCCACGATGACGACGACCACCTCTTCCCCGCGCTGCAGGCCGGCGCCTTCGGCTATTTGCTCAAGGAACAAGCCCGCGAGCTGATCGCCGAGCAGCTCAAGCGAATGAGCCAGGGCGAGCCGCCGCTCAGCCCCTCGATCGCGCGCCGCGTGATCTCGCACTTCGCCGCGCAGACGCGCCCGCAGGAGCGCCCGCAGAACATGCCGCACGTGGCGCTGACCGACCGCGAGAACGAAGTGCTGTTGCGCGTCGCCAAGGGCTACACGCTGCCCGAGATCGGCGTGCAGCTCAACCTCTCGCGCCACACGATCGCCGACTACGTGAAGCAGATCTACCGCAAGCTCAACGTGAGTTCGCGTGCCGAGGCGGCGCTGGAGGCGCAGCGGCTGGGCCTTTTCCGCCGCGCCTGATCGAAAGCCCGGCGGAGGAAGCAACTCCGCAAGACTTGTCAAAGGCTTCGGTGGAATCATGCGGCGCATGAAACCACTGCAACCCGACGCCGCCTGGCAACGCTTCGAGTCGCGCATGCGGCGCGTCATCGACCACGTTCACGCGCACCTCGACGAGCCGCTTGACCTGCTCCGGCTCGCCGAGATCGCGCACCTTTCGCCGTATCACTGGCACCGCGTCTATCAGTCGCTCCACGGCGAGACGATGGCCGCGACCGTGAAGCGGCTGCGCCTGCACCGCGCGGCCGGCTGGCTCGCGAACTCGGCCGACCCGATCGAGTCGATCGCGCGGCGCTCGGGCTACCCGAACCTGCAGTCGTTCACGCGCACGTTCGGCGGCGTCTACGGACTGCCGCCGGCGCGCTACCGCGCGAGCGGCCAGCACACCGAATACGCCGGCCCGCAAAGGCTCGTGGCCAACGCCGCGCATCCGGTCAGGATCGAACACGTGCCCGCACTCGACGTGATCGCGCTCGACCACACCGGCTCGTACATGCAGATCGGTCAAGCCTTCGACGGCCTCTTCGGCCGCGTCGCCGCGCTCGGCCTGGTTCGGCCCGGCGTGCGCATGCTGGGCCGCTTCTTCGACGACCCGACCGCAGTGCCCGAGACCGATCTTCGCGCGCAGGCCTGCGTCGCCGGCTGTGCCGACGGCGAACTGCCGACACCGCTGGTACGCACGACGCTGCCCGCGAGCGAATGCGCGGTGCTCGTGCACACTGGCCCGTACGCGACGATGGGCGCCGCGTACCGCTGGCTGTTCGGTGAGTGGCTGATCGACTCGGGCCGCGAGCCGGCCGACGCGCCGGTCGTCGAGGCCTACCTGAACAGCCCGCGCGACACCGCGCCCGCCGACCTCGTCACGCACATCCACCTGCCGCTGCGCCCCCAATGAAGCGCTGGTCGGAAAAGCTCGCTGACCCGCGGCCACACCTCGTCAAGCCCGTGCCGATCGCCATCGCCGGCATGAAGCCCGGGCAGCTCATGCTGGTGCCGACCGCGGCGCTGGTGGACGCGTTCATCCGCCGCGTCCCGCGTGGCGAAGGCCTCGATGTGAAGACGCTGCGCGCGCGGCTGGCGCGTGAGCACGGCGCCGAGGTGAGCTGCCCGATCACGGTGGCCTTTCACCTGCGCACTGTGGCCGAGGCCATGTGGGAAGCCCTGGCGCGCGGCACGCCGATCGACGCGCTCGCGCCGGTCTGGCGCGTGCTCGACGCCGCCTCGCCGACCTTGCCGAAGCTGTCGTTCGACGCGCGGTTCATTCGCGAACGGCGCGCTGCCGAAGGCCTCTCGCCGTAGTCGCCCGCCGATCGGGCGCACTGCCTGGGTGCGCACTGCCGCGACTACTTCACGCTCAGGAAGATCGGGTTCGAATAGAACCACAGGCTGCCGTAGTTGCGGTCGTTGATCTGGTCGTGCCGCGTGGCGTTGTCGGTGGTGTTCACCGGCTGAT
>Ga0075023_100000047_pt1 | contig 26032 bp, 21 predicted proteins | sample Str014_FD_71388 | JGI IMG/M metagenome (GOLD analysis project Ga0075023, IMG submission 71388) | Freshwater sediment microbial communities in response to fracking from Pennsylvania, USA - Straight Creek_MetaG_SC_2014 | ecosystem: Environmental > Aquatic > Freshwater > Creek > Sediment | place... | reverse complement strand
AACCCAACGCATATTCCGCGGCTCTACGCTAAGCCGCACACCGCGTCGGATAACCCACGCGTTCCTGCTCTTAATTTATTCCGCCGGCAGGGCCACGGCGAACAAGGGCGAAGCTGCGCCTTCTTATCCTCCCCTGAGGGGGAGGATGAAGCCAAGGCCAAGAAACTCTCAACAGGCCACGATGTTCACCGCCAGACCGCCCTGCGAGGTTTCCTTGTAGCGATCGCTCATGTCCACACCAGTCTGACGCATCGTCTCGATACAGCCATCAAGCGGCACCAGATGTTGGCCGTCGCCGCGCAGGGCAAGCGACGCTGCGGTCACGGCTTTCACTGCGCCGAAAGCGTTGCGCTCAATACAAGGCACTTGCACCAAGCCGCCGATGGGATCGCAGGTCATGCCCAAGTGATGTTCCAGCGCGATCTCGGCCGCATTCTCAACTTGCTCATTGCTGCCGCCCAGCGCTGCGCAAAGCCCAGCTGCGGCCATAGCGGAAGCAGAGCCCACTTCGCCCTGACAACCGACTTCAGCGCCCGAGATCGAGGCATTGTGCTTGATGATGCCGCCGATTGCGGCAGCGGCCAGCAGGAATGTGCGGATGCCCTGTTGATCAGCGCCAGCGCAATGATCGAGATAGTAGCGGATCACAGCGGGCACCACGCCAGCGGCACCATTGGTGGGGGCGGTCACGATGCGTCCGCCTGCGGCATTCTCCTCATTCACCGCCATGGCGTAGACCGAGAGATAATCCATCACCTGATGGGGCTGGACGGAATTGGAGCCCTGCTCGGCCTTGAGCTTGGCAAAAATATCGGCCGCACGGCGCTTCACCTTGAGGCCACCGGGCAATTGGCCGTGGCTGACAAGGCCGCGCTCCATGCAGGCGTTCATCACCGACCAGACCTGATCGAGGCGCTGGTTGAGTGCAGCATCCGCCATCGTCGCGGCTTCGTTGGCGCGCTTCATCGCGGCCACCGAAAGGCTCGTGGCCTTGCCCATCGCCAACATGCTGGCGGCGGAAGCAAATGGATGAGGCACGTTGAGCATCGTCGGCTTCTCGTCCAAGGCCGCGAGGCGCTCCGCTTCGGTCTGCACGAAGCCGCCACCAATCGAGTAATAGGTCTCACTGGCAAGCACAGCGCCTTCTGCATCCAGCAGCCGGAACACCATGCCATTGGCATGGCCCTTGAGGGCAGGGCCATAGTCAAAGATAATGTCGCGCGCGGCATCAAAGGCAATGTCCCGCGCACCAAGGTGAATGCTGCGCATGGCAGCGAGGATGGGCTCAACCTGATCAGGGTCAAGCGTCTCCGGGCTGAAGCCTGCCAGACCCAGAACCAAGGCGCGGTCTGAGCCGTGGCCCTTGCCAGTGAAGGCGAGCGAGCCATAAAGCGTGGCTGTCAGACGATGCGCGGCAGTGACTCGCGCGGGTGTCAATGATGCGAGGAAGCGCTGTGCCGCCACCATCGGCCCCATGGTGTGGGACGACGATGGGCCAATGCCAATTTTGAAAACGTCAAAGACGGAAAGAAACATGGCTTAAGCTAGGGGCAAATGGCGGTCCAGACTTGTCGTTTACGGACACGGAATGGAGAAAATCGCCATTCTTTGCCGTGGCCCAATGCTAAGGCTTGGCCCATGGCATTGCTTCTCGGACTCTTCGCGGCCCTGTGCTGGTCGGTACATGATCTGGCGGCGCGGTATTTCGCGCCGCGCACAGGCGCGTTCCGGCTTGGCATGCTGACGGAGATCGCCGGGCTCATTCTGGTTGTGCCGCTGTTCTTCCATCTGCCGCAGGCCAGTATGCATGAATGGCTCTTGGTTGTGCTGCTCGGGATTATTTACGGCGCTGCAATCGCCGGGTTGTTCAAAGCCTTCGCCATGGCACCTGTTGCCATCGTCGGACCGTTCACGGCGGGCTATCCAGCGCTGGTTGTGCTCTGGGGCATTTTCAATGGAGCCTCGCCCACATTGGTTCAATATCTCGCCATGGCGGCCATTCTGGTGGGCGCTGTCATCGTGGGCCGCTCAGGCGATAAAGACGCGGCTGACGCGCCTGCCATTCAGAAAAGCAAGCTTCTTGAACTGACATTCTGGATCGTGTTGGCCGATGTTTGCTTTGCCACTGCCATTGTCTTGGGCCAGCGGCTTGGGCCGGTGTTTGGCGATGTTACCACTGCAGGGCTGTTGCGCGGGCCCGCCATCATGCTGCTCCTGCCCTTCGCGCTGACCGAGCCAGCGCCCACGTCCAAACTGACATGGAAGATCGGTGCGGTCATCTTGGCCATGGGGGGCCTTGATGTGGCCGCGCTCTCCGGCATCAACTACATGGGAACACTCCCCGGCAAGGAACTGGGTGCCATGGGCATTTCAGCCTATGGCGCGCTCGCCACGCTGCTCGCCATGATATGGTTGAATGAAAAAGTCTCGCTCGGACAATGGTTCGGCATTGGATTGATTGTGGCTGGGGTTGCGGGGCTTGGGATTCAAGCCGGTTGAAGCGCCAAGCTGGCGCGAAGGCCCGGACCATTGTCAGTGAGTTCAACCTTTGTGTCATGCAACGAAGCGATTGCAGAGACCAGCGCCAGACCCAAGCCATTGCCCGGCGTGCTGCGCGAATGATCAAGACGGTGAAAACGTTCCAACACTTTGTCGCGCTGCTCGGTGGGAATGCCGGGACCACTGTCAGCCACTTCAATGATCGCCGGTGCCTTGATCCGCAGGGCGATCGTCGAGCCATTTGGCGTGTGGCGAATGGCATTTTCAACGAGGTTCACAAGTGCCTGTAGCAACAACTCACCATCACCATCGCAATAGACGTCTGGCGTCACGTCGGCTTGTAATTTCTTGCCCTCGTCCTCCGCCACGGCCTGAAAAATGCCGAAAACGCGCTCTCCCAGTTCGGAAAGATTGACGCGGGCAAAGGCTTTCTTGCGCGAACCGGATTCGATCTGGGCGATGCGCAGCAAAGCTGCAAAGGTCGCGAGCAATTGATCAGACTCGGTGATTGACGAGTCAATCTCGCCGCGCAAGGCTTTGACGGTCTTGCCTTTAACTTTGGCTTCCTCAAGCCTGTGGCGCAGGCGGGTCAAAGGGGTGCGCAAGTCATGTGCGATGTTGGTTGAAACCTGCTTCAGGCTTTCAAGCAGGGCTTGGTTGGAATCAAAGAGCTGGTTCAGGTTCGCCGACAATTTATCAATCTCATCTGATGAGCTGCGGATTGGCACGCGCTCTTTGAGATTGCCCTGCATGATCGCTAGGCTGGTCTTGTTGATGTCATCAATACGGCGTAAAAAACTGCGGCTTAGGACAAGGCCCGCCAGCAGCGACATCAGCCCCGCCAAAATTCCAGACCATAAATAGGATTGTACAAGGCCGCGCTGTTCAGCGAGCACGTGGTGCGCGTCCTGTCCGACAAAGATGAAAAAGCCCCCCGGGAAGATTTTGCCCTGCCCCCAAACTTCATGGCCTCTTTCAGTATTAGACTTGTTGGCATTCACAGCCGACAGTTTCTGCCAGCCCGGCACAATCGGCACTTGATCGATATTGCCGACAATGCGGCTGCCCGATTCATCGGCCACGTAGAAGTAACTTCCAAAAGTGACTGGTTTTGCAATGCGCTCGGTGATCTCTTTGATGACGGCGTCAGACCCTTCGGAATCGACTTCTTCGGAAAAGGTGGTGAAATCATCCTTCACGCGTGCACGCATCTGATCTTCCAAGGCCTGGCTGGTGGCGAAGTAATTGAAGAACAAGAGGGCGGCGAGGATGATCGAAAAGAGGGCGGCACAGAGGACCGCCAAGCGGAAACTGGCCGTTTTGAAAAGGCGGCTGTTACGCCACAAGGCGGTAACCCACACCGCGTTGGGTGACAATCATTGCCCTATCATATCCCTTATCAAGCTTGGCGCGCAGGCGGCTCATATGGGTTTCAACCACGGTGGTTTGCGGATCAAAGTGGAAACCCCACACATGTTCCAGCAACATGGCCTTGGTGACGATGCGGCCATCGCTGCGCATGAGATACTCGAGCAATTTGAATTCCTGTGGCTGCAAATCGAGTGGTTGGCCAGCGCGACGCACTTCACGTTTCAAAAGATCCAAGTTCACATCACCGACGCGCAAACTGGTTTGCACAGTATTGACGGGGGGCCTGCGGGCCAGCGCATTCAGGCGGGCGAGAAGCTCGGGCATCGCAAAGGGTTTGACGAGATAGTCGTCAGCACCCGCTTCAAGCCCTTCAACGCGGTCATCAAGGCCGTCCATTGTTGTCAAAATCAGGATCGGCGTGTGATTGGCGGTCGCGCGCAGGCGCTTGACCACGGAAAGGCCATCCAGCTCTGGCAACATGCGGTCAATGATCATGGCATCATAAGCGCTCGCGGCCGCGTGAGTCAGGCCATGCTTACCATTGGCTGCCAGAACGACCGTGTGGCCATTGTCCGTCAAATTGCGGCGCAAGTGATCGGCGGTCGCTTGATCATCCTCAATCACCAATAGTTTCATTCAATGCGCCTCGTCCCAGTTTTGTGCAGCCCGTGCATCTACCTGCAAAGGCACAGCCAATTTAACCGCTGGCTCGGGTGCTGCCGTCATTACTTTTTTGACAAGTTCACAGGTGGCGGCGGCCTCGTTCTCTGGGCATTCGAAGATCAATTCATCATGCACTTGCAAAAGCATTTTGGCTTTAAGGTCGGCCTTCTGCAATGCCGGCGTCATGCGGATCATGGCGCGGCGGATGATATCGGCGGCGGAGCCTTGGATCGGTGCATTGATCGAGGCGCGTTCGAGGAAGGCTTTCTCAGATGGGTTTGGCGAGTTGATACGCGGGAAATGCATACGCCGCCCGAAGATGGTTTCGACATAGCTTTGGGCGCGGGCTTTGGCTTTGGTCTCCTCCATATAATCCTTGATGCCGGGGAAGCGTTTGAAATAGGTGCGGATATATTCGCCTGCCTCTTCGCGGCTGATGGAAAGTTGGTTGGCCAGACCGAAAGCCGAGATGCCGTAGATGATGCCGAAATTGATGGCCTTGGCGCGGCGGCGCACGGATGGGTCCATGCCTGCAATGGGAACGCCGAACATTTCACTTGCTGTCATGGCGTGAATATCCAGCCCGTCGGCAAAGGCCTTGGTGAGCTGTGGGATATTGGCGACGTGGGCCAACACGCGCAACTCGATCTGCGAATAGTCAGCACTGATGAGTTTGTTGCCGGGCGCTGCCACAAAAGCTGTGCGGATGCGGCGGCCATCATCAGTGCGGACCGGGATGTTTTGTAAATTGGGATCAGTAGAAGAGAGCCGACCCGTCGAGGTGGACGCCATGGCGTATGACGTGTGGACGCGGCCGGTTTTCGGATTGATAAATTCTGGCAAGGCTTCGGTATAGGTGGATCGCAGCTTGGCTAATTGGCGCCAATCCAATACGCGACGAGCCAGTTCGATGCCTTGTGCCGCCAAGTCTTCAAGTGCGTCCGAATCCGTGCTCCATGCGCCGGTTGCTGTTTTGCGCCCGCCCGGCAGACTCATTTTTCCAAAAAGAATATCCCCCAATTGTTTGGGCGAGCCGATGTTGAAACTCTGGCCGGCGAGTTGGTGAATCTCGGTTTCAATCAGCGCTTGCTTGGTGCCGAATTCGTTAGAGAGTTTTACGAGCACGGCGCGGTCCACGCTGATCCCGGCGTTTTCCATTTCCATCAAAACCGGAACGAGCGGTCGTTCCAGCGTTTCATAAACGGTGACTTTGTGCATCTGCTGCAGTTTGTTTTTCAGCAGCAACCAGAGGCGCAAAGTGATGTCAGCATCTTCAGCGGCATAGGCTGTGGCTTTGTCGATGGGCACACGGTCAAAGGTGACAGAACTTTTGCCGCTGCCCGCAACCTCTTTGAACGAAATCGGCTTGTGGCCGAGATGACGTTCCGACAATTCATCCATGCCGTGGCCGACATCGCCAGACTCGGTCACATAAGACAGAAGCATCGTGTCATCCAGCGGCGTCACGCTGATACCCAGTTGTTTCAGGGCCAGCATATCGTATTTCAGATTCTGACCGATCTTCAGAATATGCGGCGCTTCAAAGAGCGGCTTCAACTTCGCCATTGCTGCGTTGAAATCAATCTGGTCAGCGTGAAGACCTGCGGCAAAAAGGCCGTCGCCCTGCCCCTGGTGGCGCAGCGGAATGTAACAGGCCTTGCCCGGCGCAATTGCGAGCGACACGCCGACGATATTGGCTTGCATGGCATCGAGTGAATCGGTTTCCGTGTCGATGCAGATATAGGCTTGGTTGAAAGCTACGGCGATCCATTGTTCAAGTGCTGCCATGGTGCTGACGGTTTCATATTCTGCGTGCACCACCGGAATGGCGCGCAGATTGGTGGCCACATCCGCAACCGCCGCCACATCTGGCTTGTGGTGATCTTGATCCATCGCCGCTGTCAAAGCCTTGGGCGCTTGGGGTGTCGGCAGGGCTTCACCCTCAGGTGGCCAGAATTTGATCTCGACGGGCACAGGATCGATGGCGCTCATGTCTGCTTCGAGCGCTGTGGCAATCGTCTTGGTGATGGTGGTGAATTCCATCGCTTTCAAAAAGCCAATCAGCTGCGAGGCGCGCGGCATTTCAACTGCGAAACTATCAATATGATCTTTTACCGGAACGTTCTGGTCCAGCGTGACAAGGCGCTTCGAAATGCGTGCTTGATCGGCAAATTGAATCAGGTTCTCGCGGCGCTTCTGCTGCTTGATTTCACCAGCGCGGGCCAAAAGTGTTTCAAGGTTGCCATAGATGTTGATGAGTTCAGCACCGGTCTTTACGCCAATGCCCGGAACACCGGGCACATTGTCGGCGCTGTCGCCTGCGAGAGATTGCACATCAATCACCTTGTTTGGTGTGACGCCAAACTTCTCAAACACTTCGGCATCAGAAATCACTTTCTCCTTGCCGGGATCGAAGATTTCTACACCGGGCTGAATGAGCTGCATCATGTCTTTATCTGAGGTGATGATGCGCACGGTGGCGCCTGCTGCCACAGCTTGACGCGTATAAGTGGCGATCAAATCGTCAGCTTCAAAATTCTCCATCTCCACTGAAGGCAGATTGAAGGCGCGCGTGGCTTGGCGGATAAGGTCAAACTGTGGGCGCATATCGGCTGGCGGATCGGGCCTATGGGCCTTGTATTCAGGAAAGAACGCGTTGCGGAAAGATTTCGACGATGTATCAAAGATCACCGCAATATGTGTGGGCTTGTTGGGGGATTTTTTATCTTTGATGATGCCCCACATCATGTTGCAATAAAGCCGCACGGCGCCCACGGGAAGGCCATCGGTTCGCTTGTTGTATTTCGGATCCTGATTGGCAGATTGGAAATAGGCGCGGAAGATAAAGCCAGAACCATCAATGAGATAGAGATGATCCCCGGGCTTGAGGCTGGAAGGCTGGTGCAGGTTCTCGGACATGGGATGCAGTATGCCACCCCTTGGCTTCATTCGCCAGCCTTGCCCATTTTGGACGCTTGAAAAGGAATGAGAGGAATATATTGCGTGTGGCCCAGAACAACAGGATCGGGCCGATCACCCCTGCCGCCGTTGTCAGGCCAGCGATCAGCGCAAGGCTTAGGCCCGGCGCAAAATGCAGGAGCAAGCTGCGCGTGGCGGCCATAAACAGGAAGAAGGCGAGATAGATGACGATGGAATTTTCGCCGCAATAGCGCAGCGCCTCAGCAGCACGAAATTTCGATAGGAGCACGCCAGACGATACAACGGCCATGGCACCGACGAGGCCCAAGGCCAAGCTGATGCCGGGCAAAATAGAAAGCCCGCTATAAACGAAAATCGTATTGAGCACGGCCCAGACGAGTAGGCCCGTGAATAATTGAAACGGTGGAAAGCTGGAGGCAGTGTTGGCGAGGTTGAAGACGTGTTTGGCCAGCCAGTAGCCTGCGAAGAAATAAACATAGCGTGAAGCGAATTCGTCAATCAGGAGATAACCCGTTTGCAGGTGCAGCATTTCGAAGCCAGCCGCCGCTGCAAAAACCAGCCACGGCGGAACCAAACGTAACGCCTTGGTGATCGGGAAGAACACGGCCAATATATAGATGAACCACAGCGTGCCAAAGGGCTCGATGAAGCCGGATACGTATTCGCGGGTGAGGCCGACGAGGCCGGACGTGGCGTAAATGTCATGGCCCTTGGTCAGGAATTGGATCGACATCCAGAGCACGTAAAAATAAACAAAGTGGACGACTTTTGTGTCGAGGAAACTGCGCCAAGGCCGGTCAATGCGGCTCGCCAGAAAAAGGCCGGAGATCAAAAAGAAGTCCGGCATGCGGAAAGGTCGGGCCCAATCGATGAAACCATGCAAGGCTGAAAGCTGGCCTGCGGCCTTTTCCACGCCCAAGGTTGAGTGCATGGCCACAACGAGCACGATGCAAATGCCCTTGGCATAATCCACCCAGTCAATGCGTTGTTTTGCCGGTGTCATCAGCGCCAATCCCAATTCGGCACGCAACTGTGCCTGAGGCCGAAGTTGCAATTTGCACGCCAGCTTGCGCTCAGCTATAGGCAGTGGTTAATGCACCCGTAGCTCAGCTGGATCAGAGCGCTGCCCTCCGAAGGCAGAGGTAAGTCAAGTCTGCTGGGTGAGCATTTTTAAAAACGAAGCAAAATCAATATGTTGATTGCGCATCAAAAGTTGAGTTTCTTTGGTCCGAAGCTGCGGAAGCACTGCGGAAGCAAAAAGGAAGGAAGTTGTAGAAAGCTGTCGGCGACAAAAAAAGTAGGGTGAAAGCCATGCACTTGTGTTCGTCGAATTGACAATGAGAGTTTCGTGTTTGAGTTTGACCCCGTTCAGGCTTAGGCATTGTCGAGTACCAAAATGCACCCGTAGCTCAGCTGGATTAGAGCGTCGGCCTCCGAAGCCGAAGGTCACAGGTTCGAATCCTGTCGGGTGCGCCACTCCTTCAAAATTCGTAAGTTCAAATCACGCTCCTGATTTGAACTGCCGCCAATGTCCCGCTGCAACGCCACACGCCTGCCGAACACACGATTTTTGCTATTTGGTTGGGGAGCCTGCAACCATCAGAACTTGCGGACACAACAGCGAAGTACGGTAACAACGGCTGATCTGCGCAATTTGGTTTCAGAAGCTAATGGGATTGCGGAGGGTTGGAACTATTTCAATTCACTATTCCAAACAGCAGCTTAAATATTTGTCTTTGGCCTCTGACTTGCGAAAGTCCTAAATATGAGTCCAGGCATTCAGATCCCTTAGGATGTGCCCTAAAATCAATAACGCACCCGCTGCTGTTTTAGGCCAAAACTCAAAAGTAGCCACCCAGCAGTCACTGAGCATTCTAATCTGGAATCCGTGGAAACCACGCACTTTGGAGTGTACGAGGGACGAAGCTGAGGCGAGTTTTTCTCAACATCTTGCATGAATAGGCTTCGTGCTTGACATATGATGCACTATATCATATATTTTATGCATGAACTTGAATACTGCAACAATTGTTAAACTTTCTACCGTTGCTTCAATTGTTGGCGGCTATCCGTTTCGGAGCGCTATCGAGGACCTTCCGGCCGGCGATGTTGGGGTTCTTCAAATGGCCAATGTCGATCCAGTCAAAGGCGTCGACTCAGCGAAAACAATTCGCGTTGAACTGCCAGCCGAGCGCAAGCCAACTTTCCTCGCCTCAGGCGATATTGTCATCGCTGCACGGGGCACCAAAAACTATGCCGTCAGGATTGCAAGTTTGGAAGGACAAGTTGTTTGCACGTCCCAATTCTTTTTGATTCGACTGCTAGACCCCGGCAAAGTAGACGCACGTTTTCTTGCATGGCAGTTGAACCAACGCCCCTCGCAAGACTACCTCAGGCGCGAAGCAACGGGCACCTATATCCTGAACATTCGCCGTGAGGTGATGGACAGATTGCCGATTGCCCTGCCCCCATTTGATCAACAACTCGCCATCGCCGGTTTAGCTGAGACTGCGCGGAGTGAGCGACTCGCTCTAAACAAGCTAATTGAAAACCGAACACATCTTCTCGAGGCCATTGCAGTTGGCCTGCATCGCAATGAAAGGCCAACACCATGAACGATCAGATCAAGCAGGATGAAGTCAACAAAGCCGTCTGGTCGGCTTGCGATACCTTCCGGGGAACTGTGTCGGCTGACATTTACAAAGACTACGTGCTCACCATGTTGTTTTTGAAATACCTCAGTGACGTATGGCAGGATCATCATGACACCTACGCCAAGCAATATGGCAAAGAGCCCGCGCTCATCAAAGAGATGATGAAGAATGAGCGTTTCGTTCTCCCCGAAAGCGCCAGCTATTACAGCTTGTATGAACGTCGGCACGAGCCTGGCAACGGCGAACGCATCGACAAGGCGCTACACGCCATTGAAGAAGCGAATGTCGGCAAATTACGCGATGTGTTTCAGGACATCAGTTTCAATTCCAACAAGCTTGGTGAGGAAGTTCAAAAGAATGACTTGCTTCGCCACTTGCTGGAAGATTTTTCCAGACCCGAACTCAACATGCGCCCCTCGCGGGTTGGCACACTTGATGTCATCGGCAACGCCTATGAATTTCTGATCAAGAATTTTGCTTCAGATGCAGGTCGCAAGGCTGGGGAATTTTATACACCGCCTGAGGTGTCAACACTCATGGCCGAGATCATGGATTTGAACGAAGGTGAGGAGGTTTGTGATCCCACCTGCGGCTCTGGCTCTCTACTCATGAAGTGCGGGCAAAAGGTGAAAGCCAAATTCGGCTCCAAGAAATATGCGCTCTACGGTCAGGAATCGATTGGCAGCACGTGGGCGCTGGCCAAGATGAACATGTTTCTCCACGGCGAAGACAATCACCGCATTGAATGGGGCGACACGATCCGTAATCCGAAACTGCTGGATGCCGATGATCGGTTGAAACATTTTGATGTCGTCGTCGCCAACCCGCCCTTCAGTCTTGAAAAGTGGGGCCATGATACGGCTGCGGTAGATCGCTTCGGCAGGTTCCGCCGTGGCCTGCCGCCCAAGACCAAGGGCGACTATGCTTTCATTCTGCACATGGTGGAAACCATGAAGCCGCGCACGGGCCGCATGGCCGTGGTCGCCCCCCATGGCGTTTTGTTTAGGGGTTCCAGCGAAGGGCAAATCCGCCAGAAGCTCATTGAGGAAAATCTGCTCGATTGCGTCATCGGGCTGCCGGAAAAACTTTTCTATGGCACCGGCATTCCCGCCGCCATTTTGATTTTCCGCAAGAACAAGAAGGACGACAACGTTCTCTTCATCGATGCGAGTCGCGCTTTCAAATCTGGCAAGAACCAAAACCAACTGACGCAAGACAATATCGACAAGATCGTATCAACCTACCGCGCGCGTCAAAGCATCGACAAATATTCATATCTCGCAACATCGGAAAAGTTGAAAGAGAATGACTACAACCTCAACATTCCCCGCTACGTTGACACCTTCGAGGAAGAAGCGGAGATTGATCTCATGGCCGTGCGGGCCGAACGCCTCAAGCTCAAGTCCGAACTCGCTGATCTTGAAACAAAGATGGAAGGCTATCTCAAGGAGCTGGGTTACTTATGAGCAAAAACCCGCCACCCAAAAACCTCTCTATCCGCAACAGCACTGCCGAGTTTCTGATTTTCAGCAACCAGTCAGGAGCATCAGGCATTGAGGTGCGTTACGAAGGCGAAACCATCTGGCTCACCCAGAAGCTGATGGCGGAACTGTTCGATGTCACCATTCCGACGATCAACGAACACCTCAAAAATATCTTTGAATCTGGCGAGTTGCAGCCAGATTCAGCTATTCGGAAATTCCGAACAACTGCCGCTGATGGCAAGAATTACGATACCCAATTCTACAATCTTGATGCCATCATCTCGGTGGGTTACCGCGTCAATTCGGTACGCGCCACTCAGTTCCGCCAATGGGCCACGCGAGTGCTGCGTGAATTTGCGGTCAAAGGCTATGTGCTGGACCGCAAGCGCATGGAAAACGGCGCGTTTCTGGGCGAAGATTATTTCGAGCGCCTGCTCTCCGAAATCCGCGAGATCAGGTTAAGCGAAAGGCGCTTCTACCAGAAGATCACAGATATCTACGCCACATCAGTGGATTATAACCGCGATGCGCCCACCACTCGCAACTTCTTTGCCAAGGTGCAGAACAAGATGCATTTTGCCATTCACGGGCATACGGCTGCTGAATTGATCAGGGAACGTGCCAACAGCGCGAAGCCCAACATGGGCTTGAGCAATTGGGAGGCCGCACCCCTCGGCAAGATCATTAAACCCGATGTGGGTGTAGCCAAAAATTATCTGAGCGCAGAAGAACTGGAATCGCTGGGCCGCGTTGTGAACGCCTATCTGGAACTGGCAGAAGACCGTGCCATTCGCAAAATTCCCATGACCATGGAAGACTGGGCCAAGCGGCTGGACGCATTTCTGAAATTCGATGAGCGCGATGTGTTGCAGAATGCAGGCACCATCAGCGCCAACGTGGCCAAGGCCCATGCCGAGTCTGAGTTTGAGAAATATCGTGTGGTTCAAGATCAACGGTTTGAGTCAGACTTTGACAAGGAGATCAAAAACATCACGGCACCCAAAGCCGCAGATGCCCCCAAGGAAAAGAAAAGCAAATGATTGCTGCAATCTTTCCTCAAATGCCAATTGGCTCACTTGTCGAAAAAGTCAGTAAAGCCGTCGAGGTGCAGCCCAAAACTGTATACCATCAGATTGGTATCCGTTCACATGGCAAAGGCTTGTTCGATAAGCCGCCTGTGACGGGCACGCAACTCGGCAACAAAAGAGTATTTTGGATTGAACCCAATTGCTTCGTCGTCAACATTGTTTTTGCTTGGGAACAAGCAGTTGGCAAAACCTTGCTTTCAGACATGGGCAAGATTGCCTCACACAGGTTCCCGATGTATCGGCCAAAACTTGGCAAGGTCGATATTGATTTTTTGACTTATTTATTCAAGACAGAATACGGCAAGGAACTTTTAGGCTTAGCGTCGCCAGGTGGAGCGGGCCGAAATAAAACATTGGGTCAGAGCGAATTTCTAAAAATTCGAATTCATGTTCCACCTATTGCCGAACAACGCCGGATCGCGGAAATTCTTTCCACTTGGGATCGGGCGATTGCAGTGCAGGAACAAATGGTCGCCAACGCCCGCGCCCAAAAGAAAGCCCTGATGCAAACCCTCCTCACCGGCAAAAAACGCCTGCCGGGGTTCAAGGGGGCGTGGAAAAAAGTTCGGCTTGGACAGCTTGGCGAATTCAGAAAAGGCAGCGGCATTCTGAGGGACCAAGTTCTTGAAGCCGGCGTTCCCTGCATACGGTACGGCGAAATCTACACCACTCACCATGACCAAATCAGAAAGTTTGCGTCGTTCATAGATTCAGAATCAGCCTTAGAAGCAGAACGACTTGTCACAGGCGACTTGCTGTTTACATGTTCGGGAGAAACCGCTGCTGAAATTGGCAAGTGCGTGGCCTATCTAGGATCATGCGAAGCCTATGCTGGTGGTGACATAATTTTACTAAATCCGACCGGACACAACTCGTTGTTCATGAGCTATGTTTTGAATAGTGCGAACGTTATCGAGCAGAAGCGGAAGTTTGGCCAAGGAAACTCAGTCGTACATATCAGCGCTGCCAATCTTGCAAAACTTTCCTTCAAAACACCCGCGCGGTCGGAACAAGACGCAATTGCAACAACAATAGATTCGGTTTCAGACCTCATCCGTAGGGATGAAGATGACCTAGCGAAGATGAAATTACAAAAATCCGCCCTGATGCAACAACTCCTCACTGGCAAACGGCGTGTGAAGGTGGAGGCCATTGAGCAATGAGCAAAACGCATTCTCTATCGATTTTTCTTCTCAAACCTGGCTTTGACGCGACCAACGCCCTCAAGGACGACAACACTCTGGAGACCGGAGTCGCTGGCGCAAATCTCCCGGCCAATGCGGTTCTCTATGTTCTCGACAATCCACCTTACGCGCCGTGGTGGAAGGTATATTTCGGCATCCAGAAAAATCTTCAGCAAGCCTCCAAAGGTGCACTTGTGTTCTTGCCGGTGGGCGTCAATTGGTTTGCACTGTCATTTGGCCATGTCTTCCACAATTTGAAAGACACGAGTTATGAATATGATTTCGGCCTCAGAATAACGCTGAATTGCGTTGATCCTGACAAGTTGAAAAGCACGGATACCTTGGAACCCAGCGGCGCAAAGCGGCAACGCACGCAACTGCCCACCGCAGGCGATCTCACGTACTTCGATGTTGATTCAGACAGCACCATTCTGAAAACGCTCACAGGCAAGGTCAAAGATGAACACAAAGCCCTGTTCAAACACGCGACGGGTTCGTCCAACATCCACATTTCCTCTGAAGCAACCCCACACGAATTAGCGGAACTTTGTTCCAAGCTTTTAGCTCTCTACAAGGCCGATACGTACAAGACGGCGTTTCCTGACATTCAGAATGTGGCCCCCGTCCGCGACCCTGCAACCATTGCCCAACTCAATGGCAAGCTGCTTGACGCACTGCAAGCAAAAGACGACGCACTGTCACTTTCGGTTCCTGAAATTCAGGATCATGGCGAAGGCTTGTGGGGCACATTTTTGGGGGCGGGAGCGGGTAAAATTTATGACGATATTTTTATCGGCAGATATTACGCCTATCTCGCGGAAGCTGATGTTGGCCTCAACCACGTTGATGTGGATGCTCTGAAAAAACATCAACTGCGGCTAACCGATGAAGAGGGACAATCAACACGCGGCCAGCACAGTGTGTTCCGCTGTCTCATTTTCGATACAACATTGAATGGCGGTCAACAGACCTATCATTTGTGCGAAGCTAATTGGTATGCGGTGGACGCCAACTACATTGCCAAACTGAAAGCCTTTCTCGACCCACTTTGCAAAGATACTTCACTCCCCGACTACAATCACGCTGGCGAAGGCATTTTCAATGCCGCTTGTGCGATTGCCAATTCCCGAATTTGCCTCGACATGAAGAGCATTGCACCAGACGGACAAAAAGCCGTCGAACCCTGCGATCTCTATGAAGTCGCTGGCGGGAAAGCGGTGCTCCACCACGTCAAAATATCCACGCTATCGGCGCAGCTGAGCCACCTGTTCAATCAAGGCACAAATTCAGTGAGGTTATTGCGCAGCGAAAACCAAGCGCGGGACAAGCTTGTTGCATTGGTGAAAGAACAGGTCGTTGCAGCACATCAGGATGGCTGTATTGCGCCCATCATTGATGACAAATTCAAGGTCGTCTTCGGTATCATTACCCACAAGAACAAGGACGACAAGTCGCTCAATCTTCCCCTGTTTTCACGGATCAGTCTCATGCGCTGTATGAAGGATTTGCGGACCATGGGCATTGAATCCGAGTTTAGTTTCATCGCCGACAAAACTGCACAAAAGGACGGCAAGAAGAAGAAACGCAAACCAAAAGTGGTCGATGAAGAATGACCATCACTCCCAACGCCGCTGAACTCTATAGCGCCCAAATTCCGGCACTTGCTACACTAATGTCATTGGGGTGGCGCTATCTTTCACCAAACGATTGTTTGGCGGAGCGGGGTGGAAATGCAGGGTTGGTTCTGCGGGCCGAATTGGTGGGTCAACTGCGAAAGCGGCGGTTTGAGTTCAAAGGCGAGAGCTTTGAACTCTCGACCAACGCCATTGACCAGCTTGTGCGGGAACTCTCTACCCCTGTCATGCATGAGGGACTCCTGACGGCTAATGAGAAGCTCTACAATGCTTTGACGCTCGGCATCACGGTGACGGAATTTGTGGGGTCGAAGAAAACCAGTGTCACCGTGCCAGTGATCGATTGGCAGAATCTCGCCAACAACAGCTTCATTATCACCGAGGAACTGGAGGTTTTGAATACTTCGGGGACAGGCACAAGACGACCAGACCTTGTGGCCTTTGTGAATGGCATTCCCCTCGTCGTGATCGAGGCCAAACGGCCTGATAGCGGCAATCCCAACAGCTCCATGGTGGAGGAAGGGATTAGCCAAACCATCCGCAATCAGAAGCAAGAAGAGATACCTCAGCTCTTTGCCTTTGCGCAGCTTTTGCTTTCCATCAGCATGACAGATGGTCGCTATGGAACCACCAAAACCCAACGCAAGTTTTGGACGAATTGGCACGAAGAAGAGTTCGACGCGGCGCATTTCAGCCGAATCAAGAACCTTCCGCTGGGGCTAGGTTTCAAACAACAACTGCTCGCGGGTCGCGAACCTTTGGTCAAAGAACATTTTGAAGCGTTGTGGTCCGCGCCCCAGGCTGTCACCGATCAAGACCGTCTTCTGATCAGCCTCCTGACACCGGAACGGCTGCTCGAATTCATCCGTTATTTCATCTTGTTTGACCGCAAGGTTGGCAAGATTGTTGCCCGTCACCAGCAGGCCTTTGGCATCAAGGCGCTGCTCCGCGAGGCAACAGGGTTCAAGCCGGATGGCAGCCGCAGTGGCGGCGTGCTGTGGCACACAACAGGTTCAGGTAAGAGCTTCACCATGGTGTTCCTGTGCAAAGCGCTTCTCCTGCACGAGAGCCTCAAGACCTGCCGTGTCATAGTCGTCACAGACCGGACCGATCTCGAAAAACAATTGGCCAAAAACTTCGCAACCGGTGGCGCATTTGGTTCTGACATCGGCACCAAAAAAGAAGGCGGCAAGGCCAAGGCAGCCTCAGGCCGCGACCTCGCCAAGCGTATCGGGAAAGGCACTGAGCGCATTATCTTTACCATCATCAATAAGTTCGCAAGCGCCTCCAAGCTGCCGGAATGCCACAACGAAAGTGCGAATTTGATTGTTCTGGTGGATGAAGGTCACCGCAGCCAGGGTGGCGAAAATCATGAACGCATGAGGAAGGCGTTACCACATGCTGCCTATATCGCTTTCACGGGTACGCCCCTCCTCAAAAACGACAAGACATCCAGTAAGTTTGGGCGGATTGTTCACGCCTACACCATGCGGGACGCAACGGCGGATGGCACCGTAACCCCGCTTTTGTATGAAGAGCGAAAGCCAGTTCTGAATATCAATGACGAAGCAATTGACAATTGGTTCGACAAGATAACCTTGGGGTTGTCAGAAACACAAAAGAGTGACCTCAAGGAGAAATATGGCAAGGCCGGGCGTGTCTATGGCTCGCTCAACCGTATTGATCTCATTGCATGGGACATTGCAGTACATTTCAAAACGAATTTCAAAGACCTCGATGTCGGCCTGAAGGGCCAACTGGCGACGGACAGCAAGCTTTCCGCTGTCAGATATAAAAAGGCTCTTGATGCCACGGGGCTTGTGACAAGTGCAGTCATGATTTCGCCACCAGACACGCGAGAAGGTCATGACGATGTGGATGAGTCAGAACTACCCGAAGTACAACAATGGTGGAAAGACAATGTTCGCGATGACCCGAAAGTGTACGAAGAGCGCATCATTGAAGACTTCAGCACCGAAGGTGCGCCTGAAATTCTCATTGTGGTGGACAAACTGCTGACCGGATTTGATGAGCCGCGCAATGCCGTTCTATACATCGACAAGCGATTAGAAAAACACAATCTCATTCAGGCAATTGCCCGTGTGAACAGACTTCACGACCAAAAGAAATTTGGCTTCCTGATCGACTACCGTGGAATCCTTGAGGAACTCGATACCGCAATTCTTGACTATCAAGACCTCGCCGAACGGACGCAAGGCGGCTTTGAGATTGAGGATATCGAGGGGCTCTATGCCAACGTAAGTACTGAATACAAGCGCCTTCCTAGGCTGCATGACGCACTCTGGGAGCTGTTTTCAAATGTCAAAAACAGGGCCGATATCGAACAATACCGTCAAATACTCGTTCCCCGAATGCAAGATGATGGGACCGGCAATCCCATCGATTTGAATCAGAAATTGAGGGAAGATTTCTATGCAGCACTAACTGAATATGGGACGTGTTTGCGTACTGCTTTGGCGTCACGAGCCTTCTTCGAAGATTTGTCTTTCGGTGAAAATCTCATTTCCAATTACAAGAAGGACCTCAAGTTTTTTTCCGACTTACGCAGAATTGCAAAACAAGATGCGCAAGAAACGGTCGATTTCAGTGCCTATGAAGATCAGATCAGAAAACTCGTCGATCGCTATGTCATGGGCGAAAAAATCGTCGACACGGGAGAAATTATTGACGTCACCAATCTTGGTTCGAAACAACAACCGGAAGAGTGGGGTGAGGAAAAAACCAGAAATGAAACGGACATCATAAAGAGCCGTTTGACGCGGACAATAGAACAACAACTTGGTGACGATCCGTATGCCCAAAAATATTTTTCTGATCTTCTCCGCCAAGCAATTGAAGAGGCATCTGCGTATTTCGGATACCCTCTTAAGCAGTATGCAATTTTCAAAGACTTGGAACAGCGTGTCAGCAAAAGAGATGTAAGTGACTCCCCACAGGAGTTGACCGGCCACAGGCACGCAAGCGCTTATTTTGGTATATTGAGAATGGTTGCAGGTGATGCGCAGGCGCTTATGAAAGAACGCCAAAACTTCATCGATGCTGCGGTCGGCATAGAGAAAGATGTTCAAGTCGCTGTTGCCGAAAACTCGCTCAATCCCCAAAATATTGAAGCGGCGATTCGGAAAACCCTCCTTCCAAAATTGTTCGGCCTAGTTGGTCTCGATGCAGCGAAAGAGGCTATTGAGCAGATTGTTTCAGTGACGCGTGTTGGCCTCAGTAGGGATCACAAGTCTTGACAAGCCTTCTCCTAAAATACGGAGAGCGAACCACTCGGTTTAGCGTCGAAGAAGCGGAACGGCTCACGGCAAGTATTCTTGTTCATGTCGCTCCGGACGGAAAAGTTATTGTTGAAGCGCCACCTAAATGCCCTTTGGCGAAGGTGAAAGTGGCTGTCCAGAAGCGAGCAAGGTGGATTTTTCAGAACCAGGATTCGACAAAGCATAATGTCGGTCACCCTCTTCCTCGCGAATATATCAGCGGCGAAACTCATTTCTATCTTGGCCGTCGCTATCCGTTGCGTGTGAAGGTCGGACGATCTGATACAACGGTAAAACTTCTCAGGGGGATCATTCAGATTAACGTCCCGCTGCAAGATCGCACGCTTGTTAAACGTCGACTCAAACAATGGTACACGAAGCGTGCGCTTGATTATTTGAACCGTCGCGTCGAATTGCTCATCGGTCAGTTCAATTGGTTGTCTGAAGCTCCAAAAGTCAAATTATTGGCCATGAAAATGCAATGGGGAAGCTGCTCCCCGAAGGGTTCCATCAACATAAACCCCGCACTTATCAAAGCGCCAAGGCACTGCATCGACTACGTGCTAATCCACGAAATTTGTCATCTGAAAGAGCACAATCACAGTAACAAGTTTTACGTTTTGCTAAGACGTTACTGCCCCGATTGGAGTAAGACCAAGGCACAACTAGACAATCTGGCTGAACTTCTACTTGTTGACTAGGCGGATTTCTGAATCCTTGATCAAAGTAGGTAATACATTCCTTTTTAAAAAAAGCGTACGGGCTATGTGATTCAGGCGCGCCCAGTAACCTATATGCCAAGCACTAAGCAGAAATCTTTTTCGTTAGTCCGGCTTCGGTGCTCATTCACAGTTTTGACCAAAATAAGACCCGCAAGATTCGCATAAAGCTAGTTTAACTCAGACGACTATCCAACCAACATGTCTGTTTTGTCATTCCGAACCTAATCGTGCTATAAGCGGCACGCTATGACCTGCGGAGTTTGAGAGGTCGCAATAGCTGAACCCGCAGGGTGACGAGGAAACGTGGGGATATTCCTACCCCGACAGGACCACGTGCTGCAATGTTTGAGCTGCGCCATCTTCGTTATACCGTCGCCGCTGCCGATCAAGGCAGTTTTCGGCGTGCGGCACTGGCAATGAACATTCAAGAGTCTGCTATCAGTCGCCGCATTCGGGATTTGGAAGACGAGATTGGTGCGGCCCTTTTCATTCGACACACGGGCGGCGTTACTCTGACCCAAGCTGGCGAGGTCTTTGTCCGCCACGCCCGGCATGCCCTGAAACAGGTAAAACATGCCGCAGTCGATGTCGGCGCCATTGGTCGCGGTGAAACAGGCGTCATTCGGATTGGTATCTTCTCATCTCTGGCATCAGGCTATCTGGCGCAGTTGCTTAAAGCATTCACCGCGAGTCATTCCGATGTCCGTATTGAATTCATCGAGGGTGCTCCCTCTGGTCACATCGCCGCCGTTCAACAACATCAGCTTGACGTGGCATTTGTCACGGGTCTCCACCCCATAGAACGCTGCGACTTTGAACAATTCTGGACCGAGCGAATCTATGTGGTTTTACCGGCCCTGCATCCGCTTTCGAGATCTCGTCTAATCAGATGGAGCGATCTGCAAGTCCAGCGCTTTGTCGTCAGCGAGGCTGATCCCGGCCCGGAGATTCATGACTTCCTGTTTAAGCATTTGGCAAATCTCGGCGTCCATCCCGAAATCGAGCGGGTTCAAGTCGGCCGCGACAATCTCATGCAGATTGTATCACTTGGGCGAGGGTTAACGCTGACCAGTGAGGCAACGATTGCAATGCGGTTTCCTGGCATTGTCTACAAGCGACTGGAACATGAAACATTGCCATTTCGAGCGGTCTGGTCGCCGCGCAATGACAATCCGGCGTTCCGGCGATTCTTGAGTCTGGCGAGACGCATGTCAAAGCAAGATGCGGCTACAACGCCGAGCTATCGAACTAGGTCGCGTGCTTCGGCAACTTAGGCAGTGTTACGGCGAGATTTTTTGTTGGGCGTTCGCGCCGTACTTTGGCAAACCCCCGATCTGTGGCCATGAAGCGCTCAATCATCGGTGAAATCAACTTCCCCGCTTCACTGATCGATTGTCCGGTCTCGCGCGAAAGAGTTTCGGCATAGGCAACAAGATCGCGGTGAACGGCTGCAGGCAGCTCCACGGTGATTTTGACTGGCTTGTCGTCTTCCAGAGCGCCGAGCTTGAGCTTGTTCATGATGGGCCTCCATAGGGTTCCAGGACGAGATCGCGGGTCACAATCACGCGCACCGGAAAACCCGGCCTGATCGTGAGGGTAGGTGAAACATTGAGTTGCTGGCGCACAATCTGTTGGCCTGCATCATTGATTGTCCCTTCCCCACCGTTGCGGATGGCTTGAATGAGGCGACTATCATTGCTGGTGGCAAGCTCAGCGCCAACGCTCAGCAGAGTTGAAAGTCCGGCAGCCTTGGCCAGATCCCGCCAATGATAATCGACACCATCTTGAAGCCCGGCAAAGCCTTGCACATCAGCTCCAGGTTGGCGTTCAAGCACAATCGAACGGCCATTTGGGAAAATCAGCCGGTTCCAGACTAGCAAGATGCGGCGCTGGCCGAAGCCGACATTATTGTCGTATTGACCAATGATCCGTGTTCCTTGCGGGATCAACAGAATGCGGCCTGTCGGGCTATCATAAACATTCTCCGTCACCTGTGCTGTGATCTGGCCCGGAAGATCGGAACGGATTCCAGTAATGAGCGCTGCCGAAATCACCGCACCTGCTTGCAGGATATTGGGAGAGGCGGGAGCAGCAATGCGGTCAGTGGATACTGTGCGCTTATCTGGCGCGGCATTCAGAAATGCGACCTGCCGATCCTGCGCGGTTGGTGTTGCAGGTTGTGGCGCAAGACCAAGATTGGCCAAGTCTGGAATTGGAGACGAAGCTATGCTGGTAACTACTACATCTGGCGCAGCATGCGTTTGCGTATTGGCAAAGAGCTTGGCTGTGCGAGCCGTCTCTATCTCCTGTTGTCGCCGCTGTTCCTCAGCACTTGGGCCAGATTCAGCTGCGCCAATAGCAGGTGATGTCACGATTTGACCTCGGTTCTGCGCGTTGAGAATGGGCCGCCCGAGATCACCGGGAAGTGGCGGGCCGAGCTTGGGAATGGCGCTGTAGTCGCGCGGCAATCCCGCCAGTCCATCCGCCGTCGCGCGATTTTCAGTGGAATAGAGTTCTTCGGTTGGTTTTCTGCCATCTCGCGTTTGCAACGCATAGATCAAGGCCCCGCCCAGGCCGAGACTGGTCACGAGCGCTAATCCGCCGAGCACCTTGCGCGACAGGCGCGTCACGCGGGGTGGATCACCACGCAAACGCATGGGTGCCGCATTGTTGTCATGGGGCACCTGTGATGCTGAACCAGCGGTTATTTCATCGGCACTCGGATCGGTCATTGTGCGGGCCTTCCATCGGTGCGGATAATCCGGACGCGTGTCTGCGATTTGCCCGCCCCGAGGCGCAATTCAGCAGCAGCAAACAACCGATCAACAATCAAATAGGTGCCACGTACCCGGTAGTTCACCAGTTCGGACGTGTCGCCCTCGGGTCCAACCACAAACAAGGGTGGCATTTCGCCTTGGCCGATGCCGCGCGGAAATTCAATGAAGACTTGCCTGCCATCATCATAGGCGCGTAACGGCCGCCAAGGCGCATGATCGCCTTCGACCCGATAGCGAAAATTGATCTTGGACAGATCAACATCTGTCGCAACGGGTTTTGCCGCTTCAGCCTCGGCACTCTGGCGCTTCAGTGCGATGAGTTGATCTTGCGGATATTGCCATGACACAGATGCCATGTAAGTTCCGACCGTAGAGCGCAGCTCCATGTGATAGGTACGAAAATTGGTATTGATCACGAGATTGGTCGCAAGATCGGCCCGGGTTGGTTTGACCAGAATATGAACCTGCCGCGTCTGACCCACCCCACTTTCAGTATCACCGATGATCCAGCGCACGGTGTCGCCGGCCGCAACCGGCCCTGAGCCCACAAGTTGTTCGCCAGGCTGGAGGGCTATATCGGTGATCTGGCTGACAGCGGCATATACTTGATAGAGTGCCCCTTGTGTGAAGGGATAGACCTGCATGGCATTGATGAACCCGTCGCGCACTGGCTGCACGCGGGCTGCCGCATTGGCACTGGCAATCCGCGCGGTCGGTTCGCGGGGTTCGGCCAAAGCTTGCGATTTGGAAATCGGTTTCAGTTGGCCGGGCAACGGCAAGAGTTTGGGAAGTTCAACCACTTTGACTGGAGCGGGTGGATCGACAGTTTGCACCGCTGGTGCTGCGTCATCGTAAGAAATCTCCGGCGGTTTCAGACGTGACGCGCAACCTCCAAGAATGATTGCCGAAAGGATCGCGCTCCCAACAACGGGGCTGCGCGGCGATAGATAAAAATGCTTTGATGGTTTTTGTGTCATTGTCCGAGCTCCCGTGACCAGTTGATGGCGTTGACAAAGATGCCGAGGGGATTAGCGCGCAACCGGTCGGCGTTACGCGGTGGCTCGACAATGATGGTGAGAATGGCGGTCCAGCGAGAGGTCGCCCCGATTTGGCCGTTCTCATAATTGCGTTCTGCCCAAGCAACGCGAAAGCTGCCCGGTGACGCGCGAATGACGCTTGAGACCTCGACCGAAACTTGCTGCTTCCCGACTTTCGTAAAGGGATCATTGAGGCGCGCATAATCATTGAGAGCAGCGGCACCCCGATCAGTGGTGAAGTCATAGGCGCGCAGCCAATTCTGCCGCACGATAATGGGATCACCGGGGATCGAACGGACTTGTTCAATAAAGCGCGCGAGGTGGAAGGCGATTTGCGGGTCGGATGGTTGATAGTCGGAGGCGGCGGGAGCCACGGCTTGGGCCTGGCCGAGCCGATCGACCTCAACCACCCAGGGCACGATGGTGCCTCGCCCCGATTGCCAAACGAGTGCTGCGGCAAATCCACTTGACAGGAGCAGCGAGGCGAAAGCCATCAGCCGCCAATTCTTGGCCTGGACCCGGGCAGAGCCAATGCGATCATCCCAAACTTGTGCTGCGCGCTGAAAGGGCGTGACGGGTTCGGGCATTTTGCCATAATGGGTTGAAGAGCGTTTGAACATCAGCGTTCCCTTTCTGAGAGATTGACGGAAGAGCCGCCGCTATGGGCATCACCACTGCGGATGGCATGGGTGGTGGCACTAAGCCCGCGGCTCAAGGTTTGAGAACGCTTCATGCGGCGGGCCCAAGCGGGCACTGCATTGGACGAGGTGGCTGCCTCGCTACTGCCGCCCTCACTCCCGCCTGAAGACATATTTTGCGATGCACGACGCAATGGCGAGGTCGCGGCACTTGCCGCAGCACGGGCCACGCCGCCCAATCCTAACGCGACACTTTTAAGTCCTGACTGGCCGCTTGCAACCAAGCTGTAAGCTGATGCCGCCTTGCCAGCGAGACTAGCACCACCACGGGCGGCGGCGGCCGTTCCGCTTGCAAGGGCTGATCCCGCTCCGGCGGCAGCACCCAGGCCCGCCGCTCCGGCTGCCACAATACCACCGGCTGCGAGACCTGTGGCGATGGCACTTCCGGCACCCAGTTGTGGTCCGCCGGAGACCAGACCATTGGCAATGCCGGGTCCGAAAATGCCCAGCCCCAGAAGCGACAATGCCGCGAGGACAATGGCCATGGCCTGATCGATGGTTGGCGTCGCACCGCCAAATCCAGCCGTGAACTCGGAAAACAGAGTTGAGCCGATGCCGATGATGACGGCAAGCACGAGCACTTTGATTCCGGAAGAAATCACATTGCCAAGGACACGCTCGGCCATGAAAGCCGATTTGCCAAAGAGCCCGAAGGGAATGAGAACGAAACCCGCAAGTGTGGTGAGTTTGAACTCAATCAATGTGACAAAGAGCTGGATGGCCAGAATGAAGAAGGCGAGCAGCACCAACACCCAGGAAAACAACATGCAGGCGATCTGAATGAAGTTCTCAAAGAAGGCCCAGTAGCCCATCAAATCGGAGATCGAGTCGAGGAGCGGTCGTCCGGCATCAAGCCCGGTCTGCGCCACCTTGCCGGGCCGCAGCAGGTCGGCAGTGGCAAAACCCGTACCCGAGGCTTTGAGACCAAGGCCAGCAAAACTTTCAAAGATGATACGGGCGAGACTGTTCCAATTGCCGATGATATAGGCAAAGACGCCGACGAAGAGTGTCTTCTTGATGAGCCGGGCCATGATGTCATCATCAGCGCCCCAACTCCAAAAGAGTGCGGCCAGTGTCACGTCGATGACGATCAAGGTCGTGGCCACAAATGCGACCTCGCCACCCAGCAGCCCAAACCCGGAATCAATATAGCGGGTGAAGACCTCAAGAAAATGATCGATGACGCCTGTGCCACCCATGATCTAGCGGCTCCGATCCAGCGCTCGTGCCGGTGCGAGAAAGCGCTTTCGACCAGCCGCCCAGGTGGTCAAGCAAGTCGCGTCGCGCGGCCCCGCCTCACCAAGGCTTTGGCAGCGCATGAGTTCGGAGGCGAGGGGATCGATGGAGGGCTCAATCACTGGATGCGCTAATGCCTCCGTCTGTGGGTTGGGCTTGGCGAGTTCGATTGCGGCCGCAGTGATGGCAACGCCCACGAATGCAACAGCGGTGATTTGTACCAAAGTCTTTCCTTCCATAGCGGTGTCCTCAATTGGAGCTTTGGAACATGCGGGCGTTGCCGGGCTGATAGCCCGACCCTGATGTCAGGAAGCGGCGACGTTGTTCGCGGCCCTGTTCAGCTGCGGCGGCGCGCTCGGCCTCGACCAAAGCTTGTGATCTGCCATTGGCTGCAACGACGGCCACCAAATCAGAAAGCTGACCCGCCTGCAGGGCCAGAATCTGATTGCCGGCCTGCGTGGCTTGTAGTGCTCCGGTAGCGCCTTGGCTTTGCCCGACCAGTGCCGACATTTGCACGCGGCTCGTATCGATGTTGCCGACAACGCCGGCTTGGACGCGTAATGCATCCTGCAAGCCACCCAAAGAGTTTTGCCACCGGTCACGCGCATCACTGATCAATTGCTGATCTGATGCCGACCTCGAGGCTTTTCCATAGGTCGACTGAAAGGCCTGGTCGATCTGGTTGACGTCGAAGGCAATATTCTGGGCTTTTTGCAAGAGTTGTTGCGTTTGTTGAACCGATTGCTGCAACTGTTGCAGTGAAGAGA
>Ga0075023_100000043_pt1 | contig 27904 bp, 21 predicted proteins | sample Str014_FD_71388 | JGI IMG/M metagenome (GOLD analysis project Ga0075023, IMG submission 71388) | Freshwater sediment microbial communities in response to fracking from Pennsylvania, USA - Straight Creek_MetaG_SC_2014 | ecosystem: Environmental > Aquatic > Freshwater > Creek > Sediment | place... | reverse complement strand
TGCCGTCGGCCAGCGCTTCCCAGGTGCGCACTTCGATGCGCTCGCGGCTGCTCTCGGGGATCAGCCGGCTCACCGGCGAGCGCGTGTCGAGGTACTCGACGATCACGCGCGAATCGAACACCGCCTCGCCGCCGCCGAGCACCAGGCACGGCACCTTGCCGAGCGGGTTGGATTTCAGGATCTTGTCGTTGCCCCACACGTCTTCGAGTTCGTGCTGGTAGTCGAGCTTCTTCTCGGCCATCACGATGCGCACTTTGCGCACGTAGGGGCTGGTGAGTGAACCGATGAGTTTCATTGCGTCTGGCCGTCCCTGATGCCGCGTTTGTGCTGTCGTTCGTGCTGTCGTTGTGAGGCGGCCCGATTTTAGCGGCGCGACGTGTGCGGGCACTGTCAGCGGCGTAGCGTCCAGTCCACACTCGTCGGGCGATCGGGCAGGTTCAGCGTGGCCACAGCGCTCGGCGCGTGGGCGACCACGCGGCCACGGCGCACCACCATGAGGCGATTTGCCCGCAAACGGATCGCCTCCACCGGGTCTCTGGCCTGCAGCAGCACGAAATCGGCGTGTCGGCCGATACCGATGCCGTAGTCGACCAGGCCCATGAGTTTCGCGGGATTGACGGTGACCGCGTCGAAGCACGCACGCATCTGCGACTGCGAGGTCATCTGCGCCACGTGCAGGCCCATCTGCGCGACTTCGAGCATGTCGGCCGAGCCGAGCGAGTACCACGGGTCCATCACGCAGTCGTGGCCGAAGGCGACGTTGATGCCCGCAGCCATCAGCTCGGGCACGCGCGTCATGCCGCGGCGTTTCGGGTAGGTGTCGTGGCGGCCCTGCAGCGTGATGTTGATCAGCGGGTTGGCGATCGCGTGGACCTGCGCCTCGCGCATCAGCGGGATCAATTTACTCACATAGTAGTTGTCCATCGAGTGCATCGAGGTCAGGTGCGAACCGGTGACGCGGCCGTGCAGGCCGAGCCGGCCTGTCTCGAACGCGAGCGTCTCGATGTGGCGCGAGAGCGGGTCGTCGCTCTCGTCGCAGTGCATGTCGACACGCAGGCCGCGCTCGGCGGCGAGCTCGCACAGCAGCTTGACGCTCGCCGCACCATCGGCCATCGTGCGCTCGAAATGCGGGATGCCACCGACCACGTCGACGCCGAGATCGAGCGCGCGCTTCAGGTTCGCGAGCGCCGTCGGCGAGCGCAGCACGCCGTCCTGCGGGAACGCGACGAGCTGCAGGTCGAGGTAGGGCGCGACCGTCTTCTTGACCTGCAGCAGCGCCTCGACCGCGAGCAGACGGTCGTCGCACACGTCGACATGCGTGCGGATCGCGAGCAGCCCCTTCGCCACCGCCCAGTCGCAGTACTGCAGTGCGCGCTCGACCAGCGCCCCCTGCGTGAGCCGGGGCTTCAGCTCGCCCCACAGCGCGATGCCCTCGAGCAGCGTGCCGCTCTCGTTGACGCGCGGCAGGCCGTAGCTCAGCGTCGCGTCCATGTGGAAGTGCGGGTCGACGAAAGGCGGGCTCAGCAGCCAGCCACCGGCGTCGACGATGCGCACGCCCTCGGGCGCCGGCAGCGCCGGGCCGATCGCCTCGATGCGGCCATCGCGCACCAGCACGTCCTGCAATTCGGCAGCGTCGGCAAGGCGCGCGTCGCGCAGCAGCATCGGCTCGGCTCGTTCCATCTGCGCACCTTTCCATGATGTCGTGAAACACACTGCGCTCCGGCGGGCTGCTCGCAGCACCGAAGACGCAGACTTTGTCGCAGTCTATGCCCGCCGAAACGCGCGGCACATCCAACCCGGAACGACCGGCCATGACCTCTCGGGTCATCGCCGGATTGACGCCTGCGGCCGAAGATGGCCCCAACGCAATCTCTGGACCTCGAGGAATCACGTCATGGACAGCATCAACCTTCTACCGCTCGGCGTCAGCCACATGATCGGCCTCGGCGCGATCGGCTCGTGTCTGGGTGTGGGCATGCTCGGCAGCAAGTACCTCGAAGCCTCGGCACGCCAGCCGGAGCTGATGGAGCCGCTGCAGAACAAGGTCTTCCTGCTCGTCGGCGTGCTCGACGGCGCGTTCATCATCGCCACCGGCATCGGGTTGTGGTTCGCGACGGCAAATCCGTTCAGGTAGGCGGGCGGCAGCCGACGGCGCGTAGGATGCGCACCGGCTCGGCTTCGCGGCGCTTCGCCGCCGGATCCCATGAACCCTTTCGAGACATCGGGCCCGGCTTGCCGGCCACGCGAATGAGCGGCCGGCGCTGGTTGCGACACGGCACGAAGGCGCTGCACGAGATCGCGTCGATCGGCTTCGGCGGCGGGCTGGCGGCCTGCCTCGTCATCAATCTGTCGGCAGACCGGGCATCCCCCGCGGCATTCATCGCCGCCCGGCACGCGTACGCCGCGATCGCGCAGTACCTGCTCGTGCCGTCGATGGCGGTGGTCGTGGTCAGCGGCTTGATCGCGCTGGCGGCGACGCGGGCCTACATGGACGCCGGCTGGGCCTGGGTCAAGGCGCTGCTGGGCCTGAGCGTGTTCGAGGCGACGCTGGTGATCGTCGGCTCGGGCCACAAGCAGGTCGAGCTGGCGGCGGCTGCCGCCGACCCGGCCCTGGTCGACGCGCTGCTGCGCTCGGAACGCAACACGCTGTGGCTGTTGATCGCCGTCAGCGTGACGAACGTGGTGCTGGCGGTGTGGCGGCCGCGCCTGACCTGGAAGGTTCGCTGAGCGGGGTGTCGACGGTTCGCGTCGAGTCACGACCCGCCGGCCGCCAGCTGCGGCCGATGCGCCGCATCGGGCGACGCGATCCAGGCCTGCAACGCCGCGGCCCGCGCGTGCTGGGGCGCCAGGCCGACGAAGGTCGTGTAGGCGGCGAGTGCCTTCGCGTCTTCACCGGCCTGCAGCTGCGCATCGCCCAGGTTCAGGTAGGCGAGCGCGCGGCTGCCGTCCATCTCGATCGCCTTGTCGAACCAGCGCGCGGCCTCGGTCCATCTGGCACGCTTGAAGTAGATGAAGCCGAGGTTGTTCGCGGCGAGCGCGAAGCGCGGCTGCAGCTTCAGTGACTCGGTGAAGGCGGCCTCGGCCTCGTCGTATCGGCGCTCGCGATAGAGCTGCAGGCCGCGGTCGTTGGCGCGCTGCGCGGCGACGCGCGGCGGCTGCGCAGCCGCGGCCGGCATCGTCAGCTTGGTGTCGGTGCCGTCGAGGTTCTTGACGACGACCTCGACCGCGCCGGTGGCTGCCTTGCCGCTGCCCGTGGCCAGATGCTGGGCGTCCGCTTTTGCGTCATCCATGCGCTTGTTCAGCTTGCTCGCGTCGGCATCGAGCTGGGCGATGTCGCCGCTCAGCACTTCGCTTGCGACCGGCAACTCGAACACGAATTCGCCGCCTTCCGAACCGGGCAGGCTGCCGAAGGCCGGCGTCTGCTTCGCGATCGCGGCGACCGCGGGCGCGACGTAGGCCGCGAGTTCGGTGCCTGTGATCACGCCGTCGCCGTTCAGGTCGGCCTTGCCCGAGAGCGCCTGCAGCACGGTCCAGGTGAACACCGAGTGCCCGCCCGGCCCGTCGTCGGCCACCTGCTGGTCGGCGCCGCCGGCGGTGATCATCTGGCGGCCGAGGCGGCGTGCGTTGTCGGCGAGAAAGTTCCTGCTCGCGGCCGGGCCGCCGCCGCGCGTGAGGCCCAGGCCCGAGTAGCAGGCGTCGACCATGAACAGCACGTGCTTGGCCGACAAGGCCTCGGCCACTTCCTGCAGTTGCGGCATCGAGATCGCGTCGGCGGTGAGGTCGTTCAGGCCGGCGTCGACCGGCACGATGTAGCCCACGTCGCGCCCGCTCGCGAGCTTGCGCGTGCTGCCGTGGCCGGCGAAGAAGACCATCACGCGGTCGTCGCGCTTGACGCGTGTGGTGTCGCTCAACTTGTCGTTGAGCGTCCGCAGGATGTTGGCGCGCGTGGCTTCGCCGTCGAACAGCGCGGTGACGTTCCCGGGCTTGAACCCGAAGCGCGTGACGAGCACGTCCTGGATCGCCTTCGCATCGCGCACCGCGTGGTGCAGGCCGGGCCATTTGGCGTATTCGTCGATGCCGATGACGAGCGCGTGGCTCTCGCGGTAGAGCGTGTCGCCGGCGCTCGCGACACCGGCATCTGCCGACGCGCGTTTGGGCGCGCTGACGACGAACTTGCCCTCGCGCCAGGTCGCGAAGCGGTAACCGTCGGCCACCAACTGATCGAGCACGGTCGGCAGCGCCTGCGCGGCGCGGCCGTGGATGTCGTGGAAAAGCACGATGCCGCGCTGCGCCTTGTCGACCTCGGCGAGCACGCGCTCGGCGATCGACTTGGGCACCGGGTCGGCCCAGTCCATCGAGTCGACGCTCCACATCATCGAGCGCAGCTTCAGCGCCTCGACGGTGTTCAGCTTGTCGGCGTTGCGTGCGCCATACGGGAAGCGGTACAGCGTGGAACGGACCCGGCCGGTGGCATCGAGCAAGGCCTCGGTCTCGGTGGTCTCGTTGCGCACCGCCTCGTCGGCCATCTTCGCCATCACGCCGTGCGTGAAGCTGTGGTTGGCGAGCTGGTGGCCGGCCGCGAGGACGCGCCGGGCGACCGCGCCGCCCGGCCCGAGCTGCGCCTGGCCCTTCGCATCGAGCTTGCCGAGGTTCTGGCCGAGCTCGAAGAAGATCGCCGGCGCGTCGTAGCGTTTCAGGATCTCGAGAATCTCGTCGGTGTAGCGGGCGTGCGGGCCGTCGTCGAAGGTCAGCACGACGGTCTTGGGCGGCAGCGAGGTGCCGAAGATCTCGCGCGCGTCGGCCTCTTCCTTCGAGGCGCCCGAGGGCTGGGTGTAGGGCACGATCGCGCCGAAGTCTTTCAGGATCTGCTCGCGCGAGTACAGCGTCTGCAGCTTCGCGATGTAGTCGGCCCACTTCTCGCGCTTGAGCTCGATGCCGCGCTGCGCGAAGCGGCCGAACACATCTTTCAGCTCGCGGTCGTAGGCACGCTCGACCTCGGCGAGCACCGCCAGGTCTTCGGCCGCTCGCTTGCCCAGCTTCAAGCCGGCGAGCGATTGCGACTGGCCGTAGCGCGCCGCGAGCTCGGTGAGAAATTCCTTGAACGCGAGCCGGTCGGCATCGAACCAGCTCGGCTCGCTCTCGATGCGGTCGAGCAGCGCGTTCAGCGCCGGCACGGTGGCGGCGTCGGTCACGTCACCGGCCTGCGCGATCAACGCCTGCTGGCGCTCCTGCAGGTCATGGAACAGCAGCTGGCCGACCGCGCTGACCGCGCGCCGCTCGACCGGCTTCAGCGTGCGCTCGCCACTCATCAGCACGACCATCTGGCGGTGCGCGGCGAGCAGCGCGTCGGCGCGCTGCTGCATCTGCGCCGGGATGCCGACCGGCGCCGGCGCGGCGGATGCAACCACCGACGGCGCGACCGCGACGGCGGCCGACGCGGGTGCAGCCGCAACCGGCGCCGCGGCCTGGCGCTCGCAGGCGCCGAGCGCCAGGCTCAGCAGCAGCGCGACCGCCGCCGCATGCCTGCCGCGTTGCGGCCGCATCACTTGGCCGGCACTTGCTGGGCCGCCTGAGCGGCTCGCTGCACGTATTGCTGATACGCCGGGATCGCGATGGCCGCCAGGATGCCGAACACGATCACCATGCCGAAGATGCCGAAGGCTGCGATCTTGACGCCGGTGGTGTTCGGCGGCGGCGGCGCGCCGTAGTTGTTGGCGCCGGGGCTGCCGGCCTTGAAAAGCCAGATCAGCCCGACCAGCGGGATGAAGGCCAACAGCGACATCCAGCCCGACCAGTCCATGTCGTGCGAGCGCCGGATGATGACCAGCAGACCGAACAAGAAGTACGGCACGAACAGCAGCCAGGCGGCACCACCGATCAGCGCGCCGGCGCCATCTGCGCCGGTACGCGCCACGGCGGCGATCGCGCCGACCGCGGCGATCAGCACGATGTAGACCAGGTACGCCACCGCGGTGTAGGCCAGAAAGCGCAGGCGACCCAGGCGGCCGCGCCAGGCCCAGACCTTCATTTCCTGGAAGGCGCCGTCATACGCGACGCCGACATCGGCGACCGCGGCTCGAGGCGCCGTGTACGGGTTGCTGCTTTGCATGCGGTGGGGCTCCCTGGTCGGTGTTGTTGGTGTCGTGAGCCTGCGGCGCTCCGGCAGGTCCGCGGCGATCGTAGCGGAGCGCTGCGCGATGAGGCGCTGCGCCGACCGCCGGCGCCGGGCCGGCGTCACTTCCTTCACGCGGCGGACTTCTACAATCGCAGGCTGCCCGCCTCCTCTTTCGGCGCGCTGCACGCGCGAACCGCCATGAACCTCTCCCCGCTCTCCGCCCTGTCGCCGCTCGATGGCCGCTACGCCGCCAAGGTCGCGGCGCTGCGCCCGCTGCTCTCGGAGTTCGGCTTGATGCACCGGCGCGTGCAGGTCGAGATCGAGTGGTTCATCGCGTTGTCGGATGCGGGATTCGCGGAGTTCAAGCCGCTCTCGGAGGCCGCGCGCGGCCTGTTGCGCGGCCTCGTGCTGCGCTTCTCCGAGGCCGACGCGCAGGCGATCAAGGACATCGAACGCACCACCAACCACGACGTGAAGGCCGTCGAGTACTGGCTGAAGAGCCGCTTCGAGTCGATGGCCGAGTTGAAGGCCGCCGGCGAGTTCGTGCACTTCGCCTGCACCAGCGAAGACATCAACAACACCAGCCACGGCCTGATGCTGCAGACCGCGCGCGCCGAGGTGCTGCTGCCGGCGCTCGACGCGATCGTCGCCAAGCTCACGGCGATGGCGCACACGCTCGCCGCGGTGCCGATGCTCGCGCGCACGCACGGCCAGACCGCGAGCCCGACCACCGTCGGCAAGGAGATCGCGAACGTGGTCGCGCGGCTGGCGAACGCGCGCGCCCGCATCGCCGACGTGAAACTGCTCGCGAAGATGAACGGCGCGGTCGGCAACTACAACGCGCACCTCGCGGCGTACCCGGATGTCGACTGGGAGGCGTTCTCGCGCCGAGTGATCGAGAACCAGCTCGGCCTCACGTTCAACCCGTACACGATCCAGATCGAACCGCACGACTGCATGGCCGAGCTGTTCGACGCGGTCACGCGCACCAACACGATCCTGATCGACTGGTCGCGCGATGTGTGGGGCTACGTGAGCCTGGGCTATTTCAAGCAACGCACGAAGGCCGGCGAGATCGGCTCGAGCACGATGCCGCACAAGGTCAACCCGATCGACTTCGAGAATGCCGAAGGCAACTTCGGCCTCGCCAACGCGCTGCTCACGCACCTCTCGCAGAAGCTGCCGATCTCGCGCTTCCAGCGCGACCTGACCGACAGCACCGTGCTGCGCAACATGGGCGTGGCGCTCGGCTACGCGCTGCTCGGCTACGATTCGTTGCTGCGCGGCCTCGACAAGCTCGAGGTCAACGAAGCCGCACTTGCCGACGACCTCGATGGCGCCTGGGAGGTGCTCGCCGAACCGATCCAGACGGTGATGCGACGCTACGCGCTGCCGAATCCGTACGAGCGCCTGAAGGAGCTGACGCGCGGCCGCACGATCACGCGCGCGGCGATCGCGGCATTCATCGAAACGTTGGAGATTCCTGCCGCTGAACGTGAGCGGTTGCTGGCGATGACGCCGGGCAGCTATACGGGCCAGGCGATCGCGCTCGCGAAACGGATCGGGTGACACGTGACATGAACTTCGCCCAGCAACTCGCACGCGCCGAAACGCTCAACGACTCGATGCTCTGCGTCGGCCTCGACCCCGACCCGGCCAAGTTCCCCGGTTCGTGGAAAGACGACTCGTCTCGCATCTTCGATTTCTGCGCCACCATCGTCGATGCCACCAAGGATCTGGTCATCGCGTTCAAGCCGCAGATCGCCTACTTCGCCGCGCAGCGCGCCGAAGACCAGCTCGAACGCCTGATCGCGCACATCCACAAGGCGGCGCCCGAGGTGCCGGTGATCCTGGACGCCAAGCGCGGCGACATCGGCAGCACCGCAGAGCAGTACGCGCGCGAAGTATTCGAGCGCTACCGGGCCGATGCGGTCACGCTCTCGCCGTTCATGGGCTTCGATTCGATCGAGCCCTACCTCGCCTACGAGGGCAAAGGGGCGATCCTGCTGTGCCGCACCTCGAACCCGGGCGGCGCCGACCTGCAGTCGCAGCGGCTGCCGAACGGCGACAAGCTGTTCGAGCACATCGCGCGGCTCGCATCGGGCGAATGGAACCGCGACGGCCAGCTCGCGCTCGTCGTCGGCGCCACGTTCCCGGCCGAGATCGAGCGCGTGCGTGAGCTAGCGCCGACCCTGCCGCTGCTGATCCCGGGCATCGGCGCGCAGGGTGGCGACGCCGCCGCCACGGTGCGCGCCGGCTGGCGTGCGGAAGGCGGGCGCACCATCGCGCCGATCATCGTCAGCTCGTCGCGCGCCGTGCTGTACGCGAGCCGCGGCGAGAACTTCGCCGAGGCGGCGCGCGCCGCCGCGTCGGCCAGCCGGGACGAGCTGAACCGGGCACGACCGGGGGCCTGACAGGCACATCGGCGCAACTGGCCGTTGCATCGCCCCCAGTTCGGGGGCTCGGCCAGGGGCCGGACTCGTAACATCGGTCGACGACCCGCTCGTTTCGCCGAATGAAGACCAACCGCCTGGCCGATACCGACCTGCCCAAGACTGCCGGGCGGATGATCGGGCGCTTCTTTTTCGGAACGGCAGGTGGCGCGGCCCTGGCCGTTGCCGCGATCCTGTCGTTCGAGCCGCCCGGCCTCGCACCGGCGCTGCGCTCGCTGCTGGTCGGCAGCATCGGCTGCTTCGGGTTGCTGTGCGCGATGGCGGCGCAACTCAGTGCGCGGCCGCGCTTCCCGATGAACATGGCGCTGTGCGCCGTCGGGCTGGTGGCGATCCTGCTGACCGGCATGGTCAGCGTGCTCCTCGGCGAAGGGCTGCGCAGCCCGCCGCTCGCGTTCTGCGGGTTGATCGTCTGCGTGATCGGCGCCGTCACCGGGGTGCGCGTCGGGCTGTTGCTGGGCGCGGTCGCCGCGGCCCAGATGGGCATGATCGCCTGGGCCCAGTCGCGCGGCTGGATCGCCGTGACGACCCCGGGCACGGTGTTGCTGTACCAGTGGCTGGTGGCGGCCTGCGGCACGGTCGGCGGCACGCTGATCTCGCGTGTGCTCGACCACTGCCTGCATGCCGCCGCGGAGCGCGAGCGGCGCTTTCGCAGCCTGCTGCACATCGCGGTCGAGTGGTACTGGGAACAGGACCGGAACTTTCGTTTCACCCACATTTCCGAAGCCAGCGCCGAGGGCTCGGGCATCGCACGCAGCGATCGCCTGAACCGCACGCCGTGGCAGGTCGCCGGGATGGGGCTGACCGATGCAGAGATGGACGCGCACCGCGCCGACCTCGAGGCCCACCTGCCGTTTCGCGGCCTGATGACGCAACGGCGCAACGCGGCCGGGCAATGGCGCAGCATCACCGTCAGCGGGGAACCGAGGTTCGATGCCGGAGGCGTGTTCGTCGGCTACTGGGGCGTGGCGCGCGACGTGACCGATGAAGTGCTCGCGCAGCGCGCCGTGGCCGCCAGCGAGACGCGTTACCGCGAGTTGTTCACGCGTTCGCCCTCGCCGCTGTTCCTGCACCGGCGTGGCGTGGTGTTCGATGCCAACGAGGCGGCGGCTCGACTGTTCGGCTTCGAGAACGCCGCGGCGATGAACGGCCTGAGCCTCGTCACGCTGTTCCCCCCGGGTGCGCCCCGCGATTTCGTCGTAGAACGCATGCGGCAGCTCGACGAGATGGCGATCGGCGAAGGCCTGCCGGTGACCGACTTCCAGTTGCGGGCGGTCGACGGCCGCCTGCTCAACGTTCAGGCGACCGGGGTGCGCGTCGACACCGCGAGCGGCCCGGCCAGCCTGTCGATCATCTTCGACATCACCGCACGCAAGGCGGCCGAGGGCGCCTTGCGGCGCTCCGAAGCGATGCTCTCGCACCTGTTCGCGACCAGCCCCGACTGCATCACGCTGTCGGAGATGGCGACCGGCCGCTATGCGATGGTGAACGACGCGTTCACGCGCCTGACCGGCTACCGCAGCGACGAGGTGATCGGGCGCACCGCGTTCGAACTCGGCCTGTGGCACGACCCGGCCGACCGCGACCGCCTGCTCGCGCTGATCCGGCGTGACGGCAAGGTGGTCGAGATGGCGGCCGACTTCGTCTCGCGCTCGGGTGCCCGCGTGGCCACCGTGCTCTCGGCCGGACGCTTCGTGATGGACCAGCGCGACTACCTCGTCATCAACTCGCGCGACGTGACCGAGACCGAGCACACCCGGCTGCGGCACAGCGCGATCCTGGAACGCGCCTCCATCGGCATCGCGTTCACGCGCGACGGTTGCTTCGTCGAGGCGAACCCGTTCTTCGAGCGGATGTTCGGCTGGGACACGGGTTCGTTGCTGGGACAGCCCGGCTCGGTGGTCTGGCCCAGCGCCGAGGACCACCTCGAGATCGGCCGGCTGGCCGGCCCGCTGCTCGCGGCGGGCCGGGCGTTCGAGGTCGAGCGCCGCGTCCGCCGCAAAGACGGCAGCACCTTCTGGTGCCGCCTGCTGGCCCAGGTGGTCGACCGCGAAGACCCGAGCCGCGGCGGCACGATCTGGATCGGCGAAGACGTGACCGAGCGGCGCCGCCTCGACGAGGCACTCGCCGCCGCGCGCGACGCGGCCGAGGCCGCCAGCCGTGCGAAGAGTGCGTTCCTCGCGAACACCAGCCACGAGATCCGCACCCCGCTGAACGGCCTGCTCGGCCTCACGCGCCTGGCCATGCAGCAAGACCTGCCCGAGGCGCGCCGCCAGCAGTACCTCGCACAGATCCTGGACAGCGCACAGGCGCTGGCCGGCATCATGTCCGACATCCTCGATGTCTCGAAGATCGAGGCCGGCAAGTTCGCGCTCGACGACGCGCCGTTCGACCTGCGCGAAGCGCTCGAAGGCGTGCACCACGCCTACGAATCGCTGGCCGAGGTGAAGGGCCTCGCGCTGGTGCTCGTGATCGACGAGCGGCTGCCCGCGCACGTGCGCGGCGACGCGGTGCGGGTGCGCCAGATCCTGTCGAACTTCATCACCAACGCGCTCAAGTTCACCGAACGCGGCCACGTGCGCATCGAAGCCACGCAGACCGAAACCGGCCGGGTGCGGCTGGCCGTCTCCGACACCGGCCCCGGCGTGGACGCACAGACACAGGCGCTGCTGTTCACGCCGTTCTCGCAGGGCGACACGTCGACGACACGGCGCTTCGGTGGCACGGGCCTGGGCCTGTCGATCTGCCGCGAACTCGCGCAGTTGATGGGCGGCACGGTCGGTCTGCAAAGCACGCCGGGATACGGCAGCATCTTCTGGGCCGAGCTGCCGCTGCCCGGCAGCGCGCCCTCGCCGCGGCCCGCGAGCACCGAGGCGAGCGACATCGCCCGGCTGCGCGGTGCGCGGGTGCTGATGGTCGAGGACAACCCCGTCAACATGATGATCGCGGTGGCGATGCTCGAACACTGGGGCGTGCAGGTCATGCAGGCCGGCGACGGGCGCGCCGCCGTCGATGCGGTGCAGGCGGCGGCCCGCGACGGTCAACCCTTCGACGTGGTCGTGATGGACGTGCAGATGCCGATCATGGGCGGACACGAGGCGGCCCGCGAACTGCGCCGCCACTTCGACGCGGCAACGCTGCCGATCCTCGCGCTGACCGCGGCGGCGCTCGTTTCCGAGCGCGACGACGCGCTCGCCGCCGGCATGAACGAGTTCCTCACCAAGCCGATCGACGCGAACAAGCTGCGGCACGCACTCGCGCGTCTGGTGCAGCGCAAGGCCTGAGGCGCTATTCGCGGTAGTACACGATCTGGTGGCTGCTCGCGAGCAGTTGCCAGTCGTCGCTCCAGACCTCGGCGGCCTGGTCGAAGTAGCCGTTGCGGAAGTTCAGCGCGCGTGCCGCGCCGAGCACGTGGCGATCGGCCTGCGCGCGCAGCATGGCGGCGTCGGCGTGGAAATAGGTCGTCAGCGACACCGTGCCGATCGGCGCGACCTTGCGGCGCCGCACGAAGATGCGCGGAAAGAAGCTGTCGCACAGCGACGCGAGCGCAATGAAATCGAGCGGGCGGCGCGGCTCGTCGCGCACCCAGACCTGCGAGACCGAATCGGGCTGCAGCGCCTCGTCGAACGCATCGGGCATGCCGCCGCGCGCGAATCGCATGTCGTAGTGGCGCGCCCAAGCGGGGCGCCCGACCAGCGCCGCGCGCGTCAGCGTGTCGGGCAAGGGCAGGTTCGCCGGCGGTGCGGCCTCGGGTGCCGACCAGGTCTCGCGGCGCATCGCGAACACGGCAGTCGCGCTCGCGGCCACCTCGCCGCCTTGGCTCAGTTCGATCGCCCAGTGCTGGGTCGAGCGGTTGGTGCGCAGCGGCCGCGCGACGACGATGAACTCCCCGTCGGCGAGCGCTGCGGCGAAGTTCACCGTGAGTGCCACCGGCTCGCCGAGCCGCGCGGGGTGTTGCGTCGGCGCTTGCAGCATGCACGCCGCGGTGATGCCGCCGAACGGCCCGACCATGTTGGCGTAGGCCGGGCTGGTGTGGCCGCGGAAGCTGCCGTCGGGCAGGGGTTCGAGCAGGGTGGCGGTGTCGAAGGGGTGCATCGCGATGGTCCGAGGGTGGTTCGAGTTCAGGCGATCAGCGGCAGGGCGCGGATGCGCTGCCCGCTCAGCACGAACATCGCATTCGCCACCGCCGGCGCGATCGGCGGTGTGCCGGGCTCGCCGACGCCGCTGGGTGGCCGCGTGCTCGGCACCAGGTAGGTCTCGATGCGCGGCGACTCGCTCATCCTGACGACCGGGTAGTTCGGGAAGTTGGTCTGGCGCACCACGCTGGCCTCGATGTCGATGCGGCCGTACAGCGCCGCGCTCAGACCGAAGAGCACGCCGCCCTCCATCTGCTGCGCGACGATCATCGGGTTCACGACCGTGCCGACATCGGCCGTGCAGACGACGCGCCGCAGCTTCGGCTTTCCCCCCGCCATCGAGAGTTCGACGACCTGCGCGACGATGCTGCCGAAGCTCTCGTGCAGCGCCACGCCACGCGCGACGCCGGCCGGCAACGGTTGCGCCTTGCCGAAACCCGGCCAACCAGATTTCTCGGCTGCGAGCCGCAGCACCGCGGCGTGGCGGGGCGCCTCGCGCAGGAGCGCGAGGCGGAACGCGAGCGGGTCCTGCTTCGCCTCGCTCGCGAGTTCGTCGACGAAGCACTCGCTGAAGAACGCGTTGTGCGAGTGGCCGACCGAGCGCCAGAAGCCGATCGGTACACCGCTCTTCGTCGCGACGCCGGCGATGCGCTGGTTGGCGATGCCGTACGGCAGGTCGAACAGGCCTTCGCTGGTGGTCTTGTCCGGCGTGTCGATCGGGCCGGCGAGCGCGGGCAGGCCGCGTTCGATCCAGCGCGGCGTGATCGCGTCGCCGGCGCTGGTGATCGCCAGGCCGGTCGGCAGGCCCTGCGCGTCGAGGCTGGCCTGCATCACGGCCACACCGGCGGGGCGGTAGAAGTCGTGCGCGATGTCTTCTTCGCGCGGCCAGATCAACTGCACCGGCCGGCCGCCGGTTTCGACCGCGATGCGCACCGCCTGGCCGATGAAGTCGACATCCAGGCGCCGGCCGAAACCGCCACCGAGGTAGGTGACGTGCACGGTGACCGCCTCGATGGCCACGCCCGCGGCGCGTGCCGCCGCCGCGCGCGCGGTGCCGGGCATCTGCGTCGGCGCCCAGATTTCGACCCGGCCGTCGGTGACGCGGGCGGTGCAGTTGATCGGCTCCATCGTCGCGTGTGCAAGGTACGGCGCGCGGTAGACCTGCTCGACGGTTCGCGCGGCGTTGGCGGCCGCGTCTTTCACATCGCCGCGGCGGTAGAACGCAAAACCGCCGCCCGAGGCCGCGGCTGCGCGCGCGCTGCGCTCCAGCGCCTGGTCGATCGCCACGCTGTTCACCACGCCGGCCGGCGGAGCCTGCCACTCGACCTGCAGCGCCTGCGCGCCCTGCTTCGCGTGCCAGTAGCTCGTGCCGACAACGGCGAGCGCATCGGTCGAGCCCGCATACGTGCCGAGCCGCACGACGCGTTCGACGCCGGGCAGCTTCAGCGCCGCCTCCACATTCACCGCGCCGTAGCTGCCACCGAGCGCCGGCGCGTGGCGCACCACCGCGTACAGCTGACCGGGCAGGCGCACGTCGATGCCGAACAGCGCGCTGCCGTCGACCTTGGCCTGAAGGTCGATGCGTTTCGCGGGCGTGCCGATCAGCGCCCACTGCTTCGGGGTCTTCAGCACCACGTCGCCGGGCGGCGTGGCCGCGGCCGCCTTCGCGAACAGCCCGTAATGGCCCTGCGGGCCCGACGGGTGGCTGATCACGCCGTTCGTCACGCTCAGCTCGGCCGCCGGCAGCCGCCATTCGAGCGAGGCGGCGCCGAGCAGTTGCGCGCGCGCCGTGGCGGCGGCCAGGCGCAGCAAGTCCCATGCGTCGGCCACGGTCGACGATCCGCCGGTCATGTTGATGCCGAGCTCACTGGCGACCTTCGCCATCAACCACTGCCCGGTCTTCACGATGCGGGTCTCGTGGCCGGGCTCGCTGTCGGCCGGGTGGAACGGCAGCGCGGCGACGAAGCCGGCGACGTTGCCGTACAGCTTCTCGGGCCCGGCCTGCACGAGGCGGACCTTGTCCAGCGCCACGTCGAGCTCTTCGGCCACCAGCATCGCCAGCGCGGTGTGCACGCCTTGCCCCATCTCGCTGCGGTTCATCGCCAGCACGATGCCGCCGTCGTCGACGCCGATCTTGATCCAGCCGTTCAGGCCGATCTCACCTTGCACCACGGGCATCGTGTCGGCGCCGCCCTGGCGGCTGCGCGGCGGCAGCGCGCCCCAGCCGACGACGAGCGCGGCCGCGCCCAGGCCGCTGAGGACCAGCGCGCGGCGCTTCATGCGCTGCGCACCACGGCCGGCCGACGCGCCGGTGCATTGCCCGCACGCAGGGCTGCCGCGGCTGTCTTGATCGCCTCGCGGATGCGCGGGTAGGTGCCGCAGCGGCAGATGTTGGTGATGCCGGCGTCGATGTCGGCGTCGCTCGGGTTCGGGTTGTTCGCGAGCAGCGCGGCCGCGGCCATCAGCATGCCGCTCTGGCAGTAGCCGCACTGCGGCACCTGGTGCGCGAGCCAGGCGGTCTGCAACGGGTGCGGCTGCTCGGCGCTGCCCAGCGCCTCGATCGTGACGATGCGCTTGCCGGTCAGTGCCGCGAGCGGCGTGACGCACGAGCGCACGGCCTGGCCTTCGACCTGCACCGTGCACGCGCCGCAGGCCGCGACGCCGCAGCCGAACTTCGTGCCGGTCATGTTCAGCACATCGCGCAGCACCCACAGCAGCGGCATGTTCGGGTCGACCGCCGCATCGGCGATCGGGCGCATCTGGCCGTTGATCGAAAGCTCCAAGCCGTCTCCTGGGAATCGTGCCGACCGCCCGGTGGCTGCCGTGAGCCGAACGGGGCGCCGGATCGGGGAGCCGATTCTGCGGCATTTCTGCGCGTCGCCGGGCGTCGGCGCCGGGCCGTGGTCCACTTGGGAGCTTGTTCCACCGGTCGACCACGCAATGCAAACCTCCGCCCTCGCCCATCTGCCCGAACAAGGGCCACCCGAGCTGCTCTATCTGCTGTTCCACGGCGTCGGCGCCACGGCCGAGAGCATGCTGCCGCTCGCGCAGCGGCTGATCCGCGAGTACCCGCAGGCGGCCGTGCTGTGCCTGAACGCGCCCGACCCTTTCGATGCGGTGATCGGCGCGAAGCCAGGCGAGCCTCAGGCGAGGCAGTGGTTCTCGATACGCCGCGTCGACGAAGAGAACCGCCCGGGCCGAGTGGACGCGGCACTGCCCGCGTTCGTCGCGACCGTGCGCGCGATGCAGCAGCGCTTCGGCATGGCCTGGGAACGCACGGCGCTGGCCGGCTTCTCGCAAGGCGCGGTGATGGCGCTCGAGGCGGTGCAGGCCGAGCCCATGCTGGCCGGCCGCGTGCTCGCGTTCTCGGGCCGCCACGCGCGCGCGCCGACGCACGTGCCGACCGACACCACCGTGCACCTGTTCCACGGCATGGCCGACACCGTGATCCCCGCCGCCGCCGCGGTCGATTCGGCGCAGACCCTGCTCGAGCTCGGCGCCGACGTTACCGCCGACGTGCTGCCGGCCATCGCGCACGAGCTGCATCCGCGGCTGCTCGACAAGGCGATCGAACAGCTGCGCACCTTCTTGCCGAAGCGGTTGTGGCGCGAGGTGATGAGCGAGGCGCCGGTGCTGCCGCGGGCGGCGTCGAGCGACGAACTCGGCAGTTGATGCCCGCGGCAAAGCGAGCGCTGCTCACTTCACCTTCTCGTCTTCGCGCTTGGCTTCTTCCATCGCCTCGGGTTCGAGCTCTTCGGCCGAGCGGTTGAGGTGGATGAACAGCCCCCAGGCCGCCAGCAGCAGGCTGGTTCCGCCGAGCAGGGCCGCCGCGTAAAGCAGCTGAGACATGTCCTCGTGCAGCGCCTTGAAGGTCGCGACCAGGCCCTCGATCGCCATCGCGACCACGATCACCACCATGAAGCGCGACAGGAACCGCCGCACCCGCGTCGGTGCGCTGATGTCGGCGTCGCGCACGACCTCTTCCTCGATGATGGTCTCGGCGATCTGCAGCGCGACCACGGCGGCCGCGAGGTAGCCGACCGCCTCGATGATCTGTTGCGCTGCGCCGCCGTCCAGGCCGTTCGCGAACGCCAGCCAGCCCATGCGCGCCGAGATCGCGATCAGCACCAGCGCGCCGCAGGCGAACAGGCCGGCCATCAGCGTATGGACGACCCGGAAGATGCTCGTTACGAGTTTCATCCGGCCATCGTGGCACAGATCTGCGCGGCCGCAGGTTACGCGGGCTTGAGCATCCCCGCAGGGCCGACGATGAACTCGCGCAGCCGCGCCAGCGCCGCGTCGGGTTCGTCGCGCCAGGCGCCGTGGCCGGAGTTCGCGAACTCCGCCCACTGCATCGACGCGGCGGGCAGCGCATCGGCGATGTCGCGTGCATCGGCCAGCGGGCAGACCGGGTCGAGCGCACCCGCCATCACGAGCACCGGGCAACGGGCGTTCGCGAGACCGGGCAGCAGGTTCATGGTCTGTTGCTCGCCGCCGGCCGAGGTGAAGAGGATCTCGCGATCGAATCGCGCGCGCTTGGCCGCATCGCTGTCGCGCGGCGGCACGCGGTTGTACAGGTGCCGGCAGAAACGTTCGTAGTCTTGCCAGGTTTGCGCATTCGGCGTGCGCCAGAAGCGTCGGGCCGCCTCGCGCGCATCGGCGCCGCCGAGCCGCTCGAACATCGCCAGCTTGCGTTCGAGGCCCAGGTGCGGCGAGGTGCTGGAGAGGATCACCTTCGACGCGTGCGCCGGGTGGCGGGCGATGTAGCGCTGTGCGACGAAGCCGCCGAACGACTGCCCGAGCACGACGGGCTTTTCGATGCCGAGCGCGTCGCACAGGCGGACGATGTCGTCGGCAAAGGTGTCGAGCGTCCATTCGGCCGGCGGCCGTGGGTCGCTGCGGCCGTGTCCGCGGTGATCGAAGTAGACGATCTGCGCGATGTCGGCCAGGCGCGAGAACAACGGCTTGAACCCCGTGTGATCGAAGCCGGGGCCGCCATGCAGCAGGAGCAGCGTCGGCTTCTCGCGCATCACCGGGCCATCGGGCACGAGGCCCGGCCCTTCGATGTCGACGAACAGGCGGATGCCCGGCTCGATCTCGATCTTCATCGCCGATCCGAGCGCGCACGTGCCATGGCCGTCGGGCCTGCGGCCATCAATCCAAGACCACCTCGGCCCGCACGACACCCGCCCGATCGGCGCTGGCCGTCAGCGCCAGGCGCGTGCCCTTGGGCGCGCGCACGACCCATTCGGCCAACGCCCGGTCGCCCGTCACTTCGCGGTTCGGCAGGAAAGCCTGCAGCGAAGCCTTCGGTGCGTGGCCTTCGAGATGTGCGCCTTCGAGGCGCGGCATGCCGCTCACGAGCGACACCGCCGCGTCGCCCTGCGGCAGGTGAATCTCGAACATCACGCCGCGAACCACCTTGCGCGCCAGCGCGCGCTTCGTCACGTAGGCCGGCAGCCAGCCGCTGTTGCCGACCGCGAAGCGGATGCGCCAGGTGTCGGGCCCGAGCGCGCGCACTTCGGTGCGCAGCAACTCCAGCTTGGGCAGGCTCAGCGCGATTCTGTTCATCCACGCCGGGAAGCGCTCGACCTCTTTCTCGCGCAGGTGCGGCGGCGGGTTGCGCCAGAAGTTCATCTTGTCCCAGCCGCCGATCTCGACTGCGCCGAGTTGCGGGTGCATGAAGGGCTTCCAGTCGGCGTGCGCCTCGCCGGCGCACTGCTCGTCGCTCCACTTCAGCAGCTTGAGGTCGTCTTCAATCGAATGCTCGCGGTACCAGTCGACCCACTTGTAGTCGGCGATGCCGGCGGCCTTGTTCGGGCCCCACAGTTCGACCACCCAGAACAGCGCGCCGAGGTGCTCGTAGAGCCAGTCCTGCGTGCCGCCGATGGTTTCCTTCGGGTGGTATTTGAAGTCGTGCCAGATGCTGACGGCCGGGTAGCCGGTGAGCTCGGTGCCGAGCGCGCTGAAGCGCTTGATCGACCATAGGTCTTCCGGGATCATGTCGTCGTCGGCCATCGTGCCCATCGGCCGCAGGATCACGCCGCTGTGCGTGTGGTAGCTGATGGCCGCGCCGATGTTCGGGTGCGCGAGGACGAAGTCGACCATCGCCTTCACCTCGGGCTCGCTGGCCGGGTAGGCGCCCGCGCCCTGCTGCTCGAACTCCTGGCGCCAGAACGCGGGGAAGTTGCGGTTCAGGTCCAGGCCTTCGGCGTCCTTGTTGACCTTGATCGTCAGGCCGTCGTAGTTGGTGAGCGTGCCCTCGGGCATCACGCGGAAGTATTCGCCGCCGAATTCGCCGGGGCGGCGCGGCACCATCAGGCGCGGGTCGCTGTCGCACTTCTTGTAGGTGCCGTGCGGGTCGGGAATGCGCATGAACAGCACGCGACCGTCGCCGTCCACGTCTTCGACGGTCAAGCCGTCGACATGGTCCTCGTCGTACGGATAGCGCTTGGTGCTCGAACGGATGTGGCGCGGCTTGTCACCCAGCGCGAGTTCGGCGCCGTCGGGGTTCAGGCGCGGGCACAGGTAGACGGTGCGCGTGTCGAGCAGGTGGGTGACCTGGCGGCCCGGGTCGGTGGGCACGCCGTAGCCGGTGACCAGTTGGTGCAGGTAGTACAGCACCGCGGTGCTGGCGGTGAGTTCGGCCGCGTGGATGTTGCCGTCGGCCCAGAACGCGGGCTTGTCGGCGGCAGCGCCGGTGGCGGTGTTCGTGACGGTCGCGACCCAGATGTCACGGCCCTCGAAGCTCTTGCCGATCGAGGCGACCGAGACGAGTTCCGGGTGCGCATCGGCGTAGTCGAACAGCAGGCGGGTGAGCGCCTCGTAGCGATAGAAGGTGTCGAAGCGCGGGGTGGGTGTAGCGGGCGTGGTCATGGTGAGCCTTGGTTTCTTCGTGGTCTGTGCCGATGATGGCCGGTGCCGCCGCGCATTCACTGCCCGCGGAAAAGGCCCTGGAAATGTCGCGAGACCGGCAACCGCTCGCCGCGGCCGCGCAGCGTGACCACCATGTTGGCGTCGTCGATGCGCACCGCGCTGGCGACGTGGCGAGAATTCAAGATGACCCCGCGTTGGATCTGCCAGAACTGCGAGGCGTCGAGCTGGGCGATCAGCTCTTTCAGCGGCGTGCGGATCAGCACCTCGCCCTCGGTATTCAGGGCACCGACCACCTCGCTGTAGACGACGCGCGTGTGGCGGCCGTCGGCCTCGAAATAGACCACGTCGTCGACCCGCACCAGCTGCATTTCCTTGCCGACGCCGGTCTGGATGACCTCGAGCGGGGCTGGCTTGCGCACCTGCCCGGCGAGCCGGTTCAGCAACTGCTGCAGATCGGCCGGGGCCGCGCCGGGTGCCGCCAGACGCGCCTTCACGCGGGCGACCGCCTGTGCGAGGCGCTCGGCGTCTATCGGTTTGGGCACGTAGTCGACCGCGCCGGCATCGAAGGCGGCCACGGCATGGTCGCCGTGGGCGGTGACGAAGACGACGTGGGCCCGCGTGCCGATGCGTTGCGCGACCTCGATGCCGGTCAGGCCCGGCATGCGCACATCGAGAAAGCAGACCTCGGGTTCATGCTCGAGGAAGGCGTCCCAGGCGTCGACACCGTTCACGCTTTCCTGCACCACCTGCAACTCGGGCCAGACGGCGCGCAACGCCGTCGACAATTGCGCGCGCGGCGCTTCCTCGTCGTCGGCGATCAGGGCGGTGGGCATGCGGGGAACGTCGGTTCGGACAAAAAACGGAACCGCGGAGTGTGCCCGATTTCACGCAATCTGCGAGCCCCCGGAATCGGGTTGAATGCGCAGGCGCGCGGCGGTGCCGACGCCCTCGCCCGGCACCGTCAGGCGGCGATCGGCACCCCGTCGACGAACACCCGCAGCTCGCCGCTCGCGAACTTCGTCCAGGCCTCGTCCATCGTCAGCGGCTCGGTCACGATCACCGCGACCCGGTCGCTCGCCGAAGTGTGCTCGGCGAAGTCGACGGTCACGTCCTCGTCCTGCAGCGAGGCCCGCTTGAACGGGTGCTGGCGCACGAGGTGGTGCAGGTTCGTCGAGCAATGCGCCCACAGGGCCTGGCCGTTGCTGAGCGTGAAATTGAAGGTGCCGTGCGCGGCAGGTACCGGCGCGAGTTCGCGCAGCGTGGCCGTGAGCTCGGTGATGGTCGGCACGCTGGCGTGCGCCTTCGCGAGCTCTTGCATCAACCAGCAGAACGCGCGCTCGCTGTCGGTTTCGCCGACCGGCCGGAACGCGCCGTGCAGGCGCGGCGCAAACCCCTTCAGATCGCCGTTGTGCGCGAACACCCAGTAGCGCCCCCACAGCTCGCGCACGAACGGGTGGGTGTTCGCCAGCGCCACCCTGCCCTGCGTGGCCTTGCGGATGTGGGCGACGATGTTCTGGCTGTGGATCGGAAAGCGCCGCACCATCTCGGCCACCGGCGAACTGCGGGCGCTCTGCGCGTCGACCAGCAGGCGCACGCCCGCGTCCTCGAAGAAGGCGATGCCGAAGCCGTCCTTGTGCTCCTCGGCGCGCGTCGCGAAACCGGTGAAGCTGAACATCACGTCGGTCGGCGTGTTGGCGTTCATGCCGAGGAGCTGGCACATCGCGCTTCCTTGTGCCGTCAGCGTGCCGCGCCCGCAACGAGGCGGTACACGGCCGGCAACGAGGCGGTCACGGGGCCGAGCGGCCAGAACGCGCTGTAGAGCACAGGGCGCTCTTCTCGGCGTGATCGGCGTTCCGCGGCCGTCGTCGGCGTCATCGTCTGCACGCCGCAGGATTCACGGCAGTTCCAGGCCGTGCCGCCGTCTTCCGCGCGCAGGTCGAGCGAGACGGCGTGAAGATCGCGCAGACGCGCGGCCATCGGCGCCGGGATGCCGGCCGGCAGGCCCGCAGGCAACGCGAGCATGTTGTGGATGTTGCCGGTGTAGGTGATCAGCACCGCGGCCGGGTCGCCCGCGCGCTCGGCGCGCACGCGCTCGGCCATCGTGCCGTCGCGGTCGGCAGCGCCTGTGGCATCGGCGTCGAACGCGATCAACGTCAACGCCGCGCCTTGCTGTCGAAGGCGGCGCACCGCGTCGATCAAACCGAGCATCGCGAGGCTGCGGCGACCGTCCTGCATCTCGGGCGGTGCTTCCCAGAACATCGAGCCGCGAACCAGGGCGCGCCGCGCGGCGGCGTCGCCGGTGCTGCGCAGGTAGGTGTCGAGCCGCGCTTGCTCGTTGCGCGGGATCTCGAGGAACAGCGTGACGCGCCGATCGTGTTTCAGCGAGCCGCAGACGATCCGTGCGGCCAGCGCGGGCGACTCGGCGCTGCCATGGAGTTCGCCGAGCAACAGCAGCGAACCTGGCTTCAACATGCGCGCCATCCCGGGCGGGAACTGCGCGCAATCCGGAGCCGCCGCAGCAGCGCGGTCGGGTTGCACCGCGAGCGCGACGCACAGGGCGGTAGCGAACAAATACGAAGGGGGTACGCGCATGAGACGAGTCAGCCCCGGTCGAAAAACAGCCGTGTCAAGCCCTTGACGCTCACCAGGTTGCCCGGGTTGCTGGTCTCGTTGAGAACACCGCTCATGCGCCGCACGATGCGCGGGCTCTTGTTGGCGCGCCAGATCAGCAGGTCGGTCAGCCAGGGGTGGCGGTTGACGACGTTGGCGCGCTGGTAGAGGTCGAAGCGCGGCTTCAGCGCCAGCAGGCGTGCTTCGTAATCGGCACGCACCGCCGTGTCGGACTCTGGCTTCACGCCGCCGGCGAGCACCGCCTCGGCCGCGTGGATGCCGGTCTCCAGGGCCTTGCCGATTCCCTCACCTGTGAACGAATAGGTGCTGCCGGCGGCCTCGCCGATCACCAGCAGACCGGGTCGTGTGAAGAGCGCGCCTTCGAGCGTGCATCGCAGCGGCGCGCCCTTCATCGGCCCCAGCAGCGTGCCGCCCTGCATCAGCTCGCGCGCCGGTTCGTAGACCTTCTGGAAGTCGTCCATCACCTGGCGCAGGTTGACCTCGCGCTTGGCGAGCTTGCCGCCCTTGTGCTCTTTGTGGCTGTCGGCGATGCCCACGCCGATGTTGAACACGCCGTCGCGGCACGGAAAGATCCAGCCGTAACCCGGCGTCAACGCGCGGTGCCAGACGATCTCGAGCGCGGTGACGCGGCCGACCATCGCATCGTTCTTGACGTAGCCGCGCAGCGCCACGCCGCTGGGCGTGTGGCGGCTCGACATGCCGGCCGCGAGCAGCGCCTGCGGCACGGCGCCGGTGGCGAGCAGCAGCCAGCGCGCGCGCACTTCGCGCGTGAGATCGCCGTGGTGCAACGTGGCGCCGACGACGCGGCCGCCCTCTTCGATCGGCGCCGTGAAGCGTACCGGCGCGAACATGCGCGCCCCGGCCTCGACGGCAGCGCGGCACACGATCATGTCGAGCTGCTTGCGCGGCAGCACGGCGAGCTCGCCCGGCACGTCGACCCGGCTGCCGCGCGGCCCGATGCAGCCGACGAAGCCGCTCGCCTGCGCCTGCGCCATCACCTCGTCGAGCACGCCGAGCTGGCGCAGCGCCTGGTGCGCATCGGGGATCAGGCCGTCGCCGCAGACCTTGTCGCGCGGGAAGGCCTGGGCATCGACCAGCACCACCGCGAGCCCGGCGCGCGCGAGCGTGAGCGCTGCGCTGGCGCCCGCCGGGCCGGCGCCGACGACGAGCACGTCGCACATGGGCGGGAGGGTTTCGATGCCGAGATTCATGCGCGAGGGGTGCGGGTGCGGGTGCGGGTACGTGTGCCGGCGCGGCGGTTGAATTCTAGGCAGCACCGGCGGCGACCCCGCGCCGCGCGCCCATCTGCAGCGCCGCCAGCACGGCGCACGCGGTGATGCAGCCGATCAGCGCGAAGGTTTCATGAAACGCCCGCACCGCGTCGATCGTGTGCACCTGCAGCCGCCACTCGAGCACGATGCCGACCAGGCTGATGCCGACCGCACCACCGAGCTGGCGCATGAAGTTGATCGTGCTCGCGCCCTGCGAGATGAAATCGTCGGGCAGCCCGCGCATCGCGCCGACGTTGAGCGAAGGCAGCACGAAGCCCAGGCCGATGCGGCCAATCACCGCCCACGCGACGATCCACCACAGCGAGCTCGCCGGCCCGACCGTGATCATCAGCAGGAACGAGGCCGCCAGCAGCGCCAGGCCGAACGCGACGATGCGGCCGAACGGCAGGCGGTCGGTGAGCCGGCCGGCGATGGGGATGGTCAACGCCAGCACGATGCCGGCCGGCAACAGCGCCGCGCCGGCCTGGCTCGGCGGCAGACGCAGCGCGATCTGCATGAACACCGGCACGAGATAGGTCGAGCCGAACAGCGCCATGCCGTAGATGAACGCGACCACGCCGCCGAGCGCGAAGTTGCGGTGCCCGAACAGGCGCAGTTCCATCAGCGGCCGGGTGCCGCGGCGTTGGTGGAAGACGAACCCGATCAGCGCGGTCGCGCTGCACGCGAGCAGCGCCCAGCCGGTCGAGGTTTCGGGGCCGTGCAGCTGCACCATGCCGTTCAGCAGCGACAGCACCGCGACCGCGATCAGCAGCAGGCCGACCACGTCGAGCTTGCCGCCGTCGCGCTCGGCCGGCACGCCGCCCGGCGCGGTGATCGGCAGGTAGCGCCGCGCGAGGACCAGCGCCGTCAGGCAGAACGGCACGACCACGAAGAAGATCGAGCGCCAGCCGAACCACTCGATCAGCACGCCGCCCACGCTCGGGCCGATCGCCGGGGCGAGCACCACGCCGAAGCCGAAGATGCCCATCGCCTTGCCCTGCTCGGAGCGCTCGAACGCGTGCATCACGATGATCGCGGGGATAGGTTGCAGCACCCCGGCGGCCAGGCCCTCGGCCACGCGCATCGCCAGCACCAGATCGAACCACCGACTCAGCCCGCCGACCACGCCGCCGAACAGCAGCAGCGCGACGACACCCATGTAGGTGTGCCGGTAGCCGAAACGCTGCAACAGCCAAGGCGTGGTCAGCATCGACAGCGTCATCGCCGCCATGAAGCCGGCCGAGAGCCACTGCGCGCGTTCCTGGCCGAGACCGAAGACGCGGCTCATGTCGGGAACCGCGACATTGATGATCGTCGAGGCCATCACCGAGGCCATCGTGCCGATCATCACCGTGAGCAGCACCAGCCAGCGGTAACGGGGGCCGAAGCGTTGCTCGAGGCCGGCGCGGGAGTGCGGGTGGTGGGTGGGGGCTGTCATGCGTGGCTGCGCCGACCCGCGGGCCGGCGCAGCCATTGTGGCGTGCCGCTTTCAGATCACCAGATCGTCACGCGGTCGGCCGGCGCGAGGTACATCTTGTCGCCCGGCTTGACGCCGAAGGTCGAGTAGAAGCCCGGGTGGTTGCGCACCGTGCCGGTGACGCGGAATTCGTCAGGCGCGTGCGGGTCGGACTTGATTTGCGCGAGCAGGGCGTCAGGCCGCGCCTTGGCTCGCCAGACCTGGGCGAAACCGAAGAAGAAGCGCTCGTCGCCGCTCATGCCGTCGATCACCCGCGCGGGCTTGCCGCCGAGCGAGCGCTGGTACGCCTTCCAGGCGATCGCCAGACCGGAGTTGTCGGCGATGTTCTCGCCGAGCGTGAGTTCGCCGTTGACGCGGTAGTCGGGTGGAACCGCGACGAACGCGTTGTACTGCGCGACCAGCGCCTTCGTCTTCGCGGCGAAGTTGGCCTTGTCCTGCGCGGTCCACCAGTCGCGCAGGTTGCCGTCGCCGTCGTACTGGCTGCCCTCGTCGTCGAAACCGTGGCTGATCTCGTGACCGATGACGGCGCCGATCGCACCGTAGTTCGCGGCGTCGTCGGCCGCGGCATCGAAGTTCGGCGCCTGCAGGAAGGCCGCCGGGAACACGATCTCGTTCATCGACGGGTCGTAGTACGCGTTGATCGTCTGTGGCGTCATGCCCCACTCGTCGCGATCGATCGGGCGGCCCAGCTTGGCGAGCTGGCGCGCGTCTTCGAAGCTGCGGGCGCGCATCACGTTGCCGACCAGATCGTCTCGACGAATCTGCAGCGCGCCGTAGTCGATCCAGCGCTTCGGGTAGCCGATCTTGGTGTTGAACTTGGCGAGCTTGGCGAGCGCCTCCTGGCGGGTGGCCGGGCTCATCCAGGCCAGCGTCGTCATGCTCTCACGGTAGGCGGCGAGCAGGTTGGCGACCAGCCCGTCCATGCGGCGTTTGCTCTCGGGCGGGAAATATGCCGCGACGTACAGCTTGCCCAGGCCCTCGCCGATCGACTGGTCGACCAGCTGCACGCCACGCTTCCAGCGCGGGCGGTTCTGCTGCGTGCCTTGCAGCACCGTGCCGGCGAAAGCGAAACGCGCGTCGACAAAGGCGGCGGGCAGGTACGGCGCATAGGCATCGAGCAGGTGGGTGCGGGCGTAGGCCTTCCAGGTGGCGAGCGGCACCGAATCGAGCAGGCCACCCAGCGCCTTCAAGTAGCTCGGCTGGCGCACCAGCAGGTCGGGCGTCTTGCCCTGCAGCCCCGCGCCGGCGAGCCAGCCCGGCCAGTCGAGGCCGGGCGCGAGGGCCGGCAGCGCACCGAGCTCGACGCGGTTGTAGCCCTTGATCGGGTCACGGTTCTCGACCGCGCTCCACTGCACGCGTGCGATCTCGGTCTCGAGCGCCAGCACGGCTTGCGCGGTCGGTTCGACGGGCTCGGAACGGCCTGTGGTGCTTGCGAGCGTCAACAGCTTGGCGAGGTAGGCAGCGTACTTGGCGCGCACACCGGCGAACTTGGCGTCGTCGGTGTTGATGTAGTAGTCACGATTCGGCAAGCCCAGGCCGGACTGCACCAGCGAGGGCACGTAGCGCGTCGCGTTGCGGTCGTCCTGGCCAATGCCCAGGTCGATCGGCACGTTGACGCCGAGCCGCGCCAGATGCGGCATCAGCGCGGCGAACTGCGCGCGGTCGGCGACCGCATCGATCGCGGCGAGTTCGGCGGCGAGCGGCGCGAGGCCCAGTTTTTCGATCCCGGCTTCGTCCATGAAGCTGGCGTAGAGGTCGCCGATCCGGGCCGCCTCGGGCTCGTCGGCATGCCGCTGCACGCCTTCGATCAGCGCGCGCAGATGCGCCTGTGTCTCCTCGTAGATCTGCACGCCGACGCCGATGTAGGCCTGATCGGGCCTGAACGTGGCGGTCTTCAGCCAGTGGCCGTTGACGTGGCGGTAGAGATCGTCCTGCGGACGCACCGTGGCGTCGATGGCGCCGCGGTCGATGCCGCTGACGAGTTTGGAGGCGGGCGTGGTGCTCTTGGCGGGCGCGGCGGTGGCGACGAGCACGAAGGCCGCGAGGGCCAGCGAGGATCTCAACAGGTTCACGAAGTCTCCTGGACGCCGGGGTGCCGGCGTCGATGCGGTGGTGTTGCGCCGGATAAGCGCATCGCGCACTGTAGCGGGCCACCCGGGAGATCGCCACCGGCCTGCGGCAGCTCGCCGCTCGATGGGGACGAACTGCGCTCAGCCCGCCTTCACCTTCAGGCGCCAGGCATGCAGCAGCGGCTCGGTGTAGCCGCTCGGCTGCGTGAGTCCCTTGAAGACCAGGTCGTGCGCGGCCTGGTACGCGGCAGATTCCTTGTAGCGGCCGGCCATCGGCTGGTAGAGCGCATCGCCCTGGTTCTGCTTGTCGACGACCTTGGCCATGCGCTTCAAGGTCGCGTTCACTTCGCCTTTGCCGACCACGCCGTGCAGCAGCCAGTTCGCCATGTGCTGGCTGCTGATGCGCAACGTGGCGCGGTCTTCCATCAGGCCGATGTTGTGGATGTCGGGCACCTTCGAGCAACCGACGCCCTGATCGACCCAGCGCACCACGTAGCCGAGGATGCCTTGCGCGTTGTTGTCGAGCTCCTGCTGCCTTTCGGCATCGGACCATTTCGGCTTCTTCACGACCGGCACGGTCAGCAGGCCTTCGAGGATGGCGGGCGCGGCTGCGGCCGCATCGGTCTTCTCGAGCGCCTTCTGGACCGCGAACACGTCGACCTGGTGGTAGTGCAGCGCGTGCAGCGTGGCGGCTGTCGGGCTCGGCACCCAGGCGGTGTTGGCACCGGCGCGCGGATGCGCGATCTTCTGCTCGAGCATCGCCGCCATCAGGTCGGGCATCGCCCACATGCCCTTGCCGATCTGCGCCTTGCCGCGCAGGCCGCAGCTCAGGCCGACGAGCACGTTGTTGCGCTCGTAGGCCGCGATCCAGGCGCTGCC